>ENA-ORXB01000308-ORXB01000308.1-sediment-metagenome-genome-assembly--contig:-NODE-308-length-107294-cov-21.240438_pt1 | contig 107294 bp, 68 predicted proteins | sample MGYA00237863_ERZ511475 | MGnify/ENA primary metagenome ERZ511475 (study PRJEB26305, sample SAMN06343858) | sediment metagenome | isolation source: hot spring sediment | place: Canada: British...
ACCACGGTGGGCTTACGCCCACCGCTCCTGTCGCGAGCGTTCGCCCACCGGCGCAATTACGACTTTTACGATGCACACACGCATACACACCAAGAGCGGCGGGCGTGAGCCCGCCGTGGTGATGGGGAATCGCGCGTGCAAAAGCGCTACCGCAAGCGGTCCGGAGACTGCCACCGTTGCAGCAACGAGCGTCGTTGCCGATGCGTTACCCCAACCACGGTGGGCTTACGCCCACCGCTCTTGATGCTCGACGACCCATGCGGACATGCGTGGAATGCTAGTCGCTGGCGCTTTTCCCGACGGCCACGGTGGGCTTACGCCCCCCGTTCTTTGGTCCCGCAGCACGCGTTTGTGCACCGTAAAAGTCGCTTTTGAACCGGCAAACGAACGACGAACATAAGAGCGGCGGGTGTGAGCCCGGCGTGCTCGCGAGACGCGACTTGCGTGCAACGGAACACGCGCTTCGGTCCGGATTTGCGGTGGCTGCTGCCCTGTTCGCTGCACAGTGTGGCTGGGGCTGGCGGCGGGGATCAACCAACCCGGGGGCAGCTGGGCTTGAACGGGCGAGTGCGACAATTACAATGAGCGCCCGCACGGTCAGGACGACCGACACGATCGGCAAGGAGGCTAAAAACATGACGGCCCGATTGCGTATCCTCAGGTGGTTGTTTCGGCGAGGGAAGCGGTTGGTCTGGGCAAAACAATGGCACTTAGCCAGGAGGTGTTTCGAGCAACTGTTGCGACTGAGCGAACGGGGTTCAGGGGTCTGGCAACTGGCCCAGGTCTATCTGGCACGTATTGCCGAGCGTCTCGGTGAGCGTGCGACGGCCCGAGGGCATATACGGGAATTGCTGCGTTGCCAACCCGGCGATGCCCGCTGGCATTATCGTCTGGGTCGGTTATGGCGAAAGGAAGGCCGGCCGACAGGTTGGCAACGTGCACTGCGGCATCTGCGTACCGCGGTAAAACGCTGCCCCGACCGTGCCGCCTACTGGGCCGAATTCGGGCGATGCCTCGCCGATGCCGGCAAACCCCAGGCCGCACTCTGCGCTTTACGCCGCGCCTGGACGCTGGCACCGGGGTCGTTGCGGTACCTGGCCTGGCTGCTGGAATTGCTCCTGGCCTGCGACCGCCATGCCGAAGCCGAACAGATCGTCCAACAGGCACGTTTCTTGCATCACCGCCGGACTGTTTTCGAGTCCTTGCATTGCCGATGCCGGTTCCACATCCTGGCGGCTCGTAACCGATCACAGGAACTCGGGCCACCGATCCTTTTGCCATTTCTGCGTTTCACCGCATCGCCGCACTCGGTGAGCTCCCCTCGTCCGAACTCCTGCTCGTCTGCCCCGAGTCCGGTTCGGCAAGCTGGCGAGTCGCAGTCGGGCGATGGACAACCCGTCGGCTCCACGGAATCCGTTGGCAATCCCTCCGCAATCCAGGATGCGACCCACGAACCGCTGCCTGGTTCGCCGCAATCCTGGCCGACCATCATCCGCATGGACTTACCGCAATCGTCTCTGCCCTCGCCAGTGCAATTCCGCCGCCGGGGCTGATTTCACCGGGGGGCGACGAGTCCGCCAGGCGTCACGGCTGGCGTCCGGCGGAGGGCAATTTGTCGGCGAGGCCATTCGATTCAGCGCGGCGGTGGTTCAAGCCAGCTCGGTGAGTAACGCTTCCATTTCCTCAGCGGCATGCTGATCGCCAGATTGCCGGGCCACTGCAATCCCTCGCCGCAACACCGCCTCAGCTCCCGCTGATGCCCCAACCGCAAGAGCAGTTTGCCGTACTGATGGTAACCGGCAATGTAATCGGGGTGTTCGCGGGTCAGGCGCTGGAACCAGTCCACGGCGGCGTGATCGTCGCCCTGAGCGGCACATTCCATAGCCAGGGCGTATTTCAAGAAGGGATCATTCGGGTCGTGCGCGAGCAGAGCTTCGAGTTTTTGGCGGCGGGTCGGTTCCGACATGCTTTGCTCTCCCTGCGTCAGGACACAGCCAGTGCGACCAGTCCAGCAGCCGATCGCTATTGTACTTCGGCAAAATTCGTGCCGCTGCCACATACGCCAAGGGTGGTAGTCTGCGGCGACTTGCCACAGGTGTTATCGCCCGCAAAATCCCCGGCCGGACCGGCTGGCGAAGTGCCGGCCAGGAACATTTGCCTGGACAACCACGTCTCCTTTGCCGAAGTTCGATCAGCCACCCAGCGCGCAATGCCAAGCGGACACCAGGGATGCAAGCACCATGGATCGGCAGCTGGTGAAATGGACGGGGCTGGTAGCGGCTATCAGTGCGGCGTGGGGACTGGTCTGGGCGTCGGCAGCGGCGAGGCGAACGGCCATTGTCAAAGCCGTGGAACGCGCCCGCCCTGCTGTCGTCAGCATCCAGAGTGAACGTACCGTCCGCAACACTGCCTCCGACGAGTTCGTTCATCCTCCCCCCGGTTCTCGTTCCAGCGGTATGGGTACGGGCATTATTCTCGACCCGCGTGGTTATATCCTGACCAACCACCACGTCGTCGAAGATGTCAGCAGTATCCGGGTGCTACTGGTAGACGGCAGCAGTTACGCCGCACGGTTGGTAGCACGCGACCGCGAAAACGATCTGGCTTTACTGAAGATCGAAGTCGCACGCTCCCTGCCGACGATACCGATCGGCACTTCCAGCGACCTGATGCTGGGCGAAACCGTCATCGCCATTGGCAATGCCTTCGGTTATGAACATAGCGTGACCGTCGGCGTGATCAGCGCTCTAGGGCGGAATGTAGCGCTGAATCGCGATATCGTCTATAAGGGGCTGATTCAGACCGATGCCAGCATTAATCCGGGCAATTCCGGCGGGCCCTTGCTCAACGTGGATGGGGAACTGATCGGCGTCAACGTCGCCATCCGTGCCGGCGCCCAGGGAATTGCTTTTGCCCTGCCGGTGGACCAGGTGTTGCGGGTGGCGGCCGATTTGTTTGCCAGCCTTCGGCCAGCGGAAATTCGACCGGGGTTAGTGTTGCGGGATTGCGTGGACGTGAGCGATGCGAATCGGCCAGCGCGGCGCTGGGCCAGTGTCGAACGCGTGGAAGCCGACAGTCCGGCTGCGCGCGCCGGGATACAGCCCGGCGACGTTCTCCTCGAAGCCAATGGCTGGCCGATCGCTCACGGGCTCGACTGGGAACGCGCCTTGCTCGATCTCCCGGCCGATGACACACTGCGGCTGCGGTTCCGCCGGGGAAACGAGGAGCAAACCGTCCAACTCGCTTTGCACCGCAGCAGCCCGGACAACCACGCTGCCGAACTCGTCTGGCGAGTGCTGGGTCTGCGACTCAGTCCGGTCTCCGCGGAACAGGTGCGGCGAGTGCAAGCGAGTTTGCGGGGCGGCATGATGGTGGTCAGCGTCGCCCCGAATTCCCCGGCCGAGCGGGCCGGCATCCAGCCCGGCGATGTCCTCATCGGCTTGCATCTGTGGGAAACGCTTTCTTACGACAATCTCGCCTACGTGCTTCGTCATCCCGACCGCAACAGCTTCCTGCCGCTACGGTATTTCATTATCCGCAACGGCAGCGTGCAGCGGGGCTATTTCCATATCGGCGAAGACACTTGGCGTTGAATGCCGCAGCCGCTTGGTCTTCTTCCTAGCCAGGTCCGTCCAGCCCGCACCGGCAAACGCTTGGCAGGATCCGGTGAGTTGCTTATGTTGACATGGGCGGCACAAACAGCTCGGCGGTCAATCGCTCGGAATCGGTGACGGTCTGGCCAGCGCTGGCCGATTCCCAGACCGCGATCGTGGCTGCCCGCTTTCCGCCCTTTCCTTCAGGGGAAGATGCAGGGCCGGCCTTTCGGGGCTAATCCCCGCGGACAACTCGGGAGAATCCCATGCGGCAGGCGGTCATCGTCGCTGCGGTACGCACACCGATCGCGCGGGCACATCCGGAGAAGGGCTATTACCGCGACGTCCGGGCCGACGATTTGTCCGCTCATGTACTGCGGGCATTGCTCGAGCGCGTTCCTATCCCGCCCGAACTCGTCGAGGATGTCCACTGGGGCTGTGTCAAGCAGGAACGCGAACAGGGCTACGACATCGCCCGCCAGGCGGTTCTGATTGCGGATCTGCCTCTTTCCATCGGCGGGGTCAGCGTCAACCGCAACTGTGGCTCGAGTTTGCAAGCGATCCACCAGGCAGCGGCGGCAATTATGGCCGGCTGCCACGACATCTTGATTGCCGGCGGTGTCGAACACATGCACCACTGCCCCCTCGAACAGGGTTTCGACGCCAGTCCGCGATTGTATTACCGGCACAGCCCGGCCGTGTTTCACATGGGACTAACCGCCGAGTTCCTGGCCAGGAAGTTTCAGATCAGCCGACGCGAACAAGACGAGTTTGCCCTGCGCAGCCATCTCCTGGCCGCTGCAGCTACCGACAACGGCTATTTCCGCGCCGAGATTGTCCCCACCTGGGGACGCGACGAAACCGGCCATAAGAAGCTGATCACCGAAGACCAGGGCATTCGCCGCGACACCAGTCTGGAAGCGCTGGCGGCGCTGAAACCCGCCTTCTTGCCCGATGGCGGAACCGTCACAGCCGGCAACGCCAGTCCCCTCAATGTCGGTGCCGCCGCTGTTTTGCTCATGGCCGAAGAGCGCGCCCGCGAACTCGGCCTGCAACCGAAAGTGCGGATTCGCAGTATGGCCATCGCTGGGCTCGACCCTGCCGTTATGGGACTTGGCCCGGTGCCGGCTACGCAAAAGGCTCTCGAACGCGCTAAACTCCGCCTCCAGGACATTGACCTCATCGAAATCAACGAAGCCTTCGCCGCTCAGACCCTTGCCGTCCTTCGACTTTTGCGGGCCGATCTCGATAGGGTCAACGTCCACGGCGGGGCGATCGCCATCGGCCATCCACTCGGTGCCAGCGGGGCCCGTATCGCTACCACCCTAATCCACGCTATGGAACGTCGTGGAGCCCGACTCGGCCTGGCCACAATGTGTATCGGTGGCGGCCAGGGAATCGCCACCATCTTCGAACGTTGCGACTGACCACACGCGATTGGTGGCAAGCTTTCGCTTCAGCATGGGTTAGCCCATCTCCCACATCTCCGTGAACCGGCAACATGCACACCAGGAGCAGCGCGTGTCCGCCCGCCGTGGCGATCGGGAATCGCGCTTGCAATGGCGATTTCCGAACACAATCACGGCAACACGTCGCGCAACGAGGAGCGGCCGGTGTCAGCCCGCCGTGGGTTCGGCGACCACGCATGCAGGGGAAATCGCGAATCGCAAACAGGCGCGAACTCGCACAGCGCCAGGAGCGGCGCATGTCGGCCCGCCGTGGCGATCGGGAATCGCGCTTGCAAAAGCGCTACCGCAATCGGTCCGGAGACTGCCAGCGTTGCAGCGACGAGCGTCGTTGCCGATGCGTTACCCCAACCACGGTGGGCTTACGGGCACCGCTCCTGTCGCGAGCGTTCGCCCACCGGCGCAATTCCGACTTTTACGATGCAGAAACGCATACACACCAAGAGCGGCGGGTGTCAGCCCGCCGTGGGGCGATAACGCGCATGCAACGGCGTTCACCAGCACACCGTCGGCAGTCTCTGGAACAATCCCGCAAGCGCGCTCGCACGCGCGTCCCACGACCCACGGTGGGCTTACGCCCACCGCTCTTTGGTCCAGCAGCACGCGTTTGTACACCGTGAAAGTCGCTTTTCCACCGGCAAACGAACGACGAACATAAGAGCGGTGAGTGTGAGCCCGCCGTGGCGATCGAGAATCGCGCTTGCAAAAGCGCTACCGCAATTGCTCCAGAGACTGCCAGCGCTGCAGGGACGAGCGTCGTTGCCGATGCGTTACCGCAACCACGGTGGGCTTACGCCCCCCGTTCTTTGGTCCAGCAGCACGCGTTTGTACACCGTGAAAGTCGCTTTTCCACCGGCGAACGAACGACGAACATAAGAGCGGCGAGTGTGAGCCCGCCGTGGTGGTAGTGCTAACGTGATTGCAGCGGCGGCCGCCAGGACACCGGTCGGCAGTCTCCCGAACATTTAGGCAACACCGTTACAAGTGCGTGTCCCGAATCGCACGGCTACTAACGCCCGCCGCCCTATGTACATGCGTTCGTGCATCGCAAAGGCCGCAATTTTGTGGGCGCATTTTCACCGGCGAAATAACGGGAGCTTACGGATGGCACTACGGTAGAGCGTGGATGCGGGCGTAAAGGTTGTCCAGCACCCAGTGGAAGATGGTCAGGTGGATAGATTCGACGATGCCCATGTCGTCGATCGGGACATGGAGATGATAGTGAGCTAACTGCTTGAGTTTGCCACCATTGAAACCGGTACAGGCGAAGGTAGTCAAAGCGTGGCGATTGGCCCATTCGACTGCCCGGAGCACGTTGGGACTGTTGCCGGAGCCGCTGATGGCAATGAGCAGGTCGCCGGGACTCGCCAGGTTCTTCAGTTGTTCGACGAAGATGCGGTCGAATCCTTCGTCGTTGGCCCAGGCAAGGATGTACGGGGTGTTATCGGTGAGGCTGAGGACTTTGAGGCGTTTGCGCTGATCGTTGTCAAAATCCTCGCGGCGGAGGGTGCCTTTGCCCAAATCCTCGCAGAAATGAGAAGCGTTGGCTCCGCTGCCACCGTTGCCGCAAATGAAGACGAATCGTCCCTGCTGGTAGCAATCGTAAATCAGATCGGCGAGCTTTTCGATTTGCCGGACATCTACCCGGAGCAATTCTTCGCCGACCCGCTTCAAATACTCGCGTGGACCGAGATGCCAGCCGAGCATGAGTTTTCTCCGCAAAATAGCGGGGACGTGCTGACGAAAGGGCCTTACGCCCCGCTCCTGGTGAGCACGCCCCACATTTGCCATGCTCACCGTCCTGCTTACCCCGCTGCCGAGTCATGCCCTGGGCAATCTAACCAGCAAGCAGAGTTTTCGCCAGCCCAGTCGTTCAGGCAAACTCGACGCGAATGCGCGTCAATTCCCCCGCACCGAGGAAAAGCCGCACGGCATCGCCGTCAATAGTAAGGTCGTGCTGCGGCTGATTCCATTCGTCCACCACGCAAGCATGGACGGGGGATCGCGGACAACGCAGGTGACATTCGGTAGCCACGCCCTGCGTCTCCTGCAGGCGCAGCAACCAGGTTGGGCTGCCGTCGGCGGCTACCCGTAAAGACAGCAAGGCAACATTGGCGGCGTCCAGCCAGGCGAGCCAGCCACTGCTACCGACATGCGGCGGGCCTTTAGCGACCGGGATGGCAAGTGTCGGCATCAGCCAGTCCAGGGCCAGTTGGCCGGGTTGGTCAAGCTCCAGTCCCAGAGCCAGTTCGAAGGTTCGGCTGGTTTCGCCCGGACAAATCAGGATCACGTCAAGCATGCGCTGGCTGTGGCGTTGCAGGAAGGGCAAGCCGCCGGTAAACAAGGTGGTGCGGCTGAAGGGCGTACGCACTTCGATGTACTCGGCTGTTTCCGGCCGTGTGTGCTGTGTCGGATAAATCGTTCCGCCAACACTGCGGTACAGTCGCGCTGCTGTGTCCCGCCACGCCCAGCGGCAGACGTAGGCAGCATGCCAGGGTGAATCCACGCCGTAAGGGCTTTCTCTCGCCGCAGAGGTTCCGGCTCGGTTCAGCCAATCGTGCGTTGGCTCCAGAGCGATTTCCAAGTGCAGAAGCGGATAGCCTCGCCAGACGCGAAACCGTTGCTCGAAGCGTGCCAGCGGATTGTGCTGACCGTCCAGCAACTGGCCGCGACTGACGATCTCGCCGCGGCTCGGCCCGGTGGAAACGATCTCGACCTGTTGTGCCCGCATTTCGCTGCCCGGAACAAAAGCGAGGATCTGACCGATGCGGTTATGCCGCCATTTGTAATCGCGAAACGACCGCAGGCCGCCCGATTGCTCATCCACTTCCGCCTCGAAAAACTCATTGCGCAATGCCAGGCCCTCGACCAGCCGGGTTTTGGGCAAGGCCACCAGAGTTCCGGGGGCGACCTGATTGGGAAGCCAGGCAAAGCCCAGGGCCGGCACCTCTACCACCACTTCCGCTTTGCCACCGCCAAGCGGTTGCGTCGCTCTGGCGGGAGCAGGTAATGGCGTGGTGATGTTGTCCAGCACCGCAACCACCCGGCGGGTTGTCGCGCTGGGATTGAAAATCAAGAATCCCGGCTGCGTGGTGGTGGCTCGCATCAATAATCGTTCGGCCAGGCGTTGCATCGTCTCCTGAGCCAGCCCTGCCAGCGCCGATTCCACTTCTTCGCCGCGTTCCAGTGCCTCTTCCAGCGGCTCGAACCGGCTCAGCCAAGCCGTGTCCGCTTCCTTCGGCATTAGGGCTCGCCAAAGTGCGGCCAGTGCCCAGACGGCATCGAACCACCGCCGCCGACGGTGATGCCGGGCAAACCGACTCACCGGGTCGCGTTCGCCCCGGGCCGTCAAGTCGTCCAGATAGCAGGAGTGAAAATCGTCGGCACCCGGCGGCGAGGGATACTCGCCAATCGGCACTTCGTTCATCAGCCGCGTCGCCGTTACAAACTCCCCAAGCACCGGCGCCAGACTGTGCAAAGCCAGCCAATCCTCCACCAGAGCGGGACATCGGCCTTGGGGAAACAGCAGCACCAGATTCGGAGCCGTATCTTCGCGGATCGTTTTCACCAGGTGGTAGGCCAGATGGAAATACGTGAGCGGATCCTCGCCGGGCAACGGCTTACGGGTGATGGCTTCGATGCGGTGGCCGTCCGGCGCAGTCCATTCGATGGTCGTGGCGCGAAACTCCGGCACCACGCCTTCCTGCAAGGGAAGGAAAAAAGCGCGGCTCAACCCCAGGGCATGCAGCAAGGCCGGAAATGTCGGCACATAGCCGAAACCCCGTCGCCCGAACACCCGCGGCTCGGTACGCAGCACACCCTGGAGTCGTTCCAGACCCGTTCGCAAATTCCATAGCTGCGACACCACCGGTAACAGGGCGTCGGGGCGTTCCATCAGAGGGGCAGCACAAGCCTCCAGCCGTTCCTGAAGCACGCGCTCGCACAGCAAAGGCCAGAGTCCTTCGCTTTCTTTCGCCCATCGCTGCCAGGTCTGGGCACTGGCAATGACATTGCACGGTATATCGTGGCGCAGAAACGCTTCTGTCGCTGAACCAGCCGAGAGGTCCTCCGCCAAGAGCACCGCCAGGAGATAAATCGTGCCGCTATACATCGTCTCGCGGGCCTGACGTAAGCGTTGCGCTGCCGCCTGCAACAGCCGGCGTTGTGTCGCCTCGTCCTGGGCCGTAGCTGCTGCTTGCACATCTGCCCAGAAATCGTCTACGGAGAGGGTCGGCGGATGCTGCATCCCTTCGCACAGGGCCTCCAGAAGGGCAAAACCCAGTCCCAGCCCGTAAAACTCCGCCGGTGCAACCCTCTGCTGATTGGCGACGGCGAGCTTTTGCAACAACTCAGCCTGGGCACGCTCGCGTTCCAAACCAACCCGCACCGCCACCGCCCCGGCTTGCCCCACCCGGTCGTCCCAGTCGTCGGGCAGAAACAACGGCGGGGTCTCGGGCAAGGTGTAGATGTGCGGGCCGCAGGGTTGCTCGTGATCATACGGCGAGGCTAGCCGGGGTGGTGCACCGCACTGACGCACCACTGCCGGGTGCCACAGGATCAAATAGCCATTCCATAGCGCCTCGACGTCTTCGCCGGTCAGCACCATGGTGTGTTGGCCCGGCAGACGATACGGTGTCAGACAAAAAGCGGATCGGTTCATGCTACACGATGTATGGGTTGGGCAGGCAATTGACAAATAGTGGCACCGATCCGGGCTCGGCTAGCGTCTCGGGCTGGCAGGCGCCGCCAGGACAATTGGAGCGTGGTTGCCCTCTGCACCATCATAGTCGCGCAGCAGCCGGTTGACCCGGCCGATGCCACGCTTAGCATGAAATCTGGACTCGCCGCGAAAATGCTGCCCAGGTCCGCTCCGACGTGGACCAAATCTTCCCTGGATGCTTGCGATCGCCCATGCGCCCTGGGCACAGACTGGCTGCCGGCGACTCGCTAATCGCTATCCGCTACTTGCTGGCCGTGCCATACACTGCCTGTTGGCCAATCGCCACGGGCTAGCAGGAGAATGGAACCATGAGTGTACGGACCCGCTTTGCCCCGAGCCCGACGGGGTATTTGCATATTGGAGGAGTGCGAACGGCCTTATTTAACTGGCTGTTCACCCGTCGGCACGGTGGCCAGTTTATATTGCGGATTGATGATACTGACGTGGAACGGAACCGACCGGAAGCGCTGCAACCGATCCTGGAGGGGTTTCGCTGGCTGGGCATCCTGTGGGACGAAGGGCCGGAAGTCGGCGGGCCGTTCGCTCCTTATTTTCAATCGCAACGCCTGCCCCTGTATCAGCAAGCCGCCCGGCAACTGGTGGAAAGTGGCCAGGCGTATCCTTGTCTGGCCACACCGGAAGAGTTAGAAGCCGAACGACGGGCTGCCGAAGCCGCCAAACGTCCCTACATCCATCGCGGTAAAGGGCGCGACCTCCCGCCGGCGGAGGCGTTGCAACTCTGGCAGGAGCGACGTTTACCGCTGCGCTTCAAAGTTCCCCTGGGGCGCAAGATCGTGCTCGACGATCTCATCCGCAAGCGCGTGGAATGGGAAACGGACTTGCTCGGTGATCCGGTGATTCTGCGTGGCGATGGCCGACCTCTGTACAACTTCGCTACTGCGGTGGACGATATGGCCATGCAAATCACCCATGTCATCCGCGCCGCCGAACATCTGTCCAACACACCGATCCAGATACTCATTTTCGAAGCGCTGGGGGCGAAGCTACCGGCGTTTGCCCATGTGCCCGTGGTCAACGAACCCGGCTCCAAGAAGAAACTCAGCAAACGCGATATGAAGAAATTTGTCACCGCAGAAGTGCGGGCTAAACTTAGGGCGATCGGTTACAGCGATGAGGAGATCGATCAGCGGGATGATCTCAACCCGGCCACAGTAGCCTACTATCGGGAACTCGGCTACTTGCCGCAGGCGCTGGTCAATTACCTGGGGCGGTTGGGCTGGAGTCTGGACGACCATAGCGAAATTATCCCGCTGCAGGAAATGATCCGCCATTTCAGCCTGGAACGGGTCAACGACGCCCCGGCCAGTTTCGATCCCGATAAGCTCTACTGGATGGCCGGGGAATACATGCGACAGCTACCGCTGGAAGAAAAAGTGGCGGGGGTGATTCCGTTTCTGGTGCGGGCGAAACTGGTTCACGAGCCGATTGACCACCCCACCCGCGACAAGATTCGCCGGGTCGTCCAGGCGTGCGGCGACCGGCTGAAATTGTTTTCTGACATCCTCACCTATGGGGCCTTTTTCTTCCGTGATCCGGAGTATGACGAATCGGCTCTGCAAAAGCGTGTAGCCAAGGCAGGGATGCCGGAGATTTTAAGGCGATTCGCCGAGGCGTTGCGGCAAACCGAGCCCTGGGAACCGCAGCATCTCGAAAACGTTTTACGCGACTTTTGCCAGCGCGAAAATCTCAAAGCGGGCGATCTTATCCATGCCGTCCGGGTGAGCGCCACGGGAGTTACGGTCGGGCCAGGTTTGTTTGACGTGCTGGCTATCCTCGGACGCGAGGAAACATTGCGGCGATTGAACCTAGCCCTGACACGGGTCTTGGCTCCGGCCAGTTAAACCCAGGAGCGGAGGGTGTCAGCTTACCGGGGACTGCCTGGACGCGGAAGGCCGGCCCGGCACAAGGAGAGAAAGCATGGCCATCGTCGCTGTCGGTACGGTAGCGATTGATTCGATCGAAACGCCCAGCGCCAGCGTGCATCAGGTGCTTGGTGGGTCGGCTACTTATTTCTCTTACGCGGCCAGCTTTTTTACCCGGGTGCATCTGGTGGCGGTGGTGGGCGAGGATTTTCCTGCAGAGCACATCGAAGAGTTTCGGCAGCGTGGCATTGACCTGACCGGGCTGGAGATTCGCCGCGGTGGGAAAACCTTTTACTGGCGGGGTCGCTATCACGCCGACATGAACAACCGCGACACCCTGGAAGTGCACCTCAACGTCCTGGCCGATTTCAACCCCGTTTTGCCCGCAGACTATCGCCGCCAGCCCTACCTGTTTCTCGGCAATTCCAGCCCGCAGTTGCAATTGCGGGTGCTGGAACAGATGGAGCGGCCGCAACTGGTGCTTGCCGACACCATGAACCTCTGGATCGAAACCCAGCGCGATGCCCTATTGGAATTGCTCCCGCGGCTGGATGGTCTGTTGCTCAATGACAGCGAAGCCCGCTTGCTGGCGGAAGAAGAAAACCTGGTACGAGCCGGGCTGAAAATCCGCACGCTGGGTCCGAAGTTTGTTATCATCAAGAAAGGGGAGCACGGTTCATTTCTGTTCAGCCGCGATGGCGTCTTTGTGCTGCCGGGATATCCTACGCCGAATGTCGTGGACCCGACGGGGGCTGGGGACAGTTTTGCCGGTGGCATACTCGGATACCTTGCCTCGGACACTTCGCCACCACCGGGGCGGCTACGTCGCGCCATTGCCTACGGCACAGTGATCGCCAGCATCACGGTGGAAGGGTTCAGCCTGGATCGGCTCAAGAAGGCTACCCGTGAGGAGATCGAACGCCGACTCGATGAATATCGCCGCATGATCACCTTCTAAATGACCGAGCCCGCACGCCGACCTAGACCGAATGGGGCGGCCAACGCCGGCCGGGCCATGACCGACTTATATGCTCCGCGATACAATGCCGGTAACAGCAGGCAGAAAGAGACGCGGCAGGGGCAGCTTCGATGGCGAGAAGAATTCGTACCTTTATCGCTCTGCAATTGACGGCGAATATCCGCCAGCGACTGGTGGCCTGGCAGGAGAAATTGGCCGCCGCCATCCCCGATGTCAAGTGGGTCGAGCCGGAAAACCTGCATGTCACCTTGCTGTTTCTAGGCGAAGTTCCCGATCGGGAAGTGGCGGAAGTATGTCAGCGGGTAGAGGAAGCGGTGGCGGAGGTGGCCCCCTTTCCCGTCCTGGTGGAGGGAATGGGCTGTTTTCCGGAGAGGCGTCGGCCACGTGTCCTTTGGGCCGGTATCACTACCGGTGCCGAGCAACTGCAACGGGTGCATGCCCTGCTCGAAAAACCGTTGCACTATCTCGGTTTTCGCCGCGAGGAGCGCCGATACGTGCCCCATATCACTCTGGGTCGGCTCAAGGCGGACCGGGAAGTGCCGCGCTTGCCGGAACTCCTTCGCGAATACCGTAGCTGCCGTGGTGGAGAAATGCTGGCCTCGGAAATCTGTATCATGGCCAGCCAGCTGGAACGCACCGGCCCGGTTTATACCGTCATGGGGCGAGCACTCTTTCGCGGCGAGGATGCGGGCACAACCCAGCCCCATGCCGCTCCGGAACACGGCGGACTTACGCCCTCTGCTCCTTCTGGCCAGGGGGACACTGCGTCTGCTGCTCCGTTTGTCGGTGAAGATTTCGTTCAGCCGGGGGATGAACCTCTGATGGATTGACGTCATGCACCTTCTGGTCACGGCCGGCGTCACCCAGATAGCGATTGACAAAGTGCGGGCCATCACCAGTATCTTCACTGGCCGCACCGGCACACGGATAGCAATAGCGGCCAATCGTCGTGGCCATGCAGTTACCCTGCTCACTTCCGCACCGCACTTGGTCGGCGAACAGCTTAGCTCACGAAGTGCCTGGCAGGTGCACACTTTCCGCAGCTACGAGGAACTGGAAAGGCTCTTAGAGCAATTGGTTCCGACGGCGGGATTCGACGCGATTATCCACTCCGCAGCAGTCAGCGACTATCGCGTGGCCGGGATTTATGTACCCGCACCAGGACACGCCACTTTCCACGGGGAGCTGACGCCCGCGGCTCCGGCACCGCCGCAAGCCACGCCTGCAAATTCGGAATCGAACCCACAAGACCATGCTATATCATGCGGGCCGACATCTTCCGCCAGCGGCACTTCCTGGTGGCCAACCACCGAAGTGCTCGGCAAACTCCCCAGCAGCTATCCGGAAGTCTGGCTGCGTCTGGTACCCACAGCCAAACTGATTGATCGCGTGCGTCGCGATTGGGGTTTTGGTGGCGTGTTGGTGAAGTTCAAGCTGGAAAGTGGCGTCGCCGAGGAGACGTTGCTGGCGCGAGCGGAAGAATCGCGGCAGCGTTCAGCGGCAGACCTGATGGTGGCCAATTTGCTGGAAAGTGTCGCCACGACTGCCTGGCTCGGCCCGGTGCAGGGCCAGTATCGCCGACTGTCTCGTTCCCAGCTTGCCGACGCTTTGCTCGATGCTGTCGAGAGCCTGCTGGCTCAGCGTGGCCGAAGATGGTAAACACCCGAATCACCAAGACAGCAAACTACGAAGAACGCTAAGCAACTAAATTGCTTTTTCCTTTGTATGCGAGTGTCTTCGTGGTTCCAATGATAACGTCCTGGAGGTGTCAATGGCCAGGGTCGTGCTGGGTGTAACCGGATCTGTTGCGGCTACGCGTACGCCGCTGCTTTGTCAGGGATTGACCCAGCGAGGTTACCAGGTGCGGGTCGTGGTGACCGAGCATGCGGAATACTTCTTCGATGCCCGCTCGCAGCCGGTCGAGGCAGTGTTGCGAGATGCCGATGAATGGCCGCGACGCCATCTCGAGTCCACGGGGGGCTTACGTTCCCCGCCCCTGGCTGCTCATTACCAGCCCGGCGATCCGGTGCTCCACATCGAATTGCGACGCTGGGGCGATTTACTTGTGGTGGCACCACTGGACGCGCACACCCTGGCGAAATTCGCCCTGGGGCTTTGCGACAACCTGCTGACATGTTTATATCGCGCCTGGGATCGCCAACGGCCGATCCTGCTAGCGCCGGCAATGAACACCTTCATGTGGGAACACCCCGCGACACTTCGCCATTTACAACTACTCCTGGCCGATCATAGTCCCGGCCATCTCGGTGAACTGACGCCGACCGTACCTGGACACACTCCTCCCGCCGGTGCAACCCCGGGCCTGGTTCGGCCGGAAGAGATTGTGGACATCATTAACCGCTCGTGTCCGCGTTTGCGTATCGTTGGGCCGATCGCCAAGCGACTAGCTTGCGGCGATGAAGGCGTGGGCGGCATGGCGGAAGTCGCCGACCTGCTGCAAGCTGTAGAGGCGCTGCTACCGTTTACCGACTAGGCGATTCTACCCGAGGGTGCTCGCTAGAAGCAGGAACGATCCGCAACAACACCGCGGGAGCTGCATGCACCGTGTTCTTGCCTTCGCGGCGAGCGAAGACGACAAAGGGATGCTCCATCGCCTGCACCCACGGTTCACAGTAGATGCTGATGGTGCGCTCGGTCTGGTTGGGCGTGATCAATATCCCGTTCAGGCCGATATCCAGCACCCGTACACCGTGAGGCAACCCGACCACATCAATCGGCACCCGGCCCTGGAAATTGTTGCGGCGTTCGATACGAACAGTGAGCCTGGTTTCGCTACCCGGCTGAACGGTGATACTGGACTGAGCCGTGGTGGTGCGAATGTCGCCAGGTTCGATCAACGAGGGTAGCCCGCCCGTTACCTCGCGCACCACCTCCTGCTCGCCGACGCGGGCGCGGGCGATCACTTTCAGCGGCTTTGGTTTTTCGGGAAGTTGAGCATTGGGCTCGGCGTAGAGGGCGACGGCGGTGGTGAATTCCTCGGGCCCGAGGTGCGTTGCTGGTGCTGACAGACCGGCGGGCAAATCCACCAGCTGCACATCCACGCGACCGGCGAAGCCGTCAAGTCGCTCGACGGTGAATGTAATCGGCGTAGCCCCGCCTCGTTCGATTTGCGGCTGCGTCGGACTGAAGCGAATGCGGAAATCCGGGCGCGGTGGGCGAATAATCAGCCGATAGGGCAGCACCACGCTCTCGCCCGGGGCAGTGGCAATGCTGGCTTGACCAGTCAGCGCCGCTGTCAGACCCAGGGCATCGGCCACGCGTACATAGTAGGTCCCGTCTGCGGGAGGATCGAAGAAGATGCGCGAGTCCTTGCCATAGCCAGGTCCGCCGTCATCGTTGCGATAATAGAGCGTAAATGTCGGATATCCGTTCGGCGGGAAAGTCGAACCAGGCGGGTGGATTTCCACTTTGTACATCGGCGTGCCCGGCGGGTGATAAGCGGGCGTGGTATCCAGATAGGCCAAGCGTTGACCGTTGACGTTGAAGAACCGGCAATCGTCATCGGGATTGCGAGGCAACGCCTGAATGCGAATCAATTCGCCGTTGACGTAGAGGTAATCGTTGATCGCCAATTCGCGCCAGTCCTCGATGCGGATGCCGGGGGTTACGTTGTCATGATCGCGGAAGGTAGTGAAGGTGCGTGCAACAGAACGCAGGACGGCCCGGGGTAACGGTTGGCGTTTTTCGTCGAGAATCTCGATGACGGAATCGAGAGGCGAACCCAGCCGTCGCGCTTCCACCTCGATAATCAGCCGCTGGCCACGCCGGGCCGTGAATTTCCACAGGTGGGCGTCTTCGTGGCGGAACAGGCAGCCATTGGCGACGCCGGGGACGGGGACCGTTCCCAGTTCGGTTTCACCAGCCGGTGCCGACTGCAACTTGGCCAGCGGCGCCGTCACTTCCGGAAATTCGCCGACCACGAGACTGCGACCACCCAGAGCCGGGCCGTTCGGCGTGTTCAGCCCCACCGGGACGCGACTGCCGACCGCCAGGTCGGATTTTAGCTCGACGCGCACACTGCGCTGCCCGCCCAGATGGACTCCGAAGAGGTGTACTGTGACCTCGGTACCACGCTGGCCGCCCAGCGGATACACCGCGCTGAGAACCGGCACCTGGCCGATGTGCAACCGATAGCGCATCGCCGCATTGCCGCGGTATTGCCGATCGTGGAGGGCAACGGCATAGGTCGCGGTTTTGTCAGAGCGGAATGCCAGCACACCGTCGAAACTCTCCTGCAAAATCCGGCCACTGGCGTCGGTGAGCAATAGGACGGGTTCGAGCGTGGCGCCCGGCTCGGCGACGACCTGTACACCGATTTCTTCACCGGCCTTCACCTCGAGCCGGTAGAAGTCCACCTCGCCGGCACGATCCAGCACGCCCGTGACTGTGCGATTCACCGGTATCAGTGGGGCGGTGCGGGCGGAATTGTTCGGCTCGCTTTCCGCCAGGGTCGGGAAACAATCCACCAGCATGGTAGCATTTGCACTACCGCCCGGTGCCTGTAAGGTGAGGGAATATGCTCCGGCCATAGCAGTTGCCGGAATCGTTAGCCGGACCGACCGCTGCCGGGGATTGGGAGCGGCCTGCAATTCGGCCTGGCTGCCGGGAAGACTCAGCGTCGCTGCGGTGACGGCGTCAAGATTTTCCCCCTCGACAGTCACGACGGTTGTTTGCCCGCGAACAACGGCATTGGGAATCACACGGGAAACTTTGGGGACGGGGGGTTTTTCCGGCAGAAGCTGTGCCTGCGCTTTGCCGGTTTCGCTTTCCAGCAGAACCAATGCACCGTCAAACCGTCCCAGGGCCAGCTGTCGGCCGTCCGATCGAAGTGCTAAGGTGAGTGCGGTTTCGGGCTGCTCGGCAAGCACGCGCAGTTCGCTCATCCGGATCGCGTCCCAGACCTTGATCACGCGATCTTCGCCGAGCGAGAAAAGCAGCTTGCTGTCTGCGCTATAAGCCAGCCGCAGCACCGCACCGTTGTGGGCAAAAACGGAATGAATAAGTCGGCCCCCCTGCGGTGTCGCTTCCCAAACGCGGATACTGCGATCAACTCCGGCGGCAGCAAGTCGGCGACCATCCGGATGCCAGGCCACCGTGTAGAGCCAGTCGGTAGCCTCGCTGAGAGAATATAGCCGCTGATGCGTGGAGACGTCCCAGATTTTGACGGTACGGTCAGCGGCTACGGAAGCCAGCAAGCGACCTCCGGAAGCGAACGCCACGCCGTACACCGCGTCGCTGTGGTCTTTGAGCGTGGCCAACGGCTCACCGCTGGGTACCTTCCACAATTTCACCAGCCGGTCATATCCGCAGCTGGCAAGTAACTGGCCGTCGGGACTGAAGGCCAGGCCCAGCACCTGATCGGCGTGAGCAGTTATGACCGTGTCCGGTTTCATCGCTGGCACGCCGCTGGGTGGCACGAAATAGAGGCGGACCTCGCCGGTCTGCCCCGGTGTACTCGCCGCGATTGCGAGGTAACTGCCGCTCGGATGCCACGCCAGGGCGGTAATTTTCACCTGGGGCGTGGCCAGTCGTGCCAGCGGTTTGAGTTCGGGCAAGGTCCAGAGACGAACCTCGCTGCCGACGCCGGCGGCTAGCCAGCGTCCTTTCGGGTCATATCCCAGCGCTGTTACCGCGGCCCAGCGGGATTGTTTCGGGCGGATTTCTGGCAGGGCGATCGGTACCGCACCGCTATCATCTTTGGCACCAGCAGCAATCCACGCCCGCAATTTGGCGATTTCCTCCGGCTTGGGCTGCAATCGGGCATTGCGGGGCGGCATGTGCGGTTGCTGTTTCTTTTCCACCAGCAGCAGCAACAGGCTCTCGTCGGGTTTTCCCGGTTCAATAGCCGGGCCGCCATTGCCCCCTTCCACGAGCGTTTTGTAACTCTCCACGTTCAAACCGCTGCTGGCTTTGCTGGCGTTATGGCATTCGAGACAGTATTTACTGAAAAACGGGCGAATCTCGCGACTATAACTCGGCGATGGCGTTGCGGTTGTCGCCGGGGGCGAAGGGTTCGATCCGGCCGGCTTCGTTGCCTGTCCCCAGACGATCGCTGCGGCACCGAACGCCAGCAAGGCGACGACCAGCCTACGTGCCAGCACTGCCGATTGCTGTCGGGCTGGTTTTGCACGCTCGGCAAGCCCATCCGCCGGTGACTCGCTCTTGGAGGATCGCTTCAGCACGTTGGCGTGTGGTACAGCCATACCGACTACTCCTGGCAGCTACTTTCCATCAATGATTGAACAAGAATTCCGGACTGGTGAGCACGGCCCAGAACAAGTCTTCCAGGGCCTCGCGTGAGCTGGCGCCTTGCAAATTGGCGAGAAGCTGTTCCCGCTCTTTCGGCGTCGGTTCGCGGCTCAGGGCAAGACGATACAGTCGCTTCAAAGCCTCATCGAGCGGCACTTTTTCCTGAAGCCATTTTTCGATTCGGCCGGTCTTGGCACGCAGCTTGTCATTGAGCGTCTGGCCGTTGTTCAGATGTAGGGCCTGACTCATCGAGGCGTCCGACATGCGCTCACAGGCACACGGCTGGCTGCGGTCGGGCCTGCCGAAACTATCGAGAAAACCAGAAACCACCAGCGAATCCGGCAACTGCAAAGCACGCGTGCCCGGCGGAAATTGATCGGTGCTTGCTGTGCCACCCGTGGTTCCGACCTTGATCTGCGAAAAGACGGTTGGCACCTCCGTCACCTGCGAGTAAATGTCCAACACCACTTCCGCCGGTAACCGTCGCACCAGATAATGCGAATAGAACCGGTCGTCGGCTTCGTTCTCGGCTACGGTCTGCGAGGACCGTTGATACGTGACCGAATTCAGAATCGTCCGGATCAGGTGCTTGACATCAAAACGGTGTTGCGTGAAGTCGCGGGTCAGCGCTTCGAGCAGTTCCGGATTGGTCGGGGGATTAGTCAGGCGGAGGTCGTCTTCCGGTTCGACCAGTCCACGGCCGAGAAAATGCCGCCAGACACGATTCACCAGGGCCCGGGCGAAGTACGGATTTTCGGGCGCCGTGAGCCAGGCGGCAAAGTACTCCCGCCGATTCCGCGGATCGCTCAGATTCAGGGCCGGGCCGTCCGGTGGAGCCGGCGGCATCGGTATGCCGCGGCGCAGATGGGGCACATCGCCGCTGGGCAGATCGTACACGATCACCTCGCCCGGTCGGTCGCCGTTCTTCTGCGCCACGCGGCTGAACAGATTGGCCAACGCCCAGTACTGGTCCTGCGTCCACTTTTCGATGGGGTGATTGTGACAGCGGGCACAGGTCAGCGACAATCCCAAAAAGGTAACCGTGGTTTTCTCGGTCAATTCGGAGATGTCGCGGTGCATGACGAAATAATTCGCCGCACCGTTACTCAGATTGCTGCCGCGAGCCGTCAGAATTTCCCGCGCAAACTGATCCCACGGTTTGTTGTCGGCGACGCTTTGCCGTACATATTGGTAAAACGCCCACACCGCTGGTTGCGGTAAGCGGCGACTGGATATCAGCAGCAAGTCCGACCATTTGTAAGCCCAGTAATCCACAAATTCCGGCCGCTCCAGCAAGCGGTCTATCCAACGCGCCCGCTTGTCCGGTTGCGTGTCCGCGAGGAATTGCTGCAATTCTTCCGGTGTCGGCAACAAACCGATCGTGTCGAGATAGACACGACGCAGGAACTCTGCATCGCTACATAATGGTGATGGTGGAATCCGCAGCGTTTCCAGTTTCTTGAGGACGAGTTCGTCTACAAAATTGTGACGTTCAGCCCTGGCAAAGGTATCCGGCGGCAGGGAATTAGCAAAAGGCACCAGCACTTCGCTTACCGCAACGAGATTGGAAAACCAGACAGCAATCCCGGCCTCGCCATAGCCTCGTACATGCACTAGCCCGTCGTCGTTGACGAGGGCCACACCTTCCTCCGCACTGGAAAACTTGGCCCAATGCGTGACATCGCGCTGTCGGCCATCGCTATAAGTCGCCCGCACTAGGAGTTGGAACTTTTCCCCGGGTTTCAGAATCACCAACGGCGGCAACACTTCGATACGAACCAGTTTTGCCTCCTCCTTTTGACCACGCAGCGCTGACGCGCCACGCACCTGGTTGGGCCCCGGTGCACCGCTAGCAATCCAGTCGGCCAGGAGACGGTATTCCGGCGAGTCGAGGTCTATACGCAGACCGCCGCCGTGACTGACCGTCATGGTCGGTTTCAGTAGCAGCAAGCTGCGATGGGGCTGGCTCAAATCGAGGCGCCGCCCCGACGCCTGCCGCGTCAGCACATAATAATCCGCCTCCGGATCGTAGCCACGCAGCGACAGCTTCAAACCACCTTTGCCTGCCAGAGCACCGTGACAAGCTCCGGAATTGCACCCGGCCCGCGTCAACATTGGCAAGACTTCGTGGCGGAAACTCGGCCCGGCCGATTCCATATCGCCCACGCGGATTGGCGCCTGCAAGGTCGGGCCGTTTTTGACTTGAGCTATCAGCGTGGCCTGACCGTTCTGTCGGGGCCAGACCACGCCGTCTGCGTCTATGCTGGCGATATTGGCAGGTTGAATTTGAAACTGCACGGCGGCAGTGCATTGCCCAACGATTTTTCCCTGTTCCAGGATGGCCAGCACGACCCGTTGGCGATCGTGCGGCCCGTGGAGTTCGATTTTGTCGGGCAGCAGACGGTACTCTTCAGCCTTCACCGGCCAGGCCAGCCACACCAGCAGCAGCCCGGCAAGGAACCGATGGTTGCTCCAGTTGGTCATCCTTTTGCTCTCCCATGGGCAGCGCTTTATGGCCTATGCCAGCCTCGACGGCGATAGCCGCATCTTTCCCCCTTGAGTTAGCCTCTTCTCATTCGCCATTCACCAGCCCCTTCCCATTCGCCTTTCGCCGGGGTGCCATTTGCGACTATGCCAATGACACCAGGGACAACCAGCCCGCTCGAACTGTTGCAGCCCGGTGGCGTGGGCTAACTAAAACAGTTCGCGTATCGGCTCGACGGTGTAGTCCACTAGGGGAATCGGGCGCTTCTGCGGTCCGGGTAGTTCGTGGTGGATGTCGAGACCCAGGGCGTGGTAGATGGTGGCGGTGACTTCCATGGGCGTAACCGGCCGCGTCTTGGGCACGTAGCCGAGTTCATCCGATTCGCCGATGACCCGCCCGCCTTTGATCGGGCCCCCGCCGAGAATAATCGTCCACACACCGGGATGGTGATCGCGACCGCCGGCGGGGTTGATTTTGGGAGTGCGGCCAAATTCGCCCATCGCCGCTACCACAGTATTGGCCAACAGTCCGCGTTCATGCAAATCTTCCAGCAGAGCGCTGAAGGCCTGGTCGAAGTTCGGCGCCACCAGCTTCGCCATCTCCTCGATATCCGTAAATGGTCGGGAACCATGGATGTCCCAGGTCACCTCGTCGAAGACCGTCTCGAACATGTTGACCGTAACAAAGCGCACGCCACGCTCGATTAATCGCCGTGCCAGCAGACAGCATTGGCCGAACCGTGTGCGCCCATACCGGTCGCGCCAACTGGCGGGTTCCTGATTCAAATCGAAAGCCTCGCGCGCTTTGGCACTGCTCATCAGGCGATAGGCCCGCTCGAAACTCTCTTCCATCTGCTGCACCTGGGGGCTTTTTTCGAACGCGGCTAAGGTGCTTTCCACTGCCGCTCGCAATTTTTGCCGACGCCCGGCCCGGACGATGCCGAGATAATCCGGAGGCAGTAGGTCGGGCACCTGGAATTTCGGATCGTTGGGGTCGGCGTTCAGCACGAACGGATCGTAGGCTTTGCCGAGATATCCGGCATTCTGACCATGCGGCATGTTGCCACCGGTTCGGCCAATGGGTCGCGGCATGAGCACGTGCGCCGGCATTTCCCCCTTCTGGCCTTTCAGGTAACCCAGCACACAACCCATGTGCGGATGTTCAATGCCACCGGTAAACAACCGACCCGTTTGCATCAACTGGTGCCCGGTGTCGTGCACGGCCGTTGCCGTATGGTACAGCGAACGGATCAGCGAATACTTATCGGCATGCCGGGCCATTTTCGGGAAGATTTCGCTGATCTGCATGCCAGGAACGTTGGTGGCAATAGGTTTGAACGGGCCACGAATTTCCGCCGGTGCATTGGGCTTGGGGTCCCAGGTGTCGATATGACTCGGGCCTCCCACCAGGAAAAGCAGAATACAATTCACATCCTTAGACCGGGCCGTTTCCTGCGCAGCCACGGCCTCCCACGCCGGTAAACTCAATCCAAACGTGGTCAGAGCGCCAACGTGAAGAAAATCTCGGCGGGTCAGCCCATCGCAGAACCGCACACCGCGGCTGGCGTCCAGACGCAACATAGTTCACTTCTCCTTGTTCGGTCGGGGTTCGTAGAACCGGACTCGGCAGGCAAAGACATGCTACAGCGCTAGTCGAACTGCGTCAAGCACTTTCCCGACAAAACCGGATTTCCGTGGGCCGCCACACCGTTATGCGTCCAGCCCTGCCGACCACGGGAAGTCACACAGTCCGCGCCACTGGTGTCGGTTCCTTCGCTCCCAGAAACAGCCAGCACCTGGCCAGCGCGCTGGTCAACCCACGGCGGACTTACGCTTACCCTCTTGCGTCTAGCCGCTCAACCCACGGCAGGCTTATGCCAGCTGATCCTGCCTCTGCCCACTCGCCATGCAATTGTCCAGCTGATTCTAAAAGTTAAACTCCACCTCAACACTGGGGCCGTGATAGAAAATGTCGCCGCCAAAGGAGCGGTTGCCGCGCGGATTGGACAAATCCAGGGAAACCTGATTGGCCGCTTCCGCGACGTCGAGCAACCAGAGCAGGTTGTAGCCGCCTTTGATGCGGCAAAAGTCGCCGAAATATAGTTCCGCCGACACCTGGATTTCGTACATGTGGCTGAAACGCCAGCTGGAACTGCTGCCGCGTGTTCCCAACAAGCCATCCTGCCGTAATAACTCCACGTCCACATCGGCGCGGTTGGCAAACCAGCTGCCACGCACAAACCACGACACGCCGAACCAGTCCACGATCGGCATGCGTGCGCCCAAGCCTAGGCTGCCACCGATCAGGTGATTATGCGTCCGTGTACTGTAAGTCGCCGTTTCTGCCGGGTCGGGGCCAACCTGAATGGAGTTGTCCTCGACCTGCATGGCATAACGTTCCTGCAAATCCAGGTAACGCACACCGACAAGGTAGTCGAAGCCAGCACCGCTGGGGGAACTGGCCCAATGGTAGTTGCCCTCCAGGTTGTACAGCTGATGGCGAAAACTGAAACGCACACGGTCAGCGTTGTCGAAGAGGTTTTCGAAACCGGCGGGCGGATTGACGAACAAGCCGGAAATCTGCCCCGGCACCGTCAGCGTCGCATGACTGGTGTGATCGGGCAAGACGAAACCGGCAAACTCCCAGGCGGTGTCGCGATCGGCCAGACCGAAACTCCACCGCACTCCCGACTGGAAATCCGGAGTCGGAATCCGCGTCGTTGCAATCACCGGAGAATCTGCCGGCGGGGGACGATCATCGTCGCTGGTTACCGGGTCGCGCACCAACAGCGGTCGCCGCGGGTTGTCCTGTCGCTTCAGTCCTAGCCAGCCGACACTCAGGTAGTAATCGTATTTATCGTAGGAACCGACGGGGTCTTCCCAGTATTCAGGCAGGCCAGGCCGACCGTTGGGAATATTCGGCGGCGCTGGCGGATAAACGCCGGGAGCACCCGGAGGCCCGTGCAGTGCACAGGTCGGACCGAAACCCGGCCAGATACTTGGCGGACTATACGGAGCGGCAGCGGTTCGCGCCAGTGGCACCGGTTCGGGATAACTTTGCGCGTAACTAGCCAGTGCCGTTGCCCACCACAGTATTGCCGTCGCCAGCAGGGTGCGGCTTGCACGTATCATGCTCGCATCCTTGACTGAATTGGCGCGGTAAGTCCGGCCAGGTGTTCGAATCGCCGTGCCAGCTTCTTCGACAGGCGAATGCCCACCACTGACCGCTGGTACTTCCATTACTCGCTTGCCACGGGGCCCTACGCCCCCGCTCTTGTGTGCCACGGGGGACTCACGCCTCCATTCCTGTCCTAGAACCGTATCGTCCCCGCTGCAGGTGAACTTGAGGCGACCTTGCCGATTTTGTCGCTTCTGCTTGAAATAGCCGACATACGTGTTCGCGCAAACTTGCTCAAGGTGCAGGAGACGAGAAATGTCCCGATGCGGCTGGCTTGTTGGATTGGCGATGGCCATGGCGTGGCTGGGTAGCGGCCTTTTCGCCCAGAAAGCGCCGCTTCGACCCGACTCCAAGACCTTGCCGCAACTGCAGCTGCGTGCACGAGTCCTGCCCCCTGCCAACAGCCCAGCCAAGAACCAATTCACCTTTTCCGTAACCGGCGTAAGCCACTCAGTCAGGGCGGCAGCAGGTGAGTGGTCTGATTCGATCACCATTCCCACCTCCGCCTGGGCGGCTATCCTCAAGACCTATCCCAACAGCTACCTGGGGAACTTCCCCGTAGTGTTCTACATCCAGGTTCAACCGGGCAACAATCCTTTGGACCTGGAGGCGGAGGTACGCTCGTCCGACGGCCAGGTGCTGATGCAGACGCGTGCCCGTCTGTTCGGTTCTCGGTTGGGCCTGCTGCTCTATCCCGATGAAACCGGAAGTTACCGTGTCGCCACTCAGGCCGACTACAACCAGCGTTACTGGCAGGCCTTTGGAACCGGTAGCGTCGAGCCGGCTCCGAAGTTGCGCCGACTGCTGGTCGTGGACCGCTACATCGGTGGCGATGATGACCAGCGAGCCTGGGAAGAAGGCATCGCGCACCTGGCACGGGCCGGTTTCAGCGCCCTCATGGTTCCGCCCTCCCGACCGATTCGCGATATTCTCGCTCGCACTGGCAGCACCAGGACTTCCTGGGCCGTTTATAATCCGCCTGGCTATGCCTTCGCGTTCGATCCCAAAATCACCCCCGAAAGTATTCAGGCCTGGGCAGACCAGCTGGCAGCAAGCTATCGTCTGGCCGGATTTGGACCGACGGATATGGCCCTGTTCGCCATGTCCGACGAACCCGGTTGGTATTATCCGGCCATGCTGGAGACGGTACGGGAACAGCCACAGGCACTGGCGCGATTCCGAGCGTATCTGAAGCAACAGGGCCTACAGCCAGCCGATGTCGGGGCCAAAACGTGGGAAGATGTCGTTCCCATCGGTCGCAGTCAGGCCAGCGATCTGGCTTCGCGGCGACTGTTTTACTGGAGCATGCGTTTTTATTCGTGGGAGTCAGCGCGGCACTTCAGCGACTGCGTCCGCGCTCTGGAAAAAGCTTTCTACCCGAACCTGCCCGTGTTCACCAACTGGAACTTCTTCGCCGGGCGGTTCTACGTGCCGGGGCCCGTCGCCAATAACGCTGACAAGAACCACCCCGACGCCGCTATGGGTGGTCAGGACTGGTTCGAATTTGCTCGCCTGCGCGGCGGAACCATGCTTTGGACTGAGGACTGGTTCAGTGATGCCCAGGCCTATCAATGGTCATTCTATTGTGCCAAGCTTCGCAGTGCGGCAAGGAAGTCGAACATTCGCTTTGGTGGCTACGTCATTCCACGGACTGCCGGCGATCGGGAAGATGGTCTGGTGCAGAAAATCCTCTGCATCTTCGGCCACGGCGGGCAAGCAGTCAAGTACTTCGTCTTCGGCCCGGAGTATAACTTCCCCGGCAATTGTTACTCGGAGAAAGCACATCTACTGAAAAAACTCCGTCAGGCACACACGCTGCTGGCGGCTGCGGAAGATTACTTGGCTCCCGGTCGTGTCCCAGCCTCCCCGGTCGCCGTCCTGATGCCCCGCTCCGCTCAGGTGTGGGACTGCAAGGAGATGCCAGTGGCCCGGGGCATCAGCGACGCCACTAATACCAACCTAAACGCCGCCACCGTGGATTACCTGGCCGAGGTCTTCGACCTGTATCTAGCATTGCAACATGCGAATATTCCTGTGGATTTTATTGACGAGGACGATCTTTCTGCCGAGGGGCTGCGACCCTATCGTGTCGTATATGTCACCGAGCCGAACGTTCCTCGCGAGGGCCAGTCGGCCTTGCTGGACTGGCTCCGTGCGGGCGGAACCCTGGTGACGATCAGTAACGCAGCCAGCGCGGATCGTTACGATGAGCCTTGCTCCCGCATCGCCGAAGCCACAGGGGTGTCCGAAAAGCCGCGACCTAGGCTCCTGGTCCCCAACGCCAGTCAACTGGCAGTGGCGGACAAGCTCCGCGTCGCTGCTGGCGAGATTGCCGTCTATGGCGTCCGCGGCGAATTGGTACCCGGTACTTATCAGGTGCTGGTGCGTTTCGCCGATGGTCAACCGGCCATCGTGCAGCAACAGCTCGATAAGGGTACTTACGTACACTATGCATTCTTGCCCGGCATTTCGTATTGGCGTTCGGCCAGCGGTACGCGCGATCGGTTGCCGGTCGGCTTTTCGGAGGTTTTACGGCAATGGATCACTTATCCCGTGCGGCATGCCGGGATCGTTCCCCCGGTGGAATGCAATCACGCCCTGGTGGAAACTCCCATCATCCTCTCGGAAAAAGGTGCCGCCGTGACTGTGCTTAACTGGAACGGTGAGCCCATTGACGACTTAGAACTCCGTCTGCATTTGCCCTTTCCGATCAAAAGCGTGCATAGCGTCCGCGCTGCCAGAATTACCTGGCAACAGCAAAACAATCAAGTGTTGATCCGATTGCCGCTAGGTGCTGTGGACATTCTTTTATTCGACCGCGACTCCTGACCCCGCTGACAACAATCCCGGCAATACTAAATACGTTGAACTGCGAGCAAATCCTGACCACCCAAATCTATACGAGGGATAGTTATAACAAATTCCGCGTAATGCGGTTTCTGCACATAAACTTACAAGCGTGGTCCTGTTCCAACCCGGTGGCTGAGGAGCTTACCTATCGGGACTAATACTTGGGCAGGACGTTCTTGATTCCCTCGTCCAGGGGCATTTTGTCAGGCCAACCGTCGGTTTCTTTGAGCAGGCGTTCTAACTCCGACTGTAATTCAGCGACTTTAGCCGCATATTTGGGGTCATCAATCAAATTCTTGCGTTCTAGGGGATCGTTCTTGAGGTCATATAATTCCGCTTTATGTCGGTCAGCTTTGCCATCTCCGTGTGGATAGCGGATATATTTCCATTCTTCGGTACGCACACCACGAACGTTGGGCGTATAGGGAAACTCTTTTTCGTAGTTATACTCATAGAGCCAGCTGGTCCGCCAGGAAACGGATTGACCGGTTAGTAAAGGCTTCCAGGAGCGGCCGTGACAATAGTCCAGCGGTCGTGCACCACAAATGTCTAGGATACTTGGAGCCAGGTCTATATTAAGCACCATGGGAGAAATTTCTGTGCCAGGGCGTACCAGTTCCGGATATCGCACCAGCAAGGGAACGCGGATGCTCTCTTCATACATAGTCCGCTTATCCACACGGCCATGCTCGCCCAGGGCGAAGCCATTATCGCTGGTGTAAATAATCAAGGTATTATCCAGCTGGCCGGTGGCTTTCAAGGTCTCATAAATACGCCCGACACTATCATCTACAGAGACCAGCGTGGATAAATAATAGCGGACGAATTTCGGATATTCCCTCAGGCCGTACAAGGGCCCGCCGATCCCGTGCCAGGTCAGCCGACATTGCTTGAGCCAGTCGGGCTTACCTGTGTAATCGTCGGCGGTGACAGGTCGAGTGATCGGCTGCTGGTCGAAGAGATGCTCATATTTCGGTTCCGGCACGATCGGCCCGCCATGCGGCGCCTTATGCCCCAGAATCAACAAAAAGGGTTTCGTGCGGGGTTGGCGCAACCAGGCTACCGCGTAGTCCGTAAGGACGTGGGTATAGTACCCCCGAATCAACTCACGCCGACCGTTGATGTTGAACTCATTATCGAAGTAGTTGCCCTGCCCTTTATGGCTCATCCAGTAATCGAAGCCCGGGCGTGGTCGGTCTTCCTGTTCGCCCATGTGCCATTTGCCGATGTAGGCAGTTTCGTAGCCCAGTTCTTGTAAGCGTCGCGGATAACTGGGCAGGTCGTTGGGATAGTCCGTGAAATTGTTGAGCACGCCATGCCGGTGTGCGTACAGCCCACTCAGCAGGGAAGCGCGGCTCGGCGAACACAAGGAGGTGGTGACGAACGCATTAGTAAACCGGGCTCCTTCGCGAGCGAGACGGTCTATATGAGGGGTCTTGAGAAACGGATGGCCAGCGCAGCTCATCGCATCCCAGCGCTGGTCGTCCGTGAGAATGACCAAAACGTTAGGCCGATTGGGCTCGGCAGCACCTGGCAGAGCCAAAGCCAGCAGGCACGAGCCTACGCTCATTCCGTGCAGCAGCCGCGACATGGTCGGTTCCTCCTCGGGTTCGGTTCTGCCGCAGCCTGGCGAGTAGCGAGTGGCCAGTGGCCAGCGGGGAACTGCCAGCTCAGGCCAAGATCGCCGCTTCCTTAGTGTACAAGCGGCCCTACGGGAGAAAAGTGATTGGCCAGCGTTGACCTGGGCGAATGGTAAATAACGAACGGCCAGGGGCGAGTGGTTCTGGACAGGAAAAACGCCTGGCCGGTGTCGAGTTTCGGCTTGCTTTCTGAACAAAGGCGCATAACCTAAGTAGAAGAGGGGGGTTCGGGCGGCCCAACGAAAGGAGCGAGCCATGGCGCGGCGGACACAGAGCGGCAGGCGCCAACCGGCCGTGAAATCGGACAGGACCAGGAGCCAGAGTAAAGCCAAAAAACGAACCCGGCAGCGAGCCGACCGCTCTGCTGCCCAATTGGAGCCGCAAATGGATACCCAATCCGAACAGCAAGCCCATCTTGAATCCCAAGTGGAAGCCGAAGAGGTCGTGGTGGAGCCCGCGGAAAAAGTCAAGAAACCTCGGAAAACTGCCAAGCTCAAACCTAGTCGCATGCGGGTCGTCTGGGGGGTTTTCAGCAGTTCGGTGCAATGCGTCCAGACCTTCCCGTATCCGCAGAAAAAGGAAGCAGAGACGCTGGCGGCGAAACTCACCACCGAGAAAAAATCCCCCTATTTCGTGCAGCCAGTGAAAGAACCGATTGTGGAAGAGCCGCCCACCGGTTAGCAGAGCAGTTGGCGAGGCGGCTATCCCTCGCTGACTACCCGCGAGTCACCACGTGCCATATCGGGCCCGCGAACTCCGGCAGTCGCCAAGGATTCATTCCGGTCGTTCGGAAATCAGCGCCAGGATACGCCGTAACTTCGGGCCGATAAACAGGACGTTGCGCACCGTCAGGTCTTCGGGCGAGATGTCTGGACGACGTGTGCCTGGGGTCATGACCAAGTCGCCGCTACCCAGGCCAAGAATAATGTGCCGGAACAGGTCGTCGCGGAGTTTGTCGAAGTGCATGCCGGTGGTATCGTAGGATTTCACCGCGCCGGTCAGCCACCAGATGTGCCGCACCTGCCCGGGGACGATCTCCCAGTAGCTGAGCCGGTCGTAAATGAAGAACGCTCCCGCCCAGAGAATCAGCAGCACCGTGGAAAAGAACATATAAAAGGCCATGTTCATGTGGATGGAAAGCAGATTAAACCAGTCGGCGATGATGTCCCACCAGCCGAACAACGAGAAAAGCAAACCGACTACCACCAGGAATAACAGCACCACCATCGAAAGCAAACCGCGCAATGGCACATTGGTAATGAAAATGACCAGCAATATCAGGATCGTGTAAAGCACGCCCGGACTCTTATCCTCGGCGATTCGCTCGCGTACAAGAAATTCCCGTCCCTTCTTTTGTGGTTCGTTAGCCCTGGGATCGCCGATTTGCGCCACAATGCGGCTACGGGAATTCTCCTGAACCAGGCGTACTTCCATCCTGCCGCTGTGCTCCCGGAGTTCCCGCAACTTGATCGGCAACAGATAGGTCTCGCTGAACCACGTGTAGATACCGAAAGCGTAGCCGAAGACCCAAAGCGGCCAGAAATAGAAGATCATCGAATGCCCATAGATACGCACCGCGTTCATTTCGCCGGGAATAGTGGAAGGTTTCTCGCTCATGGTTGGCTCCGCGAGGAATCAGGCCGCCAGCTCACCGGGCGTGCAGCGCCACCCGGACAGAAGACCACGTTGTTATGTTGTCGCAAAAATCCGATTTGTCAAGAATTGGCCTGGCGATGTGTTCGAGCAAGTCGGGAAGCTGCCCGGCACTGGCCATGTCCCGCCGCTGCGTTACGCCTCACTACACTCGCCACTGGGTATTTCCCGTTCGCTATTCGGGAGTCGCTGAATTGGCTGGCCTTGCGTGGTTTTCCGCCGAGTTGATCGCTGGAGCGGCCTGTCCCAGGATCATTCGCAACCAGGGGCGGAAAATTGCGACGTGCTGTCCTCAATTCGCGGGAAAATCGGGCATGCCTGGGCCGACCGTTCCTAAAATAATCTGGGCTTCTTTCGCGCACCGTGCGGAATGAGAAGCTGCCGCGACTGCGATTAGACACGCCGAAGGGGGAATAAACCCAGACCAGGAGCAAAGGGCGTTAGCCTCCCGTGGTCCAGGTGAATAGTCGAAGGCAAATGATAAGCAGCTAACTGAGGGCGCGACGATGGGTCTATCGCTATCGAGGCTGGCACAGGAGATTCAGCCATCGGCGACCCTGGCGGCAGGGGTGAAGGCCAAAGAGCTGCGATCCCAGGGCGTAAGGGTGTACGACTTCAGTCTGGGCGAGCCGGATTTTCCGACTCCCGAACACATTTGCCGGGCCGCTTTCGAAGCGATGCAGAAAGGCTACACCCACTACACGCCGGCTAACGGTATACCGGAATTACGTTCGGCGATCGCTCGCTGGTACGAACAGCATTACGGCCTGCGGTACTCTGCCGAGGAAGTCATCGTCAGCAACGGGGCCAAACACGCGATTTACAACGTGGTGGCAGCTTTGTGCGGGCCAGGCGATGAAGTGATCATGCCGGCACCGTGCTGGGTAAGTTATTGCGACATTGTCCGCATGACCGGTGCCCAGCCGGTGCTGGTAGCGACCGATGCGCAACAGGCTTTCAAACTCACGCCGCCGCAGCTGCGTGCTGCCATCTCGCCACGCTCCCGCCTGCTGCTGCTGAATTCGCCCAACAATCCCACCGGTGTCGTGTACACGCGCGACGAATTGCTCGCACTCGCCGACGTCGTGCTCGAATCCCGCCTGGCAGTGCTCAGCGACGAAATTTACGAGCAGCTGGTGTACGACGATGCCCAGGCCACCTGTTTTGCCACACTGCGGCCGGAACTGCGGAAGCGAACTTTTACCGTCAGCGGCGTGAGCAAGACCTACGCGATGACCGGCTGGCGAATTGGTTGGGCGTGTGGCCCGGCGGAAGCTATCCGCGCTATGGGGAACATTCAGAGCCAGCAGACCGGCAACCCCTGCTCGATCAGTCAATACGCCGCTCTCGCCGCTCTGACTGGCGACCAGGCTTGTGTCGAACAAATGCGGCGGGAACTGCACCAGCGTCGGCAAGTCGTCTGCCAGCGTTTGCAGCAAATGCCGGGCGTGCGTCTGATTCCACCCCAGGGAGCGTTTTTCGTATTTTTTGATGTGTCGGCTCATTTCGGCCGGCGCTGGAACGGGCAAGTCGTAAGCAACTCGGCGCAGTTCTGTCTGGCCGCCCTCGAACACGCTCACGTGAATCTGGTGCCGGGGTCCGCTTTTGGCAAGGAAGGGTACGTTCGCCTGTCATTCGCCTGTCCGCTACCCGATCTGGAAGCCGGGCTCGACGCTTTAGAGGCTTTCTTAAGGCGGTGAACCTCAGCAGCTGCGCGGGGCGTAAGCGCCCCGTGCCCCACCGGTAGGCAATAGCGAATAGCGAACGGCGAATGGCCAAGAGCGAACGATAAGTCAGGAGCGGCAGGCGTAAGCCACGCCGTGGCGTTAGCGATTGCCAAGCTAGAGGTCTTCGTCATGCTTTACCTGGCGGAAGCGGAGGTGCGACAACTCCTGAGCATGGAACTGGCTCTGGAAGCGGTTCGGGACGCCTTCCGCGCCTGGGGGCTCGAGGAAGCGGAATGTACCCCACGCGAACGTTGCCAAACCGACCACGCCATGCTGCACACGATGTCGGCAGCGATCAAGCGTGTAGGAGCCGGAGGTGTAAGGTCAGGCGGTTATCTCGGGTTCAAGGCGTATCTGACGACGCGGCAGGGAGGCCATTTTCATGTGCTGCTGTATCAGGAGCAGACGCTGCGGCCGGTGGCCTGGTTGGAAGCGGATTACCTTGGCCAGGTGCGTACCGGAGCGGTGAGCGGTGTGGCCACGGAACTGCTGGCGCGGCCAGACGCCAGCGAGGTCGGGATATTGGGCAGCGGTAAGCAGGCGCGGACGCAACTGTGGGCGGTGTGCTGCGTTCGTCCGGTGCGCTGCGTCCACGTGTACAGTCCCCACGAGGAACACCGCCTACGCTTTGCGGAAGAAATGAGTCGGCAGCTGCATGTCGAGGTGCACCCGGTTTCACGCCCCGACCTGGCCGCCGCTGACAAGGACATCGTCATCACCGCCACTACCAGTCGCGATCCAGTCCTGCGTGGCGATTGGCTGACCGAGGGAACGCATTTGAACATTATCGGCTCGAATTTCCTTAGCAAGGCTGAGATTGATGTCGCTACTGTCCGCCGCGCCGATGTGATCGTTGTGGATAGCAAGGAGCAATGTCGTCGCGAGGCCGGGGATTTTTTAGCAGCGCTGGAAGACGGCACGCTGCATTGGTCGGATGTCTATGAATTGGCCGGGGTACTCATCGGGCGCTATCCCGGTCGCCGCAAGCCCGAGCAGATTACCTTGTTCAAGTCGGTGGGCGTAGCCCTGGGCGACGTTGCCGTGGCCGCACGCATTTATGAACTGGCACAGCAACAGCACATCGGACGTGAGGTGCCACCGTGACCGACAAGGCTTCAGACCAGAGGGAGCTTACGTCTCAAGCCGAATCCCGCAGGACGGAAGCGCCCCGCTCCTACCCGCGCTCGCCGCGACAGACGCTTTCTTACCTGCGCGGCCTGCTGGAAGCGCACGGTTTGCGCCCGAAGAACAAACTCGGTCAATCGTTCCTGATTGATCTCAACTTCCTCGATTTTCTGGTGCGTCAGGCCGAGCTTTCCAGGGCCGACCTGGTGATCGAAGTCGGCAGTGGAACCGGCAGCCTCACCGCAAAACTCGCCGAACAGGCCGGCCATGTCCTCAGCGTCGAAATTGATCCCGGCTTTTTCGCCCTGGCTCAGGAGAACACCCAACAGTTCGACAATGTTACCCTGCTGCTGGCGGACATCCTGGAGAAAAAGAGTCGGCTTAATCCCGAAGTGTTGCAACCTCTGCAACGCCTGTGGCAATCGGGGCAGTGGCAGCACTTGAAACTGGTCTCGAACCTCCCCTTCGTCGTTGCCACACCAGTCATCGTCAACTTCCTGCTGACGGACCTGCCGCTGGAAATGCTCCTGGTCACCATCCAGTGGGAATTAGCAGCACGGCTAGAAGCGTCTCCGGGCACCAAGGACTACAGCGCCGTCAGCGTCCTCGTGCAAGCCTTGGCCGATGTGCAGGTATTGCGGCGAATGCCACCGCAACTGTTCTGGCCCAGACCCAAAGTGGATTCGGCACTGGTCAAGATTGTGCCCCGCTCCGACAAGCGGGCTGCCATCCCGGATTTGCCCTGGTTCCATCGGCTTGTCCGTGACATTTACCTGCACCGTCGCAAAAACCTCCGCAGTGCCCTCGAACCGCTTTACCAGGGTCGGCTCAACCGCGAGCAACTCGACCAACTGCTTCGGCAACACGGTTTCGATCCGCATTCCCGGGCCGAAGCCCTTTCCGTCGCCGAGCATATTCGTCTCAGCACTATCCTTCCACGCTACGATGAGGAATCGCCCAACGCCTGAATCGCAGTTCGTCCGCCGCATTCCTTGGTTTCTTTTGGTCCCCAAATCAGTGCCGTGCCTACCCGACCCGCTTCCCAGGCGATGGTTGACCAATCACAGTTCGCATCCCTGCCGCCTGCATCTGCGAACGCAGCCCGGAAGCAAGGACGGCTGACGTCAGCACGCCGTGGCGATTGTGCAACGCACTTGCAGGAGCAATGCTCCACACATTCGCAAACTGACGTCGCGCAGCGCTGGAGCGGCGGGCGTAAGCCCGCCGTGGCTACCGGTAATCGCGTGGCGGCACGATTACGTACATATTCGGACACGGTCGTCCCGCGCAGCACCAAGAGCGGCGGGCGTCAGCGCGCCGTGGCGATTGTGCAACGCACTTGCAAGAGCAATGCTCGGATGGCGTTTCCCAATCCCTTCATCAAGCATGGTTTGCTCATAGGGAGAACAAACTAGCAAGACTGGTATGGTCAGGCACCAAACATTCTCCGGGCGAGTTGGGAACCGGCTCTCGATAAGTGTACGCATAAACACTATAATCAGGAGTCAGTCAATCTCTTCGAGTTTCCCGGCCAACGTCGGGTTCTGTTGGCGAATCTCTTCCAGCAGCGGATCCAGCAGATCTACGCGTACTTGATGCCGTGGCGGTGGCAGGCGGTGCAAGGGGAGGTTTGGCAGTAAGACCAGCGGATAGTACCGCGTCAGGCGGACGCGCGTGCGTTCCATAGCCTGCCAGCGTTCCGGTAAGGTTTTCGGTTTCTCTGTGGCGGCCACTGGCTGATTCTCTGTGAGCCGCAGTCGTGCCAGAGACTCGCGCGCTGCACGTTGCAGATAAGTGTCCGACTGTTGATTGGCGAGAGTTTCGAGCATAGCCCGGGCCGGGGGATATGCTTCTTTTCGATAGAGAACTTCTGCCAGAAGAATACGCAGCGCGGGATCCGAGATTGTCCAGAACAGCACGTGCACCTTCGGCATCAACTGGTCTGGCGGGTCAAGTTCCATCCTGGTCAACTCGAAAAGCAGGGGATGGACAACCGGGTGCCCTCTAAAGTTGCGGCCGTTTAGCAGCGAATCGAGGCATTTCCATAAAGCCATCTGAGTTTCCGGGCGTTCGTGATCCAGCAAGGCCGTAGGTAACGGCAAGACCACCAGCGTCGAGCTTTGAAGTTCTTGCAACAGGGCCTGAAGGACTTTATCATCCCTGGTGAAATAATAAAGGACGGCCTTAGTGCTTCGGGATATAAGTGGGTCTTTATCCTCAGCGAGTATTCGCAACAGGGGCACGACTTCCTTCATCTTGCGTTCGCGTACTTCCCTGCAGAAATCCAGTATATTCGCGGGCAGCGTGAGCTTTTTCTCGACGGCAGAAAACACTTCATCGTGAACCGACTTATCGTTTTCGTCGCGAGCCTTCAAAGCCAACACCAGCAAAATGCCCCGGGCATCCCGGCGCTTTTCAGCAGCTTGGTATAGGGCATCGAGTTGCGATTTCGGCAGTTGTGGTGCGCGAAGCAGAAGGAACAACTCGGTATTCGACGCAGGCCCACGTTCCGTCACGGTCTTGATGACGGACTGCATAAGCGGATCGGGAACCTTCGGAGCCAGCAGCATAGCATTGCAAACGCATTCGCGATAGCTGGCCAGGGCCGATCCCCTCGTTACGGGGTAAGTCAAATCGGTGTCGGGCAGGACCGGGAGCAACATGCTTTCCAGGGAAAGCGCGGCGTCGAACTGATCGTGCTGCAACAAATTGGTCAGGAAGTTGACCACGGTGTCATCGGCTTGGCCGGCCAGCAGCAGTAGTAAGGCGGCCTGGATACGCGGTTCTCCACGCTCTTTCCGGAACAATTCGCGAATCCTTTTCCAGTCGTCCCCGGTGAGATGCTCGTGGCAGCAGGTCAGGCCACGCCAGGCCGCCAGCCGCACGGTCGCATCCGCATCGTTCCAGGCCCGGCGGAAACAGTTCAGCACCTTGGGCGATTTCCGCCCCGAGAGGCGCAAAGCCTCTAATGCGGCGCAGCGTACCTGGGGTTCGTCATCCTCGGTGGCAGTATAGAGCACCTGAGGGAGTGGTCGTAACCGCGTCGCCAGTTCCCCTAATAACCGGCAGGCCGATTCCCGAACTCGCATGTCCGCATCTCGTGCTGCTTTCTCCACCAGGGCCAGGTGCTGGCGGATTGCCGATGCGACTATCGGATGGTTGACAAGGTACTCCTCGGCAAAGTTATTCATCGCCTTGACACGAACGTGACTGTCGGGATGATTCACAAAGAACTCCATACGCTCGGCGTAAGCGGCGATTATCTCCTGGAAAGAAGTGCGTCCCACCACTTCCAGGGCCTCGCAAACTTCTAGTGCGTCGTTACTGGTCAATTTCTGTTTCCACACCGAAATGGGCTGACCGGCAACCTTGACTTCTTGCGGCGGTTGACCGGGTGAAGGCAGTGCCGGCCAGATGGTAAGCAGGAGGGCGGCGATCAGTGCTAGCATTGGCTGCCTCATGAGGATTTTCTCCACTCCTGGCCACGGGGCTCACGCCCCGGATCGCACTGCCGATAGCGGCTCAGGAACCTCGCTCAGGTTTCGGAGATGGCGCGAGGGGTTTTGCGGGTTTTTGCTCTTGAATCTTGTGGATGGCCTCTGTGGCTAGCTTTTCGATGGGGTAGGCGAGTAAACGGTTCGAGTTAACCGGGTCAATGTAGGTAAGGGTGCGTTTGTCTTCGGCAAGCTTGTGTAATAGCGGCAACGCTTCCTTGGCAGCCGGGCCGAGATTACCCAGCCCGATGATCGCCGGCACCACAAGCTGCGTGTCGTTGCTACCCAGGTGACGGACAAACAGCGGCAACAGGGCCGCATCTGGTTGTTCGGCCAGAACCAGTAAGGCCACGGGCGCCAGCAAAGACTTGTCTCCTTTTGCCAGGGCCACCAGGTGTTGGCGAATCTCGTCGTCGGCAATGCGAACCCGATAGGACACGCAGCCAAGGAGAAAATTTCTGCAGGCTAGCCAGTTCATAGAAGGCAATTCTTTCAGTGCCTGCAATACTTGCCTGCGCACCGCCGGTGACTTCGAGGCCAGCTCCATCGCACAGGCTCCGACAGTGGCAATTGCGCCCTGGTCGACCGGACGAGGAGAACAGAGATCAGCTAGCAGGAAAGGTAATTCCCTGGCGGCGGCGTCCGGGTCCAGGTCGGCCACGAGCCGGACCAGATAAGGCCCGACGACTGGATCGCGCAGTCGTGTCTCTAAGTCCGCAAGGACTGTTCTCCAGGGCAACTCGCGGTGCTGCAGTGCCAGTCGTGCGACGTTCCGGCGAACACGACTGTCCCCGTCTTTCAAGCCCCGAAGCAAGACCTTGATTTTCTCCTCCGGGCTGAAGTCACTGCCGGCCAGATATGCGTAGGCGACCATCCGTACCACTGGATCGCCGTCCTGGCAATGCTCGAGGAGGTATTCCAGAGTTCTGCGATCCCGAGTGTTTTTCCATTCGCCAAGTAATCGCGCAATTCGCAACCTCTGGTCTTGGTAATGCGTGTTCAGGCGAACCCAATCGGCGATTTCGTTATGCTCGGCGACCAGGTGGAACAAAGCCTGAGTGGCGGTTGCTCGGATTTGCACATCAGGATGGGACATGGCTTTGCATAAGGCTTCGGCAGTTATGCTACCACCAGCCGGTACTTGTTGCACAAGCCGGATGATCACCGCGTTGGTCAGTGCCGGCTCTGGGCGAAGATGTTGGGCGAGGATTTCGGCACTTTTTCGCGAATTGCGAACCTGACACTGTTGCAGCACCTGCAGCGCCAACTCTCCCTGATTGGTGGTTGGCTCTCGGGCGAATCGCAACAGCCGAAGCAAAATTTCTTCGGTCAGGATACAGCCTTTTCCAGCCTCGGCCAAGGCATCCAGCGCGACCAGTCGTAAATGGCGATCCGGGCCGTCGAGCATTTGCACGGTGAAGGAATCCGCGTCGCGGTCGAAGGCCGAAAGTTGAGCCAGCGCCCGCACTGCCGCGATTTGCACTGCTGGAACCGCATCGTGAGTAGCTTCTCGCAGGGCTGGGATTGCCGGTACCGCCGCTTTGCCTGCCTGGGCGAGTAACTCGGCAGCACGGGCACGTTCGACAGCATTTTTGCTTTTCAGCCCCTCAATACATTGCAAGACCCTTTCTTTGCTCGGCGGATCGGCTGGTTGTTGAGCCAGGCAGTACCACGAATGGAAGCAGCAAGCCAGGCACTCCAACACCCAGCAGACTCCGACCGACCAGAACACTGCTGGCTGTCGCGTCATAGCTCGCCCTCCGTAACGGCTCTGTGCCGCTTCCGTGTGAGTATTCCCGAGTAACTTTATCCAAAATCCAAAGTGTACCGCGCAGCGTCCCGAGTAGCAAAGCCCCGCGGCTGTGGGCAAGGGGGTTGTAGAAGACAGCAACTCCCAAGACAATAGCCGGCCGATGGACCGGTCGGTCATTCTCACTCAGGCCCCAGCCAGTGGCGGAACTGCCCTCGGGGCGAATTCGACCCTCGCTACTGACCACTGGCCATAGGCACGGACGCTGGCAATGCAACCACCTAGCCGGAGTTGTTGGCCGATTCGGATTCCCCTAAACCGGCAGCCGGCGGACGGGCCTCCACCAGGGTTACGGTGACGCCCTCCTGGACGACCTGGCCGTGCTGATTGACAATCTGTCGCAGCCAGGTGATCAGTCCGCGTCGGCCACGGCCGCGGGGTTCCTTGGCCAGAACTTTCGAGCGGACGCGCAGCGTGTCGCCGATGAAGACCGGTTCACGGAATTGCCAATCACGGATCGCGACCAGCGCGAGGGTACGCATCGGCGGACACTGAACGCTCAGTCCGCTGGTCAAAGCCAACGTCAGCAGACCGTGGGCGATGGGCCGGCGAAATGGGGTGGTGCGGGCGTATTCGTGATCCATGTGGATAGGATTGAAATCGCCACTGAGTCCGGCAAAGTGCACGATGTCCGCTTCGGTAAGGGTTCGGCCAGGAGATTCCCATTCCTGGCCCACCTCCACGTCGTCGAAATAGAGGTGGTAAAACGCGTACATCGCCTCGCCTCACCATGTCACGCGGGAGTTCGAGGTCCCACCAGTGCGCCTCAGGCCCCATGCCCTGTTCGTGCTTCTTACAATGCGTCGCACGAGGACTCGGAAAACCCACGGGTGGTCGTGTCGCCGCTTGTCAAAGCGGTGTTCGCCGTAGTTCCATCAGCACATTCGCTATTCGCTTCCCGACCCCTTGCCAGAGGAAGTGAGCGGCTGGTAGGGAAGACCGCGACCCACGGCGCGGGAAACCCGCCATTCCTGCTGTGTGAATAAACGCCAGGCAAAAGCAGGAGATTGCCGCTCCCGGCTTATCTTAGGGTCGTCGGGGTTCGGCGACGAGCAGGGGAAATTGTACACCGCTGACCACGGTGGTCTCAGGCCCACGGTGCTGCTGGCCACGTGCGCTTATCCTCCGTTCCTGCGTGCCACGGGAGTTTACGGCTCCGCTGTTGCCAGAAAGGGTCATTTGCTATCCGGCTTGTAGCTGGCGGGAGTGATTTCCGCGGACGGGGAAGCGAGCAATTGCAGTGCGTAGCTGGCCTGCTCCCGGATACGCGGATCCGCATCGGCGAGAGCTGATTGCAGCGTCTGTCGAACTGCCGGGGTGTCCGCGCGGGATATGGCCAGCGACTGAATGGCTTTGATGCGGACGGCTGGGTGCGGGTCGTGGCGTGCGGCCTGCACAAGAGCTTCGACGGCGAAGGGATAGCGGTTGGGTTCGATAATAGCGAGTTTGGCGGCGGCCCACTCGCGTTGTTGCGGTGAGCCGGATGTTTGCAGCACATTCACCAGAAACAACGTGTTCCGCAGGGCCAGCGCTTCCGTGCCGGTGCTGCTAGCCTGGACGGCCAGGGATTGTACCGGCGACTGCTGCGGCGGCATCAGTGGGCCACGCGCCCAGACCACCGGTGTGGCCGCGGCGTTCGGTTGCGACGGTACCACTGGCGGAGCAATATTCGGGAATTGATGCGGATTTTGCACTGCCGCTACCTGAAGCGTATTGAACGGCTGGATAGGCGGTTGTGGCGGTGGCAGGTCGGGACGCGGCTTGTCACTTACCATCGGCACGAACGGCATGGGCACCGGTGCCAGCGAGGTGGACCCAGTGCCGGGCTGTCCAGTTGCAGGTTTGCTGCCCGCGGGCGTCGCTGCCGGTTTCCCGACCACGCCAGACGCTGCAGCAGCAGCAACACTCGCGGAAGACGGTTCCGGCAATGTCGGTGAAGGCGGTTTGCTCGAATTTGCCGACATCAGTCCGGCATTGGTGACAGCTTGGCGTGCGGGGTTGTGTTTGACGAACTTTTCCGGCTCGCGTAACGGATCGGGTTTAGCCGGTGAAGCCGTCGTGCTGGTCGTTGGACGCGCCGGCAGGGATGGCGGAAACGGCACCGGTGGTTCGGATGAAATCGGCACAACGCGCTTTGGCCACGGGGGACTGACGCCTCCCGTTGCTGCCATCGGCAGCACTGCCGTTGCCTGGGCCAGTACTGCGAACTGATACTGCACGCCTGCCAATTGTTCCGGCGACAGCGACGCCGAGGATGCAGGAGGAACATTCGGCCTGGACGCATTACGGTCGGAATCGCGGTGAAACAAGCGGTTGAATAAACCCCGGCGATAGTCGGTGTCCGGCTTGCTAACCGGGACTGCCGCATTTTCCGTTGCGGTAGCGGAAGAAGAAACGGAGGGAGTGGGCGGTACTGGGCGGGAACCAGGCGTGGCCGTCGTGAGCGGCTGGCGTGATTCCGGCGAGGTCTGCCCAACGGTCGCCGTGCTCCTCGACGATGCCGAGCCAGTTCTTGTCTCCCCGCTGCTGGCGGGAACCGGCCCAACGATAATGCGGGTTTCGCTTCCCGGAACAATGCTAGTAGGCGGCGCGCTCACCTCGCGGGGTGCCGGCGCCGGTGCCGGAACAGGAATATTTGCCGTGTCACGGGCGACCAGTTCCGAACTGGCTGGCATTCGGCTCGACCACCCAGGGCTTGCGTCTGTCGTTCCTGTGCCGAAAAGGCGTCGGCTTAGTCGCGACCAGAGGCTTTCCCGTTGGGGCGAGTTCGGCAAGAGAACCACTGCAGGCGGAATCGTTCGCGGCGACGTCGCCGCGTTGGTGGCGGCAACGCTTGCCGAAGAGTTAACCGCAACTCCGGAGTTCCCCGAGTTCTTCCCGCCCGATGACACCGATGGGTCAATCAGGCTGGCCGTCGGTGCGGCAATCGGTGCGGTGGTCACAGTCATCAACTCGCCGTTGGACTCGCAACGCACGGTGAGCGTGACGGTACCATCGGCGGCCACGATCTTGCGGAGAATCAGGCACCGTTGCACGCCCTTGTCGGGCAGGTCAAGCGTGATGACATCGCCGACGCGGTCGAGTTGGCTCAGTTGCCGCAGCACTGTCGAGTCGGTCAGCAGGCGGTCGGCGGAATTCTTAGCAGGGGGCATAGGTTCCCCGTAGTTAGCCGCAGCGGGAGTCGCAACTCCTCCGTTCGGCACGGAATTGGCTTTTTGACTAGGGTGTTTGTCGGCGTCCGGAGCACGAACAACAGAAGGAGCGGCGGTGCCAGGAGTTGCCGGTTGCCATGAGCCCGAGCTGGAGCCAGTTGCTGGAGTAGCGGAGAGCGGAGAGCGGCAACCTCCTGCGACAGTTGCCGAAGGTTTTTCTCCAGCACCGGCTGGGCGAAGCGAGCTCGGAGAAGATTGCGGCTGGTTGGCGGCGGCGCCATCGGGAATGGTGGGAACGCCAGGAGGCGGCTGGCGGCGTCCCGGACCCCATCGGTACAACTGCGCCTGGGTACTGTTGGGTGGCTCGACCAGCGTGGCCAGCTCTTGCGTTTCTTCCGAGCGGAGATAGCGAATCACCGTTTTGTCAGGACGTTCCCAGGCACGCAGCGTAATGAACTTTTCTGGAGGTCGGCTGCCCTGGCGGATCGTCAGGACTTTGCCAACCAACTCCGGTAATGGCCGACCGGATGAACCCGCGTCCGCCGCAGCGGGTGGTGTCAGTCCTCCGTGTGGTTCGGCACGGAGCAAGCCCACTGCCAGGCCGAACCCCGCAATTCCCACCGCCATGATACGTTTCATATTCACACTCCCGTGACCGCTCTGCCTTCCGCAAACCGCCTTGCTCACCCTGGGGATCTCCCGAATCGGAGTGGCAAGTCCAGGTCGGATTCTGTCGCCGACTACCGCTCCGCTGGAGCACACAGTGGGGCATCCGGCCGGCTACTATGCACAGTTGGCCATCCTGCTGTGGCGCCGGTTTTGGAATTGACGGCTGTGTCGAGTCGAGCACGTGTCGCTGCCATGCCCTGGCCGTATCGCCGGGTCGCGAATCCGCTCCTGCCGCTTTTGCAGGATTCGCGCGAAGTGCCGGCTTGTCATTCTTTATCGTCCGCGCCCAGGCCAGACCTGCATAGGAAATGCGACTTCGGCGTTGTACAACATCAGCACCGGCGATGGACACGTGTCGGCGGCGACGTGGCCGACCACAGGAGCGGTCCGACTCCTGCCCGCGCCGAGCACGATGGGCGTACGTATCCGCTTCCGACGCCGTCCCTGCGTCCCAGGGATTCCGGGAGATGAAAGGTGGTGCCGCATATTCGCCGTGTGTGGCATAGCCTGTCGGTCAGCGAAACCGTGCAGGCCCTGCACGTCGATCCGGAGCTTGGCCTGAGTGAGGCGGAAGTGCAGCAGCGGCAGGAAGGATTCGGCCGCAACGAACTGGTGCCGGTTCACGGCGAAACTCTCGGCCACGTCCTGCTCGAAGCGGTTACCGAGCCGATGATTCTCCTGTTGCTGGCGGTGGGCGTACTGTACGCGTTTTGGGGCGAAACCTGGGAAACGGCGACGGTATTTAGCGTCATTGCTGTGTTGGTGAGTGTGGAGGTTTACAACGAATGGCGGGCCGAGCAGGCATTGGCGGGGTTGAGTGCCTTGTCGCAGCCGCTGGCAGTGGTGCGTCGCCAGGGGCAATGGTGGGAAATTCCCGTCGCTGAGCTGGTTCCGGGAGACATCGTGCTGCTTCTGGCAGGTCGCCGGGTACCGGCGGACGTGCGATTGCTGCAAACCCACGCCTTGGCCTTGGACGAATCCATCCTGACTGGGGAATCCCTGCCGGTCGAAAAGGATGCAGAGGCGATCCTCTCCGAAGTGGTGCCGCTCGGTGAACGCAAGAATCTCGCTTTTGCCGGAACGCTCGTGGTGCGAGGACGGGGTCTGGGTGTGGTGATCGCCACGGGGGCGGAAACCGAATGGGGGCGTATTGCCCGGCAGACGGCACAAACGCGACCGGAGAAGACCCCCTTGCAACTGGCGATGCGCGAACTGGCCCGCTGGACGGTGCTAGCGGCTCTGGGTTTCACGGCTCTGGCAGCTGTGTTGGCCTACCTGCGACAACTGGCCACCGGACAACAGGCACTGCTCAGTGCCCTTGCCCTGGCCTTCGCCACCATCCCCGAAGAATTGCCCATCATCATTACGATCGTGCTGGCTCTGGGCGGCTGGCGGTTGGCGAGACAGCGTGCCATAGTGAGGCGACTCGCAGCCGTGGAAACGCTTGGTGACGTTACCCTGATTGCTGCAGATAAAACCGGCACCATTACCGAAAACCGCATGGCTGTGGCCCAGGTCGAACCCCGTGAGCACGAACGGCTTTGCCTGGAACTGGCCGTCCTTTGCTCCGAAACTATCACCGCGACCACGATCCACGCCAATCGCTGGCCGCAAAATACCAGCGCCAGCCGCACTGAGGTTCCGGAGAGGTCAGATGCGTCGCTGGCCAATCTGCGCACCTGGCTGGGTGACCCGACAGAAGCGGCGCTCCTCGAAAGGGCTGAGCAACTGGGCATCACTTCCGCGGCGCTGTGCTCAGACTGGCTATTGCGGCAGGAATTTCCCTTTGACCCCAGCCGAAAACGCATGACCACTGTCTGGCAGGTGGACGGTGATTGGCCTACGTCACACATGCAAAAGGGAACGGGGGGCATTAGCCCCTCGTGGCCAGCCGGGCAAAAATTCCTGGTCGCGGTCAAAGGTGCTCCGGAGCGTGTTCTGCCGCTGTGTACGAATGAACTGGCAACCTCCGCAAGCGCGCACCTCGAGTCCACTGCAGATTCGTCGCCCGCCACGTCGGAACCTGCCACGGGCCAGGCTAGCCTGCCGTTACTGCCGGGCCAGACGGAACTGCACGGAGGTTTGGCATCTGTCCCCGCGCTGGTGGCGGCGACACCAGGAGAGCGGATCGTGCCGCTGACGCCGCAACGCCACCAGGTCTGGCAAGGATTAGCCGAAACGCTGGCGAGTCGCGGCTGGCGAGTACTGGCGTTCGCGTATCGCTGGGCGTCGAACCAGCCCCGGTCTGTCGAAGAAGCGGAGGCGAGTTGTGTATTTGTCGGTCTGGTGGCCTTGGCCGACCCACCTCGACCCGAAGTGGCACCGGCACTGGCGGAATGTCGTCAGGCGGGAATTCGCGTGCTGATGATTACCGGCGATCATCCGCATACCGCACGCTATGTGGCCCAGGCAGTAGGGTTTGAACCGGATACCCCCCTGATTACCGGACCGGAACTGGACAGCATGAGCGATGCGACCTTGCAGGAACAGTTGCGGCGGCCACTGATTGTTGCACGGGCGACGCCGTCGCAGAAACTGCGGCTGGTACAACTGGCGAAGTCCGCCGGGGAGCGAGTTGCGGTAACCGGAGATGGCATCAACGACGCTCCCGCACTCCGAGCTGCAGATGTCGGCATTGCCATGGGACAGCGGGGCAGCGATGTGGCCCGGGAAGCGGCCGATCTGATTCTCGCCGATGACAATTTCGCCACCCTGGTGCACGCCATCCGCGAAGGGCGATTACTTTTTGACAACCTCAGCAAGAGCGTTCGCTACTACCTCGCTTGTAAAGTCGCCCTCGTAGCCGCTTGTCTGACCGGCGTGCTCACGGGCGTGGGCATCCCGTTCCACCCACTACAAATAATCCTCATGGAGCTGATGATGGACCTGGGAGCGTCAGTGGCTTTGGTGGGCGAACCGGCCGAAGGCGACTTGATGCGTCGTCCGCCACGCGATCCACGGCAGCCGTTTCTGCACGGAGGGGTATTGCGTGACTTGTTCGGCTCGGCACTGGCGTTGTTTCTGGTGGTGGTGTTGGTCTTTCTCGGCCTGCGTTCCTGGCGGCAGGTCGCGGGGCCAGTACAGCGCGAAACGCTCTTGGCGGGGAGTTTCCTCGCCTGGCTGCTGGGCCATGTGCTGCTGGCCTGGGTATTGCGAACCGACCGGGTTGCATTGCGGCAACAGGGCTGGCTGAGCAATCGCGCCTTGCTGGTTTGGACTCTGGCTGTGCTGGCTCTGCTGGCCGGGGCGTGGTTGCCTTTACCAATCAGCCGCGTCTTCCTTCTCCAGAACCTGAGCGGACGTGAGGCCGTTGGGATTGCCCTCTGGGCCTGCCTAGCCATGGCGCTATGGCGCTGGCTACGTGGTTTGTCGCAGCGAGGTGACAGGCTTCACTCCTGGGCCAATCGCTGATAGGAAGGTGCTGAACCATGGCGCATAGCTATGACCTGGTGGTAGTGGGCGGCGGGGTCATGGGATTGAGCATTGCCTGGTCGCTGGCACGTCGAGCAGTGGGAAAGATCGCCTTGCTGGAAAAAGCCTACCTCGGCGCTGGCGGTAGCGGCAAGTCGGGAGCGATTATCCGCCAGCATTATTCCAACCGACTGACAGCCCGGCTGGCGCAAATGAGCCTGCGCGTGTACGAGCAATTCGACCAGGTGGTGGGCGGCCCGCCAGTATTCACCCGCACCGGTCTGGCTATCGTCGTGCGCCAGCAAGACCTGCCCGCACTGCAAGCCACGCTGCAGCTCCAGCAGGGACTGGGAATTGACGTGCACCTGGTGTCTGCGCAAGAGCTGGCTCAACTCGACCCCAACACACGCCTCGCTGACGATGAAATAGCCGCCTGGGAATCGGAAGCCGGTTATGTGGACGCTATTCAGGTACTCGCCTCCTACGCACAAGCGGCGCGGCGTGAAGGAGTGGACATTCAGGAAGGCGTGGAGGTGCGGGAACTACTGGTGCACCATGGTAAACTCGCCGGACTGGTTACCAACGAAGGACGGATTAGCTGCGGCGCCGCGGTGCTGGCAGTCGGCCCGTGGATCACTCGACTGGCACCAGCTCTCGCTTGCGACATTCCCGTGCAGGCATCGCGGACACAGGTGGCGCTATTCCGCCGTCCGCCGGAACTGGCGCGGCGTCTGGCCACCTGTGTGGACTTTATCGGGCAGATTTATTTCCGCCCGGCCGCCGGTGAACTGCTGCATGTCGGCAGCATCGCTGGCGAAGAGGCTGATAGCCGCGTTGACCCCGATAATTACCCCGAAGCCGCTGACAGCCCCTGGCTCTCGGACGTCCGCCAGCGATTATACCGGCGTTGTCCCGCCATGCACCGCTGCTATGGCCGCGGGGGATACGCGGCTCTGTACGACATCACTCCCGACTGGCATCCGATCCTGGATCGCTGTCCGCAGCCGGCCGGGGTCTATCTCGCCGTCGGTTTCAGCGGGCACGGGTTCAAATTCGCACCGATGATTGGTCAATTGATGGCGGAGTTGATCGTGGATGGTCAATTCCGCAGCGTGGATGTCCGGGCCTTTCGACTCAGCCGATTCGCGGAAGGCGATCTGGTCAAAACCGGCTACGCATACGGCGTCATGGGTTAAGCATCGCTACAGGAGCGCCGGCACAGGCCCGCCGCGATGCAATCGGCGACTCCCCAAGTGTAGAGCCGAAGGAGGCAAACTCAAGCTATCAAAACAGCGAGGCACGAAGAACGCTGGGTAGCTCCCTGGCCTTTCCTCAGTGCCTTCGTGGTTCCAATTGGGTTTGGCGAGCTCCCGGCAGCCGCAACACATCTGCCCCTACACCGCGCAATTCCGCCGGCAGGATTGAGAGATCGGGCTGAAACTCGCCGGCCTCGATTTCCAGAAAATCCTTCTCGCCGGGACGAAAGCTCAGCCAGCGCAGCTCGCGCAAGAAGCGTACCTCGTCGGAGCTGGTGCCCCAGAAATTGCACCACTCGGCTCGGTCTGCCGGTATGCGAGCCATCATCCCCTGCGGTTCCAGGGATTGCCAGAGTAGAGCCGGCCCGGCCAGGTTGTACACGTTGGGCTTATCCGGTTGCCCGCTCCAGCTTAACCAATTGCGGCGAAGCTCTGGTTCGGATTGCGGCCCCTCGACGCGGATGAGCGGCTCAGTGGGCGTGAGGGTAACAAAGAGCGAACTGGTGGCCTGCCAGCGAAGCGGCACTGGCTGGGCATGCTCCTTGACCGCGTGGAGGTGGAGGACCGATTGGCTGCTGCACACACTGACCCGTTCCAAAAAACAGCTCATTTCGCCGGCCGGTCCCGACATCTCCGTGCGTTGCGTGTCCACCCGCAGCAACGGGGAATGTAAAAGCGCCAGAACGTTCTGCCAGCTCAACCGCAGCGGTCGGCTTTCCTGGACGTACACTCCGACCCCCTTGCCGCGAAGGTAACAATTCTCCAGCAGGACTTGCGGCGGTTCGCCCGAGCGTGGCGGTTTTCCAGGTGCTGGCGCCATGCTGCCGGTCGGATCGGTGACCACGACCACCGCCAAGTTCGGTTCCCCCTCGCCGCCTGCCAGCGTGATCTTGCACCCGCGCAACTGGCAGCTTCCTGAACCCGTGAGATTGATCGCTGCCTGCCAGCGGAGATTGCTTGTAGCAAGAACTTGCAGACGTAGCTGCAATCCTTCCAGCACCAGCTGGCCATCGTGCACTCGAAACAGGGCGGAAACCAGGTTCGATTCCGGAATTCGCTCGTTGTGGAACATCAACTCTGGGGTGAAACCTTCGGCAGCGCGAATGGTCACCTGGCGATTGCCGACTACATCCAGCAGGGAGCGAATTGGCAGCGGGCCGTTGACTTTCAGCAGGATGACCACAACTTTCTCGTCTTCCGCGGCTGCCGAATTCATAGCACTCGACAGGGTGTCGAAGGTGCCGGGTTTACCACCGATACCATCCACCACCAGTTCGCGTACACCGGGTTTTCTCATGGTCACCAGTGACTCGGGAGCCGGCAGTATCGGGTACAGTTTCTGCCCCAGCAGTTCGTGTGCACCCAGGATAACCTCGGGCTGCTCTGGCACACGCAGCTCCCGAACATCTGGGCGAACCCGGAACGCCTGCAATAGATCCGCCGGGGGTTTGCCGCCGGGTTCCGTGTCCCGTGGCCACGGGGAGCTTACGTTCGCCGTTTCTGGCCAGGGCGGAGATTCCAGCAGCACGCAGCGGTCTTCCCGAATCTGGAGACTGTCGCCCTGCCAGGTGCGTAATTGCGGCAACAGCACTTGAGGCGAAGAGGCTAAAGCACCTGTGGTCACATTGGGTGGTTCAGCCGAACGGATCACAAACGGTTCGACGCGGTAAAAAGCACAGGCGTAGAAATGCAAATCGAGTCGCGTCTCATCCGGCCGTGATTCTGGACAGCGCCAATCCACCATCACCGTGGGCCGCTCGCCACGTGCCTGCGCCAGGACGCATTGGCTCAAGCGCCAACTCCAGGCCGAACCTCCCCGTACCAACAACGCCGGCCCCGATTCCAGCCACCAGGTGCAATGTTCCATCGAGAACTTGCCGGCGACTGGTGGTTTGGTGTCCGCGTTCGGTGAGGGGCTGAAGTTCTCCCGGCTTGATTCCGTTGGACTTTCACTTCCCGCTTCTGCCACGTCTTCGCCCCGGGGTGAAGCCGCTTCCTTGTATTGGGCAAGACGCGTGCCCCCTGTGGAATCGGAGGAAGTTGCCTCTGCCGCCTGGAAAATGACCGGTGTGGCAGCGGTTGCCAGTCCACAATTGTCCAGCATCACCGTCGCCACGCTTTCCAGCCGGAACAGGGGCACACTGCTGACCAGAATGCTCCGCCGCAACGCTACCGTGCGTGTCCGGCCGATTTCGCCCGTTATCTCTAAGGCGCTGGCCGGACCTGTTCCCGGCGAATCTTCCACGACGACCACGCAGTTTTCCAGGTTCAACTGGCCGCTGAGCACGCGAAACAGCGTCACCGGATCATCGCTCGGCGACAGGCGTAACCACAACCGCACTCGTCGCAGGGTCACAATGCCGCCCTGCAGTTGCAGTCCCGCCAGCGGTCCGCGCGGCACTTCCCCCGCGGTGAGGTCCAGCGCCAGCGTGGCATATTGCCCGTCCGCTGGCTCCAGGATCACCTGGCCCCGACGCAAGCTGAGGAAAGCCCCTTCGGGTGCTGCCAGCTGCGTCAGGTCGTAGGTACCAGAGGCGAGGTAAATCAGCAACGGCTTGCCAGTGCTGTCGGCGTTGGCAAAAGCTCGGCGCAGCTCCTCGACCCCCTGCACGGTCTGGCTGTCGGGAGCTGCACTGGTCACGCCAGCCGACGCGACGGTCTCAGTTCCGCCACTGGGCGATTCGCTTACCGACGCCGGAGCAGTTCCCCGCGAGGGTGCCGTCTCCGAAGCGGCACCGTCCGAGGCAGGCGCGCCGCCGATGTCGTTGACGGCAGGCCGGCGGTTACTTTCCAGCCAGCTGGCGACGGCCATGCCGCCAACCACCACGAGTGCTACCAACCACGCCAGCCGACCCCGACTCCGCTGTTCCGTTCGTTGCCGACCTGCAGCCAGACTGTCCCTCCGAGAACGACTCGACGACCATTGTTGCAAAAGCTGCTGCAAATCCCGGATCAGTTCCCGGGGATGCTGATAACGCTTGTGCGGGTCTTTGGCCAGCATTCGGCCGAGGATCAGCACCAGTTCCCGCGGAATTTCCGGATTGTAGTAGCGCGGGTCCACCGGCCGCTCACTCTGATGAAAGTGCAACTTGCGAGCGGCAGTGCCTTCCGGTGCCGGTGGCCGACCAGTCAGCATGTGGTAAAACGTGCAGCCCAGCGAGTAGAGATCACTGCGGATGTCGGCCAAACGCGGGTCTAGGGCTTGCTCCGGCGAAATGTAATCAAATGTGCCGAGAGTGGCTCCGGACTGCGTCAACTCCGCCGCCGTTGGGTCCAGCGTGCGTGCCAGTCCCATGTCCACCAGCTTGGCCAGACCGGTAGCGGTGATAATGATGTTCGAGGGCTTGATATCGCGGTGCACTACGCCGCGATCGGCGGCGTGGGCCAGTCCTTGCGCTACCTGCAGGACATATTCCGTCGCTTCCCGCACCGGAATACGCCCACGACGCGCTATCATATCTCGAAGGTTTTCGCCTTCGACATACTCGAAAACGATGAAATGCAGCCCCTGGTCCTCGCCATAGTAATAGACGCGAGCGATGTTTTCGTGATCCAGCCGTGCAGCAGCTCGGGCCTCGCGTTCGAAGCGGCGAACCTGATCGGCGTCTGCAGCGGACTGCGGTGGCAGGATTTTCAGGGCGACCACCCGGTCGAGTTGAGTATCCCGTGCCCGAATCACTGCCGCCATTCCGCCTACGCCGATCGGCTCTTCCAGCTCGAAATGGGCAAGTCGGCGACCGCGAATGTTTACCGCAGGCGTTGCCCGATTCTGCGAACTGCCAGGCGAAGCTGACGGCCTGGAGATAATTGTCGGCGCATCATCGGAGACGGCGAAATTCGGGCTGCCATCCACTGACCCGGGCGGAACCGGAAGCGACTCCGCTCCAGTGGCTGAACAGAATTGAGCCTCCTCACCGCCAGACTGTGAACAAACGCCCGGAGCCGACCCACCACGGGATGGCGACCCTTCCCCAGGCTCAGTGATGTGCAAAATCGTACTGGGTTCGCCCACTTGGTCGCTTGGGTTCCTCTGGCCCTCCTGGCCGAGCTTCGCCTGGTTTTCCCTGGCAGGTTCGCTCATGGCTCACCCGTTTGCCATCTCCAGCCGCCAAGACGCCAAGACACGAAGCAAACGTTCGACTTGGTGCCTTCGTGTCCTGGTGTCTTCGTGGTTAGCGGAGTCGGTCTCGCCGGGACCGGCGCAGTTAGCTGGCGCCTGCATCAGCCAATTCCATGCGTTCGCCTGGCCGATCCAGCACCTGGCCGGGCTTCCGACGGTAGTGCCCTGGCCACGCCGACACCTCGACGCCAGCCCATCTCCCTTGTGAACCGCGCCTGTAGATGGTGGCACCGTCCGGCTCTTGGGCGAGGGCGGTCGCGGCCTGGCTATTTCCATTGTAGCCCCAGATTACCCTTCCTGGAATCCTGAAACTATGACGCTTGGCAACGCAATTTCCCACCGCCTCTTCTGGCGGGATTGCGAAACTCACCCGGACAACAGGGTCGGCGTTACTCCGAGGTCGGCGGAAGTTTGCGGGTGAGGTCTGTGTAGCAATTAGGCCAATGCGATGTGGCTAACTCAGGTCGGTTCATTGCGAGTTGGCCATTGAGGGCTAACACCTCCGCTCCTGTCAACAATGCCGTGGCGACCGTGCGGGATCGTTGGACGTGGCTTTGTCGCAGAATAGCGAACAACGGGCGTACACCTTGAGAATCGCCGAGTTTTTCGTATGGATAATGGCTGACCATACGTCCGTTCGGCTCCCGGCCCGCATTTATCACCGGGAGAGAGCGGTGTGGCCATACGGCGACGGCGCAGGAGGCTATCCGTGAAGACGGCACATCGCAAAGAATTGGAAACCAATTACCTGGCCGATCAAATCAACCGGCTCGTCGAAGGCAAGAACCCGCACGCGCCTGTCTGGTTGGCGATCTTGCTGGTAAGTGGGCTGCTTCTTCTGGGTTACTGGGCAGTGCCGCGCCGGGCGCAGCAACGGGTCTCTCTGGCCTGGCAGGAACTGGCACGGACCAATACCGAGACTGCCGATACGCTGCAACTGACCGCTACGCTGATGGAAGACCTGGCCTATCGGCAACGGGGAACGCCCATAGTGCCGTCCGCCCGGTTCGCGCAGGCCTGTGCGGAACTGGAGCTGGCTCAGCGACACATTCACCAGCACGATGCCGCCGAACGATACCTCGACAAAGCCGACTCCCTCTTCCGCCTGGTGCTGGCCGAGCCCGCTTTGCCTGCGGAAGTTCGCCTCCGCTGCCGACTCGGTCTGGCTCAGGTCGCCGAGACTCGCTTCTGGCTCGACAAAGCCCGACTCGATGAGCACGCTCAGAAGCAACGCTTGCTGAGGGTGGTGCAGTTGTATCAGGAAGCTTTACAAACACCGGGGGCGGAATTGCGTTCGCCCCAGGGCCAACCCCATCCGCTGCTCCAGCAATGCCAGGAACGCATCCGACAACTTCAGGATGAAAATGTAATCCATCTGACGCTGCTGCGTCGGTCGGAAAATCTGCCGCCACTCAGCAGTCCGGTTACCCCGCCGTCTGGTTCGCCACAGTCAAAGCCCTGATATGAAGGAGGTGTCTGTGCACTGTTCTGGTAAGCGGTCGGACTAATCTCAGCTCTCACGCCCACCGAACTTCCGCCGCTCACCTTTTCATCTCCACGGCGGGCTGACCTGCGCTTCTCACCTCGCGGTTTTTGCCGATTAAGATGATCACGAGCGGATCACAGCGGAGAGGCAACCGTCCGACGATCGCGCACTTTGCACCAGGAAGACGCGGAGCGCAAACTTCTGGTGAACAAAAGTCAACTGACGTGGGGGATAATCCCGCGTAGGCAAGTCGAGCTGGCTATGGCAGAGGTTCTTCGCGAAGAGAACGGGCAGGAGCGGGGGGCGTCATCTCCCCGTGGCCCAAGTGGTGGGCATCAATCCACCGTGATCAACGGTCGGCGTGTGGTGGAATTGACCTTGCGACACCGACCGGAGGTGCGTCGGCTGGACCAATTCCTGGCCGCATCTCTGCCGGGATTTAGCCGCTCGGCTTTACAGCGCGCCATCGAGCTGGGCGAAGTGACAGTCAATGGCCAGCCAGTCAAAGCCAGTTACAAGCTCCGCGAAGGGGATCATTTGCGCGTACTGCTGCCCGAACCACCGCACGCGGAAGCCATCCCCGAAAATATCCCGCTCGACATCCTCTACGAAGACGAATACCTGGCCGCCATCAACAAACCGCCAGGCATGGTCGTTCATCCGGCGCGTGGGCATTGGCAAGGGACACTGGTCAACGCCTTGGCGTACCATTTCAGCCAGTTGAGCGGGTTGAACGGCCCGACACGCCCCGGCATTGTCCATCGCCTTGACCGGGACACGAGCGGCGTGATTCTCGTGGCCAAAGACGAACAGGCCCACCGCGATTTGTCCGCACAGTTTCAACGGCGTCAAGTGTACAAGGAATACCTGGCCATCGTGCACGGCGAAGTGGATCGCGACAGCGACTACATCGAAGCGGCAATCGGCCGACATCCGCGCCATCGAGTGCGCATGGCCACCTATGACGAACCCGACGAAGACGAGGACATCAAGGACGCCTGCACCTTCTATGAGGTGCTGGAACGTTTTCGCGGTTATACTTATGTTCGCTGCCTGCCTCGCACTGGTCGCACCCATCAGATTCGGGTTCATCTGGCACATATTGGTCATCCGATCGTGGCCGACCAGGACTACAGCCATCGCGGCGAACTGTGGCTGAGTCAACTCTGGCCCGAGTGTCCCGCCGCACAAGATCGCTTACTGGCTGGCCGGCAATTGCTCCATGCCCATCGCTTGCGGTTGCGGCATCCGATTACCGGACGCGAACTGGAATTCGCCGCTCCCGTCCCGCAGGATTTCCAGACCACTCTCACTGCGCTCCGCCAGCACCGCCCCTGGAGCTAGAGAGTGTCATAGGACCTGCTCATCGTCGCCCCTGCCGCCGGAATGTTACGCGGAATATTACGCCAGGCGTTCGGGTAACATTTGCCCCAGCGTTCTCCGGAATATAGCATAGCGCGTCGCCAAGCGGATGGGAACGCCCTCTGGCGATCCCGCGGCTTACAGTGGCTCGGCTGAAATAACTATCAGAGCTAGCCCAGATTATCCGCGGGTGGCAACGCAAAAAGTCAAGCAGAAAACAGAACCATGCCGCAATGGCGCGCAATCGCATGCGATTCCATGCCAGCTGCGGAACCACCGTGGGAGTCGGTGGAACCGCAACTTGTTAATGGGGGAAATCCTGAAAGTACTCGAACCTCTCAGGACTCCACAGCATCCGTCAGGGAGTCGCGGACAAACCGGCCAGGATTGGGCACAGGTGCACAAGCAACTAGAGCAGTTTCGGCATCTGGAGAACGATTGGGACGGGCAAGGCAGCCGACTGCCGCCGGATGGAAATGTCCTTGCCGGAGCACTCCGCCTTGCCGATTCCCTGGCCGCGTTGGACTAACCCACACCGCAGGCAACCGTGCTCGGAGTCAGTGGCACGATTTTCCTGCGATGGAACTCCCCAGACACTTATCAGGAGATCGAGGTAATGTCGGCCTGTACCGCTGAATCCCGCCACGTGGACAAACAGACCGGGGCGGTCAGGGGTTGGGGCGTTAGCACCATCACGGGGGCTTACACCCCCGCTCTTGCGCCGCGTCACGAACGTTTGCCAGTGAAATAGCCCCTTTTGCGATGAACGAACGCACGCTCGGAAGGAGCGGCAGGCGTCAACCCGCCGTGGGTATTGCGGCGACGAGTCCGCAGCTTACCTTTGGCTGCACGCTCGACCACCGCTTGGATGTAGTGGCGTCGGGCAGGCTAGCGCGGCAACACCGTGGCAGGGGTGAGCGTTTGCAGAAAGGCGTAGAGGTCGGCCAGGTCGGAATCGGTAAGGTCTTTCAGCAAGCCATCCGGCATCAGCGAACGCCGACTGACGCTGCGGTGCAGGATGTCCTCAGTGGCCAGGCGAATAGTTGTGGTGGCATCGGTTTGCAAGATCAGACCGTCTGCCGACTCGAAAATAACTATACCTGCGTACACTTGACCGGAACGCCTTTCCACCAGTTCGACGCGATACGCCGGGGCCACTTCCCGACTCGGGAAGAAAATCGCCTCGAACAGGTCTTCGCGGGAGAAGCGGCGCGTAACTCCGGCCAGGTCGGGCCCAATGCGGCTGGTCCCGGTGTGGCAGGCGAGGCAACCCCGCTGGCGAAATATCAGCTCGCCGCGTGCTGGCTGGCCTCGTGACCAGTCTATGCGTGCCAGGCGTTGGCGCCATTGCTGTTCCTCGGTCCCGGTGTCGCCGAGCACCACCGTTGCCAGTTCCGGATGCTGACGCAGGAAGTCTTCCCAGAGTGGGCGATAAGTTTCTCGCAACGTTTTACTAGCGCTTTTGGTCTCTTTCGGCGGCGGGGCAATGCCAGCGGATTGGCAATAAAGCCGGGCGATTCGCTGACGCAATTCCTGACTTCGCGGTTCACTCAGCTGCGAGCGTAACCCGCGCAACAACCAGGCTTGATGCTGAGGCTCCCGTGAACCCGGCAACCGTTCCAGCGCTTCCAGACAAGCCGACACCACTTCAGGCTGGGGTGAGTCCAGGCCCTCCAGATATGCCCGGCGATCCGTTTCGGCAGGATGGCGAGCCAGAAATTTCAGCACCACAGGACGCAGAGCGGGATCACTCAGCCGGGATCGCAGCGCCGGCAACGCCTGATCGGGAGGCAGTTCGGCAAGCAATTGCACCAGCGATGGTGTCCAGGCGAAATTCGGGTCAGCGACGACCGCTTGCAAGAATCGTTGTGCAGCGCGATGACGTTGCGGCGGGGGTAAGGCCAAGGCTACAAACACCTGGCCCGGTTGCACGAGTTCGGGATGATCGGCCAGGTGTGTGGCCAGGGCCGGCTGACGCTGCACCAGCAACTGCACCAGTTCGCCCAACCGTTCGCCCCAGGTGAGTTTGACCCGTAACTGTTTGCCTTCCAGCCGTTCCTGCAATCCGATGAGGACGTCGGCGACCTGGGGCGTGAGCTTTTCCGGCCAGGAAGCCCCCGCGCATGCCAGCACGATCAGGTAATGTACGTCCCAGGTGGGGTCGGATTGAGGCGACCAGAATCGGGCGAGTTTATCGGGAAGCTGAGGCGTGTCATCGCGGAGCATGGCAAGGAGTCGTGCGGCCTCCTGATTCCAGCGAGCATCCTGGCTCGGCCAGTAACGGTGCAGTGCCGCCAATAACCGTTGCCGGAATTCTGCCGGTAGCTGATGCCGCAAGGTGTAACCAGTAAGGATTTCGACTGGCGGCTTGTCCAACTCCCAGTCGCCGCAGGCCAGCATCACCAGTCGCAAAGCCTCCCAGCGATCCTGAGCGGAGGCAGTAGGGCTGTCGAGGATGTCCCTGGCCAGTTCAGCCACTGCCGGCAAGAACGGCGTACTACCGTGTCGCCAGCAATAGGCCAGGCAGAGCGCTATGCGGGCCGGTGGCGACAGCGCCTGCCTTCGCTGCCACAATTCCTGCCAGGCCGCACTTTCCAGTAAACTCGCCAGCTGAGCGGCGGCTTGCCGAACACGCTTGTCGCTGACGTCGAGGTTCTCAGCAACGGCCCAGGCCAGGTCGCGCTGGGAAAATTGTTCGTGTTGCCTGGCCAACGCTTCGAGTGCCCGACGGCGCACCAGGAGTTGCGCGTCGCTCGCCAAGCGTAACAATTGCTTCTGGGGCAATTCGGCCTGAGAAGGGCGTGCGCGGGCGTCGCCTGGGACACTCTGCCGATCGCCGGATTCCAGGCAACCCAGCGCCCACGCAGCTGCGGCGCGCACGCCAACGGAGGCGTCGTTGGCCAGCGCCTGCGCCGTTATCGTGTCCAGTCCACCGAACAGTTCCGTTACGACTTCGACCGCCCGCACGCGTTCGCTTTCGCTGCGTCGGGGATCGCGTGCCGCCAGCAGGAACGGAGCTTTGCCGAGTTTTCGCGCCAGGGGTTCCCAGACAGCACGCGACCAGGCATCCAACGGTTGTGGCGCCCGGAGCACTTGATCGAGTTCAGTCCCGGCTACAGGAGCGGAGGGCGTCAGCTTCCCGTGGTTCATCGGGCGTCCCGCCTGGCCGACATAGCGAATCCGATAAACCGAGCCGCGTGTGCGTCGGCCACCGATACAGACGAAAAGTTCGCCATCGCGGCCAACAGCCAGGTCCGTCGGGGCGAATCCTTCCTGGCCGATCGGTTCCAGGAAGACTTCGGGACGGCCAGCATAGGTCGAGCCGTGCGGTGTCAGCGGCACGAAATAAATCCGGCCAAACGTCCAATCGGCGACAAACAGTCCGCCACGATACCGCTCTGGAAATTGCCAGTGCCGATAGCACACTACGCCGGTCGGCGAGCCGCGACCAATCGGCCAGAGCATGTCCACAGTATCCAGGTAGTCGTCGCAGCGTGCCCAGCTTCGCAAGTAACCGGGCAACCGCCAACCATGATGGCCGCCCCAGCACACGTGATATATCCGCGTCGGCACGTACCACGGCAGCAAAAAGGTGCGCTCGACATCGCTGTCGTAGGTGAATATTTCGCCGCCCGGGCCGAAATCAAAGTCGTAGGGGTTGCGAAACCCGTGAGCCACCACTTGCACCTGCCAACGGCCCGTGTTTGTCGGTGCCGGCCGCAGACGCAGAATACACCCTGCTTCCGGCCGACGAATCGGAGAAAGGGCATCGTTAATCAGTGCGGCGGTAACGCGGGCATCGTTCCCGGCTATGACATACCACCACCCATCCGGGCCTTTGCGCATAGCGTGCCCGCCATGTTCGCCGAAAGCCAGGGGGATGATCCGCTCCGGTTCGGAGGCCAGTTCGCCATGTGGCCCGGTACGGCGATAGCGTGACAGCCAGCCGTCGCCACAATAATAGAGATATTCGCCATCGCAAAATAGTCCCATACCGCCACTGCGAGGCGTGGCCAGCAACACCGCTCGATCGGCCCGGCCGTCGCCATCACTGTCTTCCAGGCGCTTGATGTAACCGGCACTGGTAACCACCACGCGCCCCTGTTCGTCGAGGGTCATGGCGTAGATGTCGTTGGCGAGCTTTTCATCCGCGTATTGCTCCAGAACAAATCCCGGCGGCAAGCGAAAGGCTCCTGAAAGCACTGCCCGGGTAGCAGGTTCAGCAACCACGAATAACGCAAACCCAGCGGCAAGCATCACCGGGACTAACCGTCTTGGCTTTCGCAATATCTCGCTATTTCCGGTGGACAAAGGAGGTATTGTCGGCACTGTTGCCACTCCTGTACCGACCCCTGCCGGTTGCTGCGATTGTCGGCCGATCGTCAATCGCACCGGCATGAGATTAGCCGATCGGCAAGGAAGTCTGCGACTGCTGCGCTGTTTTTATTGTGTTGCCGATGACGCCGGAGAAAAGCTCTGCGATTTCGCATGGCTCCTGTATCCGCCACCGGCTACGGATGGCCGGATAATGTCCGTGCTCGCTCATGGCTGAAGCTCCGTACGGACTGTCTGAGCAAAGGATCTGGACTGTTCCGGAAGAGGGATTTTCGGTTCGACACAGAATTCGACAGAGAACGTGTTGCCGGGCAGTTTATTTTGGTGCGGACGAGTTCGGTCGTAGGCGTAAGACGACGAAATAGCCATCGCGGGAGCCGCCGCCGAATGCCTGTTGCGGCGCCTGAAAGATGCGCGTGAACGTCTGCGTCTTTTCATCCTCGTACTGCTTTGCTCGCCCGGCGGCAACCACCACATCTTTGTGGACGGCCACGCAGGAGAGGTTCGCACCGGGGAAGTAGCCGCACTGCAGCAGATGGAAATTGTGGTCGAACACTGCCAAAAAGCCGCCTCCGGGATAACCTTCCTGCCGGCAGACATACCAAGGGTGTAGCGTGGGGCACTGGGCGGCACTGTTTCCGACGACGAACAACAGTCCCGTGGCTTCGAGCGCCGCCGCCTCCATACTCAGGTAATTGGCATGGCTTTTGTCGCGCCAGGCGCACATCCAGGTTCCTTTTTCCAGCCGTCCGTGGGTGGGATCGAGGCGGAAGATGACGCTAGTCCGGCTGGCGCCGCGGAAACCAAAGCCCGGGGTCGCTTGGAACACGCCAGCGAACACCTGTGGATCCAGCGGGCGGAACGGGTCTCGGGGATCGCGGGTGCAGATCGAATTGCCGCCGTCGGCAAACAGGATGATGTAGATGCGGCCATCTGGTCCCGCATAGAGGAATCGGCCCGCAGTATCGGCCATCAGGCCATTAGCGGGCAGAGCCGGCGTGGCCCATTTGCTGGCTCGCTGCAGCCGCGGATCGGGGTGCCAGAGCATCCAAAGTTGCTTTCCCTCACGATCAAAAGCGATAGCGTAAGGGTCTTTGTACGGCTCCTTGGAAGTGTGGGTCATCCCGTAGCCGGTTACCACGGCGATGCCACTTTGCGGTACGACAGCCAGCGCATGGGGGCGATTGCTGCCATAGACCTTCCAGCCTGCTACCCACCGTTGGGTCCGGCCATCTGGCGCGTAGCGTGTCAACTTCCCTTGAGCCAACACGACCACTTCGCCGTTGCTATCCAGGGCGAAGTCAATCATCTCCGGGTGACACAGGCATTGGAGCAAGCGCTGACCATCGGCGGACAACACGGCCAGGAACGTTCCTTGGACGGGCTCTTTCGAGATCAAGTTCAGAGGCTGAGTGGCCTGGGCGAGCAGCCAGAGTCGGCCTTGCCCATCGAGACGAAGGCGGCGCACGGTCGCCAAGCCATAGCCGAAGCGTGTGCCCCCCAAGATGCGTCGGCCATCGCCACTCAGATGCACCACAAACCCATGCGTGCTTGGATGGCGCCATTCGGGTTGTTTCTTTTTGCTCCGGTCTGGCGGCGGCGGAGCGGCCAGGGCATCGAACTTACCCTCCGGTCCCACGACCTTCATTCGCTCCGATAGGGAGCCGAGATGGGCACTGTTCCCCGCCAGCCAGATCGTACCATCCGCAGCGATCGCCGCTGCGAGAAGCTCATCGTCGAATGGACCACCCAACCAGGATGCCGTCAGCAATTCCACCGGACCACTGTTATCCGGTGCCGCTTCGGGTGCTGCTTCCGCAGCCTGCATTCTAGGCGTGGCCCGATTAGCATCGGACACCAGCCATCCGGTCCCGATTAGCACCAAGACCACAAGGAGCAACAGACGTCGCATCGGCTTGTTCCTCCGGCGACCAGCTTTCGAAGAGGCACGACCTAGTGCCATCCGACTCCCTTTTATCGTAGGTGCAAGCCTTCCCTGCCCGTAATTCGTGGCCGCTACTGCAAGGCTGGGCCCGTTGGCAGGCACTCGGTTTCTACAGTGTATTGATTTTTGCCTGCACCGTGTAGCTGCTTTTGCACTTTGCCTGCGATAAGATCAACCGGCCTCATTTGTCCACATTGTCAGAATCACACTGGGCTTGTACGCCGACCTGCCAGCGGAACCTGAGCGAAACGAGCCGGTTGACGGTGAGCTCTGAATACCCGGAATGAGGCCCAGCCAGAGGAACGCGCCGGCCAGGCCGATCACGGCTAACCCGACGCCGACCGCGGATATACGGCAGTGTTCGTGAGGCGGATATTGTCGCAGCCTGATTCGCATGGTCTACGCCTTTTTGCAACTCGGCCGGGGCATACTCGCCGTTTTCCGTTAGGCAGGATCCGGTCTGGGGCATGACAAAAAGCCCGGTATGGGCTTAGCCCGTTGCTGGATCAAGTAACGCGAAGGAATCAGGCTGCCGTTGCCCGACGGGGCCGGTAATCACCCAGGCACCAAGCCACAGAGAGAGTCTGGGTAGTTGTCTGTGTACCTTGGTGTGTCGGTGGTTAGCAAAACGGCTCGGTCTTAGCGGGACCGGCACATCCCGGCAGTTATTCCCCGGTTGGGGGATACAGATAAATACGGACGAAGACGGAGCGGCGAAGTGTGCCCCGCAGGTTCGGCTCGACGCGCCGTAAACTGGCCACCAGGCCCGGCAGCTGCTGGGATTGTTCGAGCGGCACCTCGGCTGGGGGAATCATGCCCAGCAACACCGCCTGACCGTAGCGCAACCGACGACTCTGGTCGAGAAATGGCAAATAGGGACTGGGTTGCTGGTTTGGCCCGACCAGAAGTAAACGCTGAAACGTCAGTTGCCGCAAACTGTCCAGCAGCTGAACTGCCGAAGCATCGAGTACCCGCTCCCCGGTCGGAGACGATGGCGGCACATCCTGGGCTTGCCCGGACGCGGAGCGGGAAAAGTTGTCGCTGTTGTCTTGGCCCGATGCACCTGGCCGGGCTGTGCCATCTCCCATACCGCGAATCTGGCGATGCCGATCCAGCAGGCCAAAATCGTTGCGGCGAAGGACGACGGTTCGCCCGGGCGTCAGTAAACCTATGGGCCATACGCGGTTGCCATAGACGAGTTCGGCTTGATACAGCGGCCAGGGTGCCCGCCAGGTGAGCCGACCTCGCAGCGTGTTGAGATCGGGAGCGTGAAGATCCAGTTCCGCGATCACCGGTGGCTGCTGCCACTGCATAAGCCAGCGTCCGAACAATGCCTTCAACGACCAGGTTTGCAGGGGGATGTTCGCCATTGCCCCTTGCCCCGGTTGCAAGCGGATGGGCGCCTGCACCAGGTTCTCGCGGCTGCCACGGCGTAAGGCATCATCATCGGGGCGAATTGCCCAGCTCAGCACCGCTTCCTGGCACACGACGTTTTGTTCCGGAAATTGCGGTAGCGCCGCCGTATCGGCTGCGCTGAACCGAGGTGAGTCAGTCGGCAAGGACGAATCGTGGCCGGGCTCCGCCGAAGCGTTCAGTGCGATCGAAAACGCCGCCAGGCGGGGACTTTTTATCACCAGCCAGGTACTGCCACTCCCGCGGGCGATCGCCCAACACTTCCGCGAGGAATGCGAGATCGGGCCGATAACGCCAAGGCCGGACGTTGGCACCAATTCCAGATCGTACACGTCAAGCTGATAGACCTGCAAGGATTCACCATGAATGGCATTGGCTGAGTACCAGGCCAGGGCGGTCACACTCGCCACCACCAGCGGAAAGGTCAGCCACGCCAGCGCCGGCCGACGCAACCAACGCACGATAAGAAGATAGTCCAACGGACCAGCCAGGAGCAGGTAGGCCAGCATCAAAGCGGCCACCAGGGCAAAGGGGGCTTCTGGTGTGCGGGCTTGTTCGAGTTGATGCACCAGGCGGGTCAACGCATCTTCTTCGACGGTGCTGGTCAAGGCCGTGCGATAGCTTGGCCGTGCAGCCAACGGTTCCGTCTCCAGCAACCATTCCCAGAACGCCGTTCGACCATCCCAGCGGTCAAACGGCGGCAGGTTAGTGTCGAAAGCCACCAGCGTTACTTGTCCCAATCCATACGGCCAGACTAGCACGGCCGGCTTATCGCGTTCTGGCCCAAAGGCGCGCTGGAACGCTCCCGGCCGTTTGCGAAAGTCGGCAAAGGCACACCGCAGCGCCGGCAAAGAGGTCGCCTCGCGGTAGCGGTACATCGTCACATCGCGCACGCCCACCAACACCTCTTCGTACACCCGTCGGCCACCAATCAACTCGCCCGGAAGCAGGTCCACCAGGGGAAATTGCTCGGAAGAGGCCAGCAAAGACGCGTTCTCCGCAGCGCTGACCACTAAATGGCCTCCCTGCTGCACCCATTGGCGAATCGCACGATAGATTTGTGGCCGGCGACGGAATTCCTCCAGCCACCATCGGCCCTTTTCGCCGCCCGTAGCCAGCACCAACACCTGCACGCTGTCGTAGCCGAACCATCGCTCGGGCAAATCCTCCACACGCCGCACGTGGATTACGCGGTAACCGGGATCGCGAACCGACTCGCTTTCAGCCGATGTTCGCCTGTTGCTGCCGACGCCGTCCATGCCATCCTGACCAAAAAGAGTGGACGCGCCCCGCTCTTGCAGTCCAGCCGGTTCCCCAATAGCAACCACTTGCATCACGCCTGCCGGCAGCACTTGCCAGACCTCGCCACCGCCGGCCTCATCGGGATAAGTGTAACTCGCCAATCGCCGACCGGTATCCTCGCGGACTTCGATGCGCAACTTCCCATGGCCGCATGGAACGTAGGCCCACACGCTTTGTCGCGCCCTCTCTGGCGACAGCTGTATCGCCGATTCGGCTTGCACTTCGGCGAGAATGCCGTCGGCGTCCGGCGTGACGACCCAGACCTGAGCCTGGAGGGTTTCGCCCGCGTCCGCCTCCACGGTAATGCGCAACGGTAACCAGTGCCCAAACCGGCCATAGTTGCCTCGGCCAGCCTCGACAAAACCTACCTGCACCTGGGCAATTCGCACTTTGGCCCAGGCTGGCCAAGCGGCTAACCCAACCAGACAAACCGCCGCTGCTCGAAGCACAATTCGCCGACACATGCTCCCGTTCCTGTCTCCCGGCAGCCTGGCACCGATCGCGCCTGCTGCCGAAAAGCGTTCCGAGCCACCACCCGACAGACGCAGCACCAGCATTGTATCGGCTCAGATTGGCAAAGATGCAGGCAACACAGCACCGGCAAGGCGTTCCTTTCTGGTTGCGCTTATGTGCCTGGCCAGCGCGCTGCATCCGTCCTGCACCAGACCGGCGATTGCCGCGACCGAATTGGCCTGGCTTCGGCTTGTGCCAAACCCGCGCGATTTTTTCCTTGCAAACTATTCTCTTCTCGCATAAGCTGAACAATAATACATAGAAAGTGGAACAGAGCAGAGGCTCAGAATCGGGAGCGGGGGTTATCCTCCGGCGGTCATCGCGACTGCGCTGGGACAAGGTAAATGGGCGTCAGTTGCGCTGGCTGCGACATTTCGGTGCATCATTTTCGGCTAGAATGAAGAACAGGTCGTGCCTGTCGATCGGCGGGCTGACGTGGGCGACTTCTGCACAATGCTAAAGGTCGGGGCAACCCTCTAGGAGCGCGGGTCGGCAGTCCCCCGCGGCGATACGGTTGCCGTCGCCTGACACGGGTCCGCTCACACTGCGGGCAGGAGGTCTGGCCATGGCCAAAGGGCGTGGCGATTTCACCGATGTGTTGCTGCGCAAGAAAATCATCAGTGCGGATCAACTCCGCGAGGCCTTGCAGTTACAGCAATCTACTGGTGCCAAGTTAGCGGACGCTTTGGTGATACTGGGCTACGTTACTCCCAGCGAGGTGATGCAGGCCATTGCCGAGCACCACGGTTTACAGACGGTGGACCTCGGCGAGGTTACGATTCCCCCGGCGGTGATCGAATTGGTTCCCGAATCGGTGGCGCGGGAAAACGTGATTTTGCCGTTGGCGCAGGAGAACGGCACGCTCAAGGTCATCATGAGCGACCCCATGGACATTGACACGATTCAGAAGTTGCAATTCATCCTCAACAAGGACATTCAGCCCGTGCTGGCGCCGCGGGAACAGATTATTGAGGCGATCAACCGTTATTACGGCCAGAGCGAAACCGAGTCAGTGGACTCGATGTTGCAGGAATTCACCGACACCGCGATTGACACCACGCAAACCGAAACTGCCGCCGCCGTTGCCGCTGCCATGATGGACAGCGACGCCCCGGTGGTCAAACTCGTCAACCTGATCATCCAGGAAGCGGTGAGTTTGCGGGCCAGCGATATCCACATCGAACCGTTTGCTGACCATATCCGGGTGCGCTACCGAATAGACGGCATTCTGGTGCAGCGGGACAGCCCGCCGAAGCGGTTGCTGCCGGCGATCATCTCGCGCATCAAGATCATGGCGAAAATGGACATCGCCGAAAAACGCCGACCGCAGGATGGCCGCATCAAAATGGTCCTCAACGGCAAGCATTACGATCTGCGCGTGAGCATTCTGCCGACCAATCACGGCCAGGCCTGCGTCATGCGCATCCTCGACCGGCAGAATGTGCAAATCAGCATCCGCGACCTGGGATTCAGCGAGGACGATTACCAGAAGTTTGTGCAAATCATCAAGCGACCCAACGGCATATTCCTGGTCACGGGGCCGACCGGTTCGGGTAAGACGACGACGCTTTATGCCGTCCTCAACGAACTCAACCGCCCGGACCGCAAGATCATCACCGCGGAAGACCCGGTCGAATACTACCTGCCCGGCGTCAACCAGGTGGAAGTGAAACATCAGATCGGCCTGGATTTCGCCCGGATCATCCGAGCCATGTTGCGGCAGGCGCCGAACATTCTGCTGATCGGCGAGATCCGCGACAAGGAGACCGCGGAGGCCGCCATTCAGGCCTCGCTGACCGGCCACCTGGTTTTCAGTACCCTGCACACCAACGATGCCCCCAGTGCGATCACGCGACTAGTGGACATCGGCCTGCAACCGTTTTTGATTGCTTCGAGTGTGATCGGCGTGATGGCGCAGCGACTGGTGCGGCTGGTCTGCCCGAAGTGTCGCGAGCCGGATACCCCCACTGCCGCCGAAATCAAGGCGGCGGGGTTGACCCCCGAACGACTCAAAACCGCCACCTTCTATCGCGGTCGCGGCTGCCAGTATTGCCACCATACCGGTTACCGTGGCCGAACCGGTATCTTCGAACTTATGAAAATGAACACGACCCTGCGCGAGCTGACTTTCAAACGGGAACCGACCCAGGTCATTCGCCGCTACGCTCGCATGTTCGGTATGCGCACGCTCCTGGAAGACGGCGTGGAGAAAGCCTGTCGCGGCATGACCACCCTGGAAGAAGTGCTCAGCATTTGCCATCACGAAAGCGCTTATGCTTAGCAGCCAATAGCGAAGAATCGTAGAGGCACGGCATGCCGTGCCCGAATCGCGGGATGCTAACCACGAACGCACCAGGACTCGAAGATAACGCCGAAGCATTTGCTTTGTCTTTTTCCGTGCCCACCACGGCGGGCTAACGCCTGCCGCCCTTGGATCCCTGTCTTCCTAGTGAGAGTCCCAATCGCGAATACTCGGTGGAGGGCCAGCGATGCCGAGCGGTCAGGTCTTGATGGAAAAACTCCTGGAGACCGTTTACCAGTTGAATGCCAGCGATCTGCATATTCGTGTTGGTCAGCCCCCGGTGATTCGCCACGAAGGTCGGCTGAAAAAACTGGAGACCAAAGTTCTGGAACCCGACGATACCCAGGCGTTGATGAAGGCGATCACGCCAGACCGTTGCCAGCAGGAGTTGCAGGAGCGTGGCAGCGCTGACTTCGGTTTTGCCTACGGTGACAAATGCCGATTCCGCGTTTCCGTGTTCAAGGAACGTGGCCGCGTCGGCATCGTGCTGCGGCGAATCCCCAGCAAGTTCCTGACGTTTGAGCAAATCCGCATGCCGGAGGCGATCCGGCGATTGATTGTCCGACCGCGCGGTTTGCTGCTGGTGACCGGCCCGACCGGTTCCGGTAAGACCACGACATTGGCCAGCATGATCAACTGGCTCAACGAAAACTACGACCGCCACATCATCACCATCGAAGACCCAATCGAATACTACCATCATCACAAACGCTCGATTATCACCCAGCGGGAAATCGGTGTGGATGTGCCGAGTTTCGCCGAGGCACTGCGACGAGCCTTGCGGCAGGACCCCGACGTGATCCTCGTCGGTGAAATGCGCGACCTGGAAACTATCCAGACCGCCATCGAGGCTGCCGAAACCGGCCACGTCGTGTTCGGCACACTGCACACCAGTGGCGCCGCCAGTACCGTGAACCGCATCGTAGACGTCTTCCCCAAGGAACAGCAGGACCAGATTCGCACGCAATTGTCCACGGCACTGATCGGTGTGCTTTCGCAAACCCTTTTGCCTCGCAAACCGAGCGGTCTGGTGGCCGCTTTCGAAATGATGGTGGTTACTCCCGCTATCCAGAACCTGATCCGCGAAAACAAAATCTACCGCATCGAATCCGTCATTCAGACCGGGCGCAAGGAGGGCATGTTCCTGCTCGACGACAATCTCTTTCAGCTGTGGAAAGAAGGATTGGTGGACAAAGAAGAGGTCCTGCTGCGAGCGAACCGCCCCGCTGAACTTGCCCAGCGCATCGCCTTGGCCGAAAAAGGTATTGAGCAGGAATACGAAGAGGAATACGAGGAAGAAGAGGAATATGATGAAGAGGAGGAGGAAGAGGACGAAGAATAGTGCCGCCATCGTCCAGCTCAAATCCGTGCGGATTCTTTAGCAGTTGCCCTGAACGCCGAGGCCGAGGAAGACCATGTCCCAGAAAGAGTCGCATCCCCCAACTGGCCAGCCGAAGCCTGGAACGCCGGCAACACGTCCTGCGGTAGGCGGGTCCAATGTCGGCCAGAATGCAGCCACTCCAGGCCGGGGAACTCCCAATACGAGCAGCGCAGCGGCAGCAAATCGGCCCGCTGTGAGTTCAGCACCGCGTGTTAGTCCTGCGGCTAACCAGGCCGCTGGACAGGCACGCACGCCGTCGGCCACACCGGCTAAGCCTGCAGGTACGCCGGCAAAACCGGCGGCCCCAGCTGCTGCCAAGGCCAAGACCGATAAAGTCCCTCCAAAAAAGTCCGTGGACAAAACCACCGGCGGTCGCCGTAAGCTGGGCCAAATCCTGGTGGACCTCGGCTACCTCGACGAAGATCAGCTTTGGGACCTGCTCAACGAAGCCCGCACGACGCAGCAACCGATCGGCCAGGTGGCGTTAGCACGCGGCCTGATCACCGAAGAGCAACTGTTGCAAGCCCTGGCGGAGCAGTTCAACCTCAAGGTTGTCAACCTCCAGGAAGTCAAACCCCAGCCGGAAGCCATCCAGCTCGTGCCGGAAACCATGGCCAGCGTGTACAAAGTGCTGCCGTTGACTTACCGCGACAACGTGCTGACCGTGGCCATGGCGGATCCAGCCAACCTGGCGGCCTTGGATGATCTGCGGAACTTCCTCGGCGCCAAACAGGTGGTGCCGATGCTGGCCAGCCAACGCGCCTTGCAAGAGGCTATTCCCAAAGCCTACGCCGGCAAGGAAGAGTCCATTGTGGATATTATCCAGCAACTGGAGAAAGATCCCGAAATCGGCAAATACGTTCATCACCGCGAAACCAGCATTGATCTGGAGAGCTTGCAGGAGTTGCAGGATGCCGCTCCGGTGCGTAAGCTCATCAACATGGTGCTCTTGATGGGTATCAAAGACCGCGCCAGCGACATCCATTTCGAGCCGTTCGAGGAAGAGTACAAGCTGCGTTATCGTTGCGACGGCGTCATGTATGAACTGGTGCCGCCCCCGCGACACCTGGCGCCGGCGATCAGTTCGCGAATCAAGGTGATGGCCAACCTCGATATTGCTGAACGGCGGTTACCGCAGGACGGGCGGATTGAACTCAACGTGGGCGGTAACCCGGTGGACTTGCGCGTTAGCGTGTTGCCGACCATGTTCGGCGAAAGTGTGGTCATCCGTGTGCTCGACCGCACGGTGGTGCAATTGGACCTCGACCGCCTCGGCATGGATCCCGACACGCTCTCCAAGTTCCGCGAACTTATCCGCAAGCCCAATGGCATTGTCCTCGTCACCGGGCCGACCGGTTCCGGAAAGACCACCACACTCTACTCCGCGCTGAACGAACTCAACGACGTTACGGAAAAAATCATCACCACCGAAGACCCGATCGAGTACGACTTGGACGGCATTGTCCAGGTGCCGATCAATCCGGATATCGGCGTAACGTTTGCCAACGTGCTGCGGGCGATCTTGCGGCACGACCCGGATAAAATCATGGTCGGGGAAATCCGCGACCTGGAGACGGCCCAGATCGCCGTCCAGGCGGCCTTGACTGGCCACCTGGTGCTCAGCACGCTGCACACCAACGATGCTCCCAGCACGGTGACCCGCTTGCGCGACATGGGCATTGAACCGTACCTGATCACCGCTACACTCGAAGGCGTGCTGGCACAGCGACTGGTTCGCCGCATCTGTCCTGACTGCCGTACCGAGTACGAACCCAGCAAAGAATTGCTCATGGAACTGAACCTGACGCCCGAACAGGTGCAAGGCAAAAAATTCTATTACGGACGCGGTTGTGAACGCTGCAACAACACCGGCTTCAAAGGACGCACCGGGATTTTCGAGCTCCTGGTGATGAGCGATCCAATCCGCGACCTGGTGGCCAATAACGCGTCCACCGATGCCATCCGCCAGGCCGCTCGCAAAATGGGCATGAGAACGCTACGCGAAGCGGGACTGCAGGCGCTGTTCAGCGGCATCACGACTATCGAAGAGGTCGTCCGCGAAACTGCCATCGAGGACGAAAGCTGACCACGCCTGTACCCTGTACCGGAACCGATTCGGCAGGATTCCGCCGGTCCGCTCCGTCATGGCGGTCACAACCCCGCTGTGAAACCTTGACTAACCACAAAGGCACGAAGATACACAGCGACAACCTCAACTCCTTTGCCGCGGTCTTTGTGTCTTGGTGGGTAGAGAACGCATTAGGGCTTCGCAATCAGGGGCCGAGACTATGCCGACCTACAAGTTCGAGGCGATGAGCGCCAAAGGCGAGGAGGTGAAGGATTCGATCGAGGCCGCCTCCGAGGAAGAGGCGCAACAGAAAATCCGCCAGATGGGCTATTTCGTTACCCGCCTGCAGGAAGTGCGCGATGGCCGAAAAAAGGCGGGTAAGGCCGGCAAAAAGAAAGAAAAGAAGGGCAAAACCTTCACCATCGGCGGCGTCTCGCAAAAACAGTTGTGCACGTTCACCCGCCAGTTCTCCGTTCTCCAGGATGCCGGGCTGCCGGTTCTCCGCAGTCTCCGGATTCTCAAAAACCAGATGAAACCCGGCGTGCTCAAAAACGCCCTGATTGACGTCGTGGACGACGTGGAAAGCGGCTCGGCCCTGAGTGAAGCGTTAGCGCGACATCCCAAAGTCTTCGACCGTCTCTACGTCAACATGGTGCGTGCCGGCGAGGTCGGCGGCGCACTCGAAGTCATCCTCCGCCGGCTCGCCGACTTCAAGGAAAAGGCCCAGAGCCTTAAACGTAAGGTGATCGGTGCCATGATCTACCCTGTCGTGGTCATCCTGGCGGCCATCGCCATCCTCTCCTTCATCATGATCGCCATCGTCCCGAAGTTCAAGGAAATCTTCGCCGCCTTCGATATGAAACTCCCAGCCATGACGCAAACCTTGCTCGACATCTCCGACTTCATGAAAAACTACTTCTGGATCATGCCGTTGGTGCTGATCGGCTGGATCATCTTCTGTCGCCTGCTCCGCCTGATGTACTGGGGCCGATACGTCCTGGACTGGGTCTGGCTCCACGTGCCGATTATCGGCGGCATATTGGAAAAAACCATTGTCGCTCGCACTATGCGCACGCTGGGCACGTTGGTAAGTTCCGGCGTGCCCATCCTGGAGGCGTTGTCCATCGTCAAAGAAACGGCCGGCAACGCCGTCTTCGAGGAAATGTTCCAGCGCGTCTTCGAGTCGGTTCGCGAAGGCGAAAGTATCGCCATGCCCATGAAAGAGAGCCGACTCGTGGACGACATGGTCGTCAACATGATTGACGTCGGCGAAGAGACCGGCGAACTCGACAAAATGCTCAACAAAATCGCTGACGTCTATGACGAAGAAGTGGATGTCCTTGTCCAGGGTTTGGTTAAACTCCTCGAACCGGTGATGGTCTTATTCCTAGGTGGTTGCGTGGGCTTTATTGTCGTGGCGTTGTTCATGCCGATGCTGGCCATCCTGGAAAAACTCAGCGCCGGCGCCGGCGGCTAAGCCTGGCGAACATCCGCAAACCTTTAGCGTGTCGCCCGCGCGACGCGGAGCAGGGGTAGCTTCGCCCGGCTCGTGACCAGGACCTTCCCTGCAAAGATCGGTCGCCCGTCATCACTGCGACCCCAGATGGGCCGGATATTCCCGCTGTGGTGGATGGCAGTCGCCTGCAACATCGCTCGCCTTCAGCGCCACGACTATGGCGCTGGACCTAACGGGAAATCGGCCCAGGGTCACCCTTGCGGATGCGGCGCTAAGCTATCTCCGATGGGCACGAATTTTGCACTAATTGTCAACAGCCACTCAACTACGGGCATTTTCGGCCTCCAGGTGCGCTATTTCGCAACACGGGGTGTGCTATGCTGCAACACCTAACCTGCGCCCGCAGGGCTATAACTCTTGTGGAATTGATTACGGTTTTACTCATCATGTTGCTTTTGATGTCCATCAGTGTTCCCTTGATCCTGTATTTCGGCCGAACCAATCGCGATCAGGGTCAGGTTGACGCCTTAGCTCGGTACCTGGGCTCGAATCAATTTCAAGCTATCCTTCTGCGACAACCCAGAGGCATCAAGCTCAGCCGAAACGCAGGCCCAGATAGTCCGCTACCTCCGAATTCGAGTTGGTTCAACAGGGTCGAGTTCGTTGAACTCTATCACGATTTTGCTATGCGCGATGCGAGCTTGGCTTTAGGTTGGTCGAGGCTAAGAGCTTTGATGCCTACAGGCCAGGTGCAGGTTATTTCGCGTGGGTGGGCGATGCTTCCCTCTCTGGTTCAAACTAATCAGGGTCGCACGGTTTATCACCCGGCCGTGGCAAGCTTATATGTGCCCAGCGGCAACCAGTGGGTAGCTTACGAGCATAGGCTGAAACCACCGAACGGGCCGAACCTGACTTTGTTTATCGAGTTTGCAGGGCAGGGTCAAACCCGGCAAGCCATTCCTCCACTTAGTCCAAATCCGCCTCCCCCGTTGCTCGACCCTTATACTTTTCCGCCACCAGCGGCATATGCTAACACTCCGGACACTCCGGTACCATCCGAAAACCCGCCCATCATGGTTTTCGACCTAGCGAGCGGTCAATGGGTTGCGTCGCGTCCCGGTGAGGAGCCGATATTGCAATCGCATCAACTGTATTTAGTTGACCCAGCTGCTCCGTGGCCGCCTCCCCCTCAATTACCGCAGCCACGCGCAGTAAGTGCGTTGTTCTTGCAGCCGCCGAACCCGATTAGCCTCACTTCGTTCAATTATTCCCTGTACTCTCTCGCAGATAACCCTATCGGCAACGTGGGCAATGAATTTCTGAAAGAGCCGGTGGTTGTGGACAGCACTCGTTGTGTTCCGGCTAACATAGACAAGGTCATTTTCTCTTACGATCGCTCGGTGCTCTTTCCGAGTGAAGGGCAACTCAGTGGACGAACGATCAACGGCTGGATCGTCTTCTGGGTCGGCCCTTACGAGGAGCAACCACCGGGTAGCGGGCAATGGGTAATCAAGCCGGAGAAGAGCACGCTGGTATGTATTCACGCAAAAACCGGCCGAATTCGCCAATTCCCGGTAAATACTGATTCGAGTCTCGGCGACGCCTACTACTATGTCCGTCTGGGACAGTAACTTGCTAAGTCCTGATGGGGTCTGCCATGCCGCGTAAGGGATACACGCTGGTTGAGGTGCTGATGGCCCTCTTCCTGCTCGCCTTTGGCCTTCTGGCTATGCTGGTGCTGATGACCGCAGGCATTTTCCAAAGGATGCGGCAGGGGCAGGACTTATCTGTAGAGTACACTTCCGAAAATGCTCATAGTCTGGTGCGGCTCGTCTTGAATTCGCAACCGCCCACCGCTTCGTTTCAGTGGTACTATCAGGCCGGAGTCTCGCCGAATATTGGTTCTGCTGGCATACCCAACCCGTTGCGCACGCCTGAACTATTCTTTACTTTGGACATAGAGGGGCCTTATCAAGTCGCAAACAGGAATTCAGATGGTGTTGCATATCCGTCGCCTGTCCACACTGGCTATCGTGTTCCTTCGCCGGACCCGGCGCGTTATAGCTATGCCATCGCTGTTCGAAAGATTGACGATACACTCGTGGAGGCAACCGTGGTTACTTTCGCTGAGTGGGACAGCAGCCGTCCGGCATACCCTGTTGGTTGGACCCTTGGCCAGGGTCAGGATAGCCTGCCCGCACCACTACCGCCTGACCCGAACGGCAATCTGCCTCCTGCTAGAGCCGTTGGTCTCCTTGATGCCACCAACGGTTTTGCCTATCGCGTAACTCCCTCAGGGGAAATCATTCCTCCGGTGCGGGCCAATACCAACCAGGTCTATGTGCTGCAGCAGGTGGTCGGCGTCTTCGATTTAGGGATTATCAACTGGAGAAGGCCGTGAGCTTTTGCGGGAGAATATCCATGTCAGGGCGACGCTCGGCTTTCTCGCTGGTCGAGATGCTGGTGGTGCTCGCTTTGTCGCTGCTGATTTTCATGCTAACGGCCATGGCTTTCAACATGGCCTCCCGGGCCATGCGTGTGCATCGGGCTTACGCCGAGGACAGTACTGATCTCGGCAATTTCGAGCGGCAGTTGCGTTTCCTCCTTCGCCAGCGGCATTTTGAAAGCGACCTGCGCGTCAGCGAAATTGACTCCAGCGATTCGAATCGCCAGCCTAAGGCAGGATTTTTCGCAGTCATCAAGGGCGAGCAGGAACCTCTTCCGCCTGGCGTTACCTCGCCGCCTGAACGAATCTACGTCAAAGACGGATTGAACTTCACGGTGCGGCTCGTTGGCAACTCGCCTACCGACTTTTTCGAAACATCCCTGGTTCAGCCTCCAAACTGGACTGCTTCACGGCAGTCTGGATTCAACTTTGCGGGACTGCAACCGCCGACCTGGCTGCAATTGAACGGTGGTTATCCAGAGTCGCGTTACCAGCCTCTTTCTACCTCGCCCACGGGTAATTACTCGAACGTTTTCCGCAGTCAGTGGGCCGAGATTGCGATCTTCCTCAGCCGCCAGCCCGATCCCGATGATCCCACCAAGCGTGCGGCTACGGTACCGATTGACCATCCGGCCCATCCCGATTCGCCAAGCCCGAGCAATCCGCCGGCAGCTCGGTTGTACCGATTGCATCTCCGGAAGCTCCTGCTGTTGCCTTCGCATTTCGCTAAGGGCCAGCAAAACTTTGATGTCACGCCCGCTATAGTCGTTCATACCCTGCAGCCACCGCAACCGTGGGGAAACGACCCATGGGGCCAACCGAATCCAGTTTACTACCCGGATGCCTTCGACTTGAGTGTGCGTCGGAACATTGTCACACCACCACCGCCTGGCCAACCTTACGAGGAATGGCTCGTGAACACTCCCATGGACGTAATGAATTCGTCCAATCGCTTTTACAATTCGAGCCTGTTTCGCGCGGGGCGACCCTGGGAACCTAATGAATACGCCGACAATCCCACAACACCGACCAAGTACGAAGGTGATTGGCCGCCTGGCTGGCCCGGACCGCTCAGCTACTACTCCGGTCGCCAGGGTGAGGATGTCATTCTCAATAACGTCGTTTCCTTCGATGTGAAGTTGATCCAGGGCGGGTCGGTTAACGATCGTGCATACGACTCGGCGGATAAGCAGCCCCTGCAGGGCCTGTGGATACGCATCCGGGTGTACAATCCCAAGACGCAGCAGATGCGCGACCTGGTGATCGTGGAGGCGCTGTAGTGGGGAGATGGCGCGGGAGTGGTGAGTCCGACGCCGTGCGCTTGGCCGACATTCGGTCAGCCTGTCGGCCAGCGGGAGTCGTGAGCCTGACAGCGTGCGATTCGCCGATACACCGGATCGAGCAGCGAGCGGGAGAAAAACCATGTCCGGTCGAACTGGCGGGAACAGCGTGGTGAGCGGTCTTGCCCTTACGCCCAGGAGCCGAGCCATGTGCCCAGGGGAATTGCCGCGACGGGGAATGATTTTGTTTGTGGTGGTGGCGATGCTGGCGCTGTTTGCCGTGGTCAGCGTCGCCTTTTACTACTACGCCACTCAGGAATCCACCACCAGCCGCATCTTTCTCGACTCCCAGAACCGTACTCGCCCCGACCCCGACGCGCTGCTGGCGTATGCCCTGCGCATGTTGATTTTCGACGAAGCAGGTGACGGCCCGTTCAAAAGCCACATTGCCACTCACAGTTTGCTGCGCAATCTGTTCGGTTCCGAAGGTCTGGAGCCCTTCTCCGGCACCGGGCGACTGCACGGCCGGGATTATAGTTACTATTCCAGCAGTTATTATTACGACACATACTACGCGACTTGCTATGTAAATCGCAGTTACGATCCCGCATACGATCCCGCAAGGGATGGTAGCTGCAACCCGCCCTACACTTTTCCCGATTTCAACCATTGTTTCCTGGGCCGCATTACTACGGATGGCCCGACTGGTCCGGTGGTAATCCTGGAACAGTCCTTCATCCGGCGAAGTGTTCCGGGATCTCCCGGCCTCGGAGCTGCGCCGCCTTCCAACTATTTCGACCCGTATGATCCGGCCAACATCGGCTTTTGGAACGATCCGAACTGGCCGAATAGACCCGGGATGCCGGTTGCTTTGCGCCAGGCGATCGTTTTTCGGCCGCACCCGCTGTTGCACCCGAGGTTTCCGCCACCGGCCGACATCGGCGGCGATGTCCGCAATTTACCACCCGGCATCCCGGTAAAGGTTCTGAGGCCAGACCCGAAAACTGGCCAGCTGGCAGATACCGGGCTGCGACATTACGGCAATGACAGCATCTGGATGGATCTCGGTTTCCCGGTGCAAACCGGCCCCGATGGCCGAACCTATAAACCCCTGTTCGCGTTTTTTATCACCGACCTGGACGGAAGACTTAACCTGAACCAAGTTTTTTGGAACCCGGAGCCGATTTTTGCATCCGGCGAAAGTCGTCCAGGCGGCTTGAATGGACACCATGAAATGGAGGCGATTCTACGCCACGGCGACACCCTGGCGGATAGTTTCACCTCCTTGCTTTTTGCAAATCCAAATCTACAGCAGACGATGAAAGACCTGCGTCGCCGACACATGCTGACCACGCACAGCGCTGACCTCCGCTACGCTGGCTTCGTCCCGCAAATCTATCGCGAGCCCTGGGATGGTTCGCCGACCCAGATCGACAAGAGCCGAAAGAACAATATCGTCTATCCCGAAGATAACCCCGATCTTGGACCGCGCTGGCCGGCTTACCAAATGCAGTACCGGGTTCCCCCTGGCGACACCGAACCTCCTACTTCGCGAAGTATGAACTGGGACTGGGCTGGCCCCTTCCAACGCACTCAGCAGCCACTCGACAACGTTTACCGCAACCAGGGTGACTTTCTGACGAAGATCACCAAAGCAAAAAGCGGCCAGCTGATCGGTACCTGGACTGGGCGCACGACAACCTTTGTCAATCGCTACGACCAGCAGGGCAATATCATTGGTACAGCCAATTTCCCCTCCCGGCAACGGCTCGACCTGAAAAGCAGGGTTAGTTCTCTGCCGCCATATCCAGCGGTCGTCAACCTCGATAGTCAACGGCTGGACCCGACGACCAACATGCCAGAGCCAAGCCGACGGCAACTAGCTCAGGCCATCGCGGCCAGGCAGAAGCTGGCTCGGGACATTTATTTCCGCTTGCTATTGGTTTGTGGACTGCTTGATGAGGACCCGGTGCCAATCACTTCAGACCCGCCAAGCTGGGTGCTTAAGCTGTATCCGAGGTTTAATGTCAACTGGCCGCCTACTGGTGTCCGCGCACGCGTACAGGATCCGACTAATCCAACCGACGAAGAGCTGAAGCCATTACGCTTTCTCGCCCAGCTGGCTGTCAATATCGTGGATTTCCTCGATTCGGACGACTACAACACTCCTTTTCTCTTTTACACCGATATGGATGGCTACCCGTTAGCTGATCCATGGGCGCCTGATGATGATAATGGCAATCTGAAATACTGGGTCTTCGGCACGGAAAAGCCCAGGGTGGTGATCAATGAAGTGCTCTTCGAGTATCAAGAACCTTATGACAATAACAACAAGATGCGCGTGAATGGCCCCTTCGACATGCGCTGCTGGGTGGAACTTTTGAACGCCAGCGGAGTAAGTGTTACATTAGGCCCGGATGCCCCGAATGCAGAAAATCCTGGTGCGGTTGCGGTTGACCTCTCCCGTTATCAAATTGTAATAGTCAACGCGAGAAATGCCGGCAATGCGGTTGACCAGCTGGCTGGTGATAGCAACGGAGGAAACGTCCTCGGCTTAGTCCCTGGACAGGACATTCGGACACAAACGAACGATTCGGACTTCCTCCAGCGGTCACCTCCCGAAAAACCTAGCCCGTGGACACTGAATTCGAATGAGGCGCTGGTAATAGGCCCTTCAGGGGATACAGTTGACGGGACGCTGGCCGCTACAAAACCGCCGAAGTGGATTCAGTCAGACAACTTGAAATTTACACTGGACCGCAGCGGCACTGAGTGGAAGTTCGCCAACAATGTCGAGCCGACCAAGGAGTATTTCGTGTTACTTCGCCGGCTAGCTTATCCCGAAATGCGACGCAATCAAACGAACCGGGATGAAGTTTACACCACGCCTGCTACCGTAACCGTGATTCCCAACACAGGTGCAGGACCTCGCTGGCTCGAGGACTTCGATCCTGAGCAAAACCCCCTCGTGTTTAACCCTTACCTGACATACGATTATACTTGGGTCAAGCAAAACCAGGGCCTCTGCGACCGCACACAGGATGCGAAACCGAATGAGTCGGTCTCTTGGGCGCGCACCCACCCCTATGCCGATTCCAGGAACAAGCAACACAAAGATCTCGACCCTACTGCGATTGGAAACCCGACCAAAACGTGGCATTCGCTTGGTAGGCGAAATCCTCCTACAGAAGCCGAGGCCCCCCTGCTCTACCATCCGGATGCAGCGCTAAGGACAATGGACCTGCTGCGAGTATCCGCGTTCAAGCAGCACCTGCTGACCCAGCGGTTTTTGAAGAGTGATCCAAGCTATCCCAATTACCATTACGCTCCCTGGTTCGATGAACCGCCGGAGCAGGGACAAACGGCACGCATTTACCGGGCTCTGGAGTTTCTGGAGGTCACTCCCGATAGCCTAATGAATGCGAACACTAGTGCACATCGCACGGTGGGGAAAGTAAATATTAACACCGCGACTCCCGAGGAAGTTTTCTTTGTACTTACGAACCCTAGCCAGCGCAAACGTTGGCAGGCTATATATATTCGCCGCGAAGCTCCATCGCCGCCTCAACCCATTTACGGATTTGCGCCGGGCCGAATCGATGCCAGTCCCCCGCCGCTACCAAACGGCCTCAGCAGAGAGGATTCCTGGTGGCGAATGGATAGTGGCCGCAACTCGCAGGTGTTTTTGGATGCGTTCCCGAATCCCAACCCTGATCCCCTCCATGAGCAAACAACAAATCTGTTTGCGGATCTTTATGATAAAATCACCACGCGGAGTAATGTGTTTGCGGTGTGGTGTACGGTCGGGTTCTTTGAGGTAGATCCCAATACAGGTACGCTGGGGCCGGAGATAGATGCGGATGTGGGTCGGCAAGTGCGGTATCGTTTCTTCGCCATCGTGGACCGCACGATTATCGCGGAGTGGATGCTGCAGAAGGGAATCCCTGTCGAGACGCAGTTAGGGCGAACAGATATCGATCCAAGACGGCCAGGGCCCAACGGGGAGCCGCCGCCGTGTGTGATTTACTGGTCGCGGATTCAGTAGTTGGCGAAGCGGTGGCTTGGACAGAACGGAAGTGGCGGGCCAACCGCGGGTGGGCGGCACTGCATCCGGTACGGTTCGCGGTGACTGATGCCGGGCGCTAGTGGGCCAAGTGCGGGAAACACGGGGTAGGCGTGGGTCGCTTCCCACTCCGGAACCGTTGCAGCAGGAAGGCCGACGCATAGTTCGCCTTGCCGTTCCCGTGCGATACGTCGTAGCCGTGACGGCACGAGCTTGCGAATCAACGTGTTTCCCTTTTCGGTCCGGGCGGAAGTTGCTAGCATGTAAACGGTGAGTCGCGGGGGGATTGGATCGTCTTTCAGAGCAGCGAGGCGTTGCTGGCGAGAGCGGGGAGGCATGCGATGCGACATGCGGCGTGGGCAGTGATGGTTGGTGTGATCTCGTTGATTCTGATCGGCAGGGCATGGTTGTCCGGCCAGGACAAGCCGCTTGCCGAGGCCCGCTCGCGCAGTGGAACCGCAGCCGAGGTGTCGAGGGCTTGTTGCCCGCTGTCGGCGTCGGAGTTGGCGGAAGTGATAGACGCATGGATAGCGCGACGGTGGCAGGAAGAACAAGTTCGGCCGGCAGAACTGGCGGGGGACGAAGAGTTTGTGCGGCGGGTTTACCTTGACCTGGCTGGCCGCATTCCATCGGTGTCGGAAGTTCGCACATTTCTGGACGACCCCCGTCCGAACAAACGAGCCGAGCTGGTACGCAAGCTGCTGCACACGCCGGCTTTCTTGAACTACTGGAGTGCGATTCTGGCGGAGATGTGGTTGAGCGGCAGCGATGGGGCGTTGGTGGACTATTATCGGACGACGTTGCAACGCTGGTTGCGCGAACATCTGCGGTTGGGCACGGGGTATCAGCGAATGGTGTACGAACTGCTGACCGCTAACACGGGCTCGCCGGTGGTCAGGCCGGCAGAGGCGACGAATTTCGGCTCGCCGCTGCCGTATTATCAGGCGCACGGGTTTCAACCGCGGAGCCTGGCGACGAGTGTCAGTCGGCAGTTTCTGGGTATTCAGCTGGATTGTGCGGAGTGTCACCATCATCCGTTCGCGCAGTGGAAACGGGAACAGTTCTGGCAGCTGGCGGCTTTTTTTGCCGGTTTTCAGCAGACGCGGAGCAATGGGGAGGTTTTTTACACGGGAGCGGAGAATCCTCAGGCGCGAACCCTGCGGATTCCCGACACGTCCATAACCGTACAAGCACGTTTTCTGGACGGAAGCGAACCGGATTGGAACTCCGGGGAATTTGTGCGGGAGGTGCTGGCGAAATGGCTGACCCGTCGCGAAAATCCGTATTTTGCCCGTGCGACCGCCAACCGCATCTGGTATCAGTTACTCGGCTACGGATTGACCGATCCACCCGATGACATGCACGAAGGGAATCCGCCGAGCCATCCCGAGCTGCTGGAAACGCTGGGGCGTGCATTTGCCGATGCGGATTTCGACCTGCGGTTTCTGCTGGAGGCGATCTGCCTGTCGCGAACGTATCAACTGAGCAGTCGGCGTACGGATGCCAGCCAGGACGATCCGCGTCGGTTCGCTCGCCGGGTTGTTCGCCGACTCACTGCGGCGCAGTTGTGGGACAGTTTGGTAGAGGCGGCGTACTGGGACCCCTCGGCGGCACGAATCGAAATGACCCTGTCTGGACTGCAAGCGATGCCAGCGCTGGGGCAGAAACGGCGAGCCTTTCTGGAAAAATTCCGCGGTGCCGTCAACCGACCCGTTGAGTCGGAAACTTCCGTGTTGCAAGCCCTGGCCCTGATGAACGGGGAGACCACCGCCAGCATCGTGCAACTTCAGTCCAGCCCGATGCTGCAAATCATCCTCGACTATCCTGGTTGGGATGATGGGCGTCGGCTGGAGACATTGTTCCTGGCGACTCTGTCCCGACGACCGACGGTGGAGGAGCAAGCGCGGTTCCTGCGGCATGTCAAGAACTGCGGGTCCCGAGAGTCGGCCTGGGCGGATGTCTTCTGGGTACTTTTGAACAGTCCCGAATTCCTGAGCCACCATTGACAGGATCGAGCAAGGCGAGGCCAGCATGAGAAACCGGAGCGGCTGGCATCAGCCCACTGGGGCTATGGAACAGGTGCGGCGGGCGGCAGGCGGCAGCCACCGTGGTTCTGGAAAACGGGGCGACAGGCGAGAAAGAGTGGCTGACGTCAGCCACCGTGAGAATGGGAGTGTGCGTCATGGTTCACAGATGGCCAGCACAGCAGAACGAGGGTCGGCGAGCGAGGTGCGGGAGTGTTATGGGTCTGACGCGGCGGGAGTGGTTGCGGCTGAGCAGTGCGGGGGTGATAGGCGCGAGCGTTTCCGGCTGGTTCGGGCTGCTGGCCCAGGCGCTGAGCCGCGAACCCAACCGCAAAAAAGCGTGCATCCTGCTCTGGATGGCCGGCGGGCCTAGCCAGATTGATACTTTCGACCCCAAGCCCGACCACGCCAACGGCGGGCAGTTCCAGGCGATCGCCACAGCGGTGCCCGGCATCCAGATTACGGAGACCTTGCCGGGCCTGGCGAAACGCATGAAGGAACTGGTGCTGGTTCGGTCCATGCAGACGCGCGAAGCCGACCACGGGCGGGGCATGTTTCTGATGCATACCGGTCGCTTGCCGAGTGGGCCGGTGCAATATCCGTCGCTGGGAGCCTTTCTTTCCAAAGAACTGAGCCAGTCCGAGCTGGAGTTGCCCAGCTACGTGGCGATCGCGGCGAATCGGTTATTGAGTCCGACGGCTGTGGGAGCTGGATTTCTCGGACCGCGTCATGCACCGCTTCTGATCGCCGACAGCCCCGGTTTTCCAGCCACGCCGAACGATAGCGATTACGAAAAACTGCTCCGCTTGCCTGACCTCGATCCAGCGGTCTCGGTTAGCCCACAGCACCAGCAAGCCCGGTGGCAATTACTGGCAGAACAAAGCGCTGAGTTCGTCCGCGACCATCCGGACCCGGTGGTGCGAAGCCAGCAGGAAGCCTACCAGCGAGCGATCCGGCTGATGCGATCCCGTGCCGCCAGTGCATTCGACCTCGACGAAGAGAAACCGGCCCTGCGCGATGCCTATGGCCGGAACCTCTTCGGTCAGGGTTGTTTGCTGGCGAGGCGTCTGATTGAACGGGGAGTGGCGTTCGTGGAGGTAACGCTGAGCCAGGCGCCCGGCATCAATGCTGGTCTGGGCTGGGACACACATACCAACAATTTTCCGGCAGTGCGGTCGCTGTGCAGCGTCCTAGATGCCGCCTGGAGCACCTTGCTGGACGACCTGAAAGAACGCGGCCTGCTGAACGACACCCTGGTGATCTGGATGGGGGAATTCGGGCGCACGCCACGCATCAATGCTAATGCCGGTCGCGATCACTGGGCCAATGGCTGGACGGCAGTGCTGGCGGGTGGTGGTTTGCGCGCCGGACAGGTCATCGGTCGAACCAGCGCTGACGGCATGACGATTTTGGATCGACCAGTATCGGCGGCAGATTTCCTCGCCACTATTTGCCTGGCCCTGGGCGTGGACCCGCTCAAGCAGAATCTCTCCAACATTGGCCGACCCATTCCTTTAGTCGAACGCAACGCCCAGCCTATCCGTGAGGTGCTGCCGTGAGCCGCATAAATCTTCCTCAGGTGACCGCCACTTTGTGGCTCGGTCTGGCACTGTTGGCCCCGGCTCAGCAGCCAGCCAAGCCAGTCCCATCGGGAACCACCGGTGAAGGCACCACCATCCTGATCTTCACCGACGAGCGGCCGATTCTACTGACCTTAGATGTTTCCCTCGACGGCCAACCGCTGGCCAGGCACTGGCGTGATCGGGTGGAAAAACTGTTTCGCTTCCTGGACCGAAACGGAGACGGTCGGCTCGATCAAGAGGAATGCCGGCGGGTGGTATTGACCAACACTGCCGGTTTTCCCACCGATTATGATGCCGACGGCTTTGTGTCTTTGGAAGAGTTCTGTCGTTGGCTGTGTGCGGTTAACTATGGGCCGCTGCGAGCCGGCGTTTATTTGCTCAGCAGCAGCCCCTACACCAGTTACTTCGCCTGGCAGAGCGGTCGGCCCACAGCGGACCCGCTGCTGCTAGCCCGGGCCCTGTTTGATCGGCTGGATCGCAACGGCGATGGCAAACTGGACAGCGAAGAAATCGCTGCGGCTGAGCGTACCCTGCGCCAGCTTGACCAGGACGAAGACGAGACAGTCACCCCCGACGAAGTTTTCAGCGGCTGGCTGCCGCCCGAGTCGCGGGCATCCGCTCAGCGAACTGCTGACATTAGTCGTCCTGACCCACGTTTGCCATCGCGGTTGCTGATCCTCGGAACCGAAGCTGCACCCGACTTGGCCGTCCGGCTGGTGCAAATGTTCTATGGCCGCGAGGAACAGGCGATCGCTCGCCGCCAGCTACGGGCCGAAGACTTGCATTACCCGCCACAATTGTTCGCCCAGCTCGACAATAACGGCGATGGCGTGCTCGATGCGGAAGAACTGCGCGGGCTGGTACGGCGTCCCGCCGATGTCGAAATCACGCTCCGCCTGGCCACATCCCAGGCGGCCAACAACCGACCTCACGCTCACTTCGAGAATGCCCGCACCCGCTATGATCTCCGCGCCCACCTTTCCCCGGAGAAAGTCGTGATCGGCACGGAACGGTCACGGCTACGCATCTCCGCGAGGCTCTGGACTTCGCCCGCCGCCAGGAAATCGGACGAAGCCGCAGCTAAGGAAATGTTGCGGAAACTTTTCCGTCTGGCCGATCGCGACCAGAATGGTTACCTCGACCAACGCGAATTTGCCCAGCTGGTGCCGGGACGACTCGCCTTTTCGTTCTCCTTTGCCGAACTGGATCGCGACAGCGATGGCAAAATTGTCGAGCAGGAATTCCTGGCCGGTCTCGAACCCATTCTGACTATGCAGATGCTGACTCAGGAACTCGGTCTGTCGCTGTTGCTGACACACCAGGGGCCGCATTTGTTTGCACAGCTAGATAGCAACGGCGATGGCAAACTCGGTATTCGAGACTGGCGCCGTGCACCGCACATCCTGCGCAGCCTGGACCGCAACGGCGATGGAGTCCTCGAATGGACGGAGCTGACTTCCCATTACTTGCTGGACATCGCTCCGGGTGGTCAAGGCGTACCTGGGGCGCTTTCGCAACTCCTGCGAGTACCGCCCGTCTTTGTGCCAGCACCACTCCTTCGCGAGCCGGAACCGAGAAAGCCGGCGAATGCCCCTGCCTGGTTTCGCGCCATGGATCGCAATGGGGATGGCGACATCTCCCGCCGCGAGTTTGTGGGCAGCGATGAAGAATTCCGCCGACTCGACTTGGACGGCGACGGTCTGATCAGCCTGGAAGAAGCGCTGCGGGCAACACCATCTGGCCCAACCACTCCCGCACCGCCAGCCAAACCGTGAGCCGTGTTGCCGACGAATGGCAATCCGGTTGCCAAACGCCTCGACAACGCTAGATAAGCCAACCATCTACCGATGCCGACTCCTGGCCGACAAGTTGTGCCAATCCCCTTGCTCCCGATCGACCAAGGAAGCCGACAGTAAAATACCTTTGCCATGCCACGCCAGGAAGAAAACCCTCTTGCCCGTGGAGATACGCTGGCCGGAGAAGGTCAAAGTGCTGCCGACGCGGATAACCTAAGTCACCAAGCCGAAGAGTCGGCCACGCATCCGCTCCTGGCCAAAGCGCGTCAGTTGCCGCAACGCCCGGGCGTGTACCTGATGAAGGACAGCCTCGGTCGGGTCATTTACGTCGGTAAGGCCAAGAATCTGCGCCACCGCGTTGCCCATTATTTCACCCGTCAGGCCGCCGAGGATCGCCGCACCGCCGAACTGGTGCGCGAACTGGCGGATTTCGACTACCTCGAAGCCGACAGCGAAGTAGATGCCTTGCTGATGGAGGCGAGGCTGATTAAGGATATTCAGCCCCGCTTCAATATCGAACTCAAGGACGACAAGAGTTTCCCCTACCTGCAGATTCGAATCCGCGAGCCGTATCCGCGCGTGGAGTTTACCCGTTCGCCGCGACAACGGGGTGTCAAACTATACGGCCCATTTACCAGTGCCCGCGGTTTGCGAGCGGCTATTCAGGTATTGCAGCGCATCTTCAAATTCCGCACCTGCTCTCTCGACATTGACCCGGGCGAGTCCAACTGGCGCTGGTATCGCCCCTGTATTTTGCACAGTATCGGTCAATGCACGGCCCCCTGCAACCTGCGGGTCAGCCCCGAGGATTACCGCGAGCAGATTCGCCAGCTCCGCATGGTTCTGGAAGGCAAGAAAGACCAGCTCATTCAGGAACTGGAGGGGCAGATGCGCCAGGCGGCCAGCGAGTTGCAGTTTGAAAAAGCGGCCCGCTTGCGTGACGACATTCGCGCTTTGCAAGCCCTGAACCTCCGCGGCGAACTCGATAAACACGTCCAGCCCGAAGTGTTTGTCATGAATCCCAAGCGTGGCGTGCTCGGGTTGCAGAAGGTGTTGCATCTGCCCAAACCGCCGCGGATCATCGAAGGCTTCGACATTGCCCATCTGCACGGCAGCGATGCCGTTGGGTCGCTGGTTACCTTCCTGGATGGCTTGCCGTTCAAACCGGGCTATCGCCGCTTTCGTATCCGTACAGCGCAGGGCGTAGATGACTTCGCCGCTCTCCGCGAAGTGGTCACACGCCGCTACCGCCGACTTCTCGCCGATCCGGAAGCCGTGTTTCCCGACATCGTGCTCATTGATGGCGGCAAAGGGCAGCTCCATGCCGCACGCGACGCCTTCCTCGCTCTCGGACTCCAACCGCCGGTGCTTCTAGCCCTGGCCAAACGCCAGGAATCGGTTTTCCGGCTCGACGAAGACGAGCCGCTACGGCTCAGCCGGGCCTCGGCGGCGTTGCGGTTGTTGCAATATGTCCGCGACGAAGCCCATCGGTTCGCCCAGCACTACCATCACCTCCTCCGCCACAAGCACTTGGAGGATGACCCGGGCGGTGTTGGCTGACAGTTTCGCCTGGCCACTCCGGTGCAACTCGAATCGTTCCCACGGCGGGCGAACGTCTGCGGCTCCTGTGTATGTGCGTTTGTGCATCGCAGAAGTCGCAATTTCACCGGCAAACGTCCGCCGTGCTTCGAGTAACGCACTCGCGCGAGCGCATCCACGAGGGCGCGGCAGACTCCCGACGGTGCAGCGACGAACGCCGTTGCAGTCGCGGTGTCATCCCCACGGCGGGCTTACGCCTGCCGCTCCTGGTCCGGGACGTTTCCGCCCGGGATACAGGCGGGATGTTTCCGCAGCGGCGTTTGCGCAACCCACGGCGGGCTTACGCCCGCCGCTCTTGTGGTGGTCCGCGAGGCCCATTGTCCCTTGATTTCGCGAGGGGACTGCTGTATTGCATACCGCAGAGGATCGTCAACCCGGAGACTTCCCGGCAGTGCCCTATATAGTAGAACCTCCATGAGCCAGCTACTCCGCACGCCGCTCTATGCAGCACATCAGGCCCTGCAAGCGCGTCTGGTGCCGTTTGGCGGTTGGGAAATGCCCCTGCATTACACCAGCATCGTCGAGGAGCATCAGTCGGTGCGACACCGAGCCGGTATGTTTGACATCAGTCACATGGGCCGGCTCTGGATAAGCGGTACCGAGGCGACAGCGCTTCTGGAATGGGTGTACAGCAATTCTGTGGCCACGCTGCAACCGGGGCAGGTGCGGTATGGCTTGATCTGCAACGAGAACGGCGGGGTCAAGGACGACGTGTTGCTTTACCGGTTGCCCGAACCGGCCGAAACCATTCCCAGCATGCCGGTCAGTGACAATACACTGTCACAGAATTTCACATATCTGCTGGTGGTCAATGCCGCCAATCGGGAGAAGATTCGTGCCTGGCTGGAACAGCATCGGCAGGGTCGGGAAGTGGTGATCGCGGATGGGACGATGGCCACGGCCATGGTGGCGGTGCAGGGACCGCAGGCGGTCTCGTTTTGTCAGACCCTGACCGAAACGCCCTTGACGGATCTGCGTTATTATTTCTGCCGATATGCGGATTTTCGCGGCAGCCGTTGCCTGGTCAGTCGCACCGGCTACACGGGGGAAGATGGATTGGAATGGATTATGCCGGCTGACAGTGCTATGTCGCTTTGGCAAGAGTTACTGCGTTTGGGATTGACACCGTGCGGTCTGGGGGCTCGGGACACCTTGCGGCTGGAAGCGGCGATGCCGCTGTATGGCCACGAGTTGACCGAGGAAATTGATGCGTTCCAGGCCGGGCTCGACTGGGCGGTAAAATGGCAACACAAGGACTTCCTCGGTCGGCAAGCTCTGCTGCGCCGACGGCAAGACAGCCATTTGCCGAGACGGGTCGGTCTGGTGCTCGCTGGCCGTCGCATTGCTCGCGAACAATGCCGGGTCTGGCACGGCGAACAGGAGGTGGGCTGGATCAGCAGCGGAACCTTCTCGCCCACTCTGAACAAGAGCATCGCCCTGGCTTACGTCGCCCCACCGTGCACGGCAGTCGGCACACGATTGGAAGTGGAAATCCGCCAGCAACGGCAACCGGCGGAGGTGGTTGCTTTACCCTTCTATTCACGTCGCCGGTCGAGCTGTGGATAACGGCAACGGGCACCCAGCGAGCCGTCGGCTCCGCTTGCGAATTGCCTCTGGTGGCTTCCTAAACAAGGAGCTGACATGAATCCGGAACAACTTCGCTACACCGAAACCCACGAATGGGTCGCCGAACAGAACGGACTGGTGACCGTGGGAATCACCCAGTACGCCGCGGATTTGCTCCGCGATCTGGTTTATGTGGAATTGCCGCCGGTCGGTAGCCGCACCGAAGCGGGAGCAAGTTTCGGCGAGGTGGAATCGATCAAGGCGGTCAGCGATCTGTACGCCCCGGTGGATGGCGAAGTGGTGGAAGTCAACGAAGCCGTCGTGGCCGAACCGCAAATCATCAGCCGCGATCCCTACGGTCAAGGCTGGCTGATCCGCATTCGCCCCGCGCCTAACGCCCGCTGGAGCCGATTGCTTTCTTATGCCGAATACCAGCAACAAATCACCCAGCAAGGCTGACGGCGACGCCCCGTTCTTGACTCGGCAAGACCAATCAGCCACACCACGAAGACCCCAGCAACAGCAGCGCGCATGACCCGGCCGTAGTTTGGGAAACGCGACTAGGCAAACGGGCATCATACGCGGAAAACCTTTTCACGCTGCGCCACCGAACGCCGTTGCAGTCGCGGTGTCATCACCACGGCGGGCGGACGCCCGCCGCTCCTGTGTATGTGCGTTTGTGCATCGCAGAAGTCGCAATTTCACCGGCAAACGTCCGCCCTGCAACCAAGAGCGGCGGGTGTCAACCCGCCGTGCTTCGAGTAACGCACTCGGAAAGGAAATGGTCAATTGCAAGGAGCACGCGCGTGCAACATCAAGAGCGGCGAGTGTCAGCCCGCCGTGGTTCGAGCAACGCACTCGCGCAGGCGCTTCCACAAAGGCGCGGCGGACTGCCGACGATGCAGCGACGAACGCCGTTGCAGTCGCGGTATCATCGCCAGCGTGGGCTGATGTAGGTGCGCCGCCCACCTGGTCCCGGGGCGGTGGGTGGCGGTTGCAGTCGCGGTGTCATCATCACCGTGGGCTGATGTCCCGGCCCTCCTGTGGTGGTCTCCGTTGAACAGAAATCGAATCGGCTTCGCAAGCGGGTTTTCCAATCCGTACGGCGGGCGAACGTCTGCCGCTCTTGTTCACGGCGCGATTCGCGCGACGGAGACTGGCCGGCTGTGGCGCAGTGCAGTCGTGCTCCGCGATGACAGCGGTTCCTTACATACGGACGAATCACGCCGCGGGGAGGACGTGAGCCTGGCTCACGGCGACCTGGAGCAAGTGCCGGTCTATCGCGAGGAGGCGAGCTGCACCGGTTGGCCATCGGACAAAGCGGTCGCCGAGACCACCACTTGCTCCTGGCCGGTGAAGTTGACCCATTTCTCACCGGCCCCCGGCGGCTGCCATTGCAGCACCTCGACATACTGGCCATCACTGCGACCGGTGCGAACAGCGACACGGATAGGACGCTGGCTCTGAACCAAGAAACAGGCGGTTTCTCTGCCTCGCAGGATCAGGGCGGAGCGTGGCAGCGTGAGCACTTCTGGTGTGCGTGGGCGCAGCTGCGCGTACACGTACATGCCCGGGCGGAATCGCCCGTCGGGATTTGGCAAATCCACTTCCGCTCGCAGCGTGCGTGGGCCGGGGTCCAGCGACCAGGAAATACGACTGACTGCGGCGTGGATCGGTTCGTTCTGGGCGGCCTTGATCCACAGGACGACCGGTGTCTTCTCGTGTACCAGGGCCGCCTCGGTTTCTGGAACGTAGATCGCCACGCGTACCGGATCCAGTCGGGCCACACGGAACAACCAGCGGTCAGCATTCTGGTTGGGCTGAACGAAATCGCCGGTGTTGACCTGCCGGCGGGTGACGATGCCATCGAACGGCGATTTGATGGCGGCAAAGGCCAGCAAAGTGTCGAGCCGAGCTACTTCGGCCTGGGCGACAGCCACCTGCGCGAGTGCGGCTGCCAGGTCGGCTTTAGCTTTTTCGTGGTCGGCTTTGGCTTTGTGGACGGCAGCCTCACTGGCCAGCAGCTGAGCTTCGGCAGCTCTGAGCTGATTGCTCACTTCGTCGCGGGTCTGGGCGTCCAGGCTGCCGCTTTGTACCAATCGCGTAACACGGCGATGTTCGGTCTGCCAGCGTTGCAACGTCGCCTGCGCCTTCAAGACCTCGGCCTCGGCCACGGTAATGTTCGCCTCGGCAGTAGCTACTGCTTTACGTGCCAGCTCGGCTCCGGCCTCGGTGTGACGAAGCAGGGCCCGCTTGTGGTTGGCCTCGGCCAGCAGGTCCGGCACATCAATTTCCGCCAGTACCTGCCCGGCGCGCACCGTCTGGCCAATGTCGGCATGCACCTTTTTGACATAGCCAGCCACGCGGGCGAACAGGTAGGTTTCCTCATACGGATAGATGCTGCCCGGCTGTTCCACGGTAATTTCCAAGCGGCGTGGCTGGGGCGAGATCACCTGGACGCTGGCGACATTGAGCGATTGCTGCTGCCGCGCCGACTCAGCAGTCGTGCGATGACAACCGCTGACCAGGCTCAGGCAGCTCATGGCCAGAAGCGGCAGTATCGGCAACTGAGGCCAGGCTCGTCTGTTTCGCAGCATCATGAGGAGTTCCTTGCAGGCGATCTACTGATACATAATAGCGACTTTCCGGATCGTTAGGCGACAGCGAAGGCGAGCCGGTGGCCGCACCCTGCATGACCACGGCGAAAATAGTCGGCAGCACAAGCAAGGCGGTGGTCAGGGAAGCCAGCAGTCCACCGATGACGGCTCGGCCGAGCGGTGCCGTCTGCTCCCCACCTTCGCTCCAACCCAGAGCCATGGGAATCATACCCGCGATCATGGCCAGGCTGGTCATGGCGATGGCGCGGATGCGGCTACGCGCACCGAGGCGACCTGCCTCTTCCGCCGAGTGACCCTGGCGGCGATATTGTTCAGCAAAAGCCACCAGCAAGATCGCGTTGGCCACCGCCACGCCGATCGCCATGATCGCCCCAATGAACGACTGGACGTTCAGCGTAGTGCGAGTCAACAGGAGCGCCAGCACCACGCCGAACAGCACGGCCGGCACTACTGCCAGCGCCGTCAGCGCCAGCCGCACCGACTGGAAGTAGCCGGTCAGAAGGAGCAGGATGACCACCACGGCTACAAGCAAACCAAAGCCCAGCCCCTCGAATAGTTCCTGCATCGGCACCAGCTGGCCGCGAATATCTACCTGCACACCTTCCGGTGGCTTACCGGCAGCGGCCAGGGCGCGCAACACTTTTTGCCGGACACGTCCCAGGTCTTCTCCCGCAATGTTGGCGGTCAAGCTGATCAGCCGACGCATGTTGTAGCGGTCCACTTCGCCAGGCATGGTGCTGGGTCGCACTTCGGCAACGTCGCGCAGCAGCAGCGGAGGATGTAGACTTCCCGTATCGTGCAGGGTCGCCTCCTCTTCGCTACCTTTCACCGGCACCAGTTCGACATCCTTGGGCGAACGCATCAACGCCTGGGGAATTTCTACCTGCACCTGATAACCGATACCGCTGGTCGGATCACGCCAGTAATTCGGCACCAGGAACCGACTCGAAGAAGTAGCGGCAACCAGAGATCGGGCGATCTCCTGCACGCTGACACCGGTCATGCCCGATTTGTGTCGGTCAATGGCCACCTCGACAGTCGGGTAATCGAGGGATTGGACGAAACGCAGGTCGCGCAGCGATGCGATTTTACTCAGCTGGGCATGGAGCTTTTCCGCGTAGGCCCGCAGGTCGTCCAGCTTCGGTCCGCTAACGGCCACCTCGATCGGCGCCGGCGAGCCCAGGCTCATCACTTCGCTGATCATGTCGGCCGGTTCAAATGCTAGTGAAAGTTCCTGCAAACGCGTTTCGACTTCCTGCGGGTCTTCGCCAGCAGCGACCCATCGCTGGGCCGTCCAGGAACGCAAATGGTCAGGCAGCTTTTGTCGAAGCCGCTCTTTCAGTTCCTCCATGCGCATCACGCCACGCCGGAAAGCCATTCGCAACACTGCTTCTTCCGGGCCGCTCATCCACTGATAAATGGCATTGATCGGATAGCTTGGCGGAATAGCTCCAACATAACCAAGGGAGATGAGGACATTGTCCGGCCCGACTTCCTGGGCGATGAACCGCAGCGCTTCGCGCGCGATCGCTTCGGTTTCCTCGATACGGGTGCCCGGGGGAGCGCGGAGTCGGAACTGCAATTGCCCCGCATCCACCGGCGGGAAAATTTCCATTCCCAGAATGCTGCCCAGGGCAATCGTCCCGACCACAGCCACTAGCGCATACGCACTGATTAGCACTTTACGCCAGCGCAGCAACCAGACCAGGATGCGATCCAGACCGCGAACAAAAATCGAATCAGGCTCCGGGGAGTGTGAGTCCCCCGCGGCGTGCGGGCCGGCATGCTCACCACTTTTCTTCAGCAGCCACACCGACATCACCGGAACAAATGTGCTGGAAAGGATGTAGCTGGCGATCATGGCAAAGCCCACTGCCAGGGACAGCGGGATGAATAATGCCTGGGCCACGCCACGCATGAACAAAGCGGGAGAATGAACACGGCAAGGATGCAGAGCATGGCCAGCAGTCGAGGTACTTGCGTTTCCTGCACGCCCCGCCAGACCGCCAGGGCCACCGAATCGGTGGTTTGCATCTGGCGATGGATGTTTTCGACAGCGACGGTGGCTTCGTCCACAAGAATACCCACGGCCAGTGCCAGACCGCCCAGGGTCATGAGGTTGACGGTCTGTCCCGAAAGCGCCAACGCAATTAACGCGGCAATCAACGCCAGGGGAATGTTGAAGATCACTACCAGCACGCTACGTCAGTCGCGCAGGAAGACCAGCACCATCAGCCCCACCAGTCCAGCTGCCAGCAGACTTTCAAAAGCCAGTCCCCGCAAGGCGTTGCTGACCAGAGGCGACTGGTCGAATTCGAAACGCACCTGGATGTCGCCCGGCTGAGGCGTGACAGCATCCAGAACACTCTGCATGCGAGGGAGTTCGGCTTTGACAGCGTTGACGACGGCGAGCGTGCTGGCATCGGCTCGTTTGGTCACTGGCAGGTACACCGCTCGCCGGCCGTTCACCAGCGCGTAACCGGTCACGATGTCGCTGGCGTCTTCAATCCGCGGGGCGACATCGCGCAGGAACACTCCCGGACGAATCGCGATGTCCCCAAGTTCCTGTGGGCGGAGTACCATGGTGTTGGCCGGAACCAGCGGCATGCTGGTCGCTGTGCGGATGTTGCCAGAGGGACTGATGGTGTTGCCAGTCACCAGCGCGTGCACCACGTCGTCGGCCGACAGATTGTAACTGCGCAGCCGATCCGGATCGGCGTGAATGACAATCGTGCGTGCGCTGCCCCCGAACGGCGGCGGTGCCGATACCCCAGGAATAGACGCAAACATCGGCCGTACCCGGAACAGCGCTTTGTCTTGGATCTCCTCAATTGGCAGCCGATCGCTGGATAACACCAAATAGCCGACCGGCAGGCTCCCAGTATCGAAGCGCATGACGAATGGCGGTACCGTGCCCGGCGGCATAAATGCTCGCGAACGATTCACCTGCACCACGGTCTCCGCCATCGCCTGGGCCATGTCCGTGCCGGGATGGAAAAACAATTTACATGATCGCCACGCCCTGCACGTTCTTCGATTCAACGTGGTGAATGCCGTTGATGTACAGGAAGTGGTATTCGTAATAGTTGGTGAGCAGCCCCTCCATCTGCAACGGGTCCATGCCGCCGTAAGGCTGACAGACGTAAATGACGGGGAGGTTGAGCGAGGGAAAGATGTCCACTTTCATGCGGCTGTAGGCAAGCCAGCCAGCACCGATCAATCCCGTCATCATCACCAGGATCGTAATGGGTCGGCGCAGGGCAAATTCCAGGGGATTCATCAAAGCACACTCCTGAACAATCGCACGTTGCTGGTCAGTGCGGCGGGCTTTGCAGTTCTCTACGCAGGTCTCGGCACCAAAGTTCACCCGTGGTAGATCGACACTACATCCGAGTTCATAGATTATAGTGCGAAAACTACCGCGGGTAAAGGCACGGCACGTCGCTTCGGTGAGAAGATAATTCTGCCTCTGGCAAAACAACACCAGAGACGGACACAGATTTCGGCGGTTCTGCTTGTTGGGAACCAAGTCCGAGACCACCACAGACTTGTGCGCGAAGCGTCTGTGATAGCCGAGGCCAGTCCCGCAGTACCCAAGGCAACAACCCGACACAGGGCAGGATTGTTACGGTTGGGGCTTTGCGGGTTGATCGTGCGCCGGTGCTTCGGACCTGGGCTTTTCCGAACGAGCCGTAGACTCGATCAGGAGTTGAGCCGGCTGACCCAACGTGTGATACAGGCGAAATTGGGCACGATTACTATCCGCCACGGCGGCATAATAGTCGCGATAGGCTTGTTCCAGCTGGCCAATGGCAGCCACCACTTCCTGCGGACGGATGACCAGGATGGGCACGCCACCGATACTTTTGGTTTGCTGGATTCCTTCCAGGCTGATTTGCGCCGTGGCCAGTGCCTGTTTGAGTTCGTCTTCGGCGAGTCGAGCGCGTCGCAAGGCACTTTGCAGCTGAGCGTATGCCTGAACTACCTGGGCGAGAATCTGGTCGCGCAGGCGAAAGAATTGGAGCAAGGCCTGTTGATGCACCGCTTCTCGCTGCCGCACCACCGCGTCGTTGCCTAGTCCGAGATTCTGGAATTGCCACAGCAGCTGCAAGTCTATAGAGTTGCGCCAGCCGAACGCCCCGAGGTCATCGTTGAGACCTCCGCCGAAGTATCCGCCGGCCAGTGTACCGCCGGGATTCGTCGCCGCTCCGCGAAGGACCACATTGGGCAGGAACGGCCGCCACCGTTCCTGGCGTACTTGGGTCAAGGTGGCTTCGACCAGGGCGCGCTGCGAGGCCAATTCCGGCCGGTTCCGTAGAGCGACAGCAGCCAGCTCATCGAGGTCGCGATCGGGCTCAATCAGTTGCACGCGGCAATGCGGCGGTTCCAACGGGACGACGACAGCGGTGGCCTCCAGCCGCAGTATGCGGTTCAATTCGGCGCTGGCAACTTTCCAGCGCTCATAGGCGCTTTCCAATGCCTGGCGACGCCGGGCGATCTCAGCGGCGACGCGGCTGCGTTCCAGACCTGGGACAAGACCAGCCTCGACCAGCCTGTCCACCCGCTTGCCCAGGTCCTCAGTGCGCTCGAGAGTCGCAGCCAGACCGAGCACCTCGCCGCGGGCTTGCTGAACGGCGAAATAGGCTTCCGCTACTTCCAGCAGCACATCATTGCGTACTGCCTGGAGTTCGTTTTGCCTGGCCGCGGCCACCTGCCGGGCTACCAGCGGTGCGTAGATCGCGTCCGTTACTGCAAAAAGCACTCCTGGCGACGCTCCCAGCATCAGCGATTGCTTGCTGGTATCGAACAGATGCCCGGCCACATCCTGAATTCGGCCATCGTGGCGGAAATAATCCGCGCCCAGGAAAATGGTCGGCAGCCAGAGTACCTGTGCCCGTTGAAGTTCGGCCTCGGCTTCCTGCAACCGCTGGCTTGCCAGAGCTATCTCCAGCGGATTGACCCCCGCCAATTGCAACGCTGTCGGCAGATTAATCGGCAAGGTCCGACCGCTGCTTCTTTCGCCATTCGGCACCGGTACTTTCGTCTCCACAGGTGTTCGCGGCGGCGGCTTGTCTTCTTCAATCCCGGTCACCGGCAGGGCCTGGACAGCTTCCATCTCCGCTGGCACTTCGTAAGCATCGCGCAGAGCGGCTGGATAACAGCCCAGCATCAGCATCGCGCTGAGCACAGCGCGAGAAGCCAGGAGCCTCATACACACGTCTCCTATTCCCTGCCGATAGCTCTCAAAGGTATCTCATCCGCCAGAAAACAACCCCGCACTAAACTGCGGCAGCCAATCGCAGTCCCGTGCTCTTCTTTCGCTGCGCATACGCATCATCATAATAAGAAGCAATCGTTGGCTCTCGGGTTGCTGGCCTAAAATATCGGCGAGTGGGTTTACACTGTGCCACTTTTTCGCTCCGCCTGCCGTATCCCCAGCACGAGAGTCGGAGCGGTGGGCGTCAGCCCAGCGCGGCTCAGCAAACGTGGCAGCAACCCTGGTCCAGCGCATGTGCGCATGCGTTTACGCACGCTGGACCAGGAGCAGGGGGCGTCGGCCCGCCGTGGCTCGGCAAACGGAAAGCCGACGACGTTATCGCACACATTTCCACGCGGAAGCAAGAGCAGGGGGCGTGAGCCCCCCGTGGTTGGCCGACCGCGATTGCGACAGCGTCCGCCAACGCACCGGCGACAGTCTCCCGAACAATAGCGGAGGCGCCTGTGCAAGTACGTCTCCAGTCCCACGGTGGGTCCACGCCCGCCCCTCCTGGTCGCGTGTGCGTTCGTGCATCGCAAAAGTCGCAATTTCGCCGGTTAACGTGCGCGTCGCAACGCGCAAGAGCGGGGGGCGTAAGCTCCGCGTGGTCAACGAAACGTCTTAGCAGTGGAACCCGACTTCTGCACGCTTGCATTGTTCCGTGCAGACGCCTAGGAGCGGAAGGAGTAGGCCCCCCGTGCGTTGTTCGTGGCCACACGCAGCAGCGTCCGCCAACACACCGGTCGGCAGTCTCCCCAACAGTGGCGGTAGCGCCTTTACAAGTGCGTCAGCGTGACACACGGCGGGCTGACGCCCGCCGCTCTTGTGTATGGCGTCCGCTCGACGGTGAAAAAGCGACTTTTGCGCTGCACAAACGCGTGTTCGCCGCAACAAGAGCGGGGGGCGTAAGCCCCCCGTGGCGATCGGTCAACGCACTCGCAAGGGAATGCGACTTTTGCGATGTACGAACGCATGTGCACAAGAGCGGGAGGCGTGAGCCCCCCGTGGTTACACGACCGCGATTGTAACGGCGTTCACCAACACGCCGGGCGACAGTCTTCCGAACAGTGCCGGTAGCGCCTGTGCAAGTCCGTCAGTGCGACACACGGCGGGCTGACGCCCGCCGCTCCTGCTGGTGCTGTTAACCCTTTAGAAAAGGGAACTTCCTCTGCGAATACCCCTTGCGGTTCGCACAGCTGGCTTAACCGCCGCGACTGGTGAGCATATGGGTTGACCGCAACCAGAGTTAGGAAAGCCCATGGCAAAGGTTACGGTGCCTCGTGCATATTGGCACCTGGTGCCTAACGAGAGGCAGGAGCCCGGCAGCAAATTTTACGGTTGCCCCAAGCGAGTAAACTGACTATATTGGTTCTGTTTAAACTTGCGAAGGATTCAAACAGGATTGACGGAGATGCGCTTCTGGCTGCTGGACCGGATAGTCGCCTACGAGGCCGGCAAGCGTTTGCAGGCGATTAAACGGCTAACGCTGGCCGAGGAATACCTGGCGGAGCATTTTCCCGCGTTTCCCGTAATGCCGGGCGTGCTAATGCTGGAAGCCTTGGTTCAGGCGGGAAGCTGGCTGGTGCGGCTGAGTGAAGATTTTGCCCACAGCGTAATTGTCTTGAGGCAGGCAAAGGGGATAAAATACGGAAGCTTCGTCGAACCGGGAAAATGCCTCCGCCTCAGTGTCGAACTGACTGCGCCGGCGCTGCCGCCGCCGAGCGAATTGGTCTGGCTGAAGGCAGCTGGCGACGTGGATGGAACACCGACTGTCTCGGCCAGAATTGGCCTGGCGCGATATAATCTAGCCGATCGGCTGCCGGACGGATCGGAGCTTGACGCGGAGCTAAAAACCGTATATCGGCGGCAATTAGCGCTGCTGCTCCAGTCTAGTAGCGGGAGAGAACCACAGTGATGTCGCCACACAAGCTGGGAGGGAGTGTCGCCGGCCGTCGGTGAGGAATATTCCTGGCTGAACGTCCAACAAGCAGCTCACCTGGGCCAGCAAAAGATTGCAGGGGATGGACAGGCGAATTTCCTTTGCCGAACAGGAGTTAGCGAAATAAACCCGTCCGGATCGGCCTGGTTCGCCGCCGTGCCCTAAACCGAAATCCGGAGAAGTGGATGCGATTGCAGGGACAGGTCGCGATCGTGACTGGAGGGAGTCGCGGTATCGGCCGTGCGATAGCGGAATTGTTTGCGGCCGAGGGTGCCCGCGTGGCCGTGGTTTATCGTGGTCAGCACCAGGCTGCCGAGCAGGTAGTCCGCGGCATTACCGAGCGTGGCGGCTGTGCTCGTGCGTATCCCGTGGACGTGACCGATCTTGCCGCAGTCAAGAACTGTGTCGAGCAGGTGCTGGCCGAATGGGGACAGATTGACATCCTGGTCAACAGTGCTGGGGTGATTCAAGATGGACTGTTTTTGCAGATGGAACCCGAGGCATGGTACCGGGTGGTGCAAACCAACCTGCACGGCACATTTCACTTCTGTCGGGCGGTGGTGGAAACAATGTTTCGGCGCCGCCGTGGACGAATTATCAATATATCGAGTGTGGCAGCGGAACGAGCGAATCGCGGGCAGACCAATTACGCGGCCAGCAAGGGAGCCATCAACGCCTTTACGCGGGCGCTGGCGGTGGAACTGGCCAGTCGCAATATTACCGTCAACGCAATTGCCCCAGGCTTTATCGAAACCGACATGACCCAGGCAGTGCGGAACGTGGCCGGCGAGCAAATTCAGAGGGCCATTCCCATGCGGCGCCTCGGCAAGCCGGAAGACGTCGCCCGGGTGGCACTCTTTCTAGCCAGTGAGGACAGCGCTTACATAACGGGCCAAGTGATCACAGTGGACGGCGGCCTGAGTCTGGGCGGAGCTTCTGCGTAGGCGCAGCCAGAAGCAGCTGGGCTCGTCCAGATTGCTCCAGTCTCCGCCCTTCGGCAGCCGACCCATTCAGCAAAGGAGGTCTCGAACCATGCCGTCCAAACAGGAGATTTACGAAAAGGTGGTCGCCACGTTGGTGGACTCGCTCAATGTCGACCCGGAAGAGATTCGCCCGGAAGCTACGTTGCAGGGCGATCTCGGAGCGGAGTCCATTGATTTTCTCGATATCGTCTTTCGGCTGGAACGGGGCTTCGGTATCAAAATTCCGCGTGGCGAACTGTTTCCGGAGTCCATCTTCCAGGGCGACCCGGAGTATGTCCAGGACGGCAAGGTTACGCCGAAAGGAATCGAATTGCTGCGGCAACGGCTGCCGTTCGCCGACATTGACTCCTTCGCTAAAGACCCGCAGGTGAACAAGATCAGCGACCTGTTCACCGTGGAGATGATTACCCGCTACATCGAAAGCAAGCTCCAGGCCGAGGAAGTCACCGCCCCGTCCGCCAGCTGAGGCGGGATAGCATGCGCTGGGTCTGGATCGATCGCTTCGTCGCTTTCGAGCCGGGTAAACGTGCTCGCGCCGTCAAGAATCTGAGTCAGGCCGAGGATTACTTCCGGGATCACCTGCCGGGGTATCCGGTATTCCCGGCGACGTTGCTGCTGGAAGGCCTGGCCCAGACCGGTGGTATTCTGGCTGGACAGGCGGGCGATTTTCGCCACAATGTCGTGCTGGCGAAAATCCACACCGCTCAACTCCACCGCGAGGTCTATCCCGGCGAAATGCTGGAGTACGAGGTGGAGTTGGTGGATTACCGCGCCGAAGGGGCGACGGTGCGCGGGCGAGCACTGGTCGGCACCGAACTGGTTGCCGAAGCCGAAATCCTGTTCGCCCACGTCAGCCCCGATAAAACGACCGGCAGCGGATCAGCCGCAGGGAACTTCGTCTTTACCGGCGATTTGAAGAAACTGCTCGGCCTGAACCGCCTGCTGCCGACGCAGCCTTCCCCGTCCACAACGGGGCCTGATTGATCATGGAGGCAAAGGTCTTCATTACCGGCATCGGCTTGATCACGCCACTGGGTTGGCGGGCGGAGACGATCTGGCAGAATCTCCGCAGCGGCGTCAGTGGTGTGCGCCGCATCCGCCTGTTCGACCCGAGCGCCTTGCCCACACAATTCGCCGGCGAAGTCCCCGATTTCGACCCCAAGGAGTTTGTCGATCGCAAAGATCGCAAAGCGCTCAAGGTCATGTCGCGGCCGATTCAACTGGCGGTCTGTGCGACCAACCTGGCTCTGCAGGACGCCGGGATCGATCCCGCCCGGCTCGATGCGACCCGTTTCGGCGTCGTGTACGGAGCCGGACTAATTGCCAGCGAACTGGAAGAACTTGGCCCGGCAGCCCGGCTGTGTACCAACGGCCAGCCGTATTTCGTGGATATGGAAAAGTGGGGACGGGACGGTCTGGCCGCCATGCCACCGCTCTGGATGCTCAAATACCTGCCGAATATGCTCGCCTGCCACGTCAGCATTCTCCATAACGCCCAGGGGCCCAACAATTCCATCACTCAGGGCGATGTCTCTTCGCTGCTGGCGTTGGGGGAAGCGTGGCAAATCTTACGGCGAGGATTGGCCGATGTCATGCTCACCGGTGGGGGCGATAGTCGGCTCAATCCGTTGAGCATGGCGCGGCTCTGTTTGTTTGCGCCGGTGAGCCGACGCAACCACGCTCCCGAAGAAGCCTGCCGTCCTTTCGACCGCGACCGTGACGGTCTGGTTCCTGGAGAAGGTGCAGCGATTTTTGTCCTGGAAAGCGAGACGCATGCCCGCCAGCGCGGCGCGAAAGTCTATGGCGAAATCGTCGGCTTCGCCTCCGGTTTTGACCCCCAGCGAACCGGCGAAGTGCTGGCAGAGGTGATCGGACAGGCGCTGCGCCAGGCGGGTGTCGGCCCAGAGGCGATTGACCATATCAACGCCCACGGTTACAGCACGCGGCAGGACGACATCTGGGAGTCGGCGGGACTGGTGCGGGTCTTTGGCCGGCATAATCCTCACGCCCCCGTGTTCGCGGCCAAGAGTTACTGGGGCAACCTCGGTGCTGCCGCTTCCGTCGCCGAACTCGCCATCAGCCTGCTGGCCTTCCAGCACGGTTTGCTTCCTCCGACACGCAATTACCGCGAACCGGATCCCGACTGTCCGATTCATGTTCTGGCCGGTCGCTGGCGCGAACCGCGAACCGACTATTGTCTGAAAGTGGCGATCGGAGAACGCGGGCACTGTGCCGCCGCCGTCATTCGCCGATTTTCCTGAAACCTGGTGATCCCGGGGAGACATACCCCGCTGCTGCGAGCGTCTGGCTATGCGTCGTCGAGTGGTCATAACAGGAATGGGTGCAGTAACGCCGCTGGGCCACAGCGTGGCGGAGCTGTACCGCCGGCAGGTTGAAGGGCAAAGCGGCGTGGCGCGCATTACCCATTTCGACGCCCGCACTTTTCCCACGCAAATTGCGGCGGAAGTACGCGATTTCGACTTGCGGCAATTTCTCGGCAGCGACGCTGCACGCTTTGAACATGCCGGTGCCAACTGCCGCTATGCCCTGGCCGCCGCTCAACAGGCCCTCGAAGATGCCGGTTTACTCGGCGGTGGAGTCAACCGTCGGCGGTTCGGAATTTATCTGGGCACTGGCGAGGGTCAGCAGGATTTCTTCGCCTTCATCAGCCTGATCGGCCGCTGTTTTAATCCGGAAACGCAAACGGTGGATACGCGGCAGTTTACCGAGTTGGCGTTACGGGAACTGCACGCGGGTCGCGAACGCGAACAGGAACCGCATACCACAGTCGCCCACCTCGCCGAGTATTTCGACCTCCGCGGGCCGAACTACAACTGCCTCACCGCTTGCGCTGCCAGCAGCCAGGCTATCGGTGAAGCGGTGGAACTGGTCCGCCGTGGCGAGGCCGACATCATGCTGTCCGGCGGCAGCCACAGCATGATTCATCCGTTCGGCGTAACCGGGTTCAATCTGCTGACGGCACTATCCACCCGCAATGACGAGCCGACCAAAGCTTCCAGACCGTTCGATGCGCTCCGCGACGGTTTTGTGCTCGGGGAAGGAGCCGGTATGGTCGTTCTCGAAGAACTCGAACATGCCCGCCGACGCAAGGCTCACATCTACGCCGAGGTAACAGGCTACGGTCTCAGCGCCGATGCATTCCGCATTACCGACAGCCACCCCGAAGGGCGTGGGGCCATCGCTTGCATGGCCGATGCTATTCGCGATGCCGGCTTGCGACCGCAGGACATCGGCTACATCAACGCCCACGGCACCAGTACGCAGGTCAATGACCGCGTGGAAACGCTGGCGATCAAAAAGGTATTCGGCGAATCTGCCTACCGCGTGCCGATCTCCTCGAGCAAAAGCATGCTGGGCCATCTGATTGCCGCCGCCGGGGTCGTGGAATTGATCACCTGCGTGATGGCCTTACGGCACGGCGTGCTTCCGCCGACTATCAACTACGAATATCCCGATCCCGAATGCGACCTCGATTACATCCCCAATGTGGCTCGCGAGCAACGGGTCGAGCATGTGCTGAGCAATAGTTTCGGATTTGGCGGCCAGAACGTTTCCCTGGTCGTCAGCCGATTCCGCGATTGACCAGACGCCGGGCCCAACTCATGGTAAACTTTCTCTTGAAGCCGCAGCGATTTTTCTTTCAATAAATACCAGCCCAACCCGGATGGTAAGTGACACCTTCCGGCCAGCCCTGAGATGCGCACCTGGAGGAGGAAACCGTGGACTGGCTGACGAGCTTGCTCACCTGGTTGTTGGCTTCTGCCGTAATCGCAGTGGCGGCGTTTGCTTTGTTGCTGGTTTGGATTTTTTTCCGATATGTCGGCATCATTATGCGGATTTTTCAGGAAAAACCGATCTTCATCATTCCGCGGGGCGAACCCTTGCCGGAGGCTGAGGATGTTACTTTTCCGACCCGCGATGGATTGTTGTTGTGTGGTAGTTACCTGCGGACTGGTCGGCCCCGTCGCCGCGGGGTGATCCTGTTCGGTACGGAGTTCGGTTCCAATCGCTGGTCGTGTTATCCCTATTGCCGCGGCTTGCTGGCGGCGGGCTTCGACATCTTCACCTTTGAATTTCGCAATTGCGGTGACAGCGAGGGCTTGCCGGATTACGAGCCGTTGCAGTGGGTTACGGATTATGAAGTGGAGGACGTGCGCTCGGCCATCCGTTACCTGCGGAGCCGAGCCGACGCCGACCCCCGCGGGATCGGCTTTTTCGGGGTCAGCCGGGGTGGTTCCGCCGGACTGATTGCCGCCGCCAGCGAACCGTATATTCGCTGCGTCGTTACCGACGGCGCATTCGCTACCATCAGCACCATGGTGCCGTACATGCAGAAGTGGGTGAGTTTGTACAGCCTGCGCTGGAATATGTACCGCTACTTCCCGCGCTGGATTTACGTGCTGGCGGCGCAGATGGCGCTGTGGCGCTTGTCGCGGCAACGCCGCTGCCAATTTCCCAGTCTCGAGCGCGCCATCGCCCAGATTGCTCCACGACCGTTGCTGATGATCCACGGCGGCAACGACACGTACATCCGCCCGGAATGGGCCCGGGAACTGTTCGCTCGCGCCGGCCAGCCCAAGGAACTCTGGATCGTCGAAGGAGCCAAACATAACCAGGCCGTTCAGATCGCCGGCGAGGAGTACCAGGAGCGCATTTGCCAGTTCTTCCTAACGCACCTGGGTGGCGGCCGGAAAACTCGGCTCGACCTGCCGCAACCCGTCGAGACCGGCTGAGGCTTGACCGATCTCTGGGATAAAAAGTATCGCGGGTGTCCCAGCGCCAGCCCGATAACTATGAGCGCAATGCGGGGGCGTAACCGTGTGTGAGCGTACGGCCCTCGCTTGGCTCAGCAGCCAATCGGTATGGGAATGGGAACATGTTAGTGTGGTTGGCACGCAAGATACTGGCCTTCTTTGCGAAACGGCAAGCGCGACGTTGGGCCGCCGAGTTCGATCACGCTACCCACTCGCCCTGGAAAGTGCAGCAGGCTCTGCTCCAGCGCATCCTACTGCGGCACCAGCATACCCGGTTTGGTCGCCAACACCGTTTTGCGGAAATTCGCACGCTCGCGGACTTCCGCCTGCACCTTCCCATTCGCCGCTATGAGGATTTCGAGCCGTACATCGAGCAGGTCAAACGTGGCCAACTCGATGCGCTATTAGGCGATGACCGCGTGCTCATGTTCGCCTTGACCAGCGGGACGACCGCCAGCCGCAAGTTCATCCCCGTAACTGACCAGTATCTCGCCGACTACCGCCGGGGTTGGACGGTTTGGGGCTGGCATGTGTACCAGGCGCATGCCCATGCGCTAATGCGCCCGATCCTGCAACTGGTCAGCGATTGGGAGGAATTTCGTACCGAAGCAGGAATTCCCTGCGGCAGTGTCAGCGGATTAACAGCGCACATGCAGAAGCGGGTCATCCGCTGGGTCTATTGCATGCCGAGTTGCACGGCGAAAATCCGCGACATTCAGGCCAAGTACTACGTCGCCCTGCGTTTGAGCCTGCCGCGACCGCTGGGACTGATTATCTCCGCCAATCCCAGCACGATCGTCAACCTGGCCCGCACGCTCGATCGCTATAAGGAACAGCTCATTCGCGATCTCTACGATGGCGGACTTTGGTCGGGCGTGGAGGTGCCGCCAGAGATTCGTTCGGCTTTACGCCCGCGTCTTGGCCGACACCGCCCTCGCGCTCGCGAACTCGACCGGCTCGCCGAACGCACCGGCGCCTTGCGACCCGTGGACGTCTGGCCGAGCCTGGCCATGCTCGGTAACTGGACCGGTGGCAGTGTCGGCGCTTATCTGCGTCTGTATCCGCGCTATTTCGGCGACACGCCCGTCCGCGACCTGGGACTGCTGGCCAGCGAAGGCCGATTCAGCATTCCCATCGCCGATCACACGGCCAGCGGCGTGCTCGACATCACCAGCCACTTTTTCGAGTTCATCCCCGCTGAGGAAATTGAATCGCCCCAGCCTACCGTCCTGACCGCCGACGAGGTCCAGGAAGGCCGCGATTACTTCCTTATCCTCACCACCGCCTACGGGCTGTACCGCTACAACATTTTCGATCTTGTGCGGGTGACTGGCTTTTATCACCGCACGCCGATGATCGCCTTCCTCAATAAGGGCAGCCATTTTGCCAACATCACCGGGGAAAAACTTTCCGCCTTCCAGGTCAGCGAAGCGATGCGGGAATCCCTGGCCGAACTCGGTCTCGCCCTGACCAACTACACGCTCGCCCCGTGCTGGGACGAAGAACGCCCTTACTACGGCCTGTTCGTGGAGAAGAGCGAGCCCGTGAGCGAGTCGGACTTGCTTCGGCTGGCCGACGTGCTCGACCGCCGATTGCGGCACGCCAACTCCGAATACGATGAGAAACGCAAAAGTCGCCTTGGCGGCATCCGTGTGCTGGTCGTCGCCGCTAACGCCCTGCACGATTGGGATCGCCAGCGCTTACGCCGAACCGGCGGCACCCCCGAACAGTACAAGCATCCCGTCCTAGTTCCCGACTTTTCCTTCCGCGAGAAACTTCCCGTGCTCAGGGAACTCGCTCCTGCTTCCCCAGAGAGGCACGCCACGCATGCTGAGTAGTTCGGCGTGCTGGCCCAGCTCCCGCAACGTGGTGGCAAGCAACTGCCGCAGGCCGCCCGAAAATCATCCGTTCGCCGGAAGCCGCCTCTTCACCGCCTCTCGCGTCCGGCTGCTGGCGACCGTACTGACTGGTCATCCCGGCCACGTGTGCGCCAATAGATTGCTCTCTTGCTCATTTTCGCTGCGAGCGCGGGGAGATCGGCACTTCACGGAGCCTGTTCACGCAAATCGCCGATGTACCATACCCGCACCGTTTTGTCCCAGCTTCCCGAAACGACGTGTCGGCCATCGGGCGTCACCGCGACGCTCCTGACCCAATCCTGGTGCCCCGTGAACCGGCGCACTTCTTGCCCCGTCGCCAGGTCCCACAAGCGCACGGTGTTGTCCCGGCTTCCCGAAACGACGTGTCGGCCATCCGGCGTCACCGCCACTGAATTAACCGGTGATGACACATCGAATATGGACGGCGCTGCCCACTCGAACAGTTGCCTAATCTGGGCTCGAAACTCGGCCAGTTCCTTCTGGAGCGAGCGGAGGTCGTTCTGGTCAAGTTCTTTTTCGAGTTGGCGCAGTTTGTCGGCGATACGGTCGAGCTTTTCACGGGGTTTGGCCAGCTGCATGTCCAGCGCTTGCGCTTTGGCCAGGGTTTCTTCGAGGGTTTTGCGGGCCTGCTCGAGTTGCTGCTGGCGAAGCGAAAGTTCATGGGCCTCGGTTCGGATTGCCGACAGGACTTTGTCGGGTGAAAAGCTGGGGGATAGCGCCGGCCAGCGATACTCCGCCCAACCGACGGTAAACTTGCTCTGCTTGATTTCCGCTTCGAGTTTTCTCCCGACGTCGAGCAGATTTTCCTGTCCGAGGCTGATCGCAGTCAGAGTCGGCACTCGCCCTTCAAAATGGTTGCTCAGGTCATCCAGAGACCTGTGGAGAGTTTCGAGTTGCTCCTTACGCCGTTGGCCGCTGGCTTGCTGCGTGCTCTTCTCTGCCGAAATAGCCCCTTTGCCACCTACAAAGAATGTTCGAATCTCTGCCTGTAAGTTGCTCTGGACGCGCTCGCCGCGTTGCTCGGCTTCCCAGTTGTCCAGGAGGGTATTGAGGACGGATTCGCGTTCCTTTCGGTCTTTCAACGAAATCTTCCGCAATTCTCCTATGGTAGCCGTCAACGTCGCTTGCTGGTTCAAGAGCACGGTTACTACTTTGTTATCCTGTTCCTGACTGAGTTTGGCTTCGGCTAGGGCATGGTCGAGCAAGCGCTGCATCAGGTAATTGACGGCAGCGCGGTCGTGGAAATCCTGGCGGGTGAGAATCTGGAGTTCCAGCGTCTGTACCAACAAGTCACGGGCCTGTAAACGTTGCTGAGCGTGCCCCTCGGTAGCTGCCGGCGGAACTACCAGCAAGCTGGGCGGCATGGCATTGGCGATGGTCTTTGGCCGCAGTTGATTCTGCAACTCAGCGAGCCGACTTTGTACGGTCCTTAGTGACGCCTGCAATTGCAGTTGTTCCATGCGTGACTGAAACGGCCCTTCAACACGCAGACGCAAGTCCAGCAGCCGCAATGCTTGCCCGAGCATTTGCTGCCGCAATTCCTCCAGACTGGCACTATCCAGGGGCACTTCCACAAACTGGCCGCCTGGTTCGCTGAAAAGCGTTTCCGACAGAACCACCGGTAACGAAATCGCCGGGTCGGGACGTTCCCCACTCTGGGGTACGAATACACTCAGACGAAACTGCCGCATATCGAGCCGCGGCTCGTGCAGACGAAGTTGCTCGCCCTTCAGGCCACGCAGCTCAGCCACCTGTTTACGGATCAGGTCATAGACGGCGCGGCGACCCTCCTCCGAACTCAGCAAATTCCGCAGAAAGAAGCGCAATCGTACCGGCTGACCGACTATCTGCGGAAGCTCGTCGTGGAGATTGAGTAATTTCCAGCCCTGTCAGTCCCAAAAGTGCACCTGTTCGCCAACCAGCCACACCGGAAACACAATGAGCGTATTGTTCCCGCTCAGGCAATACGGAATGTGCACCTGAACATGCTGCCCCTGGCCCAGGGGAATCTGAGCGTTGCGGTACTCCTCGATCGAAGAGATGAGCGGGATGATGTTGTCGGCGTCGCGGGGTTCCTGCCCCAAGCACGCGGTCATCAGGGCCAGAGTGAACCCAGAGCTCAGCAACCAGCATTTGCTGCGCATTGGATACATGACCTTTCCCCCTGGTGGTAAACGAAAGCTGCCCAGTTGTTAACATTATCCCGGCTCGCGGTTATCCAGGCAAGTGGCACTCCCTGCCGTGTTCCGACGCCGCGAGCGCAGCCTGTTGGTCGGCAAGGGACGTCGCACGATGTGTCAGGAGTGATTCGAGAATCGCGCTTACAAGAGCGACCCACACCTCAGGGGATCAGCGCCGCGTCCAAGAGCGGCGGGCGTCAGCCCGCCGTGGGTTGTTGCAAGCGCAATTGCGGGGCGCTACCAGGATCGCGCGGGAAACTAC
>ENA-ORXB01000316-ORXB01000316.1-sediment-metagenome-genome-assembly--contig:-NODE-316-length-106388-cov-13.817808_pt1 | contig 106388 bp, 104 predicted proteins | sample MGYA00237863_ERZ511475 | MGnify/ENA primary metagenome ERZ511475 (study PRJEB26305, sample SAMN06343858) | sediment metagenome | isolation source: hot spring sediment | place: Canada: British...
GGGGTGGGGGTAGCCCCAGGTGGGGGGAGGAACTGGCGGGCGGGGACGTCAAAGGTGAAGGTGTGGCCGGAGGCGGATTGGAGGGTGAGGACTTCGCCGACCGCGTCTACCACCCGCACCGGCCCGCCTTGGCAGGGGGTCAAGTAAACACTATGCTCAACGACGCTGATGCGCGTTTCATTTTCTAGCACGAAGATCTCCAGGATGCGAACGATGACCACGCCTATCTGCGTGGTGCCACCTGGCCCGCCAGACCTAGCACCTGCATAGACATAGATACGCCGCGAGCCGCCCTGGGTATCTTCATACCAGTTGTTCTCTATACGATAATCCATAGGTGAGAATGGCCCGGGTCGTGGGCTGATATACCCTACACCAGCCGGGGTGACAGGAATAATGTCTGTTGGAAATACTGTTGGATATGGTGTAGCTGCCTCAGCGGTGGTCATCATTGAGGTAGCTAGCGCCTGTGCCGTCGCAATCTCAGCGGGGCTTGACGTGCGGCCCCACTGGGTTGCTAATGCCCGTACATCCGCCTGTTTGGTGGCATCCATATCCGGTGTGGGTGTGGCAAGAGGCGAGTTCAGGGGGCTTGGCCTGCCTCCGCACGCCGTTGTAAGTACGCCAATGGCGACAATGGACACGATACAATTAAACGGTCTTGCTTGTAGATGCATTTATAGTCCCCTACTTTAGTGGTCTGGGTGTGGGCGTCGGCCAGTCTTTATCCCAGCGGATGTCAGTGGACCATCGGGGCGACTGCGCCGTGTTCCGACTACGATTAAGCCAATCCCAAAGCTGGTACCAACCTTGTTCTGGCGTGTTATCGGTATTGTAGTAAATGCCGTGGCAGTCCTCTGGGCGCTTCAGACATGCCGCCCATTGCGTCAATGCACCTTGGAAGCGCATAAGACTATGATGGGTGCTGGTAACAACTCCCCATTCAGCAAGACGTTGCCACTGGTTGGCGTTCCCGCCATTCGTTAGGTATATCTCTGGGAGCGGGTAGGCAGGCCGGGCCCACCATGAGACGTAATAGGCAGCTTCATAATCCCAATCGCCAGGTGGGCGGCTATTAGGGAAGTCAAACCAGGGGCAACCATCGCAGCTACCGAAGTTAAGATAATTTGATGGGGATCGCCAGCCCTGATTATAGGCGTCAATCTAGGCGCGGGTGACCGTGTAGGAGTTCCAGGCAAATTCAACGTCTATCGCGCCATAGGCCCTGAGCCGATTCTGCCAGGAATGACTGGCAATCCAATCGTTCAAGTAGTTCACTAAACCGACCCACGCTGTTCCGTGCTGAGGTGTGACTTCGCCTGTGCGATGGTTATTGATGCCGATTCCCAATGTGAGATGTGCGCCATTCTCGGCTGAGCATACATAGAAACTCGTCAAATACGCCTCCATCATGTCGGTGATAACACTGACAGGATAGAAGATCTCTGGGTCGAGGGTCACCGCCCCGTAGATGCCATTCCGGGATGCTGGATAGCCCCAGTCGAAGATGACAGTTACGTCTTGGTTGGGACGCCTTCTCTGACCCTCATCACAGCCGAGAGCAATATAGTAGGATTCGCTGGGTATATAGACGTAATGGGTCGTTGTAGATAGCGGCGGAGTCATGTTGATGGCCAGCGGCAGATAGGCTTGCGGTGTCATAGGCGGAGGCAGCGGGCTAGCCAGGGCCAGCGACCGCACACCCGTGCCCGCCTGGACACCGGCGATGAGGAGCAGGACACCGAATGCGATCAGGGCGATGACAAGGAGAAGCCGGTAACTCATGACAGCTCCATCGCGTTGTGTGAGCCTCCCCAGTGTAGCACAGAATCACCGCCCTGTCAATATGTTCAGCGCAGTTACGAAAAAAAAACTGATATGCCGGCCCCGACATCCCTGATCCGCGCCTCTATAGGGAGAGACGCCGCCGGCCGCCCCTCTGTTCCCGCCAGGGGACAGGGCGACGCCGGCTCAGGGCGTGGGCGTCGCCGTCGCGGGCCGGTGAGCGCACGGCTGACGCAGACCGGCCTGCGTGAAGCTGTACGGGCACACGGCGGTGCACCCCTACTCACCTTATTGCACCCAGGCGTTTCAGCGACTTGGGGTGGACATGTTATAATTGGGGAAGTGCATTACACCACGAGGACGCGCCTATGGCAACGCACGTGCTCATCCGGCCACTTACCACTGTTGAGGAAGTCAAACAATGCGAGGAGATCCAGCGCCAGGCCTGGGGCATGGACGACCTGGAGGTCGTGCCGCTCTCTGTGCTCATCACCGCCGCCAAGAATGAGGGGGTACTGCTGGGGGCCTTTATGGCGGATCAGATGATCGGCTTTACCTTTGGCTTCCTGGGCGCACGCCCCACCGCTCAACGCGACGTGCCGGTGCACAGCCGTCTTAAGCTGTGCTCCCATATGACCGCCGTCCTACCCCCCTACCGCGATCAGGGCATTGGCTATGCGCTTAAGTTAGCCCAACGCGACCATGCGCTGGCGCAGGGGCTGGACCTGATCACCTGGACCTATGACCCCCTGGAAGGGCGCAACGCCGCGCTCAACATCGCCAAGCTCGGCACGGTGACAAACACCTACCTGCGCAATATCTACGGGGAGATGCGGGATGCGCTCAACGCTGGACTGCCCACCGACCGCTTCCAGGTGGACTGGTGGATCAGGAGCCAACGGGTGAAGATGCGGCTTGCTGGCGAGCGCCCTCGCCTGAGCTATGAGCAGGTCATCGCCAGCGGGGCGCAGGTGATCAACCCCGTGGCCCTCCACAACGACGGCACCCCCCAGCCGGGCGCCTGGCAACTGCCCTCCGGCCCGATGGCTATAGCGGAGATCCCGGCGGATTTCCAGGCCCTGAAACGCAAGGACCTGGCCCTGGCGCACGCCTGGCGCCAACACACCCGTGAACTGTTTGAAGCCTGCTTCGCCGCCGGTTATATCGTCACCGACTTCCTGCGCGCGGTCGTCGGCGGCTGGCCGCGCAACTTCTATATCCTGACACGCCAGGAAGGCCCACAGGCGTGGTAGGGGCACGGCGCCGCCGTGCCCCTACGGAGAAAGCGCTGGGAAAAGAGGTGCTGATTTGAAGATTGAACGGATTGAACTCTACCACATCAAAATGCCCCTGGTGGCGCCGTTCCAGACCAGCGGCTGGACGGAGGTGGACCGGGCGGTGCCCCTGGTGGCAGTGTATAGCCAGGGCCTGGTCGGCTGGGGCGAATGCGTGGCCTCGCAAGGCCCCTGGTATTCCTACGAAACGGATGAGACCGCCTGGCTGATCCTGAGCGAATACCTCATCCCCATGGTGCTGGGCCAGGACATCACCGATCCCAGCCAGCCCTTCCAGCTCACCCGCCGCGTGCGCGGGCACAATATGGCCAAGGCCGCGCTGGAAATGGCCATCTGGGACCTGCTCGGCCAGGCGCAGGGCCTGTCACTGGCGCAGATGCTTGGCGGCGTGCGCCACCGCGTGGAGGTGGGCGTGAGCGTCGGCATCCAGCCCTCCATCCAGGCCACGCTCCAGACCATTCAGGGCTACCTGGACATAGGCTATCGGCGCATCAAGATCAAGATCAAGCCCGGCTGGGATGTGGAGGTCGTGCGCGCCATCCGCCGCGAGTTCGGCGACATCCGCCTGCAAGTGGACGCCAACTCCGCCTACCGCCTGGACGAGGCCCTGCCCGTCTTCAAGGCCATGGACGACCAGGGACTGCTCTTGATTGAGCAACCCCTGGGCGAAGACGACATCCTGGACCACGCCAAGCTCCAGCCCCACCTCCACACGCCCCTGTGCCTGGACGAGAGCATCCACACATTGGACCACGCCCGTTGGGCGCTGGAGGTGGGCGCGTGCCGGGTGATCAATATCAAGCAGGGGCGCGTCGGCGGGCTATGGGTCAGCCGCCAGATCCACGACCTGTGCCAGGCGCAGGGCATCCCCGTGTGGTGTGGCGGGATGCTGGAGACGGGTATCGGGCGAGCGGCCAACGTGGCCCTGGCGAGCCTGCCCAACTTCCGCCTGCCCGGCGACATCTCGGCCAGCGACCGCTATTACCATGAGGACCTGATTGACCCGCCCTTCCGCCTCAACCCCGACAGCACGTTGACTGTCCCTACCGGCCCTGGCCTGGGGGTGCGGCCCGTGCCGGAACGCCTGGCGAAGGTCACGCTGCGCCGGGCGGAGTTCCGCGCCGGCAGGGGATAAAAGGGCGGCGGAATGAAAACCACACGGCACTTTGAGGAGCAAGTATTGCGCAAGCGCCCTTATATTCAGCGGGAATGGTGCGAACGGGCGCTGTCTCACCCTGTACACCGCGAGAGCCAGCCCGATGGCCGCGTTCGCTACTGGGTCTATATTCCGAATTAGGAAAGTACTTCCGCGTCATAACATTGGAAGATGGCGAGACCGTACATAACGCCTTCCCTGACCGCGATTTCAGAGGAGAGTGACCATGAAATTTCATCACTATCCAGAGACCGACTCGCTCTACATTGACCTATCCGAAAGACCAAGTGTAGACTCCCGTGAAGTGGCACCGGGGGTCATACTAGATTTTGATGCTGAAGGGCGCCTGGTAGGAATTGACATCGATCATGCCAGTCAGGTGGTCAACCTCTCCCGGTTGGAAGCGGAAGCTTTGCCTGTTACCACCATCGCGCTTGTAGGGACACGTACCTGATCGCAGGGCTAACGGCAGCCCGCCGTTGGCCACAGGCTAAACCACGTTATATTCCCGGATGGCCCGCCCCTCGCGGAAGCGATCCAGCCGCAAGGGCGCAATATCAATCGTGTGCGCTGCGCCGTCCAGGATCTCCTCGGCCAACAGCAGGCCAGCGATCGGGCCATGCATGAAGCCGTGACCGCTGAAGCCGTTGATGCAGTAGAACCCCTCCGGTTCCGCCACGCGTCCCAGAATGGGATGGGCGTCGGGCGAGACCTCGTACAGCCCGGCCCAGGCGGCGGCCTTACCCGCCCGCTCCAACAGGGGTAAGCGCTGGATGGCTGCCTCCAAATGCACCAACTCCCACTCCGGGTCCACGCTCTGGTCAAATCCAGGGCGCTCATTCGGGTTGGACATGCCCGTCAGCAGCCCCTCGCCCTCGCGATGGAAGTACAGGCTCTGGGCGAAGTCAATCACGAAGGGGAAGTCGGGGGGGATCTCCGGCAGGGGCGTGGTGACCAGGATCTGGCGGCGGACCGGCTGGACGGGGATGTCCACGCCCGCCATGCGCCCCACCAGGGCCGCCCAGGGCCCCGCCGCATTGACCACAACCGGCGTGGCAATGTCCCCTCGCGAGGTGCGCACGCCGCGCACCCGCCCGCCCTCAACCACAATGCCGGTCACCTCCACGTCGGTAAAGGGCTTCGCCCCCAACCGGCGGGCGCCGTTGATATAGCCCTGGGTCACGCCCGCCGGATCGGCCAACCCATCGCGGCCATAGAACGTGCCTGCCAGCACGTCGTCCGTGCGCACCTGGGGCAGCCGGCGGGCCACTTCGTCGTGCGTCAACCATTCGGTCATGACGCCCAGGCGATGCTGCAAGGCGACATGACACCGGAACGCCTCCACGTCCTCCTGGCGCGTGAGCAGGAAAAGGTAGCCGCAGAAGCGCAAGTCAATCGGATACCCCGGCTCCTCCTCAAAACGCTCCAACATGGCGATGCTTTTGAGCGAGAGACGGATATTGATCTCGGTGGCGAACTGGTGGCGGATGCCCCCGGCGTTCTTCCCCGTCGCCCCCGCCCCGAAAAACGGCTCACGTTCCAGGAGCACAACGTTGGTACAGCCGCGTTTGGCGAGATGATACGCGCTGCTGGCGCCCATGACGCCCCCGCCAATGATGACGACATCTGCGGTGTGTGGCAGCATGTTCGCTCCGCTCACAACCGTACATTATCATCTACAGGTCAATCATCCGCCCCAGCCCCCGCTCCTGCGCCACGCGCAACACCTGGCTGGCGACGGCCACATCCTGCACGGCGTTGCCCACCGATTTGAACAGGGTGATTTCGCGGGGGGATTCGCGCCCCGGTTTGACGCCGTTGATGATCTCGCCGATCTCCGCGTAGATATGCGCTTCGGAGATCAGGCCTTGGCGAATGGGGATGATCAGGTCGCCCGCCTCCACCAGGCAGGCCTCCCGCGAGTCCACAATCACCTTCGCCCGGCGCACCGTCTCTGCGTCTATCTCCTGCATCTCAGGCGTGTACGCGCCGATGGCATTGATGTGCGCCCCGACAACGACGTCTTTGTTGTTGAAGACCGGCGTCTTGGAGGTCGTCGCCGTCACGATGATCTCGGCATCGCGCACGGCCTCCGCTGGCGTATTTACCGGCCGGACCTTGGAGGGGATCGGGCCGAGGCCGCTCATCTCCTGGGCCAGTATCTCCGCCTTGAACAGATTGGGGTCGTAAACGCGCACCTCGCGGACGTCGCGCACCGTGCAGACGGCCTCCAACTGCGTCCGCGCCTGGACACCGGCACCGAACAACGCCACAATACCGGCGTCACGGAGCGCCAGCAACTCGGTGGCCACGCCGGAGGCCGCCCCCGTGCGCAGCGCGGTCAGCCAGGTCCCATCCATGATCGCCACCGGTCGGCCCGTTCTCGCGTCCAGGACAACGACAATCGCGCTCGTCGTGGGCAGGCCCAGGGCGGGATTGCCGCTATACACCGAGACGATCTTGACCGCCAGGTCGCCGCTCTCCTCCAAATAGGCGGGCATAAACAGGGAGACCCCATCCTTTGTCTCCACGCGGCTGCGCACAGGCACACGAGCGCGACCGGCGGAGAGCTGGCCAAAGGCCCGGCGCACCACTGCGATGGCCTCCCGCATAGTGATGGTAGCACGCAGGTCTTCTTGAGATAGGATACGGACTTTCACACAGCACCTCCTGCATCCTGCATCCGCTTGCGAATTCTATCCGTCCGACCGAGCGCTGGCAAACCAGGCCAAAGGGATCAGCTATCGCCTGGGCCAGTCACAGGCAGGGCCATCCGCTCTGTAGGGACGGGCGGCGCTGACCGGGGCGCCGGCGGATCCAGCGCGCCCGAACGCAGGAAGAGCCAGAGCGCAATCAGGGCGAACCCCGCCGAGCCGATCAGCCCCACCGGCAATGGCCCCAGCAGGGGGCTAGGCGTGCCCTGGACGAAAAGGGCTGCGATCCCGGCAATACCGTTCAAGGCCCCATGAGCGATCACAGCCGGCCACACGCTCCCGCCGCGCAACGCCAGCCAGCCCACCAGCGTACCGAAAGCCAGCGTGAACCAGACCATCAGCAGCATCCCCAGCCAGGGCGCACCCACGTAATCCAGGCCAAAGTTATAGCCCATGGCGACCACTGGCCAATGCCACGCCCCCCAGATCAGCCCCATGAGCAGCATGGCCTTGCGCCCGCCCAGGGGCAGCAGCTTGGGCTGCAGATAGGCCCGCCAGCCGAACTCCTCGCCGAACACCGGCAGCGCATTGAGCAGCGGCGCCAGCAGGATGGCCTGCACCGCCCCGGCGATGACCGCCAGCCAGGGGCTGACCTCCGGCACCTGCTGCTCCGGCGCGGCCTGCTGGAGCATCGCCTGGACCCTGCTGAGCGAGGCATCGTAATACTGGGGGAACAGAACGAAGAACACCGCTGCCCCGGCGAACGTCAGCAGGCCCGGCGCGAGCCAGGCGATCACCCAGTACGGCCAGTTCTGACTCAGCTTCGGCCTCAAATACGTGCCCCCCCAGCCTTCGCGGGTCACCAGCCGGGTCAATACGTGTGCAATCGCCGGCGCGCCCATGTACACAGTCGTAAGGATAAAGAAGGCCAGCGGCAGGTTGCTGCCTGCCACAGGGGGGCTATTCGCCAGGCCGCCCGTGAGGGCAATCGCCAGCCCACCCGCCCAGGCGATGCCAAATGCGAAGATAAGATAGAGGATGATCCGCCTGAGATCCAGCGGCCTCGCCCCACTTTCAATGTTCATTTGCTCTTCTCCTTACCCCTCCCCCTGAGGGGAGGCTTAGAGAGGGGAAACCTCTGGCTCGCTCCTATTTACCCCGCTCCCCCTCGCTGACCACGACCAACGACAGCAGGAAACTCACGATGCTGACGATGAGCGCCGCCAGAAATACCGTCCCGAAGCCGCCGGTGATTTGAAAATCAAACCCCAGGCTGCGCCCAATAGACCCGGCCAATTGCAGCATCAGCGCATTGATGACCAGCGTGAACAACCCCAACGTCAGAATGATCAGCGGGCAGGTCAGAAACACCAGGACAGGGCGGATGATCGCGTTGACAAAGCCCAGGATCAGCGCGACGGCCAGGATACCCCCGTCGCTCGCCTCAACGCCGGGCAGCAACCGCACGGCAACGAACAGGGCGATGGCGTTAATGAGCCAGCGGATAACGATGCGACTGAGCATGAAGCTCCTTTCACCAGACGGATGACTCACGATTATAGCACAGTTTCATGACTGCACCCCTCCCCCCTCTGTGGGGGAGGGCTGGGGTGAGGGGCCAGGGGGAGGAAACCCCCTCACGGCGATCGCCGCTTAATAAGCTGTAGGGGCGAGGCCGGCCTCGCCCCTACTTCACCTATCCATGTGACTTGCACGTTCCGCACGGCAAACACAGTTATTTGATCCGGTCAGTTAGCTGCTTCAGGCTGACTTGTTGAGCCGTTTAAGCGCCTCGTCCACCGTCATTTGCCCGGCCTCCACCGCCTTTAGCACGTCCATCGTTGTCATCGGGGGTGGTTCAGACGCTTCAGTGACGGGTGCAGCCGGCGCGGCAACTCTTTCCGTCGTCAAAATCAGGTCGCCGCTGACGCTGTTGAAGTGCACCTCCACGCCGCCGCCGTTGAGCGTGGCACGCCAACTGCCCAGCCCCTGCCACTCAACGGACGCGGGCGTCTCCGCGCGCACGCGCCCGCTCACGCTCTCGCCCATGATGGTGGCGCGCGTCCCGGCGGGCACGACCAGCACCACATCGCCGCTGACGCTATGGAAGTGGTAACGGCCCTGCGGCGCCAGGGGAGTCGCCACATACGCACGGCCACTGACCGTATCCACATCCAGGGAATCCCATTGGCAGCGCTCCAGACGCAGATCGCCGCTCACGGTCTTGATCGCGGCGCGCCCGCGCCACTCCTGGCCGTCCAGGTGCGCGCTCACCAGGCTGATGTCGGCCTCGCCGTCCAGCGCCTCGGCCTGCACGCGCCCGCTGACCAGGGACAGACGGGTCTCAGGCCGCAGCCCGGCCAGGGAAACCATGCCGTCCACAGCGGAGAGGTGAACCCGGCAGCCCGCCGGCACTTCCACAGTGTAATCCACCACCGGCGGGCGCTCGCCGCCCAGCCAGCGCAGGAACGAACTCCACCAGCGATTGTGAACGGTGCGAACGGCGACATGGCTGCCCTCCTGGCGCATCTCAATCTCCGCCTTCACACGGCCCCGTTGCACCGCGATAACGTGGATGTCGGGCCGCTCCCAGGCCGTGACGCGAATATCGCCGATGATATTCTCCAGCGTCAGGCTGGCGTCGGCGCCCACCGTAAACGTCCTCTCAATACGCTCTTCCATCGGTCGTTCTCCCCTGAGCACCTCGCTTTACTCTACATAGATCTCCAGGCGTTTCCCCTGCTCCTCGTCGGTGATCTCTATCACCTTGCCTCGCTGTCCGCTGCGCACCGCTTCCATGACCCGGTCAAAATCAAAGCCCTCTATGCCGGGCGCAAAGCGCGCGCCCATCTTCACAGCCACAGCAACCAGGCTCATGGGGATATTTACGCTGATCTTTGAGCGTCCGCTGCGCAAATCGGTGACGTGGACGCGAAACCAGTGAGGTTCATAAGGGGCCCGGCCTGCATCGGCCTGCCCCTTGCGGCTCGCCCGGAGCGCCGCCAGCAGCCGCGCCCCCTCCTCCGCTGTGATCTTCTTCTCTTCAATCATCTTGAGGATTTGCATACGCTCTTCAACGGTAGCCATCTCACCCCTCTTTGCGATCCATCTTCATGTGAATCAGCGTGCGCACCGGCGTAAAGCCCAGGTCACGCAGTGCCGCCTCCACCTCATCATCGCCCGCCGGGTGCTCTATCTGGACCGGGCGGTTGCTGGGGACCAGGCGCGACAGGCCATGCGCCAGCAGGCCCGCCTCAAAGCGCCTCCGTGCACTGGGATGGATGAAGAGCGCCATCTCATGCGCCTCCCCTCCCCACGAGGCCACCAGGCGCAGCGCCGCCAGCAGCCGCCTGCCCTCAGCCACTACCCAATGCTCTTCGCGCCGGCCATTGAGGACGTTCGCCAACTCCGACAGGACGCCAGCGCGGAAATCCTTCTTAGAGAGCGGCTCAAGCCAGTTCAGCCCAGGCGGCCGGGCCATACGGGCCAACATGTACTCGGCCTCCCATTCGTCGGGCCGCCGCTTCCTGATGGAGACCTCCGAGGGTTCCGGGAACCTCGGAGGTCTGGCCGGGCGGCCCCGCCAGGTCGTCATGGCGCCCAGACGGTGAAACCCCATCTTCTCATACAGGCGTAGCGCAGGCAGATTCCCCTGCTCCACCATCAACCCGGCCCAACGCCCGCCGCGCTCCTGCATCAGGCCCACTGCCGCCTCCATCAGCGCCCGCCCGATCCCCCGGCGGCGCCAATCGGGGTGCACGGCCACGTTGCCGATCAGCCAGCCCTCACCGCGCGCACCCGCCCGCCGCACCGACACGTTGCCCACAATGCGGCCTTCTTCCACCCAGACGAAGCCGGGGATGAAGCCCTCACCCACCTGGTAGAGACGGGCCAGCAGCCACAGCCAGGGCCCGGAGCGGGCCAGCCATTGCATCTCGCGCATGGCTGCCCGCGACTCCGGGTCCAGCTCCGGCCCGAACACCAACTCCATCAGCGCCGCGATCTGGCCCAGGTCGCGGCCCAAGTCCACCGGACGCAGGCCGCTTTGCGCCTCGCCGCGGACGGCCGTGTGTGCGACCACCTCAGTCTCCCAGGGCCTCCAGCAACTTCGCCGCCTCCTCCGCGCTGATCTGGCCTCGCTCCACCATGCGCAAAATCATCAGCCGCTCCTCATCGCTGACCGGCTCACCACCCCGGCCAGCCGCTGGCGGTGGCTCGCCCATGCCGAACCACCGGCCCCAACGGCCAAAGCCATGCATGGTGTGGCGGGCGTGGGTGGCTGCCCGTTCGGCTTCACGGTGAATCCGCCTGGCCTCGCGTAACGCCTCGCGCCGGATGCGCTCGGCCTCCCGCTGGATCTGGCCGACATCCACCTCAATGCCCACGTTGAAATCACCCACTTTGAAGTCAAACACATCGCGTTCGCCCTCAGGCCGCAACAGCAGGTCGCCGCCCGCCTCCAGGACGACCGTCGCTGCGCCTGCGCCTAACGTCGCCGTCATCACGCCATTCTCGCGCACCAGCACCAGACCGGGCACCGTAGAGCGCAGGTCGCCCTGACAGCGGACCTCCAACCTGGCGTTGGCCTCCGGCGGGATACGGCATATCAGGTCCCCCTGCGCCCGAAAGCGGTACTCCGCACCGGCAGCGAACAGCGTGCCCAGGCGGATGTCCCCCTGCACCTCCTCTGCCTGCCCGCCAGCCTTCAGCCCCCTGGCGCTCAGGTCGCCGTTGACCCGGCCCAGCCTTAAAGGCCCTTCCAGGTCGCGCACCAGCGCATCCCCCTGGACGATGGTGACCTCCAGCGGGCCGGAGATGCCTTTGGCACTCAGGTCACCGTTGACCGTGCCGACCTGAGCCGCTCCCACACCGCGCAGGGCCAGGTCCCCCTGCACAGTCTCCATCAGGATACGCCCCTCCACCGCCTGCACGCGCACGCTCCCCTGAGCCGCGCCCAGCGTCAGGCTGGCAGCACGGGGGACACGCAGGACCAGATCCGATCGGCTGGAAAGAGCCACGCGCCCGTTCTGCTGCTCCGCCGTCACATCGCCTGCGCTGCCCTTGACCTCAACACGGATGTCGTTCCGCTCCCAACCCAGAACGCGCAGGTCCCCCCTGCAGGTGGGGATGACGATCTCCGGGGCAGGGCGATTCGGCGTCAAGACAAACTCATGCATCCCTTCAATCCCCTTTCAGCCGTCTCACAGCTTCTTCGCTGGTGATTTTCCCGGCAGCGAGGTCCGCCAGGATCGCCTTGCGCTCCTCTTCCGCCATACCGGCTGGCTCCTCGCCCACCTCGTAGCCCATCGCACGGATCACGTCCAGCAGGCGGCCACGCACCGTGGGATAGGACAGGCCCAGTTCCTCCTCAACGCGGTTGATCTTGCCCTCATTGCGCAGGAAAACCTCAACGAAGGCCAGTTGCTCCGGCGTCAGGCGATGCAGGCGGCCCAGGTTAAAATGGCCCTCAACGACCGTATCGCAATTGCGGCAGTGCAACCGCGTCACGATCAGAGGCTCGTGGCACACCGGACATTGGCCCAAAATCGGATACATCTCCCCTCCAGACAGGCAATCAGAAGTTAAAACTAAATTTAATAATCGCAATATCCCACTTTAGGAATTATAACATATATCTTGAAAATGTCAAGAGGGGGAGGCCCCCAATAATCGGGCCAACAGGCTGAAATCCACGCGAGAGGTCAGGTCCAGGCTAAGCGGGGTCACCGAGACAACGCGATCGCACAGCAGGGCATACACATCCGAATCCGGCTCAAAGTCGCTGCGGTCGGTGGCCAGCCGGTAGCCCACCACGCCCGCCTGGGCCAGGTCGGCGCGCTCAGGCTTGACGGGGATGTAATAAGGGCGGCGCGAGAGACGAGTGATGCGCCAGGGCGTCTGAGGCGTGGCCTCGGCGGGGATGTCAATCTTGAGGACGTCCACATCGGCCGGTGGCGTCAACGCCAGCCAGCGTGCGGCAAACAGGCGCGTGAAGTGGGCTGCCGCCTCAAAGCGGACCTGGGTTGAATAGCTCTCGTGCAATTCAACCGGCGCTTCCACCGAGACTGCCAGCCCCCGCACGCCGAAGGCAGCGCCCTCCAGCGCCGCGCCAATCGTGCCGGAGACCGTCACGCCGATGCCCACGTTCTCGCCGTAGTTGATGCCCGCCACCAGCAGATCGGGCTTGCGCGGCGCGATCTCCAGCAGGCCATGCAGCACCGTCTGGGCAGGGGAGGCTTCTACAGCGTAGCCCTGCCAGATGCGCCCATTGACCTGAACCGTCTCGCGGGAGATGCGGCCGGTGAGCGAGCGCGGCATGGAGCGCCCCGCGCCCGATTGTTGCTCTCGCGGCGCCACCACGAGGACATCCCCCAGGGGCTGCAACGCCTCGGCAGCGGCCCACAAGCCCGGCGAGCGGAAACCATCATCATTGGTCAGCAGGATCAGCGGCCTGTCCACATCACGCTTCCAGCTCGGCCTGAAGGTAGCATTCAGCGAAGGCGATCGCGCCAGGGGCCAACGTCCCTTGAATCCCCTCCACCTCACCCACGATCTCCGCATCCTGTTGGCCTTCCAGGCTCAGCCGCAGCCAGGCGATCTGCTTCTCTGTGGCCGGGTTGGTGATGACCTCCCACTCGCGGATGGCCCCGGCGATGCCATAGAAGTTGGGCAGGATGTCCGGGTCATGGTGGGCCAGGCGCGCCTGCATGAACAGAGAGGCGAACGGCGCGGTGTCCGGCGGCTCCACCACGATGCCCTGCCCGGCCAGGCCGACCACGCGGGCGCGAAAAGCTGTCCCTGGCCGGAAAGCTTCGGGCGCAAGCCCCAGGTAATTCACCACCTGCACCTCCACCTCCGTATCGCGGCTGCTGCGCACCGGCTCATAGTCGCTGTCCGGGTAGCTGGCCCAAAGCTGCGCCAGCGGCGAGGAGAGCAGGTGGCCGCTGGCCACAGGCTCATAAGGGCTGTCCGGGAAGCCCAGGGCAGAGAACATAAACGGCGCGACGGTGCGCGCGCGGAAAGCGGGGAAGAACGCCACCGTGCGCTTGGGGTCGCCCCCCTCCACAGCCGCCCACAGCGTAATCCCCTGGTCACCGACGGCCCAGCGGCGCACATGGAGGTGGGGATAGCTATCCTGGGGGATTTCAGTTCCCTGCGCCAGGGTGCGCTCAATCCAGCCGCGATACACCTCGCGGCTGGCGATGTCAAAGCCGAGAGCGCTCAAGACACTCATGCCATGCCCCAGCCCACTGTCCCACTAGGATTATAACACAGTGCCACCAACCGGAATAAATCCCGGTACCGGGCAGAGGCGCAACCCCGCTTCAACCGGCCATTGGGCCAGCACCCGTCGCCCGCCCCTGGATGGGGGGAATTTACCTTCGGCGTTATTCGCCATACAGACGATTCTGTGCTATGATTTAACAAATACCCACGTACCATGCGTATCCTGGTCATCTCTGATATTCACGCCAACCTGGCTGCGTTTGAGGCCGTCCTGGCCGATGCGGGCCAGGTGGATGCGGTGCTGTGCCTGGGCGACATCGTGGGCTACGGCCCCGACCCGAACGAGTGCGTCGCCCTGCTGCGCGACCTCCACCCGCTTGTCAGCCTGTCCGGCAACCACGATTGGGCCGTGCTGGGCAAGCTGGAGGTGGAGGACTTCAACCACGATGCTCAGGCAGCCATCCGCTGGACGCAAAGCGCTCTCCACCCCGATCACCGCGCCTATCTCCAAAGCCTGCCCCCGGCGGGCCAGTTCGGCGACTTCACGCTGGCCCATGCCAGCCCGCGTTACCCGGTGTGGGAGTACATCACCGATACGCTGACCGCCGCCGAGAACTTTGAGTATTTCAACACCCCCTACTGCCTGGTCGGCCACACCCATGCCGTCGCCATCTTTGAGCAGATCGGCGCGAACGGGTATTGCGACCTGCTCCTGCCGGAGTACGGCGTGCCGCTCTCGCTCGGCGAGGAGCGGCTGATCCTCAACCCCGGCAGCGTCGGCCAGCCGCGCGATCACGACCCCCGCGCTGCCTATGCCATCCTGGACGATGCGGCGCGCACCTGGGAGGTGCGCCGCGTGGAGTATCCCATTGAACAGACCCAGGCGCGGATGCGCGAGATCGGCCTGCCCCGCCGCCTGATCGCCCGGCTGAGCTACGGCTGGTAGCATTTTCCCGCTTGCCACTTGAGCCCACTTTAAGTATAATCCCATTACAATCATAAAAATTCATCTATCCTTCCCACTGCAAAGGACGCAAAGGGCATTTGGACCACGAAAGGCACGAAAGGATGCGAATGACGCCGGAGGCTTTCGTGCCATGCGTGTTTTCCCGTGGCTTTCGTGATCCCCTTTGCGCCCTTTGCGGTAGGATCAGAAATTTCGCAGGTATTGGGGGATACCATGCCGATCTACGAATACGTGTGCGATCACTGTGGCAGCCGTTTTGAACGCATCCAACGATTCAGCGATGACCCGATCCGCATTTGCCCGGACTGTAACACCGAATCGGTGCGCCGCGTGCTCAGCCCGGCGGGGATCATCTTCAAAGGGTCCGGCTGGTATATCACCGACAGCCGCCAACTGAAGTCCGGGGCGAAAGAGGCGACCAAGGAACTGGCTCCTCCCAGGGAAACGAGCACCTCATTCTCTAAGGATGGCGCCGGGGAGGATGATTAGTGAAGAGGGGGACAGGGGGACCAATAAAGGCCCCCTGTTCTTTTTGTAACAAGGGAGGGGGATGGTGTATAATCTTCCCTGGGAAAGTTCCGTGAAGCAGGAGGGTGACGTTGTCTGAGCCTAAGATCCGCGTCCTGATAGCCAAGCCCGGCCTGGACGGCCACGACCGGGGCGCGAAAGTGATTGCACGGGCGCTGCGCGACGCGGGCATGGAAGTGATTTACACCGGCCTGCGCCAGACGCCGGAGATGATCGCCGAAGCCGCCTTGCAGGAAGACGTGGATGTCGTCGGTCTGAGCATCCTCTCCGGCGCCCACATGGCCCTCGTCCCCCGCGTCATTGAGCTATTGCGCCAGAACGGCCAGGAGGACGTGGCCGTCTTTGTCGGCGGCATCATCCCCGACGAGGACATCCCCGTGCTCAAGGCCCAGGGGGTGGTGGAGGTCTTCGGGCCAGGCGCATTGACCGAGGACATTATCAAGGCGATCCATAAGGCGGTGGCCAGCCGGGTGTCGCCTATCGCGCGCTAGGCCGCGGACACGCCAGCCCACCCCCGCGTGTGGGGGCAGGGGAGCACGGGTATGAGCATGGAGTTGGTGGAGAAGGTGCTCGCGGGCGACCGGCTGGCACTGGCGCGGCTGGTCTCGCGGATAGAAAACAACGGCGCCGAGGCGCGTGCCGCCCTGGCCGCGCTCTACCCCTATACGGGCCGCGCCCATCGCGTAGGCGTGACAGGCGCCCCCGGCACGGGCAAAAGCACGCTCGTCAATGAGATGGCCAAGGTGTGGCGGCGGCAGGGCCAGACGGTGGGGATTGTCGCGGTGGACCCGACCAGCCCGTTTAGCGGCGGCGCGCTCTTAGGCGACCGCATCCGTATGCGCGACCTGGCCGGTGACCCCGGCGTGTTCATCCGCAGCATGGCCACGCGCGGTAGCCTGGGTGGGCTGGCACGGGCCACCGGCGATGCGGTCAAGGTGCTGGACGCCGCCGGGTTTGATATTGTGCTGATTGAGACCGTCGGCGCGGGCCAATCCGAGGTGGACATCGCCCGCACCGCCCACACTGTCCTGGTCGTGGAGGCGCCCGGCTTCGGCGATGATGTCCAGGCCATCAAGGCCGGGATTTTGGAGATCGCTGACATCCTGGTGGTGAACAAGGCCGATCAACCCGGCGCGGAGCACACCGCCCGTACCCTGCGCGCCATGCTGGACCTGGGCCAGGCGCGGCGCAGTTGGCACCCCCCTATCTTGAAGACGGTGGCGACCGAGGGCCAGGGCGTCGCCGCCGTCGTGGAGGCGGTCACCCAACACCGCGCTTATCTGGAAACCAGCGGCGAACTGGCCCGCCAGGAACGCGAGCGCGTCACCGCCGAGTTGCATCACCTCCTGCGCGAGGCGCTGGTGGCGCGCTGGCTGCGCCAAATCCCGGACGGCCAGGTGGATGCCGCCATTGAGCGCATCCTGGCGCGCGAGGTGGACCCACATACGGCAGTGGAGGAATTGATCGCTTCAGTCTCGTAGGCACTGACGTGGCGCGTTTTCTCACCGCAGAGGCGCAGAGATTCCACAGCTTTGCCCCTGTGCCTTCTCCGCGCCCTCTGCCTCTCTGCGGTAAAATGGGGTGGGGGAGGACATGATGTCTGATAGGCGCATGTACGGCGACATCCAGCTTCTGGCCGGGACAGCCTGTCCCGCGCTGGCCCAGGAGATCAGCGATTACCTGGGCGTGCCCCTGAGCGGACGGGACATCATCCGCTTTCCCAACGACAATCTGTTCGTGCGCCTGCACCGCAGCGTGCGCGGGCAGGATGTGTTCGTCATCCAGACGCTGTGTGCGCCGGTCAACGACAACCTGATGGAATTGTTGATTATGCTGGACTGCCTCAAGCGCGACTCCGCCGGCCGCATCACCGCTGTTTTCCCCTATATGGCCTACGCCCGCAGCGACAAGAAGGACCAGCCGCGCGTCCCCATCACCGCCCGCCTGGTTGCCGATATGCTCACCGTCGCCGGGGCCGACCGCTGGCTGACCGTTGACCTCCATGCCGGGCAGATCCAGGGCTTCTTCTCCATCCCCGGCGATGAGATGACCGCCTTCCATATCTTAAGCGACTACTTCTTGAAGAAGGAGTTGGAGAACGCGGTGGTGGTCACCGCCGACCTGGGCTTCGCCAAGAAGGGGCGCAACTTCGCCGCCAAGCTCCACCTGCCGATGGCCTTCGTGGAGAAGCGGCGCACCGGCAACGCCGCCAGGGCCGAGGCGCTCACCATTATCGGCGAGGTGGAGGGCCGCGACGTGATCATTGTGGACGATGAGGTAGATACCGCCGGCTCCGTTATCCAGGCCGTGCAGATCGCCAAGCAGCACGGCGCTCGCGATGTCTACCTGTGCTTCACCCACCCGGTCCTCTCCGGCCCGGCGGTGGAGCGGCTGGCGGCAGCGCCGATCAAAGAGATCGTCACCACCAACACCATCCCGATCCCGCCGCACAAGATGCTGCCCAATATGAAAGTGCTGTCTATCGCACCGCTGCTGGGCGAGGTGATCCGCCGCGTGCACGAGGGGCGCTCGGTCGGCGAACTCTTTAACGAATAGCCTCCTCCTGGGGGATCAACCGTTTCTCCATCACCCAGCAAGGCTCCACCACCGTCTGGACGATGCCCTCCGGGTCGGTGTATTGCCAGTAGCCGGGGTCCTCGCTGAAGACCGTATAGCCCAGGCGCTCATACAGGCTGCGGGCGCGGGGGTTGTCTTTCGCCGCGGCGATCACCGCCCAGGTATAGCCTCGTTCGCGCAACACCTGCTCGGCGGCTTCAATCAAGCGCGTGCCGATGTGATGGCGTTGGAACGGCTCCATCACGCGCAGGCTGTAGAGATAACCCCGATGGCGACCGTCGGCGAAGCTGCTGTCGCTGGAGGCGAATTGAATGAACACCTGGCCGATGGGGTAGCCGCCGACGTCGGCGACGAGCATCAGCCGCCGCCCGGCGCGCTGCTCCTCAAAGGTCTGGCGGAACAGGCGGCGGAAATGGCGATACTGCCCGCCCCACTCCAGCTTGGGCAGGTCCATCTCCACCGCCGGACGGATGGTACAGGTCAGATGGAGGGTGAATGATTCCATCTCTATACTGAAAATTATAACCCAGTTTGCCCTGATCTGTTACCGGCCGCGCGGCACGATGGGGTGATCTTAGGGGCATTGGGACAGCGCCCGCCGCCAATACCAGCCTCCCCAGTACCTGGCTTTAGCCGGATTCTCAACCTGTTCCCCCAACGTTTGCGAGATCAGGGTTTCCATGCTACCTTAGCAAAGGTAACATGATAATGCCAGCCGATCTGTGAGGCACACATGAGCACAGCCAGCGAATCGGCGCTCGTCGTTCTGATCCCCGAAGCAGAAGCCCTGGTGGGGCGATTCCGCGCGCGATATGACCCATCTGCGGCGCTGGGCATGCCCGCACATGTCACCATCCTGTATCCCTTTAAGTCGCCCGGCGACCTCGCCCCGGACGTCCTCCGGAAACTGGCGGGCCTGTTCTCAAGTTGCCCCGCCTTTACCGCCGCGTTTACACAATGGGGACACTTTCCCAATGTGCTCTACCTGGCGCCGACCCCGGATGAGCCTTTTCGGAAACTGACGGAACTTGTCAGCCAGGGCTTTCCCGAAACGCCGCCTTATGGCGGGCAGTTCGCAGAGATCATCCCCCATCTCACCGTCGCGCAACTGGACGACCCCCAGCGATTGCACGACATCACGCGTGAGTTTCAACGGGTGGCTGAAAGTCACCTCCCTATCCGGGCGGACGTCACGGAGGTCGCCTTAATGGATAACGAGGGTGGCTATTGGCGAATCCGCAGCCGGTTCCCATTGGGCACACATCAAAAAAATTAGCAAAAATTGTCCCCGTGGAACCCCCGACCTCCCCCACCGACCGCTTTCTGCTGGATTGCCTGCGCCTGGAGGGCCAGCCAGAAGCCGCGCCGGAGATAGACTGGCCCACGTTGGTGGAACGGGCGCAGCGCAACGGCGTTGCCCCTCTTCTTTATCGCCGCCTGCGCGAGATGCCCCCTATCCCGCCCGCCGCACTTGAGCCGCTCCGCCAGGCCTACTATCAGAACGCCGCCGCCAATACCCTGCGCTATCGCGAACTGGGGCAGGTGCTCAGCGCGCTGGAGGCCGCCGGCATCCCCGCCATCGTGCTCAAAGGCCCCGCCCTGGCCCTGACGATCTACCCCGACCCGGCGCTGCGCGTCATCGGCGACCTGGACCTGCTGGTGCGGCGCGAGCAGGTAGAGCAGGCCATGGCTGCGCTCCAATCGCTAGGCTACGGCCCGCCAGAGCATGAGCCGCCCTATCCATTTGAGTACCTGGCTCGCTTTGGCCGCCATCTCCAACTCCAGCGCCGTGACCGCACGGGCACGCTGGACCTAGAAGTGCACTGGACATTGATCGGCGAACTCTGGGCCGGGGCGGTGACGGCGATTGATGTGGAGGGGCTGTGGGTACGGGCGACCCCGCTTCAAGGCGAGGGCTGGCGGGCCTGCCAACTCAGCCCCGCCGATATGCTCCTGCATCTGGCGCTCCACGCCACGCTCATGCACGGCTTCACCGAACTGGGCCTGCGCATTTATGTGGATGTGGACCGGCTGGTGCGCCACCATACCTCCGGTAAAGAGGTCGGGGCCTTCTGGGCCCAGGTCATCGCTCTGGCACGCGCCCAACGGCTGGCAACTATCCTCTATACCACCCTGATGCTCGCCCGTGATCTATTGGGCACCCCTCTCCCGGCCTCCGTCCTGGCCGCGCTTCGGCCCGGGGCCGTGCAGCAACGCATTTTTGCGCAGGCATTACAGGCAGATGACATCCTCCGCCAGAGGCGCCTGTTCGCCGGGCCGGGGAAATGGCGGATGCGCCTGATGCTGCTGGACCGCTGGCGCGATGGGGCGCGGGCGTTAGGGCTGATCGTCCTGGGCGGGCGCGGCTGGCAGGCGCTCCGCGACCGCGCTCCGTTCAGACGATGAAGCCATCCTGTCCTGCTTTTCCATGCGATATTCTACACCGAACGCCCCCTCCACCACCCACAGCCGCAGCCGGGCATCCTGCTCCAGCACGAGTTCGCACAGCAGGAAGGGCTGCAGCCAGCGCGTGTCCAGAAGCTCGCTATCCGGCACGTCGGCGGGGGCGATAAAGGTGAGCGTGCCCCCCTTCACATCCAATGTGATCTGATCCTTGCCCTCACCCTCAACCAAAAGCCCTTCCATCATGGCATCCGGCTCGCCATGGAACGCCTGCATCAATCCAACCCGCTTCATCCTGGTTCCCTCCGCTGTGTTCTCATAGGATCACCGCATTGTTACTATAGCACACCTGCGGCCGATGTCCAATATCCGCCTATCCTCATGTATACCTCCTAAGGGCCGCCGTGAAACCTGATTTGGCCTTTTCCCGCCTGTTCGCTTATAAAGCCCGATATGTCACCGATTGCGCTGGCCCTGCTGCTCATCGCCGCAGCGCTGCACACCGGCTGGAATCTGCTGATCAAGCGCAGCACCCATAAGCAGGTCTTCACCTGGTGGGCGCTGGCCGCAGGCGTCGCCTGTTTCGCGCCGCTCCTGCTGTGGAGCAGACCGCTCCCTGGCGCCGTCTGGCCATATCTCGTCGCCAGCGCAGCCATGGAGGCGCTATACTTTATCGCCCTCACCCGCGCCTACCAACAGGCCGACTTCTCGCTGGTCTACCCGCTGGCGCGGGGCACAGCGCCTGCGCTCCTGGTGCTCTGGGCCGTTCTCTTCCTGGGCGAACGCCCCACGCCCACCGGCTGGGTCGGGCTGGCGTTGCTGATCGCCGGCCTGCTCGTCGTCGCCGGGCCGACGGGCTGGATAGGGCGCAGCGCCTGGGGCAAGAACGGCGTGCTCACTGCCTTGGCCGCCGCCGTGTGCATCTCGGTGTACGGCGCGATTGACGGCGCCGCCATGCGCCTGGCCGACCCCATGCCTTATCTCATCGCCCTGCTGGGGCTGACCGCCGCGCTGACGGCGCCAGCGGTCGGCGCTTATTACGGGCGCCAGGCACTTCTAGCCGAATGGCGGGCGCACTGGCCGCGCATCGTTTCTGCCGGAGTATTAAGTATGGCGGCCTATGCCCTGGTGTTGCAGGCCTATGTGCTGGCGCCGGTGAGCTACGCCGGGGCGGTGCGCGAGATCGGTGTTGTCTTCGCCGCGCTCGTCGGCTGGCGTTGGCTGGGCGAGGCCTTCGGCCCCATCCGCACCGCCGGCGCCACCCTGATCTTCCTGGGGCTTGTGCTGATCGCCCTGGCGGGCTGACGAAGATCAACCGCCCTCCGTCATCCATCATCCCTCAGAAAGGCGGGCACATGCTCTCCCCGGATCAGGTCCTCCAGCGCCTGCCGCTCACGGATGAGGAAATACCTATCCTATACACGTAGCACGGCATACCGACCGCGCGCAATACGGGCGAGCGGAACATCCTCGCAGTGAAGGGTGCCCTGGCGACAGTGGAATGAGGACATAGGGCTATTATAACGCATCTTGCGCCGGGCTTGCGTGCGCTTCCCTAACAGATATAATCGCCGGGGACGTCAATATGGCAGAGTGGACGCAGGCACAATCCGGCAGGAGGCTGCGAGAGCGGGCGTTGCCCCTCAGCGTCGTGCTGATCGCGACGGCGGTGCTGATCGGTTGGGCGCTGGCAACGCCGCCGGGTGTGCTGGCCAAGGCCGACGCCATCGGCTATGCCATCTGCCATCGCATCCCCAGCCACTCCCTGATCATCGGCGGGCGACAACTGCCCTTGTGCGCCCGCTGTAGCGGCATCTATCTGAGCGCCCTCCTGGGCCTGATCACACTGGCCGCTGCCGGACGCTCGCGGGCGAGCCGGTTGCCGCCCCTGCCGGTGCTCCTCATACTGATCGGCGGCAGCATCCTGATGGGGATTGACGGCGTGAACTCCTACCTGACCCTCTTCCCCGGCCTGCCGCACCTGTACGAGCCGCAGAACGGGCTGCGCCTGATCACCGGCGCCCTGCACGGCCTGACCCTCGCCGCCGTCCTCTTGCCGCTGTTTAACAGCGTCGCCTGGCAAAGGCCCGACGACGCGCCCAGCCTGCGCAACGTCCGTGAACTCCTGGCGTTGATCCTGCTGGCGGGCCTGGTCGTGGCCCTGGCGCTGACCGAGGCCCCGGCCCTGCTGTACCCGCTGGCGCTCCTGAGCGCGCTCGGCGTCGTGGTCATGCTCAGCCTGGTGAACGCCCTGATCGCCCTGACCCTCAGCCGGCGCGCCAACACCGCCACCGGCTGGCGCCATGCCTGGCCCTTTGTGCTGGCCGGGGTTGCGCTCACCTTTGTTGAGATCGGCCTGATTGACGTGGCCCGCTTTACGCTCACCGGCTCATGGGAAGGATTTGTCCTATAGCCGTCACAGCGCCCTATCCATCAGGAAAGGAGCTCCAGGTTTATGACGATGGCACCCTCGCCTCCTTCACCGCCCGGCCGTCGTTGGCTGCTCCCCGCGATGGTCATTGTATTGGCCCTGTGCCTGTGCTGTGCGCTCAGCCTGGCCCTGCTATGGGTACGGGGAGATGACCTGGTGCGGGCGCTCTGTCGCACTGCGCCGGGGCTGATCCCGGCGCAGACGTGCATCGCTGTAGGTGCCCCATGAGGCGAGACATCCCTATCGGCATCGTGGGCACAAAATTCATGGGGCGGGCGCACAGCCATGCCTTCATTGACGTGCCCCATTTCTTTGATGTGCCCTTGCGCCCCGTCCTGCGCGCCGCCTGTGGCCGCAACCCGGCTGAACTCCAGTTGTAGGCACTTGACACGGCCCTAAAATTATCCTATATTTGCATTTGCAATCCTTTGCAATAAGAGGCGCCCATGCACCACCACAGCCTGATAGAGGCCCTGCGCCAGCGCGGCTACCGCCTGACGCCTCAGCGCGAGATGATCCTGGACGTCATTTGCGCCGCCGACGGCCACATGACCGTTGAGGACATCTACCGGCGCGTCCAGGAACGCAGCCCCGCCGTCAACCTGGCGACCGTGTATCGCACGCTGGAGCTCCTGCGCGAACTGGGCCTGGTCACCGCGGCCAGCCTGGGAGGGCCAGCGGAATTTGAACTGGCGCACGACCGTCCGCATCACCATCTCGTCTGCCAGAACTGCGGCTGCACGCTGGCCTTTGATGACCAGTTGCTCCAGCCCCTGTATGCGGAACTCCGGCGCCTGTACAGCTTTGAGGCGGATGCCGATCACCTGGTCATTTTCGGCTATTGCGCCGAATGTGCCCGCGCCAGGGCACAGGCCTCGCATGACTACACGGTTGACCACGAACCCAAATGAGCCACTAGAAAGGAGTCACCCATGCTCGCCAGCTATCCTCACCTTGGCCCGTTGTTCTCTCAGACGCAGATGCACATCCCCGACGGCTACCTCAGCCCGCTCACCTCGCTGGTCATGTTCCTGCTGGTGTTGCCGTTTTGGGTGCGCGCCGCGCGTGTCCTGCGCCAACGCCTGAGCACCCGCCTGGTGCCACTGATCGCGCTCTTCGCCGCTTTCTCGTTCGTTATCATGATGTTCAACGTGCCCCTGCCCGGTGGCACGACCGGCCACGCTGTGGGCGGCGCGCTTGCGGCCATCATCCTCGGCCCGGAGGTTGCCACACTGGCCATCTCCATCGCCCTGGTCATCCAGGCGCTCTTCTTCGGCGATGGCGGCATCCTGGCGGTCGGCGCGAACTGTTTCAACATGGCCGTCGTCCTGCCCTACAGCAGCTACGCTATTTACCAGCTTATCGCCGGGCGCAGCCCGGTAGATTCTGCCCGGCGGCCATTCGGGGCCCTCGTCGGCGGCTGGGTCGGCCTGAATCTGGCGGCCTTCTTCACCGCCGTGGAGTTCGGCATCCAGCCGCTCCTGTTCAAAGCCGCCGACGGCACCCCGCTGTACGCGCCCTATCCGTTGGAGGTCGCCATCCCGGCCATGATGATCCCCCATATCCTCGTCGCCTCGGTCATTGAGGGCCTGGTGACCGGCGCGGTCGTCGCCTATCTGCAACGCGCCAACCGGCCCCTCCTGGAGCTGAATCTCCAGCCCGAAGCCGCCGCCCAGGTCGCCGGTTTCCGGCCTGTGCGCCTGCTGTGGGTCGCGCTGGCCGTGCTCATCGTGCTGACGCCGCTGGGCCTGCTCGCGCCGGGGACCGCCTGGGGGGAATGGGCCTCGGAGGAACTGGCCCAAATTGACCCCTCTCTCCGGGCCATCCCAGAGGGGCTAAAGCAGCTTGAGGGCCTGTGGGGGGCGCCGCTGGCCGATTACGACGTCCCCGCGCTGGGCAACGCCAACCTGGGCTATGTGCTCTCCGCTGTCATCGGCGTTTTCCTGACCGCCGTCACGGTATGGCTGTTCACCGCCCTGCTCACGGGCCGCCGCACAGGAGCAATGCGCAAACGTGTTTAACCGCAAGCGCCGTGGGGTCATTGAGCGCACGCTGGCAGGCATCAGCGAGGCGCTGGAAAACACCCTGTTCACAGAGGACATCGCCCGCCGGCCCGGGCTGCTCCAGGGGCTGGACGCCCGCGTTAAGGTGGTGGCCGTTGTCGCGCTGCTTGTGGCGGTCAGCCTCTCGCACAGCCTGGCCGTGATCGCTGGCCTGTATCTGTTCACCCTCTTCCTGGCCTGGCGTTCGCAGGTGCCCCTGGGCTTCTTCGTCCGGCGCGTCTGGCTGTTCCTGCCCTTCTTCACCGGCATCGTCGTCCTGCCCGTGCTGTTCATCACGCCCGGCCCGCCCCTGCTCACGCTGCTGCCCGGCCTGAGCGTGACGCGCACCGGCCTGCAGGCGGCGCTCTTCCTGCTCCTGCGGGTGGGCACATCGGTGTCCTACGCCATCCTGCTCATCCTGACCACGCCCTGGGCCACGCTCCTCAAGGCGCTCTCCGTCCTGCGCGTGCCCGACGCCGTGATCGTCGTCCTGGGAATGACCCATCGCTACATCTTTCTGCTGTTGCACACCGCCAACGAGATGTTCCTGGCGCGGCAGAGCCGGGTAGTGGGCCGGGCGTCCCCTGCGGACCAGCGCCGCTGGATCGCTGCGACCATAGGAGTGCTCCTGGGCAAATCCTTCCACCTGAGCAACGAGGTGTACCTGGCCATGTTAGCGCGCGGCCTGCGCAGCACACCGCGCACCCTGGAGCCATTCCGCCTGCGCCAGCGCGACTGGGCCTGGGGCTCGGCCCTGCTCGCGCTGGCCCTCGCCGCCATCGTTATCGGGAGGACCGCGTGAACCCTGACCATCGCCACCCGCCGCTCTTTGAAGTCAAAGAGGTCAGCTACGTTTATGCCGGGCGTTTCATCGCCCTGGACCGCGTCAGCCTGAGTATCTGGCCCGGCGAGCGCGTGGCTATCCTGGGCGCCAACGGCAGCGGCAAGAGCACGCTGCTCAAGCTGCTGGACGGCCTGTATTTCCCCACCCAGGGCGAGGTCCACTTCCAGGGGCGCCTCCTTTCCGAGGCCGCTTTTGAGGACGAGGACTTTGCCTTTGACTTCCGCCGCCGCGTCAGCCTGATCTTCCAGGACGCCGATATCCAACTGTTCTCCCCCACCGTGTGGGACGAGGTGGCTTTCGGGCCGCTCCAGCTTGGGCTGAGCCGCGACGAAGTCATCGCCCGCACCCAGGCCGCCCTCGCCGCACTGGGCATCGCCCGGCTGCGCGAACGCACGCCCTACCAGCTCAGCGGCGGCGAGAAACGCAAGGTCGCCATCGCCTCGGTCCTCTCGCTCGGCCCGGAGGTCTGGCTCATGGATGAACCCACCGCCGGCCTGGACCCGCGCAGCCAGAGCTGGCTGGTGGACTTCATTTGCCAGGAGGGCGAACGCGGCCACACGGTGGTCACGGCCACCCAGGACCTGGACATCGTCGCCGACATCGCCGACCGCGTCCTGGTGTTCAGCGAGGACCACCGCCTGGTGGCCGAGGGCACCCCGGTGGACATCCTGAGCGACCGCGACCTGCTCCTGCGCTGCAACCTGATCCACGAACACCGCCACCGCCACGCCGAGATGGAGCACGCCCACCTGCATGTCCACACCGGCGAGCACAGCCACGACTGAGGATGAACCTGGACAAAGTCCGACCTGAGCATCACTTCCTGGACTTGAGCGACTACGCCCGGCCTCTGGCGCGGCGCCTCACCCACGCCCTCGCCCCCACGCCGGTCATGCCTGTGCACGTCACCCTGGCCTACACGCTGGTGGGTCTGGCAGCGGCGGCCTTATACGCCCAGGGGACCACTCTCGCCAGCGCGCTCGCCGGGCTGCTCCTGCTGGTCAAAAGCCTGCTGGATGCGGTAGATGGCTCGCTGGCCCGCGCCCGCCAGCGCCCCTCGCGCGTGGGCCGCTTCCTGGATTCGCTGTTGGACTTCGCCCTCAACGCGGCGGTCTATCTGGCCATCGCCTGGCCCTGGGCACGCACAACCGGGTCGCCACAGCCGCTCGCCCTGGCCCTGGCTGCGCTGCTCTCCGCCACCTGGCAGGGCAGCGCCTTCAATTACTATTCCGTCGCTTACCGCCTGCGCGTGGGCGGCGAAAGCACCAGCCGGCTGGATGAGTCGGGGGAGGACGGGATGCCCTGGGACGACCCCAGGGCGTTGCGCCTGTTGCTGGCGTTGTACGCGCTGGTCTACGGCTGGCAAGACCGGCTCATGGCCGCGCTGGACCGCTGGGTCACACCCGGCCAGCCCCCCGGTGCCTACACCGACCGGCGCTTCCTGACCGCCGTCACCGCCATGGGCCTGGGCACGCAACTGGCCATCATCGCCCTGTGCTCCTGGATCGGTCGGCCCCTATGGGCGCTGTATGCTTTCGTCGGGCCGTTCAACGTGTACTTCGTGGGATTGATGGCCTATCGCTATACCCGCTATCGCCAGGCTTAGTAGATCACGGGTTCGTCCCCCTCCTTGTGGAGGAGGGCTGGGTGAGGGGTGATCCATTGGGGCTGGCAATCCCCGGCCCTATTGCCGATTGCCTGAGATCATGTTACATTTGAAGCCATCGCTAGAAAGGGGAACCATGCACGAATCAACCGAGCATCTATTGGAAATCACCGCGCCACTCAACTATCAGGGCATTGTGGATGGCAAGGTGGAAGAAGCGGTCCGTGAAATCCTCATCAGCGTGGGCGAAGACCCCCAGCGGGAGGGCCTGCGACGCACACCCCAGCGTGTCGCCCGCATGTACGAGGAACTCCTCGCCGGTTACCGCCAGGACCCTATCGCCCTCATCAACGACGCCATCTTTGATGTGGATTACAACGAGATCGTCCTGGTCAAGGACATTGAATACTATTCCCTTTGTGAACACCATCTGCTGCCGTTCTACGGCGTGGCCCACGTCGCCTATATCCCCGATGGCAAGGTCATCGGCCTGTCTAAGATCCCGCGCATCGTGGACCTGTTCGCCCGCCGCCTGCAACTCCAGGAACGCATGACGCACCAGATCGCCGCGTTCCTGGACGCGGCCTTGCATCCCAGAGGCGTCGCCGTCGTCATAGAGGGCGCGCACCTGTGCTCCATGATGCGCGGCGTGAAAAAGGCCAACGCGCGCATGGTCACCAGCGCCATGCTGGGTGCCTTCAAGGACGATGCCCGCACCCGCGCCGAGTTCCTGGAGTTGCTCAAGCGCCCCTGCGAGACCGGGCTAAGCGGCGATTGACCTCCTCCTATCTGCCCCCTCTCCTGTAGGAACGGCTTTAGCCGCGACTTCGGGAGAGGGGGCAGGGGGGCGAGGGCTCCTTCTCACTTCACGATCAGCGGCAGATAAACCTTAAAAGATGGCAGCATGGGCGTCACGGTCGGCGTCGGCGTCCGGGTCGCGGTAGGCGTGCCGGTCGGCGTGTTCGTCGCCGTCGGTGTCCGTGTCTGAGTCGGCGTGGGCGTGTTCGTGACGCTCGGTGTGGGCGTCGGCGTAATCGTGCCGGAGACCACATCCAGGAAGGCCGCCGAATATGGCCCCCAGTTGTCTCCCACGTCCCTGCCCCGCACCAGGATCACGTGCCGCCCCAGCGCTAGCGCGGCCGTGTCCAGCGTCGCCTCCACCCCCTCAATGGACGAGTTGAACTGCCCATCCGAGGGCAGCATGGCCTGGGCCGTGCCCCCCGCCCAGTCGGGGGCATCCACATACAGCTCCGCCGCGGCGATGGCCTGGTTGCCGTTCTGCGTGTCGTTGATGGTGGCGGTCACCTGCACGGGTGTCCCCTGGGTGACCGTCATCGGCGTCGTGGCCACGTTGAGCGCGTCCGGCCCGAACACGGTCATATAGGGCGTGCGGGCGATCTTATCGCCGTAGATGAGCGCGCCGCGGTTGGCCGGCCACAGCGTGCTGTCCACATAGCTGAGCGGCACGAAGAAGCTTGACCCGCCTAACTCAATGGTCACGCTGCCGATGCCCAGTTCGCCATAGGACCAGTCATCCGTTGTCCCACTCACCCCGTACAGGCAGTTGGGCGGCTGGCAGGCAGGGTAGTTGTTATACCGGCGGTACTTGTTGGCGATGGCCGACAGATGCGTGCTGTTCGGCGGCGGCGCCGTGGTCCAGCCCCAAGGATACAGGTTGAGCGCGGCGTTGGAGTGCATGGTGATCAGGTTGCCTGTGGTGGTGATCGGCGCCGGGTCATTGTCCCCAGGGCCGCGCTGGTCGGGGTACAGGCTGGCGACCAGGGTTTGAAATGCCTGGGTCTCCGGCTCGGAAGCTGAACTCGCCCCCCGATACGTCTGATCGCACGGTAACGCGCTGGAGCCGGGATAGCCCCACTTGAAGCTGTGGTTGCGGTTCAGGTCCGTGCCATACTGGTTGTAGGCAGTCGGTGGATCGGCGCAGTTGCCCCCGTTGGTGTTATTCAGGTTCTTGCGCTGATAGTAAGGGCTGTTGGGGTTGGCCGAGACCACGTGATGGCCGTCGGGGTTATGAATGGGCACCACCCAGGTCTCGTGCCAGTCCACCAGGTAGCGGGCGTCGGGCGTGGTGTTATAGCCCAGCACCAGCCAATCTATAAAGCGCAGGGCGACTTCGGTCACAGCGATCTCGCGGGGGTGGATCGCCGCCAGGTAGAAGAAGCGTGGCTTGGGGCCGGGGATGGCCGTGTTGGTGATCTTGACGGCCAGCAGGTCATAGCCCTGCCAGGTCCCACCGGCATTGCGGGTGCAGCCCCCCTGCTGTTTGCACCAGGAGTCGCCATAGTCCACCACCTGAACCAGATTGGGGTAGGTCGTTTGCAGGTTCTGGATGTAGGTGTACACCTCTTCAACCGTGCGGTAACCGCCGAAGAACGGATTAGGGACGTTGTTCAGGTTCTCCGTCTGCACCGGGTCTACCTCTACCCGATAGCCCCGTGCGCGGATCTCGGCCAACTGGGCCTCATCCGTCAGGATAGTCAGGTAGCCATCCGTAGTGGGCAATTCCAGTGCGTCAAACTCCTCCACCAGCGCAGTTAACTCCTCACGGTTATGGAAGTACAAGCGGGCAACTAACGTTTGTGTTTGGCCGGGGGGTTGCAGGCCCAACTTGAACGACCAGGCGCGCGGCCCGCCGGTGAACAGATTGTCTCCCACTCGGCCCCGGGCGTAGGGGTCCGCCAGCGCCCCCGGTGTGTTGGCGCCGGCCCCCTGGGGCAGCAGCGCCAGCAGGGCCAGCCCCAGCACCGGCAGGATCAACCCCCACAGGTAGAATGCGGGTATCCATTTCCTCATAACAGAACAACCCCCCTCAGCAATATTTTAGTCAGTAGAGCACAGAAGGGTCACCCTCTCCCCATCTCTCCCCTTGGACAGGGGGAGGGGAATTGCCCCTCCTCACCCCCTCCCTGTAGGAACGGCTTTAGCCGCGACTTCGGGAGAGGGGGCAGGGGGCGAGGGCTCCTTCTCACCTCATGATCAGCGGCAAATAGGCCTGAACGCTGGCCGCTCCAGGGACCACATCCAGGAAGGCTGCCGAATATGGCCCCCAATAGTTCCCCACGTCCCTGCCCCGCACCAGGATCACATGCCGCCCCAGCGCCAGCGCGGCCGTGTCCAACGTCGCCTCCACCCCCTCAATGGACGAGTTGAACTGCCCATCCGAGGGCAGCATGGCCTGGGCCGTGCCCCCCGCCCAGTCGGGGGCATCCACATACAGCTCCGCCGCGGCGATGGCCTGGTTGCCGTTCTGCGTGTCGTTGATGGTGGCGGTCACCTGCACGGGTGTCCCCTGGGTGACCGTCATCGGCGTCGTGGCCACGTTGAGCGCGTCCGGCCCGCGCGCGGTGAGGTAAGGCGTGTAGGGGATCTTCGCTGCGTACAACAGCGCCCGGAAGTTGTCAGGGTAGATCGTGTTCTCAAACGAGGCGCAGTCCTGGAAGAACCATGTGCCCTGCTCAAAGGTGTAGGCCGCAATGCCGAGTTGCCCATAGGCGTACTCATCGGTCGTCCCGCTCGTCGGATACAGTTGATAGGACTGCTGTGCCGTGTAATGGTTGTAGGTGGCGAATTTCTCGCCGATGGCTCGCAAGTCCGCCGCATTTGGCGCCGGCGCCGAGGTCCAGCCCCAGGGCCAGAGCACCAGTTCGCTGTAGCTGTGCAGCGAGATCAGGATGCCGGTGGTCGTGATCGGCGCCGGGTCGTTATCCCCTGGCCCGCGTTGGTCAGGGAACAGGCTGAGGATCAAGTTCTGGTGCGCCTGGGTTTCCGGCTCGGAGGCCGCGCTGGGGCCGCGATAGGTCTCAGAACAGGGGTTGGTGCTTGACCCGGCCACGCCCCACTTGAAGTTGTAGTTGCGGTTCAGGTCCACACCCCAACTGCTGGGGTTCGTGCAACCGTCGTCGTTGTCCGTGTTCTTGCGCCAGAGCACGCCGGTTTCGGCGATCTTGCGCCCGTCGGGGTTCGCCTGGGGCGAGATGACGATCTCATTGTAGTCCAAAATCCACGTCGCCTCCGGGTCTGATCCGTAATGGTTGACCAGCCACTCGGCGAAGCGCAGGGCCGTCTCAGCGGTCACGTATTCACGCGCATGAATGGCGCCGAAAAGCAGGAAGCGCGGCTTGGGGCCGGGGATAGCCGTATTGGTCAGGTGGATCGCCAGCAAATCGTAGCCGGGGTTGCCGCCGGGCATAGTCTTCTCCCAGCTATCCCCGTAGTCCTCAATGTACGCCAGGTTGGGGTGCGCGGCCACCAGGTCTTGCATACTCTGATAGGTCTCCTCCACGGTGCGGTAGCAGGGGTAGCCGGGGATGGGGTCGCCGTTGTTCGCCAGGTAGGTCAGCCCCCAGTCAATCTCCACGCGGTAGCCCAGGGATTGCAGCCAGGTGTACTCGCGGTCATGCACGGCAGCGACCAACCTGCCCTCATCGGGGCGCACCTCCCAGATGTCCAGTTCGGCGGCCAGGCGCTCCAGATTGGCGCGGCTGCCGTACCACACCCGCACCACCAGCAGGGCCTCCTCGGTTGGGTTGGGGTCGGGCGGAGCCACCTCGCGGGCGGTGACAATCGCCTGGCTCATCAGCGTCCCTAGCGCCAAAGCGAGAGCTACCAGGGCCAATAAACGAAGATATTTTCCTGACATGTGTCCTCCCTTCGTGCCAGCGCTTCGCTGACTTGATCAAGATGACAGACAAAATGGCCCCAATAACTGAGGCGATCTGGCCATGCGGAGACCGCACCGTAAACGGTGTGGCCTGAGCGCAGCCCATGTAGGGGCGAGGCGCCGCCTCGCCCCTACACCGTTTACGGTGTCGTCCCCGAATTCCTCATGTCAAAGCAATATTCAGTAGATTATCACCCCCTCCCTGCCCCTCCTCCCTTGTGGGGGAGGGCTGGGGTGGGGGGTCGTGCCATCCCCCTCACCCCCTCTCCTGTAGGAACGGCTTTAGCCGCGACTTCGGGAGAGGGGGCAGGGGGCGAGAGCTCCTTCTCACTTCACGATCAGCGGCAGATAAACCTCAAATGATGGCAGCATGGGCGTCACGGTCGGCGTCGGCGTCCGGGTCGCGGTAGGTGTGCCGGTCGGCGTGTTCGTCGCCGTCGGTGTCCGTGTCTGGGTCGGCGTGGGTGTGTTCGTGACGCTCGGTGTGGGCGTCGGCGTAATCGTGCCGGAGACCACATCCAGGAAGGCCGCCGAGAAGGGGCCCCAGTTGTTCTGGGCGTCCTTGCCCCGCACCAGCAGGTAATACCGCCCCGCCGTGAGCGCGCCGGTGTCCACCGTGGCGATGACGTCTTCGGTGGGGCTATTGAAGCTGCCGTCCGCCGGCGCCATAGGCGTGCCCGTGCCCGGATCGCCGGGGGTGAAGCCCGTGTCGCCCACGCGTCCGATGAAGTACTCGGCGGCAGCGACCGTCTGGTTGCCGTTGTCCACATCGCTGATCCTGGCCGTCAGCGTGACGGGCACGCCGGGGTTGGGGATAATAGCCGGGTTCGCCACTACGTTTGTCGTCTCCGGCCCCCGCACGCGCATATAGGGCAGGTCGCTGATCTTGGCCATGTACGTTAGCGGCGGGACGTTCTCGGCGATGCGCTGCGGCAGGTATTGGCAGGGTTCAAAGAAGTCATATCCCTCCACCTCCACCACGAAGGCCGGGATGCCCAGTTCGCCGTAGGCCCAGTCGCGGGTGTTGCCGTCCACCGGGTACAGTGCGCTCTGGGTCACATAGCCGCTGTTGGTCAGGCGAGCGTATTTGGTGGCGATGGCCACCAGGTCGGTGTGATTGGGCGCCGGCGCTGAGGTCCAGCCCCAGGGATACAGCACCGTGCCGGGGTTGGTGTAGTTGTGCAGGTTGATCAGCGCGCCGGTGGTGGTGATCGGCGCGGGGTCAGGGTCGCCCGGCCCGCGCTGGTCAGGGATAATGCTGCGCACGAAGTCTTCATAGGCCTGGATCTCCGGCTCGGAGGCCGGGCTGGGGCCGCGATAGGTCTCGGCACACGGGTTGGGGCTGGACCCGCCGCAGCAGCCCCACTTGAACACGTGGTTACGGTTCAGGTCAACGCCATAGTTTGGGAAAATGGTGCAGCCGTCGTCGTTATCCGTGTTCTTACGCCAGTACAGGTCTTGCTCGGCCATCTTGTGCCCGTCAGGGTTGCTGTCCACCACGACGTACACCTCGCGGAAATCCAGGATCCACGTCGCCTCCGGGTCCGTCCCGTAGTTATCCACGAAGCGGTGAATGTAGGCCAGGGCGATCTCCGGGCCGGGCAGTTCGCGGGCGTGCAGGCCGCCGTCCACGAAGAAGCGTCCCTTCGGGCCGCTGCGCGCCTCGTTCGTCAGGCGCATCACCCACAGGTCATAGCCGGGAGCGCCGCCTGGGATCGTCTTCTCCCAACTGTCCCCGTAATCAATCAGTTCGGTCAGGTTGGGATACTGCGCGGCGATCTGCTGCAACTCAGCGTAATACTGCTCCACCGTGCGGTAGCAGGGCGGGATGGATGGGCTGAGCGGGTGGCCGGTCTCCGTCTCCAGCCGGTAGCCCTGGCGGATCAGATCGGTACGCGCCTGGGTGGTCAGGGGGGCAAGCAGGTAGCGCTGCTCGGTGTTCACCTCCCACACATCCAGGCGTGAGGCCAGGTAATTCAGGTCGGCCTGGTCATGATAATAGATGCGCGTCAGCGCGTTGAGGCGCGTGTTAGCGGGTGTCGCACTGAGGCTGGGGCCAGCCAGGGCCAGCGCGGCCAGCATTAGCACGGCGCAGGCCCCCAACCATGTTCTATGCGAAACTCCCAGGCGCATGGTCACTTCACTCCCCTCCCTCGTTGTCAGGCTCGCCTAAAACAAGACAGCCTGGCCATTTGCGCTTACCAGGCTGTCCTCTCGCATCCGTATCGCTATGTGACCGGGGTGAAATTACCACCCCAGCCCCAAACGCGGCGCGGGGAGAGGGGCGTGCCCTCCCCGGCCACTGGGACGTCATAAACACCGTGCCCCATCCCCGGCGAGCACCGCCATAAGGAGCACGGTAGACAGGCCGCCATCTCGGTGCGGGTGATTACAGCGGCCCAATAAATGGGCAATTGGGATCCTTTCTAAATCGAGATCGCCCCTGGCCTGGAGGCTCGGTGGGGGAACGCCGCTCAGGCGGACGGCCTCAGGCTGGCTGTGCAGTGCCCCCGACTGGATTTGAACCAGCACGCCCTTACGGGCACAGGCCCTCAACCTGCTGCGTATGCCTATTCCGCCACGGGGGCAACCGCTGCACATTATACTCCGCCCCTCCCAGCTTGTCAACCCTCCCCGCTTCGCGTAGAATTGCCGGCGATGCATATCGTCGTGGATGCGATGGGCGGCGACCACGCCCCAGACGTTGTCGTGCAAGGCGCGGTTCAGGCTGCCCGCCGGTTCGGCTATGCCATCACCCTGGTCGGCGATGAGGCCCGCGTCCGGCCCCTGCTGGCGCAGTATGATGCGGCCGGCCTGCCGATCACGCTTGTCCACGCCAGCCAGGTGGTGGAGATGCATGAGCACACCATGGCCGTCAAGGTGAAGCCGGACGCTTCCCTGAACGTGGGGATGCGCTTCCTCCGCGATGGCAAAGCGGATGCCTTCGTCTCGGCGGGGAACTCCGGCGCCGTGCTGGCCGCGGCCCTCTTCCAGTTGGGGCGCATCCCCGGCATCAGCCGCCCGGCCCTGGCCATCGTCTACCCCGGCGCACCCCATCCCTGCGTCCTCCTGGACATCGGCGCCATCACCGACCCCAAACCGGAGATGCTGGTGCACAATGCGCTCATGGGCGTGGCCTACGCGGAGTGTGTCCTGGGTATCCCTCGCCCGCGCGTGGGCATCGTCTCCAACGGCGAGGAGCCGGACAAGGGCAGCGCCCTCGTCCGCGACGCCTACAGGCTCCTGGCCGCCAGCCCGCTCCACTTCATCGGCAACGTGGAGGGCAAGGACATTGGCCGGGGGGTCGCCGATGTCGTCGTCACCGACGGCTTCACCGGCAACGTCATCCTCAAGCTCTCGGAGGGCCTGGTGGCCTTCCTGGCCCGGCACCTGCGGCGTGAATTCACGGGCGGCGCCCTGAACAAGCTGGCCCTGGCGCTGATGCTGCCGGGGGCGCTGCTCATGCTCCCCGGCGCGCTCTTGCTGCTGCCCACGCTCCGCCGCCTGAAGCGCAAGGTGGACTACGCCGAATACGGCGGCGCGTTACTGCTGGGCGTGGACGGTGTTGTAATCATCGCACATGGCCGTTCCAACGCCAGGGCCATCGCCAGCGCGATCCGGCTGGCGGCCCAGGCCGTTGAGGGCAGTATGTTGCAGGCGATCAAAACGGGTCTGGAACGGCTGTATCACACGGGGTCGGTCACAAAAGCACACCTGCGCAGCCTGAGGGGCGACCTCAGGCAACCTTAATCACAGGAAGAGGAAGGGTCAACTTGCCATCCAATTACAGCGCTCAGCGCAATCACCATCGCCCCCGCGCCGTCATCACAGGTATGGGCGCGATCACACCGCTCGGCCTGACCGTGGCGGAGCTATGGGAGAACTTACTGGCCGGGCGGTCGGGCGTCCGGCCGGTCACTCAGTTTGATGTCAGCGCCTATCCCTGCCGCATCGGCAGCTACGTCGTGGGCTTTGACCCCACCCGTTATATGTCCGTGAAAGAGGCGCGGCGCATGTCCCGCGTCTCCCAATACACCATCGCCACCGCCCAGGAGGCCATCGCCGACGCGCAACTCCACCTGGAAACCGAGGACCGGGAACGCATCGGTGTGGTCATCGGCACGGGGATCGGCGGCATGGAGCGCATTGATGAGGGCCTGGTGGCTCTGCGCACCAAAGGGCCGTCGCGCGTCAGCCCCTTTGCGCTGGCCGCCGGCCTGCCCAACATGCCCGCGCATCACTTGAGCGTCATGGCCGGCGCCATGGGGCCGATCAATTGCTGCGTCACGGCCTGCGCCAGCGGCACCCAGGCCGTTGGCGAAGCGGTGGAGCTGATCCGCCGGGGCGCCGCCGATGTCGTCCTGTGCGGCGGCGTGGAAGCCTCCTTCGCCTTTGATGGGCCGTTGGCCGGGTTCTGCGCCATGCGCGCGGTCTCCCTGCGCAACGATGAACCGGAGCGGGCCAGCCGCCCCTTTGACGCCCAACGCGATGGCTTCGTCCTAGGCGAGGGATGCGCTATCCTGGTAGTTGAGCGGCTGGAGCACGCCCTGGCGCGGGGGGCACGCATCTACGCCGAGGTCCTGGGCTATGCCTCCTCCTCAGATGCCTACCACATCGCCGCGCCCTCGCCGGAAGGCTCCGGCGCGTTGCGCGCCATGCGTTGGGCGCTCCAGGACGCCGGCCTGGGGCCGGAGGATGTGGACTACATTAACGCTCACGGGACCTCCACGCCCGCCAACGACGCCACAGAGACCATCGCCATCAAGGCCCTCTTCGGCGAACGCGCCTACGACGTGCCTATCAGTTCCACCAAGTCCATGCTGGGCCACACCATGGGCGCCGCCGGGGCGATTGAGGCCATCGTCAGCGTGCTCACCATCCGCGATGGCATCATCCACCCCACGATCAACCTGGAATACCCCGATCCGGTGTGCGACCTGGACTACGTGCCCTGGGAGCCACGGCGGACCAACGTCCGCATCGTCCTGTCCAACTCTTTCGGCCTGGGCGGGCACAACGCCTGCCTGGTGATCGGGCGGTACGATGATGGACGGTGGACAGCGGACGACGGCCCCCCACAGCGGGCTGTTGGCCAAAGTGCGGTCGGTCCATAGGAACTGGACCCCATTATGCAGCCATTAACAGAATATGAGCTGACGCGCTACCACAGGCAAATGCTGATCCCCGGCTGGGGGCCAGAGGGACAGGCCCGGCTCAAAACCTCCAGCGCGTTTATCGCTGGCGCCGGCGGGCTGGGCAGCCCGGTAGCCATTTACCTGGCTGTTGCCGGTATTGGCGAGATCCGCATCTGTGATGCAGATGTAATTGAACTGTCCAACCTCAACAGGCAAATCCTCCACACCGATAGAAGGATCGGCCAGCCGAAGGCCCTGTCCGCACGGATGACCCTGAGAGAGTTGAACCCAACCGTCTATATCGTGCCCTATTGCGACCGTCTTGACGAAACCAACGCGGGACGAATCATCGGCAAGCCCGATATTGTCATAGACTGCCTGGATAACTTTGAAACACGCTACCTGCTCAACACCTACTGCATACAAAACAGGATCCCTTTGATCCATGGTGCCATCTGGGGGCTGACAGGACAGGTGACCTTTCTTTACCCGCCGGAGACCCCTTGCCTCAGGTGTCTTGCCCCGGCGCCGCCTCCCCAAGAGACCTTTCCTGTGGTTGGGGTGACCCCCGGTCTCATCGGATGTATCCAGGCGATGGAGGCCCTGAAATTCCTGATCGGTATTGGCACTAACCTGAAAGGGACATTGCTCGTCTTTGACGGGGAAGATATGACCTTCTCTTCCCTTCACGTGAAGCGAATGCCATCCTGTCCAGATTGCGGGGGGCTGGCGTAGGGAACGCGGGGGCTCCTGAGAAATAAACAGGCCGCCGATTCGCGATCGGCGGCCCAGATCACCGGCCGCTCTCAGTCAGACCGCCGCCGGGCGCCGCTTAAGAGCAGTATATAGTACAGCAAAGTGGAGAGGGCCTGCGCTAGGGCAGCTACATAGGTGAGCGCCGCTGCGTTCAACACGGCCCGTGCCCCCTGTAGCTCCTTGCCGTCCACGATCAGCCCGCCTGCGCGCAACATCTCCACCGCCCGCGCCGAGGCGTTCAACTCCACCGGCAGGGTCACCAGCGCGAACACCGCAGCGCTGGCGAAGGCCAACACCCCCAGCCAGGCGATGGTGTAGCCCAGCGGAGAGCGCGTGTAAATCATCAGGAAAAAGCCCAACAGGAACAGCAATGGCCCCAGTTGCGATCCCAGATTGACCAGCGGCACAATCCCGGAGCGCAACCGCATAGGCTGGTAGGCCTGGGCGTCCTGCTGGGCGTGCCCGACCTCGTGCGCCACAATGGCCACCGCCGCCACCGAGTCCGAATAGGCTACCTCCCGCGACAGCCGCAAGGTCTTGGTGCGCGGGTCATAGTGGTCGCTGAGGACGCCCGGTGTCCCCTCAACGTTCACGAAGCTCAACCCATTCAACGCCAGCAGCCGCTTGGCCGCCTCCAGGCCGGTGATGCGCTGCCAGTTCGGCACCTGGAGATATTTGGCATATGTGCCCCGCACCTTCGCCTGGGCGTACAGCGCCAGGATGAGCGCGGGGAGCGAAAGAATGAAAAACAACGGGTCAAAGAAGAACATACCGACTCCCCTCCCACTATTCCTCGCGTGCTTTCGTAATAGGCCTGTGTTTACTTAAGCTGAATTATACCAGAGAATTCGCCCACTTCACATGTCAGCCAGCCGCCCGCTGGCTGACAATTGCCTGACAGCCATGCAGGCCAGCAATGCAGAAGATAGCCTCACAGACGCTCAACTCGCTGACGCTGCCCTAAAACTCACAAAGCGATAGCCGACGCCCCGTTCGGTCAGAATGTATCTGGGATGGTTCGGGTCCTCCTCAATCTTCTGGCGCAGGTACATGATATACAGGCGCAAATACTGAATCTCCTCGCGGTAGGCATAGCCCCATACCCGCGACAAGAGCACCTCATGGGGTATCACCCAACCGGCATTGCTGACCAAGTGGTACAACAGGCGATATTCCGTGGGCCGCAGCCGGATCGCCTTGCCCGCAATCAGGACCTCGCGCCGGCTGAAATCTATGCTCAAGCGGTCATCCACCTGGACAAGCCCCCGCTTCACCAGACCGGTCGCCTCCGCCCGGCGCAGCACCGCCTTGATCCGCCTGGAAAGCTCGCCTGGGCTGAACGGCTTGGTGAGATAATCGTCGGCCCCCAGTTCCAGCCCGCGTATCCTGTCCGCCCGATCAGCCCTCACCGTCAACATGATCACAGGGACATCGGAGAGTTCGCGCAATAGCTTCAACGTCTCAAACCCATCCAACTCCGGCATGACCACATCCAGCAGAACCAGGTCAGGCAAGGCCTCCCGCACGCGGTCCAGCGCCTCCAGCCCGGTGCACGCCTCTATCACCTGATGCCCTTCTCGCTCCAGATACATACGGATGAATTGAACCATGTGCGGGTCGTCGTCCACGACCAGGATCAGCCTGGGGCCGCTCGCCATATGTACCTCCCTCGTTCGCCGGCTGCCGGGGCCAGCGATCGGGCAACCGGGATTCCGAGTGGAGAGAGGATTATATCAGGGGAAAAAGATAATGGCAAATCAGGGCAGCAGGTGGGCCTAACCTTGTCCCCACGCGCCGGCACCGGCCTCGGCCCGATTCTGCTGCCCTGGGAATGGACGCCGGGCTATTCGCGCACGAAGGTGACGACCTCTTCCTCGCCGCCCGCCGGGATGACCTCAATAAAGCTGATGCGATGCCAGGGAAGCACGATCGTGGAAACATCCGGCAGCAGATAATGCACGTCCTTGCCATCGCGCCGGCGCGGATTCTGCACCACGAGGATCTGATCTTGCCGATCCGGCAAAGACTCAATCTCCGCCAGGATAGGGTCCTCGTTCATGAGATGAATCAACACACTATGCGTCACGTCTCCTCCTACACAGCGTGATGCCTGAAATAAGTCCCCCTCAGACGGCGTCCAGGTAAACCCTGATCTGGAGCGCCCCTAGCTCAAGCTCGTCCCCGTCGTGGAGCGGCTGCGGCCGGTTGGGCAATAGCTCCACGCCGTTCACCCGCGTCCCGTTGCTGCTCCCCAGGTCCACGATCATGACCTCGCCGTCCTGGAACTGGAGCGCCGCGTGCATCCGCGAGACGCCGGCATCCAGCCCCCCATCTGCAGTCAGGTCCAGGTCGGGGTAGATATTGCGCTTGGGGTCCGTTCGCCCGATGCGCACCTCATGCGTCATGGGCAAGGTCACCATCCGCCGGCTGCTGGTAATAAACAGCCGGACGGAGCGGGCGGCCCCGGCAGGCGTGGCCCCCTTCGCATACCCTGCGCTGCCACGCAGGGTAACATTGCCCAGGGCAGGCTCCGGGGACAGCGGAGGGGCAGGCTCGGCCAACTCAGGCTCAGTGAGGGGCGGCATATCGGGGATCGCCTGCAGCCAGGCCGGGAGCGTCGGACGCTTGATGGGCGTGTTCATCGCCTGGGGCGGGGGCGTGGTGATAGCCTGGGCCTCCAGCAGGTACGCCCCGCACTCCAGACAGAAGAGTGTGCCATACACGTAGGGTTCGCCACAGGTCGGGCACGTCATCATCTGGTGTCAGGCCCCCCGTTGCGCGCAGAGGTCTCCTCAGGCGCGGCGGCGATCAACGCCCGCGTGCCGTATTTCAGGCGCTTACGCCCCTCCTCTGAAAGCATCCCCGTGCGTTGCAGCCGGTCGGCTTCGGCCAACGCCGTGCGCGCCAACCCCGTCTGCCCCAGGTGATCTAACCGGCTCGCCAATGCCTGCAGCCGCCGCGTGGCCTGGGTGGTCTGCCCATGCTCCACATCGTGCAAGGCGCGCTCATGCATGGCGTACAGGCTAAGCTGGCCCAACGCAGCCACAATGCGCGGCGGTGGCGCCTCTTGGGGTACATTGGCAGCGAACGGCGCGGCGAAATCGCACACTACTTGCACGGACGTCGTCCGTCCAGGCTCGCCGTCCTCCGTCCCCGGCCCCTGGTCCGCCATCGGGATGTGTGCCGAGAAGCGCAGATCAAACAGATGATGATAGCCTTCAGGGTGCGGCTGCACCACGAACTCAAACAACAGGCTCATCTGCTGGCCATAGGGCACAGTGCCCAGGTGAACCGTATCGCGATCGGAGACGAGCGGCTGGGCGCTGGGCACGAGCTTGAACACAGACTTCAATTCCACCCCCGGCTGCATATACACCTGGACGCGCAGGTGGTGGGCAAAAGCGGCGTCCAGGATGCGCACATGCTCATCCAGAAAACGGACGATCTGCTCCTCGGCCTCAATAAAGACAGACACCCCGCCCGTAATGCCGGCGAGCCGATCCAGAAAATCGTCGTTCCACTCATGGCCGATCCCCAGAGCACTGATGGTGATCCCATCCGGGGCGGCCTCTTGCGCTAGGGCCAGGCAGTCCTCCTCATCCCCGTAGGTCCGCCCGTCCGTCAGCAGGATCAGGTGGTTGATGCTATGCGGCTCGCGCCCCTTGTACAATTCGGCCAGGCCATACATCAGGCCCTGAAAGATCTCAGTGCCGCCCCCCGCGTGCACCGCCTGCACTTTCCCCTTGGCGATCAGCTTGTTCACCGGGCGCTGGGCAGGGAGGATGACCTCAGCGCGGTCGCTGAAAGTCACAATAGAGAGCGTATCCGCCTCGCCGAGGGCATCAATCAGGCGATTCACGGCGGCTTTCACCTGGGTCAGCCTCGGCCCTTTCATAGAGGTGCTGCGGTCAATCAGCAGGCACAGGTTCAGGGGCCAGGAGGCCAGCCCTCTCCCCTGACCCTCTCCTCCCATCCCCTGAGATGGCATGATCTCCGCCAGGACATATAGCACCTGCGGCGCGTTCAGGCAGGCCAGCGTGGCGCGGCTGGGCGTGAGTTGCACGGCCAGAGGATAGGCGGAGGAGAGCGGAGATTCGCAGGAACCCATCGGAACTCCGGGAACTTCAGGGACAGAGCATGCTCCATCAAACGCCCATCTGACTACTGACCGCTGACCGGCGGCTGAATATCCACCAGGATAGCAGTGATATTATCCGGCCCGCCCAGGCGATTGGCGGCCTCAATCAGCGCCTGACAGGCGGCCTGAAGCGAGGGCTGACCGATGATGATGGCATGGATGTCGTCCTCCGGGACGACGCCCCACAGCCCATCGCTGCACAGCAAGAGGCGCGCCGGGGCCACAAGTCGGTAGGCGGCCAGGTCCGGCTCCAACAGGTCGCCCTGTCCGACGGCGCGATAGAGCATATTGCGCGAGGGGTGCACCGCCGCTTCCGCCGCCGTAAGCTGGCCCAGCTCCTGCAGTCGCTGCACCAGGGAATGGTCGCGGGTCAAGTGTTTCATCCCGCCGGATTCCACCAGATAGGCGCGGCTGTCGCCCACGTGGGCGATAATAAGCTGGTCACTGACAACCAGGGCACAGGTGAGCGTCGTGCCGCCCTCAGGGATGGCCGCGCGGACGGCGATGTTGGCCGCCGCCACTGCATCATGGAGCACCTCCTGCAAGGGCTTGCGCTCCGCATCCGGCTCACCCACCCCCAGAAGCGGGAGGATCACATCGCGGGTGACATGCTGGGCCACCGTGCGCGCCGCCAGATCGCTGGCCTGCTCACTGCCCACGTGGCCGCCCATGCCATCGGCGACGATAAACAGGCCCACCGTGGCATCCTGATCCCCCCCAGCCTGGAGGCTGGTGAGGACCAGTAGGCGGTCTTCGTTCTGCTCACGCACCTGGCCGATATCCGTGGCCATGGCGACCCGCAGGCGAGGTTGAACGATAGACGCAGGGGATCCGCCAGGCCCAGTATCCACCCGCCAGGGGACACGGCCATTGTGCTCCCCCTTCTCGTGTTGACTCGCTCCCTCTTCTCCCCCTCTCAAACGCCGGGCGAACGTATAGACATGGTGGCGAATTCTTTTCAGCATACTCTCCCTTCACTTTGTTCGTTTCACTCAAAGTATCGGTTCAGAATGACATCTTTGACCATCGGCCTGTCATCTTCCCTCCCCCTCAAGGGGGAGGGGGATTCACGCAGGCAAGGCGTAAACCCGCCGGTCACACGACCCGATATAAATGACCCCATCGGCCTGGGCCGGGGACGAGACCACCGGCCCGTCGGTCTCAAACTTCCAACGCAGCTCGCCGCTGCGCCCATCCAGACAATAGACATGGCGGTCCACCGAGCCGAAGTACACGGCGCCGTTGAAAACCAGTGGCGAAGAGGCCACCTGCCCCTCCGTCGCATAGCGCCAGACCAGCCGACCGCTTTGCGCGTCAAGCGCATACAGATTGCCATCCGCTGACCCGATATACACGATGCCATTGGCGACCGTCGGCGAAGAGACAATGGACTTGCCGGTCTTGTAGCGCCACAAGGCCCAACCGGAGGTGAGCGAAAGCGCATACACCATGGCGTCCTGCGAGCCTACATACACACTGCCCTGGGCCACGCAGGGCGATGATGTCATAGCACGTTTTGCATGAAAACGCCACTTGATGGCGCCTTTGATGGTCACGGCATAGAGATAGCCATCCTCACTGCCGAAGAGGATCAGGTCCTCCCCGAAGGTGGGCGAAGAGCGCACCGGCCCGCCGGTCTCTACCCGCCAGGCCGCCCGCCCCGTCTGGGCGTTGAGGGCATAGAGATAGCCATCGTCGGAACCTACGAAGACATGGTTGTACTGAACGCGCGGCGAGGAGCGCACCGGCCCCTCGGTCGGCGTGGACCAGACAATGCGGCCCAGGCGGGCATGGACAGCGTAGATGTGCTTATCCTCAGAACCCACATAGACCACGCCCTCGTGGACGCAGGGGGAGGAGGCCATACCGCCCTGCGTGGCGTATTTCCACTGGAACTGCCCCTCTTTGGCCGAGAGGGCGTAGAGGTTGTTATCGTAGGCGCTGACATAGACCAGGCCATCCGCGACCGCAGGGGTGGAGCGCACCTCATCCTCGCAGGCGAAGGTCCACAACGGCACCACGCCCCCCTTGCTGAGATGGACGGTCAATTTGCGGGTCAGCTCAGGGCCTGCGTCGTTCGTGGGGAGGGCCTGGGGTTGGGCAGTGGCGAGCAGAGCCGCCTTCATCGCCGCCGCCGAGGGGAAGCGATCCTCGGCGTTGTAGGCCAGAGCGGTCATAATGACCGCCTCAAAGGCGGGGGAGACATTGGGATTGACCGCCCGGATGGGTCGGTCGCCAAAGGAGAAGGGCGGTTCGGTGCGCGGGTCCTGCCGGGTGAGCAGATGGTGCAGCGTGGCTCCCAGGGCATAGATGTCGCCGCGTGGCCCGGCCTGGCCGCGATATTGCTCCGGCGGCGTATAGCCCTCCGTGCCGATCATCGTGCCCTTCTGGTTGGCCTCAAACACCTTGGCGATGCCAAAGTCTACCAATCGGATACGGTCATGCTGATCCAGCATGATATTGGACGGCTTGAGGTCGCGGAAGATGATGGGATTGGGGGAGTGGCCGTGCAAATAGATGAGCACATCGCAAATCTGAATGGCCCAATCCCGCACCCGGTCTTCGGGGAAGAAGTCCTCCGTCTGGCTGAGCAGAGCCTCCAGATCAGACCCATTGATGTATTCCAAGACCAGATAAGAGCGATCGTCCTGCGAGAAGTAATCAAACACCTCCGGGATAGCGGGATGGTCCAGCGTGGCGAGGATATTGGCCTCACGCTCAAAGTTGCGGATGGCCATCTCGCGCAAATAGGGATCAGAGGCGTTGTTGATCATCTCCTTGACGGCGCACAGGCGAATGACATTGGGAAAGTGCAGGTCCCGCGCCTGATAGACGGCGCCCATGCCACCGGCGCCCAGGGCCTTGATAATATGGTAGCGCCCCTGCAGGATGGTCCCAGGGGCCAGGGTAGGGACGTTCGCCCCGCGCAGAGGCAATTTACGCGTGCTCAATGTCGTCATAGGTCATCTACGTTTCGTTCCCAGCGGTCAGCTCTGACGACGAATCACCCATGACACATATGCATTGCTCGTCGCTCGTCATGCGTCTTTCGTCCTGAACGCTGAGGGCTGAAAGCTTGACAGCTAATGATAGTTTACGCAATGTTTGGGTCGCTGACTATAGTACTGCGGTTGTCCCTGTGGGCATCTGCGCGTATAATCAATGGTGTGGAGACGCTCAAACCAGGGCCTTCATCCATCCAAACGAAACCCGAAGACCGAAAGCCGCGCTCCTCGGTCATCATCGGTGTCGCCGGAGGCAGCGGATCGGGCAAGACGACGGTGGCCAACGCCATCCTGGAGCGCGTGGGGCGTGAGCGTATCGCGGTGATCCCTCATGATGCCTATTACCGCGACCTGGCGCATATGCCCCGTATCGGCGAGGCGATCAACTTTGACCACCCCGACTCGCTGGAGACCGAGTTGCTCATTGAGCACCTGCAGCGGCTGCGGGCCGGGCAGGCGGTGGATGTGCCCATTTACGACCACGCCCGCTTCGTCCGCACCGGCCAATTCCAGCACGTTGAACCCAAGCCGGTCATCCTGGTGGAGGGCATCCTCATCTTCGCCGAGCCTCGGCTGCGCCAGATGTTTGACGTCAAAATCTACGTAGATACCGACGCCGACCTGCGCTTCATCCGCCGTTTGCAACGCGACATCACCGAGCGCCAACGCACGGTAGAATCTGTCATCCAGCAATACCTGACGACCGTCCGGCCCATGCACCTGGAATTCGTTGAACCCAGCAAGCGTTACGCGGACATTATTATCCCTGAAGGCGGCTACAATGTCGTCGCCCTGGACCTGATCGCTGCCCGCATCCAGCAACTGCTGGAGGAGGGCGAACCGACCCGGTACAGCACCGGGCTGAAGCCTGGTCTTGGGGAAGCCCGATCTGGCCTCTCATCCTCGGTCCCCCGATCTGCATGATCCGTGTTTATCCCATCCCGCCCGTGCTGATAGACAACCCTTACCTGGACCTGTTGTACACGCCGATGGCAGGCTGGCCCGAGGTGGAGGTGCGGCGCACGCGTCCTCTGCGCCGCAGCCTGCTCGCCCTGCTTACCACCCCGGCCCCCCACCCATCTACGATCGTTCACCTGCACTTCTTTGACGAGATTTGCCAGCGCCCCAGCCGGGCGGAGACGGCGATTCGCACGGCGGCATTCATCGCCCTGCTGCGGTTGCTGCGACGGCGCGGCGTCCGGCTGGTGTGGAGCGCACACAACCTGATGCCCCATGAGCCTTACCACCCTGACCTGGCCGAGCGGCTTTACCGGCAGGTGGTCGCACTGAGCCATGCGGTGATCGCCTTCAGTTCCCCTGTGGCCGATGACCTGGTTGCCCGCTATGGCCAGCCCCGCCACCTGGCGGTTATCCCGCACGGCCACACCATCGGCCAGCGCGGGCCGAAACCGGCCCAGGCGGAAGCCCGTGCCCGCTTGAACCTGCCCGCCAAGGCCTTCATTTACCTGTGCCTGGGGACCTGGCGGCCTTATAAAGGGCTGGAGGACGCCATCGCCGCCTTCGCGCAATTGACGGTAGGGGCACGGCATGCCGTGCCCGCACTATCGTCCATCCTGATCATCGCCGGTCAGCCCAAGGTCCCAGGCTATGCTGCGCTGCTGCAGGCGATGGCCGACCAGGTCCCAGGCGTACGCCTGATCCCTGGCCGGGTGCCTGATGAGGCTATGGCGAGCTATTGGGCGGCAGCGGACGTGGCTGTGTTCGCCTACCGGCGGCTGACGAACTCCGGCGCGTTGCTTGAGGCCATGTCCTATGGGCTGCCTGTGATCGCACCAGATGTGCCCGCCGTGCGCGAACTGGTGCGCGAAGGGGAGACCGGCTTTCTGTTCGCCCCCGGTGACACCGCCAGCCTGCGAGCCGCCATGCAGCGGGCCCAGGCCCACCCGGCCCTGGCCACGCTGGGCCAGGCGGCCCTGGACTGCGTCCGCCAATTCAACTGGGAGGCGATCGCCTCCCAGACGTTAGAGGTCTATCGGGCTGTCGCGTAGGGGCGCACGGCCGTGCGCCCCTGCGAGGCGTTCAACGTAATATGCGCATCTGTATCGCCCAACGGATCACACTGGCCCATCCCGTTAAGGGGGGCATGGAGCGCCACCTGCACCTCCTGGCGTCGGGCCTGGCGGCGCGCGGCCACGATGTGCACGTGATCACCACCGCCCACCCGGCGGGCCTGGCCGAGGAGGTGGAGGACGGCGTGCATCTCCACTACCTCAGCCCCTATTCCTACCGGCGTTACCAGCCGGCCTGGTGGCGGGCCAGCTATGCGCATTTTGCTGCGCTGCAGGCACAACAGCCCTTTGACTTGTTTTGTAGCCAGAGCGCGGGCGGGCTGGGGTATCTGCACCGATTGAAGCGCGAGCACGACATCGCGGTGGTCGTGGTGGTCCATGCCACCCTGTGGGGTGCCGTACTGACCCATATTCGGGGCGCCCGCTCGGCGCGTGGCCTGGCCCGGCTGGCCCGCCTGGCCTGGGTGCTGCCGGGCCACTATCGCCTGTGGCGCACATCGGCCAGCGCTGTGGACCGCTATATCGCGGTCAGTCAGGAGGTCGCCGAGGGCTGGCAGCATGAGCTTCGCCTGCGCCCGGAGCAGGTTGTCGTCGTGCCCAATGGGGTGGATACCGGCCACTTCTACCCCTCGCCAGAGAAGCGAGCGCAGGCCCGCCAGCGCCTGGGGCTATCCCCAGACCGGCCCGTGTTGCTCTACGTGGGTCGGTTGGAGTCGGAGAAGGGTGTCCATCTGGCTGTGCGGGCGCTGAAAGAGCAGCCCGCTGAACCCGTGTTGCTGATCGCAGGCGCAGGCCATTATGGCTCAACGCTCCACCACCTGGCCGCGCAATTGGGCCTGACCGAACGGGTGCGCTTCCTCGGCTTTGTGGGCCATGAGGAACTGCCCGATCTCCTCAATGCGGCGGACATCTTCGTCATGCCCAGCTTATGCCAGGAGGGGCTGCCGCTGAGCGTGGTGGAGGCCATGGCCTGTGGCCTGCCGGTCGTGGCCACTGCAGTGGGCGGCATCCCCACCGCCGTGGAAGATAACGTCAGCGGCGCTCTGTTCCCGCTGGGCGATGTGGCCGCGCTGAGCGAACGCCTGCGGAGGCTGATTGAAGCGCCCCAATTGCGCCACCAGTTGGGCGCGGCGGCCAGGGCCAGAGCCGAGGCCCGTTTCAGCCAGGCGCAGATGGCCGCTGCCTACGAGGCCGTCTTTGCCGCTGTGTTGAGGAAGGACGGAAAACAGAGGACGAAAGAATATGCCATTTGACGCTTCACGTGTGATGGTTCATCCGACGGCGGATGTGTCCCCGCGCGCCCACATCGGCGAGGGCACACGTATCTGGCACCAGGCCCAGGTGCGCGAAGGGGCGCGCATCGGGCGCGAGTGCATCCTGGGCAAGAACGTTTATATTGACCACGATGTGGTGATCGGCGACCGCGTCAAGATACAGAACAATGTCTCGGTATATTACGGCGTCCACATTGAAGACGGCGTCTTCGTCGGCCCACACGTCTGCTTCACCAACGACAAATGGCCGCGCGCCATCAACCCGGACGGCTCCCTCAAGCGCGAGGCGGACTGGCAGGTGACTCCCACGGTGATCAAATACGGCGCGTCCATCGGCGCGGGCGCGGTGATCCTCTCCGGCATCACCGTTGGCCGCTTTGCGATGGTGGCGGCAGGCGCGGTCGTCACCCACGATGTGCCGGATCACGGCCTGGTGGCCGGCGTGCCCGCGCGGCTGCGAGGCTACGTCTGCACCTCCGGCCACGCCGCCCAGGAGATGGAACGCACAGACGATACTATTCTCTTATCCTGCCCGATATGCGGCGAGCAACTTAGAACCGGGCTGAAGCCCGGTACTGGGCAGCCGTCCCCTTCAACGGAGGCTTAAACGCCTATGATCCCGATTGCCAAACCCCTCTTCGGTGACGAGGAACGCGATGCCGTCTGGGCAGTGATGCAATCCGGACAGGTGGCCCAGGGGCCGGTTGTGGCCGAGTTTGAACGCGCCTTTGCCCAGATGTGCGGCGTGCGTTACGCCCTGGCCACCTCATCCGGCACGACCGCCCTGCACCTGGCCCTGCTGGCGCACGGCATCGGCCCAGGCGACGAGGTGATCACCTCACCCTTCACTTTCATCGCCTCGGCCAACAGCATCCTGTACACCGGCGCCCGCCCCGTCTTCGTGGATGTGGAGGAAGACACCTTTAACCTGGATGCGGCCCAGATTGAGGCCGCCATCACCCCGCGCACCAAGGCCATCATGCCCGTCCATCTGTTCGGCCTGCCCTGCGACATGGGGGCGATCATGGACATCGCCGCACGGCACGGCCTGGCCGTGATTGAAGATGCCTGCCAGGCGCATGGGGCCACCTATGCGGGTAAAGCCGCAGGCAGCTTCGGCACCGGCTGCTTCTCGTTCTACGCCACCAAGAACATGACCACAGCCGAGGGCGGCATGATCACCACCAACGATGAGGCTATCGCCGACCGTGCCCGGCTGCTGCGCAATCACGGGATGCGACAGCGCTACTATCACGAGGAACTGGGCTATAACTTCCGCATGACCGACCTGCAGGCGGCCATTGGCCTGGTGCAACTGCGCAAGCTGCCAGACTTCAACGCCGCACGCATCCGCCATGCCGCCCTGCTCTCGGAACGGTTGGCCGATATGGTCGCCGTCCCCAGGGTGCCCCCTGGCCGCCAGCACGTCTTCCACCAATACACGGTGCGCATCGTCCACGACCGCGACGGCGTGATGGCGAAACTGAACGCCGCCGGGGTGGGCACGGGGGTGTTCTATCCCCTGCCGGTGCACCAGCAGGCGCCGTACCTGGCGCTGGGCTACGGCAGCCAACGCTTCCCCGTGGCCGAGCGGCTCAGCCGTGAAGTCCTGTCGCTGCCGGTTCATCCGGCGCTGACGCCGGCGGACCTGGAGACGATCGTGCGCGAGGTGAGGCGCGCCCTGTCCTAGACGGACGACGGGCAACACTGGAAACATGCTCAGGAACATCTCCTGGAACATGCTGGCCCGCCTGGCGGGCGTCCTGTTAGGGTTCCCCGAAACCATCCTGGTAGCGCACCTGCTGGGGCCGCAGGGCCAGGGGATGTACAAGCTCGCCCTGCTCATCCCCTCCCTGCTGGGGCTGGTGACCAACCTGGGGATCAACCTGGCGAATGTATACTATGTCGGCCAGGACGCGCGCAACGCCCGAACAGCGGTGGCCAACTCGCTGTGGAGCGGCCTCATTCTGGGGACGCTGGCAGCGCTGGTCTATCTGCCCTTTGCCGTCCCCATCCACAACCGCTTCCTGGCCGAATCGCCCTACTACTACGAACTGATCGGCGTTGTGCTGTTGCCCGTCTCCCTGATCAACTACTACCTGGCACACATCTTCACGGGCTTGAAGGAGCTGAAGCCGCCCAGTATCTGGACAGTGTGTATGGCGATCATGACGTTGAGCGGCGCAGCGTTCGTTGGCCTGCTCACCCCCGCGTCCGGTTCAGAACCCGTCCCGAATGTCATAGAGGAGCGCGTGGGCGGCATGGTGGTGTTGTACGCGCTGGTCATCCCGGTATCCAGCACGGCTGTTTACCTGTGGCTGCTGGGCAGGCGCGGCCTGCTGAGCCTGCGGGGGGACTTCGCCCAGTGGCGGCGGAGCGTGACCTATGGCATTCGCGGTTACATCGCCAACCTGTTCCAGTTCCTCAACTTCCGCCTGGACAGCATAATCCTGGCTGCCTACCTGGGCGCAACAGAGGTGGGCATATACTCCCTGGCGGTCCTGCTCAGCGAGTTCCTGTGGATGATCGGCAACTCTGTGGCCATGATCCTGTTCCCCACGACGGCGGGGCAGACAGAGCACCAGGCCAACAGCCTGACGGCGCGCGCCTGCCGCCAGGTGACCTGGATCACGCTGGCCGAAGCGGTCGTGTTGGGGGCCTCGGCCTGGTGGCTGGTCCCCTTCATCTTCGGCGAGCGCTTCCGGCCCTCGGTAGCGCCCCTGTGGTTGCTGCTCCCTGGGACGGTGGCGCTGATCATCCCCAACGTGCTCACCGCGCATCTGGCCGGGCGGGGGCGGCCGCAGATCGGCACGCTGGCCGCCGGCGTGTCGCTGGTGGCGACTGTCGCGCTGGACCTGCTGCTCATCCCGCGCCTGGGCGTGGCGGGCGCGGCCCTGGCCTCGTCGGCCGCCTACACGCTCACCGCCCTGGTCGTGCTCACCGTGTTCCGACAGGTCACGGGCCTGCCCTGGGCCGCCGTCGTGATCCCGCGGGCAGAGGATTGGCGTGACATGCTCGCTCTGGTGGCACGGGGGCGGCGTTATCTGGGCCGTCGCCTGGCCGGTTTGCGCCCGGAGGTCTGAATGCGTTGGGTTTACGTCACGGCTGTGCGTTTAGGCCGCACGGGCGGCCAGAGCACCCGCATCCTGGAATTCTGTCGCGCCCTGGCGAAAACCGCCGAAGTGGTCCTTCTGGCGCCGCCCGCCGATTTCCCCCTGCCGGAGGGCGTGCGCTATATCCCGGTGTCGCTCCCGGCGCGGCCTCCCCGCGAGGTCCGCTTCCAGATGAACGTTTACCGCGCGTTGCGCCAATTGAGCGGGCCGCCACCCGATGTCGTTTATGTCTACGCCGGGGCCTTCAACACGGGCGCGCTGGCCTTCGCCCGCCAGGCGGGCAGCCGCAGCCTGCTGGAACTGAACGGCCTGCCTTATCTGGAATTCGGCCTGGAGCACCCCGGCGCGCGGGGGGTCTGGCTGCGGGCTATCACGTACCGCCTGATGGCGCTTGTGGATACCCGGCTCGCCGACCTGGTGGTGACGGTGACAAGGCAACTGGCTAAAGCCGTCCGCCGCCACACCCGCGCCCGCACCCCTATTCTGGTTTCATCTAACGGTGTGAACCCAACCCAATTCCAGCCGCGCCCGGCGGCAGAGGCGCGAGCCGCGCTGGGGCTGCCCGCCGCAGGCCCTTATGTGGGCTTCGTGGGCGTGTTCGCCGCCTGGCAAGGGCTGGACATCCTGCTCCAGGGCCTAGCCCAGATGGCCCCGGCCCAGCCGCAGGTGCGCCTGCTTTTGGTGGGCGATGGCAGCCAGCGCCCCCGCTTGCAACAACTGGTAGCTGACCTGGGCCTGAGGGAACAGGTACACTTCACCGGCGCCGTCCCTTACGAAACCATCCCCACCACGATCAACGCCTGCGACCTGATGGTGGCGCCCTTTCCCTTGAACGCACGCAATCAACTGGCGGGGGTCTCTCCCTTGAAGGTGTTTGAGTATCTGGGGTGCGGCAAGCCGGTTCTGGGGGCCGCCGTGCCGGGGATGGAATTCATCCAGCAGGAGGGCTTAGGCGCCTTGTTTACGCCGGGTGATCCAGGCGATCTGGCCGCCCAACTGGACAGGCTGTTGAGCTTGCCCGCCGCCGAGCGTGAAGCCATAGGCCGCCGCGCTCGCCAGGTCGCGGTGGAAAAATACGCCTGGGAGGTCATCGTCGGGCAGATCGTCCAGGCCGTCCGGCCCCTTTACCCCGTTCAGGCCAGGTCCGTCGCAGGACCACAGACGTTGGAGGACAGAGGATAGAAGGCGTAAGGATGTTGCACAACGCAGAGCCCCCCCTCCCTCCTGGCCCCTCTCCCCAGGCGTGGGGAGAGGGGGATGGGGGTGAAGGCAGAACGGCCGGGCAGGTGAGCGTGATTGTGCCCACGCTGCGCGGGATGCCGCCAGCGCTGGCCGCCAGCCTCCAGGCCCAGGACTGGCCCCTGGCCGAGGTGGAGGTGGTCGTGGGCGTGCGCCCCAATGGCCGGGCGCGCAACGTGGGCGTGGCCCGAACACACGGCGATGTGCTCGTGTTCGTGGACGACGATGCCGTGTTGGGCGATGCCAGCCTCGTGCGCCGCCTGGTGGAACCCCTGAGCGACCCGACCATCGGTGTGACGGGCGCCAGCAAGCTCATCCCGCCGGCGTCCACCTGGTTCCAACGCTGGGTCGCCCGTGAAGTGCCCCGCATCCAGCACCCGGTCGTCTCCGAGCCGCTGGTCACCCTCCCCAGCCCGGAGAACGGCTACTACTGCGAGGTGACCACCACCTGTTGCGCCATGCGCCGGGCAGTGTTTGAGGAGGTCGGCGGTTTCAATGAAGCCCTGGTGCGCGGGGTGGACACCGAGTTCTTCGTGCGCGTGGCCCGTCACGGCTACAAGATCGTCCTGGTGCCCCATGCCTGGGTGTGGCATCCGGCACCGGCCACGTTGGGCGACCTGCTGCGCAAGCACTTTAACTACGGCTACGGCCACGCCCAAGAGGTACAGCTTGATCCCAGCCGGGGCTGGCCATTGACCACCTGGTGGCAGCGGCTGGCCTACTTCCTCTTCCGCAGCGCCATCCTCATCCCCAACATCTTCCTGCCCTACTCCTACGCCTACCGCCACTGGCGGCCCGGCTTCAAGCCGCTCAAGGCATTGGCGAGCTACGCCAGCGCCCTGGGCTATATCTACGGATGGCAGAGCTTCCACAGGGCCCAGGATGGAGTGGGCGCGTCGTGCCCGCCGAAGGACGAAGGACAGAGGACGAAAGGGGTATGACGCTGAGCCAGTCCGTCGCCCGTCGCCCGTTGCGCATCGGCATTGACGGGCGATACATCGCCGACCATTACCCCGGCATTGGGCGCTACACCTTCTCATTGGTGGAGGCGCTGAGCCGTCTGGCAGCGGACGCAACCTTCGTGGTCGCGCTCCAGCCGGGCCAGCCCAACAGCCGCTACGATCTGGACCAGCTTGTCGCCCGCCCCAACGTCCGGCTGGCGCCCTTCCCCCTGCCCCCCCGCTCACCCCTGGAGCAGGTGCGCTGGCCGCAGGCCGCACGGCGCTGGGCCCTGGATGTCTTCCACGCCCCCTACTTCTATATGCCCTATGCCCTGCCCTGTCCTGCCGTGGTGACCATCTACGATCTCATCCCGCTCGTCTTCCCGCAAGGCTTCAGCGCCGCCCAACGCCTGAGCTTCCACCTGATGGTGGGCCTGGCCGTCCGCAGGGCCAGCGCCGTGATCGCCGTCTCCGCCGCCACCCGCACCGATCTCCTGCGTTATTTCAACCTCTCGCCCAACCGCGTCCACGTCACCCCGCTGGCCGCTGACGCCAGTTTCTACCCGCGCCCGCCTGCCGAGGTCGCCGCTGTCCGCGCCCGGTATGGCCTGCCCAACGCCTATGTGCTCTATGTGGGCATCAACAAGCCCCACAAGAACCTGCCCCGCTTGATTGAGGCGTATGCTAAAATAGGGGAAGCGCCGCCGCTAGTCCTGGCTGGGCGCGAGGACCCGCGCTATCCTGAAGCACGGCGGCAGGCCGAGGTGCTGGGCCTGGGCGGGCGGGTGGCCTTCCCTGGGGACATCGCCGGGGCGGACCTGCCCGCGCTGTACAGCGGCGCCAGCCTGTTCGTGTTCCCCTCGCTCTACGAGGGCTTTGGCCTGCCGCCGCTGGAGGCGATGGCCTGTGGCACACCTGTGGTCTGCTCCAACCGCGCCAGCCTGCCCGAAATCGTGGGGGACGCGGCCCTGACCGTTGACCCCGACGATGTGGAGGCTATCGCCAGCGCCATGCGTCGCGTGCTGGATGACGCCGACCTCCGCGAGAGCCTGCGCCAGCGCGGATGGGCCCGGGCAGCTCAGTTCTCCTGGGAGCACACCGCCCAGGAGACGCTGAGGATATACCGGATGCTGGCCCCAGATTGAATCCTGAGCGGAGCACAGGACCGACGACCGATATGAACATCCTCCATGTCTACAAAGACTACTATCCCGTCCTGGGCGGGATAGAGAACCATGTGAAAGTGCTGGCCGAGGCGCAGGCACGCGCCGGGCACAACGTCATCGTCCTGGTCACGGCACGTGGCCCACGCACGACCATAGAAGACCTCGGCGGCGTGCGCGTGATCAAGGCCGGTCGCTTCGCCACCGTCGCTTCGGCGCCGCTCAGCCTGTCGCTGCCTGTCATCCTGGCCCGCCTGCGCCCCGACATCACCCACCTCCATTTCCCCTACCCCCTGGGCGAAGCCGCCCAGGCCCTGCTGGGCCGGTCGCGGCGCACCGTGATCACCTACCACAGCGACATCGTGCGCCAGCAGGGCCTGTTGCGCCTGTACAGGCCGCTCCTCTGGCGCGCCCTGGCCAAAGCCGACCGCATTATAGCCACCAGCCCCAACTACGTGACCACCTCCCCGTACCTCCAGCGTTTCGCCGATAAGTGCGTGATCATCCCGCTGGGTGTGGATGTGGATCGCTTCCAACAGGCCGACCCGGCCCAGGTCGCGGACATCCGGGCGAAAGGCAGGCAGCACCCAATTCTGCTGTTCGTGGGCCGCCTGCGCTACTACAAGGGCCTGGATGACCTGCTGCGGGCGATGGCCCTCCTGCGCGATACCCGGGATCACCTCACCGCTACCCTGCTCATCTGCGGCAGCGGGCCGATGGAAGCCGCCTGGAGAGCGCTGGCCCAGGAGTTGGGGCTGACTGAGCAGGTGCACTTCCTGGGCGATGTGCCGGAGGAGACCCTGCCTGCCCTGTACCACGCCGCCGATCTGTACGTGCTCCCGGCCAACTCCCGCGCTGAGGCGTTCGGCGTGGCCTTGCTGGAAGCCATGGCGGCAGGCCTTCCCGTGATCTCCACCGAGATAGGCACGGGCACATCTTATGTCAATATACACGGCGAGACCGGCCTGATCGTGCCGCCGCGTGACCCGGAGCGCCTGGCCCAGGCCATCGCTATCCTGCTGAACGACCCGGCGCTGCGTCAACGCCTGGGGGCACAGGCACAGGCGCGCGTCCGCGCTAAGTTCAGCCAGGCTACGATGATTGAGCGCGTCCTGGACCTGTATTCTGAGGTCAGTCGCCAGTAGCCCCTGCCTTGCGCCCCGATCTACCCGGATCGGGGCAGCTTGTGTTATACTGGGGGGCATCCCTGTGAATAAACTCGTCCATGAACCAAGAGCAGAGCCATTAAAGGGGGAACAGGCATGGTGATTGCGCCTACAGCCGAATCTGTGCTGCCCGATGAGACCCGGCAGCGCCTGGAGCAGATCGGCACAGCCGAGATCGTCGTGGGCATTCCCGGCTATTATAACGTTGACACACTGCGCCATGTGGTTGAAACCGCCGCTCAGGGCCTGGCCCACTACTTCCCTGGCCACCGCGCGGTGGTCTTTAGCGTCGCCAGTAGCACCACCGACGAGATGCGCGCCTTGATTGAAGGTGTGGCGGCCCCCGCTCACCTGGCGGTGTTGACCAGCCTTATCCAGGCTGGGCAGGGGCGAGGCGTGGCAGTGCGTGCAGTTCTGGAAGCCATGGCGCGGCTGGGGGCCCAGGCCGGGGCCTTGCTGAACAGCGATGTACCCAGCATCACGCCCGCCTGGCTAGACAGGTTGATCGGGCCGGTCCTGCGTGACCGCTTTGATTTCGTCGCCCCCAACACCGTGCGCCATCGGCACGCCGGGACGTTAAATGACTTCCTCGTCTATCCGCTGACGCGGGCGCTGTATGGCATTGACCTGCGCCACCCTATGGGCGGTGAGTGTGGCTTCTCCGCCGGTCTGGCCCACTTCTGGCTGGCCCAACCCGTGTGGCAGGACACCGATGTCGCCCGCTCCGCCGTAGATATCTGGATGGCGACGACGGCGGTCGCCGAAGGCTTCCGCATCGCCCAGGCCAACCTGGGGGTGAAGAGGCGCGACCGCCGGCGCGTGCTCCCCCCACGAGAGGTGTTCCACCAGGTGATGGGCACGTTGTTTGACCTGATGGAGCGCTATGCCGACCGCTGGCAGGCGGTCAAGAGCAGCGCACTGAAGATACCGCCGTTCTACGGCGACGAACTGTGCGATGAGGAGCCGGAGCCCGTGCCCCTGGACGTTGAATGGATGTTCAGGGCCTATCTCCAGGGGATGAACCGCCATGCCCCGCTCATCAACCGCGTCCTCGCCAGGGAGAGCATCCTGCCCCCCCGCGCCCGCTCCCACGCCCATCACCGCTTCCCGCCGGAGCTGTGGGCACCGGCAGTGTACCGATTTGCCCTGGCCGACCATCGTCGTGAGGCAGATCGGGGCGACCTGCTGGATGCGCTGATGGCCCTGTACTATGGCCGCGTGTCTGCGGCGTTGTGGGAGAACCAGGCGCTGGACGCGGCAGCGTTTGAACAACTCGTTATCCGCTTCCAGGCGGGCCTGTTCCAGGTCCACAAGCACATGCTCACCTATGAATGGGAGAGGAGGTAAGTTGAAGTTATGGAGTACCGGCGGTTGGGTCGTACTGGCCTGAAGGTCTCTGAGTTGTGCCTGGGGACGATGACCTTTGGCTGGACGGCAGATGAGGCCACTTCGCTGGACATCCTGTCGGCGGCGTTTGACGCTGGCATCAACTTCCTGGATACCGCCGATATCTATTCCCGCTGGCACAAGCAGGCCGGCATCGCCGAGGAGATCATCGGTAAATGGCTGAAAGGCCGGCCCCGCGACCAGGTGGTGATCGCCACGAAGGTGCGCGGGGCCATGGGCGATGGGCCGAACGACCAGGGCCTGTCGCGTGTCCATATCATGCACGCAGTGGAAGGCTCGCTGCGTCGTATGGGCACGGACTATATTGACCTGTATCAGTGCCACTGGCCGGATGACGACACGCCGCTGGAGGAGACGTTGCGCGCCTTAGACGACCTGGTGCATCAGGGCAAGGTGCGTTATATTGGCTGCTCCAATTACCCCGCCTGGAAGCTATGCAAGGCATTGTGGATCAGCGACAAGTATGGTCTGGCGCGCTTTGACTGCCTTCAACCGCACTACAACCTGGTCCATCGCGCCGAGTTTGAGCGCGAACTCATGCCCCTGTGCGCCGACCAGGGCCTGGGCGTGATCCCCTACAGCCCGCTGGCCGGGGGCTTCCTCACCGGCAAATACCGCCGAGGCCAGCCCATCCCGGAGGGCACGCGCGGCCAGACCAGCCAGCGCGTTAAATCTTACATGACCGAGGCGAACTTCGCGCTGATTGACCGCATGGAGGCGTTGGGGCGCGAGCGCGGGCTGACCATCGCCCAGGTGGCCCTCGCCTGGCTGCTGACCAACCCGGTGATCACCAGCCCGATCATCGGCGCGAACAACGTGGCGCAACTTCGGGAGAGCCTGGGCGCGGTCGGCCAGCGCCTCAGCCCGGAGGAGAAACAGGCCCTGGACGAGGCCAGCGCGTGGGAATAGGATGCGCGGCAATTTCCCGCCCCTGAATAGGGGCGGGCGGGGGAGGGGGCGACGCCTCGCCCCTAGGGGTCACGCTGGCGTGCTGAAGCCCTGTTTGAGCACATCCCACCGTGAACGGCGGGGCGTTTCCCCGCACCTCCCCGAGGGAGGCAACCCTTGTAGTTGCCCGCCTGGGCAGACCTCGCAGGTCTTCAAGACCCGCGAGGTCTGCGCCTTTGACCAACTACCCCCTCACCGGCGATGATCCGGCCAGGAAGCGGATCTCCGCTGGGATCTCCTGCCCGTCGGCAACGGCAGATAGCACAGTCCCAGGCACGGCATAGGTCGTGCGCACGTAGCCCAGGCCGACGACCTCCCCTGTATCGGGCAACCGGGCCAGGCTGGTCACCTGGCCGACCCGTTGCCCCTCAGCCTGCAACATGACCTCGCCCGCCGGCGGCAGCGCGGCCAGGCGCAGGCCCACAAGCTGGCGGGCCTGCCTGCCCCGGCTCTCCATACGGGCGATGATCTCCTGGCCGATGTAGCAGCCCTTGTGAAAGCTGACATCGCTCCACAGCCCGGCCTCCAGCGGGATGTATTCCTCGCTCAGCTCATGGCCGTAGCGCGGCTGGCCCGCCAGGATACGCAACGCCTCATACGCTTCTTCGCCCATTGGCCGGGCGCCCCAATCCGCGCCAGCCTCCAACAGGCGCGTCCACACGCCCGCGATGGCCGCAGCGGGCGCGATCACGAAGAAAGCCTGGCCCGTGCCGGGCGGTTCCGCAGCGGCGACCACGAGCGTCTCCCCTTCCCAGGGGACAGACCGCCAGGCGTGGCGTTCCAGCCCGGAAACGTCGGCCCCCACAGCGCGCCGGATCGTCTCCGCCGCGCGCGGGCCGTAGAGCGCCAGCAGGCCGGTCGCATCGGTTTCGTCGCGGATGGTCACTTGGTCCATGAAGAAGATGTACCCGCTCAGCCAGCGGCGCACGCGCCCGGCCTGCCCCTCGCTGGTCAACGCCAGCAGCGTCTCCTCCCCCACATAAACCGTCAGCCGGTCCACCATGCGGCCAATCGGGGTGGTCAACACAGTCGTGCACCCCTGGCCGGGCGTCCGCTTGAGCACATCGTTGGTAGACATACGCTGTAAGAAGTCCAGCCGGTCGCGCCCGGCGATGCGCAGCCGCCCGATGGCGCTGCGGTCCATCAGGGCGACGGCCTCCCGCGCCGCGCGCAGTTCAGCCACAACCTCCTCGGCCATCGTTCTCCACCCTCAGCCGTCCAGCTTCACAGCCCGACCTGCTGGCGATAGGCCTCAATCTGCTCCGCGTGCTCGGCCTCATGCGCGTAGCTGTTCTCGGCGATCACCTCGGCCAGCGTTTGGCCCCCGGTCCACTCATACAGGTGCGGGTCGTCCAGTTCCTCGTCTGAGAGCGCCTCAACGCGCCGCAGCAGTTGTTCGTAGACGTTGCGAAAATCGTTCAAAATCCGCTCCAGTGGCCGGTCTTTGTTCTCCTGATAGCGTCGCTCGTTCCAGGCATCCACATCGCGGATGTCCGCCAGGCGGGGGCGACGGCCAATCGTATTGTACCACAGGGCGGTGACCAACTCCGCCTCCCAGGCGGCGAGATGGGCCAGCACATCCTTAATAGACCAGTGCCCGACGACCCCCGGCTGGTGCATGGTCTCCTCGCTCAGCCCGGCGATCGCCGCCTCCAGCCGCGCCCGTTCCGTGCGCAGCCTTTCCAAAATCTCTTTTTTACTTATCTGACTCATGTTGTTACTTCACCCTGTGTCGCCCTTTGTGCCTGCCTGACGCTCACCAGCCCCACGCCGGCCAGGATCAGGGCACCTCCAATGTAAAACGCCGGCCCCAACGGCTCATGCAGGAAAATGCGACCCAAAAGCGCCCCCACCACCGGCTGGGCGAAGAACAGCAGCGAGACGACGCCTGCATCCAGCAGCGCCAGAGCTTTGTTCCACAGGTACATCGCCAGCGCGGTTGAAGCGATGCCCAGATAGAGCACCCCCCAGATGACATCCAGGGTGATGCGCCCCAGTGGGATGGCCGCCAGTTCAAATGGCGCCGCAACCAGCGTGACCAGCAGCCCACCTGCCATCGCGTACAGGCTGACCGCCAGCACGGCGTGGCTGGCGGCGGCCTGCTTGACCAGCACCGAATATAGTGCCCAGGTCACCGCGGCGACCAGCAAGGCCAGGTTGCCGGAGAGCGTTGCACTGGGCGCAGTCCCCCCGGTGTTGCCCAGGGCAACGCTGACCGCGCCCAACGTCGCCAAGGCCAGCGCCGCCAGCCGCTGGCGGGTGATCGGCTCGTTCAGGAGCAGGTAGGCGAACAGGACGATGAAGGCGGGCGAGGCGCTGGTGACCAGGGCGCCGTTGGCGGCGGTGGAGAGCCGCGTGCCCACGAATTGCATCCCCACCGAGAGGCCAAAGCCCAACATACCCACAGCCAGCAGCCGCACGGCGGCCCGGCCCCGCGGCCATTCGCCGCCCAGCACAGCATTGACCGCCGCCAGGAGGACGACTGCGATCATCAGCCGCAGGCTCAGCAGCGTGAAGGGCGGGACCACGTCTAAAACGATCTTGCTCACCACGTACATCCCGCCCCAGATGGCCGTCGCGGCCAGGCCAAAGGCCATGCCGGCCAGGTTCACGTAGCGGCTCATGTGGGCTTCTGTTTGATCACGTCCAGCGCGGCGGCCACAATATGCTCCGGCGTCAGGCCATACGCCGCCAGCAGCGTGTCGGGATCGCCCGATTCGGCATAGACATCGTTCAGGCCGACGAAGCGCATAGGCACCGGGTGCAGCCGGGCGACGGCCTGGGCCACTGCCGCGCCCAAGCCGCCGCGCAAGAGGTGTTCTTCGGCAGTGACAACGGCGCCGGTTCTGATGGCGGCGTCCATCACCGCCTCCTCATCCAGCGGCTTGACGGTGTGCATATCCAGCACGCGGGCCTGAAGGCCCTCCTCCGCCAGCAGTTCAGCCGCCTCCAGGCAGGCGGCCACCATCAGGCCGTTGCCGATGAGGGTCACATCCGTGCCGTCGCGCAGCAGGATCGCCCGACCCAGGCGGAACTGATCGCAGCCGTTGGCATATACAATGGGGAATTTCGGCCGCCCGGTGCGCAGGTAAGCCGGGCCAACGTGCTCGGCCAGCGCCCGCGTCGCGGCCCGCGTGGATGGCTCATCCGCCGGGACGACGACGGTGAAGTTGGGCAGGGCGCAGGCCAGGGCCACATCCTCAATTCCCATCTGCGATGGGCCGTCCTCACCGATGGTGACGCCCGCATGGCTGCCCACGATCTTGACGTTCAGGTTGGGCAGGGCCACCGACATGCGCAGTTGGTCAAAGGCGTTGCACATAACGAAGCAGGCGAAGCTGGCCGCCCAGGGCTCCTTGCCCGCCAGAGCCAGCCCGCTGGCGACGCCGACCATGTTGCTTTCGGCGATGCCCACGCTGAAGAAGCGCTCCGGGAACGCCTGGCCGAACAGTTCCGTGCGCGTGGAGTTGGCCACATCACCATCCACCACGACGATGTTGGGGCGTTCGCGCCCCAATTCCCGTAGCGCCTCGCCGAAGGCGTCCCGCGTCGCCTTGCCCTCCTTCAACCCAATACGTTTCCCGATCTTCATGCGAATGCGTCCCTCAATTATTTCTATCTCACCGCAGAGGACACAGAGATTTCTAAACGGATCGTAAGGTGAAACCCCCAGGCTTGCAGCACAGCCGTATGTAGATCCCACCTTGCGATCGGTTTAGAGCCCTGTGCGCTCTTTGCGGGCTCTGCGGTGAAATCAAGCCAGCGCTGCCAGCGCCTCTTGGGCCTCCTCCGGCTTCAGCGGGACGCCATGATACTTGTTGCCCGCCGGATCGGAGCGCTCCACCACCGAAATACCTTTGCCCTTGATCGTGTGGGCGATGATCACCTGGGGCTTGCCCCGGACCTGGCGCACCTCATCAAAGGCGGCGCGGATCTGGATGAAATTGTGGCCATCAATCTCCACCACATGCCAGCCGAACGCCCGCCATTTGTCGGGCAGGGGGTGCAGGGTGGGCATCACCCGCTCCACCGGCCCGGTCTGCTGGTACTTGTTGAAGTCCAGGATGGCCGTCAGGTTGTCCACCCTGTACTTTGCGGCGGCCATGGCCGCCTCCCAGACCTGGCCCTCGTCCGCCTCACCGTCGCCGATAAGGACGTACACGCGGTAATCGCGCCGGTCCAGTCGGGCGCCCAGGGCCATGCCCAGGCCAATAGACAGCCCCTGGCCCAGGCTACCGGTGGAGGCCTCCACGCCGGGCGTCATGCGGCGGTCGGCGTGGCCCTGCAGCGGGCTGCCGAACTGGCGCAGCGTGGCGAGCAACCCCCGGTCAAAATAGCCCGCCTCGGCCAGGACCGCATACAGGGCGGGCACGCCATGCCCTTTGCTCAGGACGAAGCGGTCGCGGTCGGGCCAATCCGGCTGCTGCGGGTTGTGGCGCAGCACGCCGTCAAAGTAGAGCACGACCAGGATGTCAATCATGGAGGTGCTGCTGGAGGGGTGGCCACTGCCCGCCCGCGTGGTCATCTCAATGATCTCGCGGCGCATCCGCCGTGCCAGGACGGCCAGTTCCTCAATTGTGCGTGGGGGCATAGGCGCGCTCACCTCGGCACCAGCCCGCCGCTGAGGAGATAAGCGACGCCAGCCACCACCAGCAGCAGCAAGAGCAGCGGGATCAACACCTTGGGGCTGGTGAGCGAAGGCAGCCGCAATGGCTGGTCGCCCCACTCCTCCAGCCGCTGCTCCAGGGGCAGCGGGGTCAGGGGGGTTGGCGGCTGAGGCGGCGGGACGGCTGCGGACAGGGGTTGGGGTTGGGCTGGCGGCGCCTCCGTGGCGTGGGCGCGGTTGACCACCATCAGCCGGTCCAGGAGATAAATGATCAGCGCCAGCGTAGCGCCCATCCCGACGACCACCCCCAGCCCCACCCCGACCAGGATGGCGAAAGCCAGCGCCTGGGGGATCGGCCCCATGGGCGTCTCCACCAGAGGCGCAGCGGGCGCCTCTGGGGCGGCGATGACCGGGCTAGGCGGCGCCGGGCGCTGGCTGGCCACGGGGTACAAGACCAACGTCAGTACGCCCACGCCCAGCAGGACGATCACCCAGCCGAGCACGTTGAGAGCGCGGGTTGTCTGAGTTGTCCGCCGATACAAGCAGGGACCTCCTTTGCGGACGGAGGACGGGAGGCGGAGGACGGACTGGACCATCCTCCGTCCTCTGTCCTCCGTCGGCTATGAGCGGTAGCGGTTGATCAGGTCTTGCAAGTCAAACGGTTTGGCTGCGGCCCTGGTGCGCACGGCCTGCAGGCTCTCCACGAAGCTGGGTCGGTTCTCCTTGTAGAACACGCCCAGGTACAGCACCTCGTCTTCCATCGCCAGGCGCATGGCCGCCGCCTTATCGCTGGGATCATGGTCGGCGGGCAGGTCGGCGGTCACTTGCCTGAAGTGATCGTAGGTGTCATAGAACGTCACGCAGGGGCTGTAGATCTGAATGAAGGCGAAGCCTTTGTGGCTGATGCCTTGCTTGATCAGTTCGGTGACCTCGCGTGGGCGGGCCGAGAAGCCACGAGCCACAAATGTGGCCCCATAGGCCAGCGCCATGAGCACCGGGTTAATGGGGTACTCGGCGTGGCCGTAGGGCGAGGCCTTGCGTTCCAGCGCATGTGGGCTGGTCGGCGAGGGCTGGCCCTTGGTCAGGCCGTAGATCTCATTGTCCATCACGATATAGGTGATGTCCACATTGCGCCGGGCGGCATGGGGCAGGTGCCCCGCGCCGATAGAGAAGGCATCGCCGTCGCCACCGACCGCCACCACCACCAGATCGGGCCGGGCCAGCTTGATGCCGGTAGCCAGCGGCAGGACGCGCCCGTGCACGCCGTGGAAGCCGTACGCCTCCACGAACGCCGGGAAGCGGCCCGAACACCCGATGCCGGAGGCGATCACCGCGTTCTCCGGCGGGATGCCCAGATCGGCGATGGCCTTATAGAAGCTGGACAGCACGCCGAAATCCCCGCAGCCGGGGCACCAGATCGGCTTGACGTCGCTCTTATAATCCTGGGGTTTCAGTTGAACCGTGCCAATATAGGGTGAAACCGGGACCTCTGTCATGAACTCGGTCATGGGGTTATCCTTTCGTCGTCTCTCTCCGCCCTCCGTCTTCCATATTACGCTGTCGCGCGTTCAATGACCCTCTCGTACACCTCCCGGATCTTGTCATAGATCTCGCCGGCGCGGAAGGGATGGCCGCGATACTTGTTCAGCCGGATGAAGGGCCGGGTGAAGCGCACGGTCAGCAAGTCGGCGAACTGGCCGGACATATTCATCTCCGGCACGATCACCGCCTGGCGGTTCTGAATGAAGCGGCCGATCCGCTCCACAGGGAGCGGATTGAGCACCTTGGGGTAGAACACGGCGACCGGCATGCCGTTTTCGGCGGCGCGGGCCACCGCCTCGCGCACCGGGCCGATGGTGGAGCCCCAGCCGATAATGGCCACAGGGGCGTCGGCGTCGCCGAACTCCTCCCACAACCGCCAGCGCTCTACGTACTCCAGCGCGCGCTGGATTTTGCGGGCGCGCTTCTCCATCATGCGCTGATGCAAATCCGGTTCAAAGCCGGGCGCGCCATCGGGGTAGTGCTCCAGCCCCTCCGCCGTGTACTGCCCACCGGGCATCCCCGGCAGTGACATCGGCGACACCCCATCCTCGGTCAGGCGATAGCGCTCGTACGGGCCGGTGCTGTTGTTGTTCGGGTCGTATAGCAGGCGAGGCTCAATATGCACCCTGGACAGGTCAAAGGGCGGGATGGTTTGGACGCGCACCGACATGTCCTGGTCGGACAGGAAAATGACCGGCGTCTGATATTTCTCGGCCAGGTTGAAGGCGTGGATGATGAGATAGAAGTTGTCCTCAATGGAGACCGGCGCCATGACGATGCGGGGGGCATCATCGTGGCTGCCGTAGAGCGCGGTCATCAGGTCGCCCTGAGAGACTTTGGTGGGCATGCCCGTGCTGGGGCCGCAGCGTTGCACGTCCACGATCACACAGGGCGTCTCGGTCATGACCGCGTGGCCGATCAACTCGTTCATCAGGTCCAGACCGGGGCCGGAGGTAGCGGTCATGGCGCGCACGCCGGTGAAGGAGGCGCCCAGCACCATCGCCAGGGCGGCCATCTCGTCCTCGGCCTGGACCATCGTCCCGCCGACCCTGGGCAGTTCGGCGGCCAGGAACTCCATAATGTCCGAGGCCGGGGTGATGGGGTAGCCCGCGTAGAACTTGCAGCCGGCGGCCAGGGCGCCGATGGCCAGCGCCTGATTACCGGACAGCGCCAGGCGTTCCTCCTGCGCCCGCGTGGGCAGGTGATAGGGCGATTCCGCGCCGAAGTGCTCCTCAACGTACCTGTAGCCCGCCTCCAGCGCCAGCAGGTTGTTCTTGAGCACGTCCTCGCCCTTGCGCCCCAGTTGCCGGATGATGACCTCTTTGCCCTTCTCCAGGTTGAGGTCCAGCAGCTTCACCAGCGCGCCGACGGCCACGATGTTCCAGCCGCGGGCGAAGCCGACGCTCTTGGCGATCTGGTCCAGCGGCAGGCCGTAGTGAACGATCTGGCTGTCCGCTGGCGGCTGGAGTTCGTTGCTGTTGTACACTAGCACCGCGCCGGGCTTAAGCAGAGTATAATAGCGGTCATACGTCTCCTGGTCGTAGGCCAGGAGGATGTCCAGGTCATCCCCCTGCGAGGTGACGGGATACGGCGCGGCACGCACCTGGATCATGACGTGCCCGCCCTTGATCTCGGCGGGGATGGTGCGGGTGGTATACACCTCCAGGCCCGACAGCGCCGCAATGCGGGCCAGCGTCTCCCCCGTGAGCACGATCCCCCCTTTGGCTGAGTCGCCACCAATGCGAACAACCAGGTCTTGGTTATCGGAAACGGACATCTTCCTCCTCTCAAGCTAAACGCAACGCAATGGAGATGCCATCGCGTACGGGCAATACTGTGACAGCCAGCTCAGGTTTTTGAGCAGCACGTCTATTATACTCACGGATGCCCTGCTCCGTCAATGTACCCCCCTGGCTATCAGGATCACCGATGTGCAGGGCATTATCGGCGACCAGCAGGCCGCCGATGCGCAAGTGGGGCAGGAGCGCCTCCAACAGGCGGGGCGCGCTTTCAACGTCAGTGAAGGAGCGCAGGATGTCCACGAAGATGAAATCAAACGTCCCGCCCAAGTGGTTGAGTATATCAAACGCCTCCCCCTCCACCACCGAGACGACATCGGCATAGCCGGCCTCTTTCACATTCGCCCGCGCCCGCGCGGCCATGTGCGGATTGCGTTCAACGGTGATCACCTGGCCGCCGCGCGGTTGCACGGCCGCCGCGAGCCAAAGCGCCGAATAGCCGATGGCCGTGCCCAACTCCAGTGCCTCCCGCGCCTGGATCATCTGGGCCAGCAGATACAGAAGATGGCCCTCGTATGGCCCGATAATGGGCACGTGATCCCGTTCGGCCTCGCGTTCCAGGCGCTCCATCACAGGCGAGCGTTGAGGCACCAACGAGAGCATATAACGTTCCAATTCGTCCATCATTGCTTCTCCTTTGTTACCGAGGGCTGCGGTCTTCTATCCTCCAGGCCCAGCAGAGCACAGAGCTACCCACAAATCGGCAGGCATTTCACCGGCATCTCCGGCGCACCCCCAGGCGTGCCCACGCCCATTATACGGGTGACGGGGAATCCGGCAAATCCTTGAGGCGTGGTTTGTCAGGAGGGGGCGGGGTTTTACGTGTTGGCCGGGGGCCTGCGGGGCAGATATGTGCGAAAAATTACACAGTTCCCAAAGAGGAACTCGCCAGTTCCTAAAATGAGAACTTGTAAGTTCCTAAAAATGGAACTTTTTGCCTTGACAGGGGATACAAGAGTATGCTAGAGTGTTGATGCCTATACAGGTCTCAACGCAGTGTGCAGGAGGGCGCCATGCACCGCTATCTCCTGTTTGACTCCGGCTGTTCACAGTGCACGGAAATCGCCCAGGCAGTTGAGCAGGCGACACAAGGCGGACTGGAGGCGCGCAGCCTGCGCGACCCCACCATGCAGCGCCTGCTGGCACAGGCGCGCCCCCACTGGCGCTGGCAGCCAGCACTGCTGGAGGTAGCGGGGGATCGGGTGCGGGCCTTCACCGGCCTGGCGATGGGCCTGCGCTTGATGGGGGTGCTTGGACTGCGCCGGGTATGGCGATTGGCCAAGCTGGTGAGAAGCATAGGCGTGCCATTGATGGACATAGACTGGGAGCGACGACAATTCCTGAAGCGTGTAAGCGGGTTATTGGCTGGGATGATCCTGATCCCAAAATTGGTTAAATCCCAGGCGTCAACGCAAGAGCCTGACTTCATCTGCTACGGTTGTCGTTGCTGTACAGAGGCTATTTGGTTAGAAGGCTGTTGTTGCCAAGGAGGTTGTTGTGGTGAACAGGGAAGATACGATTATTGTCGATGGCATCTCTACACGTGGCAGTACTCTTCATGTGGGTGCAGCTATTATTGCGGGACTATTTGCCTCCGGGTATCCTACTGTGCTTGCTAGTCTGAAGCTAAGAGAGATGGTTATGCGAGCACGCACAGATTTAAGCAGTGCCTTTTCAGTATCCATACAGATACTACCCATAGCGATGACCCTCGCACTCTGGCTTTTCATACAAGACCAGCTAAGTGGAGACCCATTGTTTACACAACTGACCCGGCTTGCACAATCAGGAGGTCCAGCGATGAGTGACTTCCCTTTCCTCTACGTAGCCGTGAACGAACCACCAGCCCAGCTAAGGCAGAATGCAAAGCAACTGGCTGAAGAAGGGGGGCTGAGAATGGAGTCTTTAGAGAAAAGACCTGTCTTCTCTATGCCTGGCAGCCGAGCTCTAGCCGATGCCCCCTCTTCTTTACGTGAACAGGCCCCTATTCCGGCTTATCTACCGCCGAATATCAGGAACGAGGGGGCTCTAATTAGCGAACACTTTCCATCTCCAGAGGAGAGCCGTCCCACGCTGATCCTACGCTACCCCGGCTCCTCGGATCAACCGATGGTTTCTCTCATTATCGTTCAACATCCTGCCCCTCCGTATGAGATTTGGCCCTTGCAGGTGCCGGTACAACGTGGCTTCTTTCATCCAGTAATCTATCCACCTCTTCGAGGCTACCTCATCCGTGGCGCTTGGGCAGTAAGCATGGATCCCCATTCTGGCCAAGCAAGGGTGGATTGGGGGGAGGAGGTAGCCATATCCCTGGTTTTCCTGCGGGGAGAAGATGTGATTACAGTGCTAGGTCAGCCTGCTTATGCCTTTTCGGAGCAGGAACTGGTAGCAGTGGCACTTTCCCTCATAGATTGAGCAAAAAGACCCGCGGATGTCGCCTTGTCAGCTGCGAGGCATTGGGCTACTGCCCGTAAGCGCAGGAGGGCGCAATGAGGGGTGAACCCTTAATCTTACTAGCTTAGTAGCTTGGTAGGCGGTCTAGCGAATTTTATAGACTGGTATGTTCTTCATACTAAAGTAGAGCTTGGGAAAGCTATCTTGATGGCGTCGGCTATGGCTATTGGCCTCTTTATCGGGGGCTTTATCTTGCGCAGCCTAGACATTCGCTCACGGTTCAAGCGGTTCAGGCTGTAGCTATTCCCTTTCCACAATCATCGCCACCGCCTCGCCGCCCCCCAGGCACAACGTCACCAACCCGCGCTCCTGGCCCCGGTCCTGGAGGGCATACAGCAACGTCGTCAACGTGCGCGCGCCGGACGCGCCCAACGGGTGGCCCAGCGCAATCGCGCCCCCGTGCACGTTCACTTTGTCCCAGTCCCAGCGATAGCCCATCTGCTCCATGCCGCGTGCATCAGCCAACACCTGCGCGGCGAAAGCCTCGTTGATCTCCACCAGGTCCACGTCGTCCAGGGTCATATCGGTGCGCTCCAGGAGCTTCGCCATCGCCTTGACCGGCGCGTAGAACAGCCACACCGGCTCCACCGCTGCATGTGTGTAGGCCACAATCCGCGCCATCGGCTGAAGGCCCAGTTCCTCAGCTTTCTGGCGGCTCATAAGCACCAGCGCCGCCGCGCCATCGTTCAGGCCCGGCGCATTCCCCGCCGTCACGCGGCCATCGGGCCTGAAGGCCGGCGGCAAGGCCGCCAGCGCCTCCAGGCTGGTATCCCGGCGCGGCCCCTCATCCGTATCCACGACCTTCGTCCCTTTCTTATCCGTGACCTCCACCGGGACGATCTCAGCCTTGAACTTGCCCGCATCGGTCGCAGCGATCGCTTTGCGGTGGCTCTCCAGCGCGAAGGCGTCCATCTCCTCACGGGTGACCTCAAACTTATCGGCGATGAACTCGGCGGCATTGCCCATCAACTGCTGCTCAAATGAGCACCACAGGCCATCGCTGACCAGCGCGTCCACCAGTGTATCGTTACCGTAACGATAGCCCCGACGGGCGTTGGGCAAGAGATAGGGGGCATTACTCATGCTCTCCATGCCCCCTGCCACATACACATCACCGTCGCCAGCGCGGATGGCCTGGGCCGCCAGCATCACCGCCTTCAGGCCCGAGCCGCACACCTTGTTCACGGTCACTGCGCCGACCTCCGCCGGCAGGCCACCGCGAATAGCCGCCTGGCGCGCCGGCGCCTGGCCCGCGCCCGCCTGCACCACCTGGCCCAGGATCACCTCATCCACCAGGCTGCCATCAATCCCGGCGCGTTCCACCGCCGCACGCACGGCAATTGCCCCAAGCTGCGTCGCCGGAATAGATGAAAGCACCCCGTTGATCTTACCCACCGGCGTGCGCACTGCGCTGACAATCACGGGTTCTCTGGCACGGTCTCCATCTGTCCTCATGGCTCCCCCTCATAGATCAGGGGGTAGAGGCCGATCCCCGATCATCTGTCCCTACCCCCTGATCCCAAACGGCTTTAAGACGCCGATAGGTCTCATCCAATAGTTCGGGGATGACGCGTGTCTGGCCAATGATCGGCATGTAGTTGGTATCGCCGCTCCAACGCGGCACGATATGCAGGTGCACATGATCGGCCACCCCGGCGCCGGCCACCTGGCCAATGTTGGCACCCATGTTGAAGCCGTCGGGGGCATAGGCCGCCCGCAGCGCCCTCAGGCTACGCACCACCATCTCCATCACCTCCGCCCGCGTCTCGCTATCCAGGTCCTCCAACGAGGAGACATGGGCATAGGGCACCACCATCAGATGGCCATTGTTGTAGGGATAGCGGTTTAAGACGACAAAGACGTGCCTGCCCCGCGCCAGGACATGCTCCGCCGCGTCATCCTGCGCCGTGATCTTCTCACAAAAGATGCACCTTTCAGGAGAGGGGTGCTCGCCGCGCAAGTACGCCATCCGCCAGGGTGTCCAGAGATGCTCCATCCACTTCCTTGATTCCTGTCACCGAAGGTGACGTTGTGAAATAATCCGTTGAGTACCTTACAGGGCTATTCTAGCAGAAATCGGCGAGGGCCGCAATTCTTGCGCCAATGTTCACAATCAGGTGCTCAACGGATTAGTTTCCTTGAATCCTATAGATAATCCGTTAAGTACCACTACAGGAATCAAAGGGGGTCAGACCGGTTTTGCCTGATTGCGGTTTGTGCTACAATTGAGTAGTGCCATCGGGCATGCAGGCGGCCAGCATGGAAGCAGCGGACATCCTCAACGGTCTGAACACCCAGATATTGGGCAGGACCATTTTCGCCTATTCGTCCATCGGCTCCACCAATGACGAAGCCAAACGCCTGGCAGCCGAAGGCGCCCCCGAAGGAACGCTGGTCATCGCCGAGGAGCAGACCGCCGGGCGCGGGCGCCTGGGTCGGCGCTGGCTGGCCCCACCCGGCACCGCGCTGCTCTTCTCGCTGGTGCTGCGGCCCTCGCTCCCCTTGGAGCAGACCGCACAACTCAGCATGGCCGTTGCCCTGGGCGCAGCGGAAGCGCTTGAAGCGGAAACCGGCCTGCCCATCCAGCTTAAATGGCCCAACGACCTGCTTATCCGCGGGCGCAAAGCCGGCGGCCTCCTCACAGAGACCTCCATCACGGGCGACCGGCTGGAATGGGCGGTCATCGGCCTGGGGCTGAACGTCAACCTGGACTTCACCGCCCCCGGCCTGGAGGCCCTGGCTGACCAGGCCACCAGCCTGAGTCTGGAGCTTGGCCATCCGGTGGACCGGGTGCGCCTGTTGCAGAGGCTGCTCTTGCACACGGAGGCCCATCTGGCCCTGATCTACCAGGGCCATTCTTTGCATCACGCCATCCACGACAGGCTGGCCTACCTGGGTGAGCCGGTGGTCGTAGAAGCGCCTGTGGGCCGCCTCGTCGGAACAGTCCTAGGAGTGGACGCGCAGGGTCGGCTGCGCCTGCGTCAGGCGGATGGCAGCGTGACCGAGGTCGCGGTTGGTGATGTGGTTCATGTCAGGAGAGGCTAGGGAAAATGGGCGTTGATTTGGAATGGGAGATAGGAGATGAAGAGGCCCCGCCCGCTACAGAATGGACGAACCCCTCCCTTATTATGGGAAGGGAGCGAGAGGAGGGATTCATCCCTCGTCCGTCGCCCATGTTCAGGCCCCGCCCGGAACGCCGCCGTTGGCGGGCCTGGATCCTCGCCGCGCTCATCTTTGGGGCTGTGGCCCTGGCCGCGCTCTGGCTCATCCAGGAGCAATGGCGACGCCAGCTTGAAGGGGAACTGCGCTCCACCCTCCTGCTGGAGGCACAGGCGCTGGCGCGTGGCGACCGCGAGATCTTCCTGGGGCTGCAAGACCCCCAGGACGAGAAATGGCGTAGAGCGCAAAGCGATCTGCTGGATAAAGCTCGCCAGGCCGACATCCCCGCCGACCAGGTGGGGATCATCGCCCTTGGTGTGGAGGGCGATTGGGCCTGGGCGGAAGTGCGCGCACCGCGCCCGGCTGCGGGGCTTTTCCGCCAGTCCGCAGCCGCAGGAGCGGCCCTTATAGAGCAGGTGCAGTTCTACCGCCGCATTGACGACCGTTGGAAACGCGTGGCGCCCAGCCCGGACTTCCTGGCCTATTGGGGCGAAGCGGCTGCCCTGGAAGCGCCCTACCTGCAGGTTGAATTCCCCGAACGCGACCGCCCCCAGGTGGAAGCCTGGCTGGCCGCGCTGGGGCCTTATGCCCAGGAGGTTTGCCTGGACCTGGGTTGCCCGGCCGAAATGAGGCTCAGCATCGTGCTCAGCCCCACGCTGGACCTGGACGAGTCGTTGCAGCAGATCGCTCCAGATGCGATCAGGCTAAGCTTCCCCTCGCCCCATGCCAGCGGTATCCGCCAGGACCATCTTCACTCGGAGGAGCCTATGCTCATCGCGCTGAGCTTTAGCCTGATGGCTGTGGCTCAGAGCAGCGGCTCCACCATGGCGGCCTACGAATTTGAGGGGCGCGGCCTGCCGGCGCGTGTCACCCTGGCACGGGCCATCTTTTATCATGAGTTTGACCGGGCGGTGGCGCTCCTGGCGACCCCGGAATTCCAGGCGGAGTGGGCCAATTTCAAAGATACGCTGATGAACCCGCTGTCGCAGGGGGAATGGCTTTCGCTGGCTCAGATGGATCTGGCCCCCTCCTGGCGTGCGCCGGAAGGCCAGGCCTGGACGCTGGTGGAATATGTCGCCGAAACCTATGGGCGTGAGCATATCGGCGAACTGCTCCGGGCCGCGCAATCTGCCCCCTCCCTGTCTGAGGCGTTGCGCACCGGGTTGGCGGTCCAGGATGTAAACGCCTTTGAGCGCAACTGGCGCAGTTTCGTGGCAGCCCGCCTGGGCCAGGCCCGACGAGATGTCCCCTTGCGGCCATGAACATTGAGGTTGAGTGGAGCATCAGTGACGATGAGACTGAATTCCCGCCGCTGCCGGAAGAAACCGCGCTGGCTGGCCCTTCACTGCGCCCAGGCTGGCGCCGCCTGGGGCTGATCCTGGCGGCGCTGATCTTTCTGGTCGCAGCGGTTGCCCTGATTGTCCGCAGTGTGATTGAGGGCGGCGAACGGCGGTTGGAGGCCAGCCTGCGCGACGCGGTGGCCCTGGAGATCGCCGCCATCCGCTCGACAGACCGTGAGTTATTCCTCTCGCTTCAGGACCCGACAGAGAGCGCCTGGGTGGCCGCCCAAGAGAACATCTTCTCCGCTTTCCACCGGCTCGGCATTATCCCCCAAGAGGTCATCCGCGTGGAGATGGGAGGCGACCGCGCCTGGGCGGAGGTGCGCCTGACGTGGCGCGGCTGGGGCGAACTGCAGCAAACCTGGGCTTACCGCCGGGTAGGGGAGGCCTGGCGACATACCCGCCTGGAGGAAAGCTGGTGGGGGCCGCGCACGATCCTGGTCTCCGGCCCGGTGCGGGTCATGTATCTCGCCCGTGACGAGGCCGCCGCTCACGATCTCATGGGCCAGGCGCTCAACTGGCTCTACCGGGCCTGCAACGACTTCAACTGCAACGGCCTGCCTGCTCTCACTATAGACATCACCAACTCGCTCTCGCTCCCGCCAGATACCGTGACCTGGATCGGGCCTGACCTGCTGAGCTTCCCCTCGCCACATGCGGGCTGGGGGTGGCCCAATGGTGAAGTGCCGGAGGGCCTGATTGGGGGGCTGGCACGGCAGCTTGCCCGCAAGGCGATTTACAGCCGGCCTGGGCTGGACCAGTTCGGCCCGGCGCTGCAGCCAGGGCAGGCCCACCCCCATGTGGCCCTGGCCGAACAGGCCGCCGACTGGGCGCTCAGCCAGTGGGGCCTCGGCCCCGCCCCACCACCGTCCAACTACGTTGCCGCGCTCGCCGCCCAATACGGCCCCAAGGTCGTGCGCAATCTGATCGCTGCGTTGGGTCAGAGCGATAGCATTGAAGGAGCACTGACGCAGGCGTTGGGCACCTCGCTGGCTGCGCTGGACCATTCGCCGGATTTCTTTATCTTCCTGCTCAACGCCGAAGCCGAAGCCATTACCCGCCGCGACAGAGACACGTTCCAGGCCCTGCAAGACCCCAATATCCCCGGCTGGGGGCGACTGCAACTCAACCGCTACGAACGGGCCGAGGCCTGGGTAGCCATGCAAGGCGCGATCATCAGCCGCGTCCGCCGCCGCGCAACCCGCGACCGCATCCTGGTCATGCGCGTTCAATTCATGGGGCCAGGGGGGACGATACAGCGTATAGAGTCATTCCGCTGGGCGGGCAACCGCTGGCTACATACCTGGCCCGCGTTGGAGGCTTGGGGCCAGCCGATCAGCCAGACGGATGGCATCTTCCGCATCGTCTATCACGAGCGCGACGCCGATCTGGTTCGGCCGTTCATCCCGCGCCTGAACGGCCTCGTCGCGCAGATCGCCAGCGACCTGGGGCAGCCTGTCCCCTCGCGCCCGCTGACGGTCACCATAGACCCGGTGGCACTGGGCTATCAGGGGCTGCCGGACCTGATCGTGCCCTCGCCCTGGGCTACCGGGCTGCCGCCGGGAGATGCCCCTGACGCAGGCAGCGCTTTCTTGCTGCGCCAGGTCGTCGCACTCATGGTGCACTCGCTGGCCTGGAGAGATATGCCGGCGGAACTGACGCCGGGGCAGGCGGCGGCGCTCTCTGCGCTGGTGGAATGGGAGGTGCGCTCCGTGTTGGGGGAGCCGCTCCTGGATGCTGAAGCGCGGGCGGGGTTAGGGCAAGCCCTGGCCAGCAGTCAACTCCTGCCGCCCGACCTTTTGTGGGCGACGCCGGTGATCGTGCGCCCATCGTTCGGCCAGCCGGAAACCCTGGCCTGGCCCCTGGCGCGGGCCGAGTGGCTCACGCTTATAGACACCCTCATCCAGGGCGAGAGGCAGCGTCTGCCCGTATTACGGGCGCATCTCCCGACCGCACGCTCCATGGAAGACTGGCTGCAGCGCAGCCTGGACCTGAGCCTGGCCGAGGTGGAAGCGCATTGGCGGGCAACGCTAAGCCGCTATTGACCCGCCTACGGCCTCAGCGTCAGCACTCCCTCAGCGTTCCGCTCAATCTCTGCCCGATCCCAGAGCTGCGGGTGATACTGCCCGTTCAGCCACAGCGGGATAAAGTCGTCGTAGTGACGGTGATAGGGATGGCCGGACTGGCCGGTCGTGTGGATGGCGCGTGAGTTGCTCAGGTTTGACAGATCGTAGATGGCACGCATGGAGGGCACGCTGCGCACCGCGAAAGGCGTCTCTATGCTCCAGCCGTTGGCGTTGACGATGGAACTGCCCCCATCAGCGGGGAAGGGCCCCCGATTAAATATCTGCTCAATGACGCTAATACCTGACCGCCCCAACGACTGGTTGACGAACGTGGCGGTATGTAGCCTGCCCCAGGTCCAGCTATTCATGTCCTCGCCCAGGCGCTGCGTCAGGTCGGCCACCGCGTCCAGCACACTGCGCTTGAGGATGTCGTCGCGGGTTTCCTGCTGATCGGACGTGGTGACGTCATCCCACCACTTCGCTGCGGGATTCGCCAGCAGCCGCGCGATGACCGTGCGCGAGAGGGCGCCACTGTTGGGATAATCACGGATCAGGTCAGGGCCGAGTTCATCCTGGAACAGGTTGCGCCCCAGGTGGATGTAAATCGTCTCAAACAGGGTGGCCCCCACACTCTCACGCTTCTCCTGCAAGTCCCAGGTGCGCAGCCGGTCCAGGGCGGCATCGGCGCGGGCGTCGCCGGTGCGCAGGTCTTGGAGGTAGGGCATGACCTCCTCGGCGTAGAGGGCATAGGCGTCAAGCTGGATCGCAGCCATATCGTCCACCGTCAGCTTATCTTTAGCGGTGAGCAACTGGATAATGCGGGCGGCGCGATAGCCAAAGTCGTAATCGCTGCCGATCAGATAAGGGTAATCCGGGCCGGTGATGGCGTTATTGGCCGTGACGATCCAGCCCTGGGGCGGGTTGAAGACGCGAGGCAACTGGTCATAGGGGATGGCGCCGCTCCATTCGTACTCCCCCGTCCAGCCGGGGACGGGCATCAGGCCATCCCCTTTGGCGCGGATGGGGATTTGGCCGGGGAGCAGGTAGCCGATGTTGCCGTCCACGTCGGCGTACACGATATTCTGCGAGGGAGCAGCAAAGGTCTCACCGGCGCGGACGAAGTCGTCCCAGTTGCCCGCCCGGTTTAAACCGATCAGCGTTCTGAACACGTGGCCCGGCTCCAGCGCCGTCCAGCGCAACGCCAGCGGTTGCTTCAGGCTCTCGTCCACATCGGAGAGGAGCGGCCCATGACGGCTGATGCGCACGTTGAGGACAACCGGCTCGGCCCGGCCGCGCACGCGGATGGTCTCCGGCACGATCTGGAAGTCCTCCCACTGCCCCTGGTATTCATACTGGTTGGGATTGTCCGGGTTGATCTTCTCAATGTACAGGTCCTGCACGTCGGGGCCGGCGTTGGTGAAGCCCCAGGCGATGCGAGCGTTGTGGCCCAGGATCACGCCAGGCACACCCGCGAAGGAGAAGCCCACCACGTCAAAGCCGCCGCCGTGTAGCCCGACCTCATACCAGATGGAAGGCATCTGGATGCCCAGGTGGGGATCGTTGGCCAGTAAAGGCTTGCCGCTGGCCGTGCGTGACCCGGCCACAACCCAGTTATTGCTCCCCACATCAGATGCCCTAAGGCTCAGTCCACCTGCGCCCAGGAGCGCCCGCAGTTGGGCTATGGCGTCCAGAGGGGACGTGTCCACATCACGCCAGTTGACAGGCCCGTCGTCCGTCATCAGTCGCCCCTGGAGCCCCACCCCGCCGGGCACGATCACGGGCCGGTCGGCAGGGTAGGGCGGCAAGAGTTCGTTCACCGCCTCCGGGCCGAGCTTTTCGGCCAGGCGAACGCGCAATAGCTCCGTGTCCATATTCCCGCCCAGGTCCCAGGCCATGAGCTTGAGCCAGGTGAGGGAGTTGAGCGGCGTCCAGGGTTCTGGCGTGAAATCGGCGCCGACAAGGGGCGAGTTGAGCAGGGTAAATTCAAGCCCCAATTGGCCCGCATGGCTGGTGAGATAGGCGTTGACGCCGCTGGCATAGGCGTTCAGGATCGTCCGCTCTTCCTCGTTGAGCAGTTCCAACTCTTTGGCGGCGGTGCGGTGCATCCCCAGCGTGCGCAGGAACTTATCCGTCTCCAGGGTGGCGCTGCCCAGGACCTCAGACAGGCGCCCCTGACCGATGCGCCGCCAGAACTCCATCTGCCAGAAACGGTCCTGGGCATGGACGTAGCCCTGGGCGAAGAACAGGTCCTCCACGGTCTGGGCGTAAATGTGGGGCACGCCCCAGGTATCGCGGATGATGGTGACCGGCGCTTTCAACCCCGGCGCTTGCACTGTCCCACTGATCTGGGGGAAGGGCTGGCGGGTCAGGACGAAGCTGCCCCCCACGACGACGAGGGCCAGGATAATGACCAGGGCAACCAGGACGGTGAGAATGCGCCTCAAAGTGCGCATGGCATGGCCTCCTTGTTGGGTTGTCCTGGTTATACTACAAAGTGCCGGGCTTGTCTAATCCGGTTGGATGACCGGGGATCGGGCTGAGAGCATGGGCCTGTCTGGTCCGCCAACCTGGCAGCAATGCTGTGCGACGGAGGATATATGGCCGCGTTGCGCCCCATCTGAGTTCAACTTGCTCCTTACCCGGTTGAACTGGACGGAGACCACCGTGGATGCACCTCAACTGGCTGACGGCGCACAGGCCCGTCTGCGCTTCCACTTCACCTCCGACGTTGGCGTCGTGGCGGATGGTATCCATGTGGACGACAGCGTCTTGAGTTGCACGCCGATCGTCTGCAACTGGCATCTTCTCTATCTGTCCATTACGCTCAAGAACTGAGTTGCCCCTCTATAAGCCAAACGTCCCGCAGGCTCATGAGCCTGCGGGACGTTCCTTGATGTAAGGACCTCACAGGTCTCGAGACCTGCGCGGTCCGTCCTCGTCGGTGTGGGCTTTTAGTGTGACATCATCTCCTTGTGAACGCGCGGCGAGCGCCCGTTGGGCGAGGGGCCATCGGCCTGGTCCGCGATGAACTGCTCCGTCTCCGTTGAACCCTGCAGGGCCGCGGTCGAGCACTGACCGCGGGTCACCGCCATGAGCACCTGGTCGAAATAACCTGTGCCCACCTCGTGCTGGTGCCTTGTCGCCGTATAGCCGTGCGCCTCTGCCGCAAACTCGCGGCTCTGCAGCGCAACATAAGCGCTCATGCCGCGCTGCCGGTACTCCTGCGCCAGCGCGAAGATGTGATAGTTGTTCGAGTGCCAGCCCGCCAGGGTGATGAACTGGAACTTGTAGCCCATCGCCCCCAGTTCGCGCTGGAACTTTGCGATGGTGGCATCGTCCAGGTGGCGCTTCCAGTTGAATGAGGGCGAGCAGTTATAGGCCAGCAGCTTGCCCGGGGCCTGGGCGTGGATGGCCTCAGCGAACCGGCGAGCCTCATCCAGATCAGGCCTCGAGGTCTCAAACCAGAGGAGGTCGGCGTAGGGCGCATAGGCCAGGGCGCGGGCGATGGCGGCCTGCATGCCACCCTCCACGACATAATAGCCCTCTGCTGTGCGCTCGCCTGTGATGAACTCGCCGTCGCGCGGGTCAATGTCGGAGGTCAAGAGTGTCGCACCCAGTGCATCCGTGCGCGCGATCAGGATGGTGGGCACGTCAAGCATATCGGCGGCCAGGCGGGCAGCGCTCAGCGTGCGGATGAACTGCGAGGTCGGCACCAGCACCTTGCCGCCCAGGTGGCCGCACTTCTTTTCAGCGGCCAGTTGGTCCTCAAAGTGCACGCCGGCGACCCCGGCCTCGATCATGGCCTTCATCAGCTCAAAGGCGTGCAGGGGGCCGCCAAAGCCGGCCTCGGCGTCGGCAACAATGGGCGCGTACCAGTCATGGCCATCATGGCCATCCACGCGGCCGATCTGATCGGCCCGCATCAGTGCATTGTTGAGCCGCCGCACCAACGCCGGGACGCTATTGGATGGGTACAGGCTCTGGTCAGGATAGGTCTGACCAGCCAGGTTGCCATCTGCCGCGACTTGCCAGCCGCTCACGTAGATGGCCTTCAGCCCGGCGCGGACCATCTGCACCGCCTGCGCCCCGGTGAGCGCGCCAAAGGTGGCCACATAAGGCTCGGTATGCAGCAGATGCCACAGGCGTTCGGCGCCGTGCCGGGCGAGCGTATATTCAATCTTGAGGGAGGGGCGCAGCCGGATGACATCGTCGGCGGAGTAATCACGCCGGATGCCGTGCCACCTGGGGTCAGTGGCCCAGCGCCGATTCAGTTCCCCGGCGGGATCAGAAAAGCCCTCAACGTGTGTGCTCATTCCGCTTATCTCCTCTATGTTAAGAATGGATACGCGATGAACGTCAGGAATTCGGTGAACTGCTCCGTCAAAGTCAACTGGTCGAGGATGTCGGCGGCTTGCTGGTAGCAACTGGCCGCGCTTGCCTTGAGCCTATCCAGTTCCTCATCACGAATACGCTTATACAGCGCGCCCGTGATCGGCGCCCCCTCCTCTGTCCTGGCGGCGTGGCGAATCCACTGCCACAGTTGCGCCCGGCTGATCTCGGCGGTGGCAGTGTCCTCCATCAGGTTGTTGATCGCCGCCGCGCCGTTCCCACCGAGCCAGGAGGCCAGGTATTGCAGGGCGACGCTCACGTTGTTGCGGATGCCCGCTTGTGTGATCTGGCCGCCGGGCACGGAGATATTCAGCAAGTCGCTTGCACTGACCTGAACTTCTTCACGCAGGCGCTCCTTCTGGTGCTTCTTCCCAGGCGGCAGTGCCCGGTCGAAGACCTCGGTCGCTATCGGCACTAGATCAGGGTGGGCAACCCAGGTGCCATCGAAGCCATCACCGGCCTCGCGCAGCTTGTCCTCGCACACCTTCGCCAGGGCGGTCGCGTTGACCTGGGGGTCTTTACGGCTGGGGATGTAGGCCGCCATGCCGCCAATCGCGTGCGCGCCGCGGCGGTGGCAAGTCTTGACCAGCAACTCGGTGTAGGCCCGCATGAAAGGCACCGTCATGGTCACCTGCGCCCGGTCGGGCAGGACGCGGCCCGGGTCGTTGCGGAACTTCTTGATGATACTGAAGATGTAGTCCCAGCGCCCGGCATTGAGACCGGAGGCGTGATCCCGCAGCTCGTACAGGATTTCGTCCATCTCAAAGGCCGCCAGGATCGTCTCGATGAGCACGGTCGCACGGATCGTGCCGCGGGGAATGCCCAGGGCATCCTGGGCAAAGTGGAACACCTCATTCCACAGCCGGGCCTCCAGGTGGTTCTCCAGCTTGGGGAGGTAAAAATACGGCCCGCTGCCGCGCTTGAGGAGTTCGTGCGCATTATGGAAGAAATACAGCCCAAAGTCGAACAGGCTGGCGGAGATGGGCTGGCCGTCCACCAACACATGTTTCTCGGCCAGGTGCCAGCCACGCGGGCGAACCACAAGTGTGGCTATCTCCTCATCAAGGCGATACAGCTTCCCTTCTGGGCTGACAAATGCCAGGGTGCGGCGCACCGCATCCATCAGGTTGATCTGCCCATGCACCACATTATCCCATGTTGGCGAGAGCGCGTCCTCGAAGTCGGCCATGAACACCTTCGCGCCGGAGTTGAACGCATTGATCATCATCTTGCGGTCCACCGGCCCAGTGATCTCCACACGCCGGTCCACGAGGTCGGACGGTGTGGAGGCCACCTTCCAGTCACCCCGGCGGACGTGCTCAGTTTGCGGCAGAAAGTCGGGCAGCACACCCGCGTCTAACTGCGCCTGGCGCTCGGCCCGGCGTTGGAGCAACGCCTGGCGCGTCGGATTGAACTCGCGGTGAAGTCGGACGACAAAGCCCAGCGCCTGCGGGGAGAGCACACGCGCACCCTCCGCATCCACCTGCCCGACGATCTCGACCTGCTCCCCTCTCCCTGCCATCCCCCTTTTCGCTCCCCCACTGGCGGCACTCAAGCCCCCGACTCTCGCCACAAACCGGGGTCCGTTCTACCCGTCACAAACAATATAAGCGCAGATTGTTCTGAATGGAACAACCGAACGGGGTGTTTTGCCGGGGCCAGATGGGTAGGGTAGACCTACCCGATTGGGTGGGTAGTGTCCGATGGGGCACCACGCACACGGAAGTAGAAGCCTGCCGCCTCCGTGCGGTTATTCACGCCGAGCTTCTGAAAGATGTTCTGGAGATGGAATTTGACCGTGTTCTCGGAGAGATTGAGCGCCTCGGCGACCTGCGTGTTGGTCAGCCCCCTGGCGACGAGCGCGAGCACCGCCCACTCACGCTCGGAAAGGCTGGGGGCGCTGCCCGGCTGGTGGCCACGCAACCACTTGCGTGCGGCTGGCGGGAAGACCAGGTTGCCATGCCCTACCTGCCGGATGGCCTCAATCGTCTGGCGCGGTGGTGCGGTCTTCAGTGCAATGCCGTCAGCACCGCCCTCCAGGGCCGACTGAATGGATTCACCGTCGCCAAAGGCTGTGAGTACGAGCACGCGCACAGGCAGCCCGCGCCGCCGGATCTCGGTCAGACAACTGAGGCCGTCAAAGGTGGGCATCTGCAAATCCATCACGACCACATCCGGCTGGTACTTGTCCAGGACGCGCAACAGGCCGGCGCCATCGGTAGCCGTAGCGATCACCTCGATATCCGGCTCGTGCGCCAGCAGCCCGCGCAGGCCCTCCAGGACAAGTTCATGGTCATCGGCCAGGATGACCTTGAGGCGGCCTGCTTCCCCAGCTTCTTTACCGAAAGGGGCAGGGCGGGCCGGCTGAGACAGGCGCTTATTCCTCACTCGGCACCTCCACCACGATGCGCGTGCCTGCGCCGGGGGCGGACTCAATCGCGAATGTCCCACCGACCAGGTTGACGCGCTCACGCATCCCGCGCAGGCCAATGTGTTCGCCTCGCTCCGTGCCTTCCGGGCCGACGAGCGGCGGCGGCGTAAACCCACGCCCCTTATCTATCACCTCTAGCCGCACCCAACCCCGCCGGTGCGAGAGGCGCACCGTCGCCCGTTTCACGCCTGCATGGCGGTACACGTTGGAAAGCGCCTCTTGCAGGAGGCGATAAACAGCGATTTTCACCGGCAAGCTGACGCGCGGGATGCGACCCTGCACCTCAAAGTCCACGCGGCAGGTGGTCAGTTCCTCATGCTGGATGATCAGCCCCTCGATCACTGAGAGCAGATCGCGCCGGGCAAACTCCGGCGGGCGGAACGTACCCAGCGAGGTCTTGATCTCGGCCAGCGAAGTCTCCAATAGCTCGGACACCCGATTGAGGGTCGCCAGCCATTCGTCATCGGACGCTTCGCCGCGGCTGACGCGCGCCTGGAGGAGATTGACCTGTGAAAGCGCGGCGAAAAGCTTCTGCACCGGCCCATCATGGATGTTCAGGACAATCCGCTGCAACTCCTCCTCGGTGACCGCAAGGATACGGCGGGCAGCTAGATGCTCATCGGTGGGCAGCATCGTGGGTCCTTTCTGCCAACGGCTGTCGTCCTCAGCCATAGGCCCCCAGTTCAACCGCACCAACTGGCCCAGGATGCTGTGCAACGCTGCCGCACGGGGAAGGGCTGGCGGGTCAGGACGAAGCTGCCCCCCACGACGACGAGGGCCAGGATAATGACCAGGGCAACCAGGACGGTGAGAATGCGCCTCAAAGTGCGCATGGCATGGCCTCCTTGTTGGGTTGTCCTGGTTATACTACAAAGTGCCGGGCTTGTCTAATCCGGTTGGATGACCGGGGATCGGGCTGAGAGCATGGGCCTGTCTGGTCCGCCAACCTGGCAGCAATGCTGTGCGACGGAGGATATATGGCCGCGTTGCGCCCCATCTGAGTTCAACTTGCTCTTTTCTGGCTTTTGCACAATGATATAAGCATGGAGGACGCATAGCTGCAGCGTTATTCCATACAACAATGGCTCTTAAAATGGGGGCATCCCATCCCGTAGACAAGGGGGAGGGACGGGCGCTATTCCTTAATGGAGAAGGAGGCAACCGTGAATCCTAAGCGTATCTATGGTTTAGTTATAAGCTTGGCGGTTGTGGCCACAGCCTTAGCTTTCGTGGCGAGCCAAGTAAATGCTCAAGATGACATCGTCGCGGAGCTAAGAGAGCGTCTGGCCCGGCAAGGTGTACCGGTGAAGGATGTCGCCATCGTAAGCCGAATTCCCTTTAAAATTGAGATTACTCTACAGAGTGCAAGTACAGGCCAATTTGTAGCGCCCGATGATCCCATATATGGCGCGGCTGCGCAGCGTGAAGTGGCTGCAGCACGGGGGCGTGGATTCAAAATATACTCCCTCACATTGAGGATTGTGAATCCTCAGGGACAACCCATCACTTGGGCCGATCTCCCTGTGGATGAAGCTTTAGACACACAGCCGCTCTTGCCTTCTCTTTTAGATGACAGTGTAGTGGCTCAGGTTATTCGTGAGCACCTCTCCTTAGATAGTATGTCCTTGGATAGGCTAGATATTGGAAGGGATATAAACGGCACCCAGGTGATTACAATTACATTGTCTGCTAAAGATATTGAGACAGCAAACCAGACAGTTCCAACAATGATGTGGACACTGAGGACATTGGTGGAGCAACTCAAGACAGAACGAGCAGCCCAGATCGCGAGTTACCGGGTTGACATCTTTGACGCCCAAGGGCAGCCGTTACTCAAATATGTAAGAGACGACACGGCGTCGGAGTCGCGAGAGAACTGGTGGCAGGCACCGGGCATGACTCAGGATTGGTTTCCACATCCTCCCCCGCCTATTCCATCGCACTAGCCAAGTGCTCAGCAACTTAGCCCAGGCGGACGTTGACCGGGATGCAGTGGGCGGGGTTGAAGGTGGCCTGCCAGTGTAGGAGAGTTAGTGGGTGCGTTCAACCGCCGACCGCGCCAGCGCGATCAGCGCGTCATGGGACGGCGAAGGGGGGAGAACCGCCAACGCGGCCACAGCGCGGTCAGCGAACTTATGTGCCTGGTCAAGCGCTTCTTCAATTGCATCGGCATGGATCAGGCCCTCGGCCAGGGCGGAAACCGTTTCACGCATCGCAGGAGGCAGGTTGAGCAAGGGCAGGCTGAACTTGCCCTGGGTGAGGTCCGCGCGCACCGGCTTGCCCAGCACTTGAGGGTCGCCGATCAGGTCCAGGACATCGTCCACGATCTGGAACGCCAGGCCGATATTGTGGCCATAGGTGCCCAAAGCAGCGACAATCGCCTCATCTGCACCCGCCTGAAGCGCCCCCAGCCGGGCCGCCGCCGCGAAGAGCGAGGCCGTCTTTTTGGAGATGATGCGGAAGTAGGTCTCGCGGTCCAGCGTGCCCTGCCGGGCCGTCTCCACCTGCAGCGTCTCGCCCTCCACCAGAGCCACACAGGCCTCGGCCAGCGTAGCGTTGACCTCAGGCCGGTAGGGCACCATGAGATGATAGGCTTTGGTGAACAGGAAATCGCCCGTCAGCAGCGCCGTCGTCGTGCCCCATAGCGCATTGACTGTCGGGCGGTTACGGCGCATGTCGCTATGGTCATTGATGTCATCGTGGATGAGGGTGGCCGTGTGAATGATCTCAATCGCCGCCGCCAGGGGGATGGCCTGGTCCAGGTCGCGGCCACCGGCGGCGTCGTAAGCCAGAAGGAGCAGGCGGGGACGCAGACGCTTGCCCCCCGCGTTGAACATATGGCGGCTGGCCTCAGTCAACAGCGGGACATCGCTAACCACCAGGGCATTTAATTGGGCCTCCACTGAAGCCAGGGCCTGTTCCAGATTCATGGCGCACCTTGTTTGTTACATTTATTACTTTCTGAATATTTCAAACGAATTGTATCCCCACCCACTTTCCATGTCAAGGGCCTGGCGGCGGCTTGATTTCCAGGCGGGTGAGTTCCCTTAAGCTATGGGGGTCGCGGCTGAGGACGGCCTCCAGGGCCTGTTGAGCGAAGCGGAAGAAGGCATGCAGGCTACCAATGCGCTCTAGATACAGGTCGGCTAAGGCGCGCTCCTCCTCGGTCATCTCCGACTTGGCCTGTTCCAGCTTGGCAATGCTCTCCCCAATAACCCGTAGAGCCTGCTCAACTTCGCGCCGTTCGCGTCCCTCCAGCACCGTAGCGATGATCTTCCACAAATCCGTCTCGGCCTCATAATATTTACGCCGGTCGCCGCGCACCCAGACCTCCTTCACCGTGCCCCAGCGTTCCAACGCCTGCATATTCATGCTCACGCTGCCCTTGCTGATGTCCAGCCGCTCGGCCAGCTCGTCCAGGGAGAGCGGCCTGGGGCTGAGCAGAAGCACGCCATAAAGCTGGCCCATGACCTTGTTAAAGCCGAAGAACTGCGCCAGCCGCCCCAGTCCCTCAATCGTGCTCGTGCTGACCGCTTCCAGGTCTTTTTGCATCTCTATTCACCCACATCGTTCAAAAAGTTCTAAACTGTACAAATTCAGCATACCCCGAAACGACGCCTCTGTCAAATCAATGGAAACGGTCCCAAAACAGCGTATCATACAGGGCCTTGCCGATCAGAGCAACCGTCAGGAACACAGTTACAGGCCACTGGGCCGCGATCACCCAGGCCGGGATAGTGGCTGGGAGAGGCACAAGCGCTAGGATGAGGGCCGACACCAGGGCCAAGAGGACGCGCCAGGCAAAATGCCACCGCCGCCCCCTCCCCGTCCATTTGTCTTGTGATTTATCTTGTGGTATCATTTGGAACAATCAAGTCCACAGTTTCACAAGCGGCCCTTTGCGGGCCAGGGAGTGTCAGGAGTATGCTGGGGCCAAACACTGTACCAGACATTGTCGTCGGGCGCCTACCCATTTATCTGCGAGCCTTATCACAACTGGCCCGGGAAGGGCGCGAGATCACCTCGTCACATGAACTGGGCGAGCGCCTGGGCATCAGTTCGGCCCAAATCCGCAAAGACCTTTCGCACTTTGGCACATTTGGCAAGCAAGGCACCGGCTACCGCATCGCCGAACTGGAAAACCGCCTGCGGCAGATCCTCCATATTGACCGCGAGTGGGAGGTGGCCCTGGTCGGCGCCGGCGACCTCGGCCACGCCCTGGGCCGCTATAACGGCTTCCGCGACCGCGGCTTCCGCATCACGGCTATCTTTGACCGCGACCCAGCCAAGATCGGGGAGAGGATCGGTGAACTGGAGGTGCAGGATGTGGCCCACCTGCACGAGGTCATCCAGGCACGCCATATCCGCGTGGCCATGATCGCCGTCCCTGCCAGCGAGGCCCAGAAGGTCGCCGACGCGCTCGTGGAGGCCGGCGTCAAAGCCATCCTGAACTACGCCCCCATCACCATCACCGTCCCCCCCGGCGTGTACGTCCAATATATTGACCCGGTCGTCCACCTGCAACGCATGACCTATTACCTTGAATAACGTTCAGCCCGCAGCTTAAATCTGCGGGCCTGCTCTGTTGCCCAAACAGCCGTAACGAGCGAATATCCGGCTGCTGTGAAGCCCTACCGTAAACGGTGGGGTGTAGGGGGATACCGCCGTGTGCCCCCACGCAGGCTTAAAACCCCGGCACCGTCCGCCGCATAATGTCCAGGTCTTCCAGGGCGCGCCCTGTGCCCAGGACGGTGCAGGCAATCGGGTTATCGGCGACATAGGCGGGGACGCCGGTCTCGCGGCTGAGCAGCCGGTCCATATGGCGCAGCAGCGCGCCCCCGCCGCACAACACCATCCCCCGGTCAATAATATCCGCCGCCAGTTCTGGCGGCGTCTTCTCCAACACCGTGCGTACCACGTTGACAATCGCCATAAGATGCTCGGAGATCGCCTCGGTGACCTCGCCGGAGCCGATGGTGATCGTCTTGGGCATACCGGTGACCTGATCGCGCCCCTGCACCTCCATATGGAGCTCGTCCTCCAGGGGTAAGGCGCTCCCGATCTGGAACTTGATCTGCTCGGCGGTGGCTTCGCCAATGGCAAGATTGTACTTCTTACGCACGTAAGAGACGATGGCTTCGTCCAGGCGCACGCCCCCCACGCGGGCCGACTCGGCGCAGACGATGCCGTTCATCGCCATCACTGCTGCCTCACTCGCTCCACCCCCCAGGTCCACAATCATATTCCCGGTGGGCGTGCCCACCGGCAGGCCAGCGCCCATCGCGGCAGCCAGCGGCTCAGGCAACAGGTGCGCCTCTCGCGCCCCCGCCTGGATCGCCGCCTCGTGCACGGCGCGGCTCTCCACACTGGTCACCCCATAGGGCACGCTGATGACGACGGTGGGGCGGAACAGCATAAAGTTGCCGCACACCTTCTTGATGAAGTACTCCAACATGCGCTCGGTGACCTCGTAATCGGCGATCACCCCATCGCGCAGCGGGCGCAACACTTCCAGCGTATCTGGGGTGCGGCCATACATCTCCCGCGCCTCCTGGCCAATCGCCACGATCTTGTTCTCGTGAACCGAGATGGCCACAACGGAGGGTTCGTGCAGGACGATGCCCTTCCCGCGCAGGTAGACAAGCACGTTGACCGTGCCCAGATCAATACCGAGCTGTTTCGCGAACAAGTGGGCTCCTAATTTCCTTGATCTCTGTCACCGAAGGTGAGGTTGTGGAACAATCCGTTAAGTGCCTTCACAGGCGGTGGACGACAGACGACGGCCGGCAGATGATAGCGGTCCGTCGTCTATTCTTCGCCGAACATTTCGCCGGGGCCGGCGCGGGGGCGCCGCTTGCGGGCGACTTTGAGGCGGACAAGAGAACGACGTAGCGCCGCATCCACACGCGCCGCCTCGCCAGGGTCGGGGATGCCCTGCGCCAGCAGCGCCTCCGCCCGCCGACGCGCTGCCTCGGCACGGGCGATGTCAATCTCCAGGGCATGCTCCGCCGTGTCCGCCAAGACGGTCACCTTATCCGGGCGCACCTCCATAAAGCCGCCGCCGATAGCGAACGATTCTTCCAGGCCGCCCCGCTTGACGCGCAACTCGCCCGTGCTCAACGCGGTCAGGAGCGGTGCGTGATGCGGCAGGATGCCCATCTCGCCCTCCACCCCTGGCGCGATGACCATATCCACATCCTCACTATACACCAGGCGCTCTTGCGTCACAATTTCCAGGCGAATCGGACTCATGTCCCTATCCTCTCTCAGACCCAGCAGATCACCGAACCGTCACCCCCCTCTCCCCGCCTCTCCCCCATTCAGGGGGAGAGAACTTTTCCCCTTATCTCCCAACCCCCTCTCCCAGGCTGCGGGAGAGGGGGCGAAGAGGGTGAGGGCTGGATCACCCCCTCCCCCCTTGTGGGGGAGGGCTGGGGTGGGGGGTAGGGGCACAGCGTGCTGTGCCCCTACTGATCTACGAAGACTGGGCCTTCTTATACGCCTCCACCACGTCGTCAATTGTCCCCTTCATGTAGAAGAAGCTCTCCGGGATGTCATCGTGCTTGCCATCCAGGATCTCGCGGAAGCCGCGCACGGTCTCCTTCAGTGGGACGTACACCCCCTTGATGCCGGTGAACTGCTCGGCCACAACCATCGGCTGGCTGAAGAAGCGCTCAATTTTGCGGGCGCGGGCCACCACCAGCTTGTCCTCCTCGCTCAACTCATCAATGCCCAGGATGGCGATAATGTCTTGCAGGTCCTTGTAACGCTGGAGCACGCGCTGGACCTCGCGGGCCGTGGTGTAGTGCTCCTCGCCCACGATGCGCGGGTCCAGGATGCGGCTGGTGGAGGCCAGCGGGTCCACCGCCGGGTAAATGCCCTTCTCGGCAATGGAGCGCTCCAGCGCGATGGTGGCATCCAGGTGGGCGAAGGTCGCCACCGGCGCCGGGTCAGAGTAGTCGTCGGCAGGCACATACACCGCCTGCATGGAGGTGATGGAGCCGCGCTTGGTGGAGGTGATACGCTCCTGCAACTCGCCCATCTCCGTGCCCAACGTGGGCTGATACCCGACCGCTGAGGGCATCCGTCCCAGGAGCGCGGAGACCTCCGACCCGGACATGACGAAGCGGAAGATGTTATCAATGAACAGCAACACGTCGTAGCCCTGATCGCGGAAGTACTCAGCCATCGTCAAGCCGGTCAGGCCGACGCGCAGGCGTACCCCAGGCGGCTCGTTCATCTGGCCGAAGACCATCACGGTCTTGTCCATGACGCCCGCCTCAATCATCTCGCGGTAGAGCTGGGTGCCCTCACGCGTGCGCTCCCCCACACCGGCGAAGACTGAGTAACCGGCGTGTTGCGTGGCCACCGATTGGATCAACTCCATGATGATCACGGTCTTGCCCACGCCCGCCCCGCCGAAGACACCCGTCTTACCGCCCTTGGTGAAGGGGGCGATCAGGTCAATGACCTTCAGGCCCGTCTCAAACACCTCCACACGGGTGGACTGCTCCTCAAAGGAGGGCGCCGGGCGATGGATGGGATAGTAGGTGTCCGCCTGGACCGGCCCCTTGCCATCTATGGGCTGCCCCAGCACATTGAAGACGCGCCCCAGCGTCACCGGGCCGACGGGCACCGTGATCGGCCCGCCGGTATCGTAGGCTTCCATGCCGCGCCGCAGGCCGTCGGTGGAATCCATCGCCACGCAGCGCACCCAGTTGTTGCCCAGGTGCTGCTGCACTTCCAGGACGAGGGGCTTGCTATCGCGGGGCACTTCAATCGCATAATAAATGTCAGGCAGGTCGCCGTTAGGGAACTCCACATCCACCACTGCGCCCTGCACCTGTACGATGCGTCCAATGTTCCCTTTTGCCATCTTCTCTCCTTAACGTCCTTGGTCCCTGTCACCGAAGTGACGTTGTGGGATCCTCCGTTGAGTCCCGGTTTCCTTGATTCCTAGTAAATAATCCGTTGAGTCCCTTACGTGATTAGAGGCGAGGGTACTCCGCCAACACCTCTTCCAGCGAGCGCTCGGGCCGGGGTTCGCGCCGCCCCACCGTCTTCTGGCGGCGGGCGCGCGCCAGGGCCTCGGCACCACCGGCGATGTCCAACAGTTCGCTGGTGATGGCCTGCTGGCGAGCCTTGTTCAGCCGCAACGTCAGGTCTTCCACCAGCGCCTCGGCGTTCTCGGTGGCATTGCGCATGGCCACCATGCGCGCGCTATGCTCGCTGGCCAACGATTCCAGGATAGCCTGGTACACCTGGATCTCGGTCAGGCGTGGCAGAAGCACATTCAGGATGGCCTCCGGACTCGGCTCATAGATGTACTCCATCAGCGGCCCGCCCCGCCGGCCATCCGAGCGCAGGTACTCGCTCATGGCCTGCTCCTCCACCTCATCGGGCAGGATGGGGAGCAGGCGCTTGATCCGTGGGCGCTGCGTCAGGGTGCTGATGAAGTCAGTGTAAGCCAGGACGACCTCATCCACCGCGCCGCTCAGGAACTCATCCATAGCGGCGCGGGCAATCGGGGTCACATCCAGGATAGAGGGGGCGGCGGGCAGCTTGGAGAACTCCGCTACGATACGCTGGCCACGCCGATGCATCAGGTCGCGCCCCTTGCGCCCCACCGTGATCATGCGCACCGGCAGCCCCCGCCGCTGGATGTAGTCCAGCGTCGCCCGCACCATGTTAGAGGTGAACGCCCCGGCCAGGCCCCGGTCGCCGGTGATCAGCACCAGGCCCACCGTGCGGATCTCGGGCCGCACCTGGAGCAAGGGGTGTAACAGCGCCCCTGGGGTCGGCTGGCGGGAGAGGTGCGTCAACACCTCCCAGGCCTTTTGGGAGTAGGGCCGGGTGGCGAGCACGGCCTGCTGCGCCCGGCGCACCCGCGCCGCCGACACCGCCTCCAGGGCACGGGTGACCTGGGCGATACTCTTCACACCACGGATACGCCGCCGAATTTCACGGATGGTGGCCATGCCTGGGCTCCTCAATTTCCTTAAATAACCCGTTGAGTACCATTATCCTCTTAACTCCATGCCAGGTTATATTCCTCAATCGCCGCCCGCAGCGCCTTCTCGGTCTCCTCGGTGATGCGCCGGTCGCGCCTGATCGCCTGGCCGACCTCCGGATGCTGGGTCTCCATAAAGCGATGGAAACCGGTCTCCCACTCCCGCACGCGCTCCACCGGCACCTTGTCCAGGTAGCCATTCACCCCGGCGAAGATGATCATCACCTGCTGCTCCAGGGGCATGGGCGAGTACTGGGGCTGCTTCAGGATCTCGGTCAACCGCTGGCCGCGCAGGAGCTGATCTTGGGTGGCCTTATCCAGGTCGCTGGCGAACAGGGCGAAGGCCGCCAGTTCGCGGTACTGGGCCATATCCAGGCGCAGGCGACCCGCCACCTGGCGCATGGCCCGCCGTTGGGCCGCCCCGCCCACCCGCGACACCGAGATACCCACGTTCACCGCCGGACGGATGCCGGCGTAGAACAGGTCGCTCTCCAGGTAAATCTGGCCGTCGGTGATGGAGATCACGTTCGTGGGAATGTAGGCCGATACATCGCCCAGGAGTGTCTCAATGATCGGCAGCGCCGTCAGCGAGCCGCCGGAGGTGGGGATTTTCACGACCTCGTACCGGTCGGCGTCGGGCATGGCTTTCAGCGCCTGCTCGGCCTCATGCCGCCCCAACGGGCCACCGTAGACCTTGCCGTCCACCCCCTTATAGCCATCCGGGTGCAACCCTTGGGCCGCGCCCTTGGGCATAATCACATACTTGTTGGCCAGACGGGCAGCGCGCTCCAGCAGGCGCGAGTGCAGATAGAACACATCGCCCGGATAGGCCTCACGGCCCGGCGGTCGGCGCAGGAGCAGTGAGACCTGGCGGTAGGCCCAGGCGTGCTTGGAGAGGTCATCGTAAACGATCAGCGCATCGTTGACGAACTCGCCGTCAATGATCACGCCGTTCTCCATGATCTCCTCGCCCATGGCGCAGCCGGCGTAGGGCGCAATATATTGCAGCGCCGCCGGCTCCGAGGCCGAGGCCACCACTACGGTGGTATAGTCCATCGCGCCGTAGCGCTCCAGCGTAGCCACGATCTGGGCGATCTGGGCCTTCTTCTGGCCGATGGCGACGTAGATGCAGGCCAGCTTCTGCCCCTTCTGATTGATGATCGTGTCCAGGCAGATGGCCGTCTTACCCGTCTGCCGGTCGCCGATGATCAACTCGCGCTGGCCGCGGCCAATGGGGATCATGGAGTCAATCGCTTTGAGGCCGGTCTGAACGGGCGTGTCCACGTCCTGGCGTTCTACCACGCCGGGCGCGATCCGCTCAATCGGGCGATAGCGGTCGGTCTGGATCGGCCCCTTGCCATCAATCGGCTGGCCCAGGGCGTTGACGACGCGCCCGATCAGCGCCTGGCCGACCGGCACGGAGATGATCCGCCCGGTGCCGCGCACCTGGTCGCCCTCCTCAATGTCGCTATACTCCCCCAGGATGATCACACCGACATTGTCCTTCTCCAGGTTGAAGGCGATACCATACACACCGTTCTCAAACTGGACGATCTCGCTGGCCTGCACGCCGCTCAGGCCAGAAACGCGGGCAATACCATCGCCAACCTCCATCACCGTGCCCACGTCCACCGCCTCTATTGTCGGGGTGAACGCCTCAATCTGAGCGCGCAGCGCCGCGGTGATGTCCTGCAGATCAATTATGCGTTCAGCCATCCATCCTCCTTGTTAAGCTGCCAACAGCTATGGGGTTAACGCCGCGACCGTCTCCCGGTCTAGCTTCTGGACGAGCGCAGCCAGCAGTTTCAAAGCATTGTCATAATCATCCCGATGGATGATCGCGCCGTGGCTGTGAATATGGCGGCTGGGCACCCCAGGACGACGGTGGGCACACCGATCCCGTGCAGATGAATCAGTGCGCCGTCGGTCGCGCCGCCCTCAATCGCCGAGAGTTGCAGCGGAATGCCCAACGCCTGGGCCGTCTCAATCACCAGGTCGCGCAACCGCAGGTTGGGGATCATGCGGGCATCGTACAAGAGCACAGCCGGCCCCTGGCCGATCTTGAGCGGCGATTCCTCCGGCTTAATGCCGGGTACATCGCCAGCGATGTCCACCTCCAGGATCAGGGCCACATCCGGGTCAATCATCTCGGCGGCGGTGCGTGCCCCGCGTGGCCCCACTTCCTCCATGACTGTGGCGACGCCATAGAGGGTGTTGGGATGAGGGGTGTTGGCTGCCGCCATCATCGTCTCCACCATTAAGGCACAGCCCACACGGTCATCAAAGGCTTTGGCCAGGTAGGTCTTAGGGTTCGCCAGGACGCGGAAATCGGCCAGGGGCACCACCGGATCACCGACGCGCACCCCGGCGGCCTCCACCTCCTCGGCTGAGGACGCGCCGATGTCAATGTACATCTCCTTCTTTTCCACGACCTTCTTACGGTCGTCCGGGGAGAGGAGATGGGGTGGCCTGGCGCCGAAGACACCCACCACATCGCCCTTATGGGTCTTGATCACCACGCGCTGACCCAGAAGCACCTGGTCCCACCATCCGCCCAGGGGCAGGAATTTGATGAAGCCCTCAGGGAGGATATGCCGAACCATGAAGCCGATCTCATCCATGTGGGCGGCCAGCATGACCTTTGGCCGCTCCGCCTGGCCCGGCTGGACACAAATCAGGCTGCCGATTTTATCCCGCTCCAGCGTGCCCACCGGCTCCAGATAACGCTGGAGCACCTCCCGCACCTCGGCCTCATAACCGGGCACGCCGGCGGCCTCGGTCAGGTTTTTAAGCAATTGTTCACTTTGATCCAACTGGTCTTCCTCCTCAAGAGGATGGGGAATAGATGAACCCTATCCCCCAATATACACAACTTCGTCCGATTTGTCCAGTTCTTCACAAGCTGTCCCTTCTACAATTCATTCTCAGCAGGGCCGCCGTGCTTCTTGCCCTGGCCCAGGGCCAGCGAGCGCTGGTAAGCTGCCCAGATGGCGCGTGAAACGACGGTGCGCAGGCCGCCCTTCTCCAGATGATAAAGCGCCTCAGCCGAAGTGCCCCCAGGCGAGGTGACCTGATTGCGCAGTTCGGCGGGATGTTTCGTAGATTGACGGGCGTATTCTACCGAGCCGCGCATAGTCTGGAGGACAAGCTGCTGGGCGATACGGCGTGAGAAGCCCAGGTGCACCCCGGCATCTATCATGGCCTCCATGAAGAGGAAGACATACGCCGGGCCGGTGCCGGAGAGCGCCGTGGCCTTGTCCAGGTCGTCCTCGTCCTCCACATAAATCTCCTGGCCGAGTGCGCTCAGAATAGTGCGTGCCTGCCCGCGCTGTTCCTCGGTCACCTCCGGCGTGGCCGTCCAGACAGTAATACCCTCGCCAATTTGGGCGGGCGTGTTAGGCATCGCGCGAACGACCCCGGCGTGGGCCAGGCCGTTGGAGATCGTCTGGATACGCGCTCCGGCGACAATAGAGAGAACCAGAACCCGCGAGCGGATATGGCCGCGAATCTCATGGAGCACGCCGCGCAGCACTTGCGGCTTGACTGAGAGCACTACAATGCCAGCATCGTTGACCGCAGCCACATTGTCGCAGGTTACGCCCACCCCATAGCGCGTATGCAAATATTGGCCGCGTTCCGGCCTCGGCCCAGAGGCGATGATCTGCGCTGGCGCGATCAACTTCTGATTGAGCAACCCGGCGATCATGGCCTCGGCCATCACCCCGCTGCCGAGAAAGGCGACCTGAGCATCTCTGAGCATACTTTGCTCCCACCCATTGTCAGCATTTTACAACAAAACCACATAGGTGCGAAGTCGGGTCAACGCACCCCAGGCATGACCCGCTGGAATAGCGCCATTATAACCGAACTGGACGATAGGCTGAAATCTATCGGCGCGTCTTGGACGTATTCCTAGAGGGATGTAGCGGCGATCCCCACCCGCTCGCTACCCCACGCGAACCCTATGCCATAAGGAGGCTACGACCATGAGGAAGTTCCGCGTATTCCTGTTCCCCGTGCTGGCTGTTCTCATGCTGGCACTGGCTATCAGCCCGGCAGGTGCCGCTGGCCGCCCCTTTGCGACCATGCTCTCAGGGGCAAACGAAGTGCCCGGGCCGGGCGACCCCGATGGCACGGGGCGGGCGCTTATCACCGTCCATCTCGGTCTGGGCCGGGTGTGCTGGTGGATCAGCGTATCCGATATCACCCTCCCAGCCACAGCCGCCCACATCCATAACGCACCGGCAGGCGTGGCCGGCCCTATCGTCGTCACCCTGTCGCCCCCCGATGCCAGCGGGATCGCTCGGGGCTGCGCCGAGGGCGTGGACCGCCAACTGCTCCTGAACATCCTGATCCACCCGTCAGACTACTATGTTAATGTACACACGACGGACTTCCCGGCGGGGGCCGTGCGCGGCCAGCTTGAACACAGGGTAGGGAACTGATTCTTACCTTGCCCCCTCCCCCTATCCCCCCTTCCCGAGGGGAGGGGGCACTCTCTCACGTTGCCAGCGACAGCCGCCGCAGGAACTGCGCGTTGATCGCCACGATCACCGTGCTCAACGACATGAACAACGCGCCGATGGCCGGCGATAACACGATACCGAGGGGCGCCAGGACGCCGGCAGCCAGCGGCAGCGCCACGACATTATAGCCAGTGGCCCAGACCAGGTTCTGGATCATCTTGCGGTAACTGGCGCGGCTCAATTCAATTACCTTCACCGCATCCAGCGGGGTATCCTTGACCAGGATGATACCCGCCGATTCTATAGCCACGTCTGTGCCACTGCCGATGGCGATGCCCACATCGGCCCGCGCCAGGGCTGGAGCGTCATTCACGCCGTCGCCCACCATGGCGACAACCTTGCCCTGCGCCTGGAGTTCGGCCACCTTCTGGCTCTTATGCTCCGGCAGCACCTCGGCGAAGTAAATGTCAATCCCCAACTCCTCCGCGACGGCCTGAGCCACCGCCCGGCTATCGCCGGTGAGCATAGCGACTTCAATGCCCATGGCGTGCAGCCGCTGCACCGCTGCCCGGCTCTCCGACCGGATAGCATCCGCCAGGGCGAACCCGGCCACAACCCGGCTGTCCTGGACCAGATAGACAACCGTCTGGCCCTTCGCGCTGGCCCGTTCTGTGAAGTGGGTGATAGGCTCCGGCGGCTGAAGTTTGAGCATCTCCAGCAGGCGTGGCCCGCCCACATAGACAGTGTACCCATCGTTGCGCGCCCGCACGCCGCGCCCCTTGAGCGCCTCAAAGTCGGTGACGCCCGGCAGAGCCAGCCCTTTTTCTTGAGCGGTCTGTCGGATGGCGCGTGCAATGGTATGCTCGGAATCGCCTTCAATGGCAGCAGCCAGGGCCAGGGCCTCATCCTGATCCCGGTTGTCCACAGTCATCCTATCCACCACGCCGAACTCGCCTTTTGTCAGCGTGCCGGTCTTATCAAAGACGACCACATGGACATGGCGTGCCGCTTCCAACGCCAGCCGGTCGCGTACCAGGATGCCGTTCTGCGCGCCCAGAGAGGTGGTGATAGCTACGACCAGGGGGATGGCCAGCCCCAACGCATGGGGGCAGGCGATCACCAGAACCGTCGCCACCCGCGCCACGGTGTCCACATTGAAGCCTACGGCGGCGGTCCAGGCCAGCGCCGTGATCGCCGCCACAGCCAAAGCGGTGTAAAACAGCCAGCCGGCGGCCCTGTCCGCCAGCACCTGCGTGCGCGACTTGCTCTGCTGGGCCTCCCGCACCAGCCGCATGATGCCGGCCAACGCCGTCTGTTGTCCGGTCGCCGTGACGCGCACGCGCAGGCTGCCATCCCCGTTGACCGTGCCCGCGATCACCTTGGCGCCGGGTTGTTTGCGCACGGGCCGGGACTCGCCCGTGAGCATGGCTTCATTCACATCGGATTCGCCCTCCTCCACCAGGCCGTCCGCGGGGATACTGGCGCCGGGGCGCACCAGCACGAGATCGCCCGCCGCCAGGCGGCTGACAGGGACCCCCTCGGTGCTCCCGTCAGGGCGGATGCGTTCAGCCGTATCCGGCATCAGTCTGGCGAGTTCATCCAGCGCCCGTGACGCCTGGCGCACGCTGCGCATCTCAATCCAGTGGCCCAGGAGCATGACGTCAATCAACGTCACCAACTCCCAGAAAAAGCCCTCGCCCGAGGGCAGCCAGAGCGCCGCCAGGCTATAGACGAAGGCGACGCTGATCGCCAGGGAGATCAGCGTCATCATGCCCGGCTGGCGGTTCTGTAGCTCCGGCACGGCCATGCGCAGGAAGGGCAGGCCGCCGTAGAAGAACACGATCACGGAAAAGACCGGCGTGATCCATTCGCTGCCCGGAAATGCAGGCAGGGTGAACCCCAGCCACCTCTGAATCATCGGGCTATAGAGCAGCACCGGGATGGAGAGCGCCAGAGAGACCCAAAAGCGCTGGCGGAACATTTGCTCATGGCCGGTGTGGTCTACGTGGGGGCGGTGCTCCGCTGTGGCCTGGGGCACGGCTGGGGCGCCCGGCGCCGTCGCAGGCGCGCCGCCGTGCATACCGCCATCATCGGCATGATGGCCCGCGTGTGTATGATGATCATGCGCCACGTGAACGTCATCTTTTTCCATGGTAATAGAACACGTGCCAGTGACGGAGACCGGCGAATAACTCCGATTGCTATGAGCTGTTATGAGGCATTATACTGGCTTCAGCCGCCATGACAACCCTGCTACCATAAGCCATACTTCATCGGCAGCGGCGGCCATACGCTGGTTCACCCGCCCCAGCGCGTCGCGATACACTCGCCCTAGCGGATACGGCGGTACCAACCCCATTCCTACTTCATTGCTCACGATGATCCACGAAGGGCTTGCGCCGGCAATAGACGTCAGTTCGTTCACGGCAGCCAGCAATTGGTCCGCCTCAGCCAGGGCAGCCATCTCCCCCTGCGCGGGATCTGGCGACTCGCCCATAGCTACGAGCACGTTGCTTACCAATAACGTTAAGCAGTCTACTAACACCACAGCCGGAGGGACTGTGGCTGTCGCCAGCCACTGGCGCACAGCTAACCCTACCGCATAAGGTGCCTCCAGCGTCTGCCAAGCGGCCGGGCGCTCCGCCCGATGTGCCGCAATGCGAGTTACCATCTCCTCATCGGAGGCTTGGGCGGTTGCCACATACAGCACCCGATCTCCCCCGCGTTCCCGGGCTAGCCGCTGCGCGTAGGCGCTCTTACCGCTGCGCACCCCGCCCAGGATGAACGTCAAGCGTGGATACACCTCCCCCACCCCTCCGGCCCACGCGTTCCATCGCCGCGCGCCAGGCTGCCAACGAGCTGAAAAAGTCCGCCTCGCTGAAGACTTCCAGCGTCACTACACCTCTGAAGCTTTGAACCAGGAAGGTCACCACTGGATCCAACCGCTCCGGCGGCATGTGCGCTAACGACCGGTGATCGCGCTCGGCCAAACCATGGAGGTGCACAATGCGCGTACGTTCCCCCCAGGAACACAGATGCTCTAGGGGATCTACCCCCTGCATCCATAGATGGCCGACATCCACACAGCGACTGATGGGCAACGACTGAACGATGGGCGCGAAAGCGGTGGGGTCCCATCTTTCCACATTCTCCAGGCACAGGCGGCGAGGATCATCTAGCCACCCACAGACGATCTCCAGCGAGCGTCGGGCCTGTTCTCGCCAGCGTTTCACCTCGTCTGAAGTGGACTGGCCCTGTAGAGCTTCCCCATTGAGATGAACGACGTAGCCCCAGGGGGACAACTGGCATGTGGCATCTATGACCTTGCGCGCCTTTTCCAGCGAGATGTGCGCCATGCTGCCATCATCGGCCAGGCGCAAATCCAGCGGCAGATGCACAGTATACGTCAGGTTGTGTGCGGTCGCCAGTTCGCTGAGCCGGGCGACGGTGGCTGCATCGGGCAGGGTGCTGCCGTGATCGTCCACTTCGAACAAGACCAGTTCCACATCGTCCACCAGGCCGGCCAGCCGCTCCACGTTGGGCAGGAGATCAGCAGGATAGACATAAGAAGTTGAACCAATTCGCACGAGCCGGCCCTCCATCGAGAGATTTCATACTAAAGCCAGCGTGACCAGGACGCTGGCCTCTACGCCTTCCACAAGAGCGCCGTAGATATCACCTGTGAGTCCGCCGAGGCGGCTGACCGCGAAATAGGCCAATGCTCCCCCGGCCATCAAAGCCACCATAAGGGCGATCACGCCGTCACACTGGAACCAGGCCACCGCTGCCAGGGTCGTGAGCGTCGCCCAGGCGATATGCCGTCTCTGCAATCCCTGCCGAAACCGATCTCCCATACCGCCTGGGCGGGCGCTGGGCCAGCCGGCCGCGGCCAAGACGATGACCCATCGGCCCAAGGTGGGCGCCAGGATAAGGGGGGCACCGTCATGGATCGCTTGAAGCCCTGCCAGCTTCACTAGCAACAATAGAGTAATGCCGATCACGCCAAAGCTGCCCATCCTCGGATCACGCAAAATCTCCAACCGGCGTTCCCGGTCTACGACAGGCAGTAAGGCATCACAGGCATCTCCCCACCCGTCCAAATGCAGTCCGCCGGTGATCGCCACCCAGGCTACCAGGAGAAGGGTCGCACGCAGTGAGGGGAAGTTGGGCTCTTTATCCAGCCGATCCAGGATCGTCGCACCCCCGGCAAGTAACCCGCCTATACCCAGGCCCACCAGCGGATAGAAAGCCATCGCCCGGCCGAGTGGTGCCTCTCCATCCCAACGCGGGCGGACTGGCAGGATGGTCAGCAGGCTAAGAGCTCGTAGCAAGTCGTTCACGCGTGCCCTGTCAGTGGAAGATTACCGAAAAGGATCAGTCGGAGATCCGTTCGCTTACCCCTGCCTCGGCGAAGGTAGCCATCTCATTGAGGATGCGCGCTGCTGCCTCAATCACATGGAAGGCCAGTACGGCACCGGTCCCCTCGCCTAAGCGCATTCGTAAGTCTAATAGCGGCTGCAATCCCAGGTGAGCTAATGCCGCGTCATGGCCAGGCTCTTGGGAACGGTGTCCGGCGATCAAGTATGGGCGGAGGCCGGGAACGAGCGCGCAGGCGATGAGTGCGCTCGCCGTGGCGATGAAGCCATCCACGACGATGGGCACGCGCGCCGCGCCAGCCGCGATCATTGCGCCCGCGATGGCGCCGATCTCGAACCCACCCACTTTGCTCAGCACGTCCAAACCATCGCCGGGGGCAGGTCGGTTCACTGCGATGGCCCGCTCGATCACCCGGACTTTGTGCTCGAGAGTTGCCGGGCCGATCCCGGTCCCCGGGCCGGTCACCTCACGCGGCGGTCGGCCTGTGATCACCGCGGTGATGGCCGCTGACGGCGTGGTGTTGCCGATCCCCATGTCGCCGCAGGCCAGCAGATCCAAGCCGCGCTGGATTTGCTCCTGGGCGACGTGGGCACCCAACTCCAAAGCAGCCACGGCCTGCTCACGCGTCATCGCCGGACCCACCGTGAAATCGGCCGTGCCCCAGGCGATCTTTCCCTGGATGAGGTTGTCCGTAGATGGGATGTGGGCGGCCACGCCAGCGTCTACCACAATCACACGAGCGCCAGCCTGTCGGGCGAGCACGTTGATGGCCGCGCCGCCGCGCAGAAAGTTCAGCACCATCTGCGGCGTCACCGCCTGCGGGAACGCGCTGACCCCCTGCGCGACGACCCCATGATCCCCGGCAAAGACCAGAACGGTCTTGCGAGTAGGGATCGGCGGCGGACAGCGACCCGTGATGCCGGCCAATTGTATGCTGATTTCCTCTAACCGGCCCAGACTGCCTTGGGGCTTGGTTAATCTGTCCTGACGAGCGCGCGCGGCTGCCATCGCGGCCTCATCCAGAGGCGCCACCTGCCTGGCCAAATCGAAAACGGTCATACGAAACCTCCTGCCCCACTTCCGAATGTGATCGCGGATCAGCCATGGCCGGCTGGATTGCCACCGACCGCTGTTGCGTTTTCACAGCCCGATGATCTCATCTAACCGTCGGATGTCCAGCGCCGCCTCTAACGCGTCGGCCAGGCGATCATAGGCTGCCATCTGGCGAGCCATCGCCGATGTCCCCTCCGCCGACGGCTGCCAGCCCAGACTGCGCAGCCAGGCCCATCGGAAGGCGTCGTTGTGAAACAGGCCATGCAGGTGAGTCCCCCACACGCGCCCATCCGACGTGGCGGCCCCATCGTGCGCCACTTCCCCATTCGGGCGGTGCAGTTCAAACAATGGCGATGGCGTATCGCCCCGACCCATATGGATCTCATAGCCGGTCAGTTTGACGGAACTGTCCAGCCAGGGCAGACGCCCACAAGGCCGCGCTTGCACCTGCCAGGTCTCCTTCCGTCGCTGGAACGTGACGTGCGTCGGCAGGAGTTTCAGGCCATCGGCCTGGCCGCCCCCCTCCACGCCGTAGGGATCGTGAATGGATTGCCCTAACATTTGATAGCCGCCGCAGATGCCCACCACCGCAACGCTGGCCGCCAGCGCCGTCACCGCGGCGGCCAGCCCCGTCTCGCGCAGCCAGGCCAGATCCGCCAGGGTATGCTTGGTGCCGGGCAGGATCACGGCGCGCGGCCGGCCCAGCTCTCGCACCGATCGCACGTAGCGCACGCGCACACCCGGCTCCATCCGTAACGGGTCAAAATCGTCAAAGTTGGCGATGCGCGGGGATGCGATTACCGCGATCTCCACGCCGCCATCCCCCTCTGGCTGTCGCTCCCCTCTCTCCAGGGCCACTGCATCTTCCTCGGCGATGCCGTGATCGGGCAGCCAGGGGACCACGCCCAGCACGGGCACCCCGCCTCGCGCTTCGAGCATACGTACGCCGTCAGCAAAGAGCGTCAGATCGCCCCGGAACTTATTGACGATGAGGCCGCGCACCAGGGACCGCTCCTCCGGCTCCAGCAGCCACAGGGTGCCCAGGAGCTGCGCGAAGATGCCCCCTTTGTCAATATCTCCCACCAGCAACACGGGGCTTTGCGCATAGCGGGCCACGGCCATGTTGACGATGTCGCCCCGCTTCAGGTTGAGCTCCACCGGGCTGCCCGCCCCTTCGAGGATGACCAGGTCCGCGCGCCGGCGCAACCGATCGAGCGCACCCGTCACCACCTCCCAGAGTTCGGCCTTGCGGCGCTCATACGAGTCGGCGGCGAGCGTGGCCCACGGCCTCCCCAGCACCACCACCTGAGAGCGACTATCGGCCTCCGGCTTGAGCAGAATCGGATTCATGTCCACGTGCGGCGCAACGCCACACGCCTCCGCCTGACTGAACTGGGCGCGGCCGATCTCCCCACCGTCGGGGGTGACGCCAGCGTTGTTGCTCATGTTCTGTGCCTTGAACGGGACGACTCGCACCCCACGCCGGGCATACAGGCGGCACAGCCCGGTGACCAACAAGCTCTTCCCCACTGACGAAGCAGTGCCCTGCAGCATCAACGTCTTTGCTAACATGGCTATTCCACAAGCCTCATGGCAGTCACCAGCCGGGCGTTTTCCTCCGGCCGTCGCGTGGCAATGCGGATGAATTGGGGCAGCCCGAACGAGGTGCAATCCCGGACCTGGATGTGATGCTCGCGCAGCAACCGCCGGCATAGGGCTTTCGCATCGCCGACCTCGACCAGGAAGAAGTGCGTTGCCGTCGGCAATACGCGCCACCCCTGTGCGATCAACGCCTCGCGCAATGCCGCCGTATCGCGTCGCAAGGCGGCAATGGCGCGCGCGATATGATCGCCGCCGTCCAACACGGCCAGCCCCGCCACCTGGGCCATCGCGTTCACGCTCCACGGCGGTTGCACACGAGCCAGCGCCTCAATGATCGGTGGCGCGGCCAACGCCTACCCCAGTCGTAATCCCGGCAGCGCGCCCTCCTTGGTGAGCGAGCGCAGCAGCAACACGTTACCTTCTTCGCTCAAGGGAGGGCTGGGCCACGGCTCGGCCACGAAGGGACGATACGCCTCATCTATGATCCACAGCGCGCCCGGCGCCGCCGTACGCAGTCTCCGTAGCACATCCAGCGGCAAATACACGCCCGTCGGATTGTTCGGATTGCAGAGCCAGACCAGGCGCGGACCGCCAATGGCCAGCGCGCGGGCCAGATCATCCGGATCGGGAGCGAAGTCATGCGCTGGGTTGGCGCGCCAGACGGTGACCTCGGCGCCCATGAGCTGGCTGGCCACGCGATACTCGCCGAAGGTCGGCCCGATGATCAAGACCCGGTCGCCAGGCCGCAGGTAGGCCATCGCCGCCAGCCAGATGAGCTGGGCTGCGCCGTTGCCGATCAGCACCTGCTCCGCGGCGATCCCTTCCCTGGCCGCGATGGCTCTTCGCAAGGCCGTGGCACGGCGATCCGGATAGCGCGTGACGTCCACGGCGGCCAGCGCCTGCGCCACGCCCGGGGGCGGCCCATACGCGTTGGTGTTGACACTGAAGTCCAGCACATCCTCTGGCCGCAGCCCGAGCCGCGCCAACTCCACCGGATCCAGGCCGCCGTGGGCATCCGGTTCCAACGCCATCACTTCCGGCCGCGGCTGTACGACGGCCCTTGTCCATGCATTCCGGCCACTTTGCCTGATTTCCGTTTGCCCTGCCTTCACGGGTCGCTTTGCATTGAATCGTGGGGCCATCCCATCTTGCTCCCACCCCAGTCCCCTTTCAAGGGGAGGTTTTTTCTGCCTGATGCGGGGCGAGCGTTTCCAAGACGACCCGGGGAGGTCTGAAGGGAACCCTTCCACACACCGCACAGCAGGCCGGCCAGCAGGCTCGCCGTCATGACGATATGACGGGCGCGACGGAGCGTATCAGGCGTCGTGGGTGCGTCACCGCCGCGTAGCGTGTAGTGGCCGCGCTTGGTAAGGGTCACCCCCAGCGCGCCAGCCATCGTCGCCATCGTCTGGCCGGCGTTCGGGCTGGCGGTATGTTTCGCCTCGGCACGCCACACGCGCCAGGCGCGCCGGGCGTCATATCCGTGCAGGGCCGCCGCCACCGCGATGAGCCCGGCCGCCAGGCGCGCCGGCAGCCAGTTGAGTGCGTCATCCAGGCGGGCCGCCGGCTTGCCCAGCCACTCGTGTTCCGGATCGTGATACCCCCACATGCTGTCGGCCGTCTGCACGAGGCGATAGGCCCAAAGCGCCGGCAGCCCCCCGATTCGCCATGCGCACAGCGGCGCCACCCACCCGTCGGTCAAGTTCTCGGCTACTGACTCAATAGCTGCCGCGGCTACCTCCTCCGCGCGCAAATCCGCCGTTGGGCGGCTCACCAGGTGCCAGCCCAGCCAGTGGCGAGCTGCCGGCAGATCACCGCAGCGCAAGGCCATCTCCACCTGCCCCGCCGCCTGATCGAGGCCGCGCACGGCCATCCCCAGCTTGAGCGCCGCCGATTCCACCAGCAGCCCTGCCCAGGGCGGCAGCCGCTGCGCCAGCCGCGCCACCATCCCCGCCACCAGGGCGCTCAACCCCGCGCCGACGATCACAGCTCCGGCCCCAAAAAGGAAGCGCTCCAGCTCGCGGGCCGGAGCCAGCCGCTCGGCCCAGGCCAGAAAACGCCCCTGCCAGGCCACCGGATGCCAACGGTTTGGCGGATCTCCCAGCACAAGATCTAACCCCAACGCCAGCAGAGGCACCCAGGCCCGATCTATCGCTCTCGCCCTCATCCTTCGCTCTTCGTCAAGCGTCAATGGCATGCGCGCACAAAACGGGTGGCCAGCTCTGGCCTCGCGCCGAAGTGCAGATGCACGTAAGACGCCAGCACGTTGCCGCGCGCAAACCCTTCCGGACGAGCTTCTCCGCCCTCACGAGGTGCGACAAGGTATGCATGCGGGAGGTCAGCGGGCCGATCCATCCACTCGCTATCTCCTGCCCCTCTCGCGCTGTGGACATCGCCTCCCCCTGTTCAGCTCCCTGCGACTCGCTCAAGGATCTGCCGGATCTGGCGGGCGCCTTCGATCAAGCCTGGGCCTGCCTGCAAAATGCACTCGGAGCGGACCTCGTAGATATGCCCTTGGCGCACGGCCGGGAGCTCCTGCCACGCGGGCCGTCTGCAGATAGCGGCCAGATCGGCCTGCTTGCCGCACCACGAGGCGATGATGACATCGGGCCGGCGCGCCGCCACCTCCTCCACCGTCACAACCCGTTCTGGAGCCAACGCCCGCTCTCGTAGCTCGGGGAAGATCTCCTCCCCTCCCAGGAACTCGATCAACTCTCCTACCCAGCCGATGCCGCTGATCAAGGGGTCAGGCCACTCTTCAAAAAAGACCCGAGGCCGCCTCTGAAGGCGTACTGCGTCTCGGATGATTCGCAACTCTTCCTGTAAGCTTGCCGTCAGCCTTTCCGCTTCGGCCTGGAGTCCCACAGCCCCGCCCACAAACAGGATGTTTCGCCAGATGTCCTCCAGCCGGTGAGGGTTCAACGCCAACACAGGGAATCCTCGTCGGATCAACGCCGCCAACGCGTCCGCCTGGAGATCGCTGGTGCCGATGATCAGGTCCGGATGCAGCGCCACGATCTTTTGAAAATCTGGGGTCACAAAGCCCCCCACCTTTGGCTTCATCCGCACACCCGGTGGGCGGCGAGTGAATCCACTGACCCCCACGACGCGATCAAAGGCGCCAAGCCGATCCAGGATTTCCGGAGCTTCGGCCGCTAAACAGACGATCCTGCGCGGATACAACTGTCCTACAGAAGCGGTCGCTGTAGGAACGGCTTTAGCCGTGAACTGAGCCATGAACATCGGAGTCATCGTCTACCATCCTTGACTTTGCTGTATATCTCATCCAGCCATGCGCGACCACGCCCGGTCCATGAAGTCTTCCAGATCGCCGCTGAGTGTGGCCAACAGGTCGAGCAGGCGCTGACGCATCTCGTCGTCGGCGTTCCAAAGCCCGCGCTGAATTGCCTCCAACAGGCGCTGAACGATCTCGCGCAACGCCCAGGGATTGCTACGCCGCAAAAAGTCCTGCATCTCGGCGTCGAAGGCATAGCGCTCGGCCACTTCAGCTCCCGGGCAAGGGCAAAAATGGGTTGAGGGTGAATTCGTTCGTAGTCCGCCACGAGGCGGAGCGGAGTGGCGTGCA
>ENA-ORXB01000318-ORXB01000318.1-sediment-metagenome-genome-assembly--contig:-NODE-318-length-105143-cov-18.636133_pt1 | contig 105143 bp, 82 predicted proteins | sample MGYA00237863_ERZ511475 | MGnify/ENA primary metagenome ERZ511475 (study PRJEB26305, sample SAMN06343858) | sediment metagenome | isolation source: hot spring sediment | place: Canada: British...
CGGAGATTATTCGCGGGGCGATTCGGGAGTATCTGGCGCGTCCGCGCTATGACCTCCAACCAACTGCGTAAGTCCTATCATAAATTCGGGGAGGCTACCCCAAAACCGCGCGCCAGTAGGCATACAGGCGATTGAGCCACTCGATGCTCAAGTGCGTAGTTTCGCTACGCAGTTGTCGGGGGTCTTCAGGCGAGTGTTCGCCGATGCGCGCGAGATGCTCTGCGATAGAGTAGCACAGCGGGTGCAGTTCTGGCGCGACAGACGCCAACGACTTCTGCAGCGGGCGCAGGGCGCGCTTGAGTTCCAGTAGGTTCGTCTCTTGCTCAAGCGCACTGAAAAGCAACCGCGAGAGAGCGGCGATTGTCCGCAGCCGCGCCAGCAGTGCTTCGGAGGGGTCGTCAGGCTCGGCGAGATAGCACCGTAGGCGCAGTGCCCGCTCACGAAGTTCCTCTTCGGGCATATCCGAGAGGCGCCCCGTTAGCCCCGCGCGCTCGAGGAACGGAGCAAGGCGCGACTCGCTTATGCGAGTGAGACACTCCTGAAGCTCTGCCCTGCTGATAGTCAAGCGCGTGATACATCCCCACCCTGCCCAACGCCATTCCCCGCCCAACAGGTAGGCGTCCAGTGTTTCACGAAGGCTATGCTCCTCCGCTATCTTCGGACTTATGCCGAGTATCACAGCCTAATTATACCGCCCTATCCCACCTCGAACACCGTCCAGAGCAGCCACTCGCCCTGATGCTCCCCAGCGACCAACCACAGTTTTCGGTGCGAATGCTTAGAGCTGACCTCGACTTTTAGTTGCCAGCGTCCTCTGGCGTTTAGAAACGCTTTCGCGGAGTATTTTGCCCACAGGCGAAGGAGTTGACGCATCTCTTGGTCGCTGGGAGGTCTGCCCAGAATGTCGCCGTACTCATCACGGGCATGATTAGTCCAGTTGCTTAGCGTGGCGGGTGGGGTCGGCATGAATGCTCCCCGCGAAAGGTCGTCCGTTCAGCCCAACCGCTCCAGTTGGGCGCGGCTTGCAGCGTCCAGCGCGTCGAGGTCGCGAATCTCGTAGCGACTGCCGTCCACCGCCACAATCAGGTAGCGCACGGGCGAGAGTTCATGCACATTATCGCGCCAGTTGCGCACATAGAACACGCGCCTGCCCCGATCGGTCATCACATCCCAGCGGTGCTGCCCGTACTCTTCGGTCAACGAGTAGATTTTCTCGATGACGGGCGTGAAGTAGCGGCGGTCTAACTCCTCATCTAAGATGCGCCGCGAGTCGTCGGGCATGCCCTCCAGCGTGCGGAACATGCCGACCTCGACGAACTTGTCGCGCTCCTCACGGCGCAGCACGCTGATATACTCGTTAGCATGAGACAGCGGGAAGGCGCGGGCGAACTGCACATCTTCGTACACCTCGCCGTTGGGCAGGCGGATGCGCACCAGCACGCTGTCGGGCAGGCGTTCAATCACCACGCCCGTCGGGTCTAACCAGCGAATGCTCAGCTGCGGCGTCATCGGGTTCCCTCCAGCAAACGGGTTCAGGGCACGCGCAACACGATTTTACCGAAAAAGTCGCGGCTTTCGAGTTTCTCGTGCGCCGCGCGGGCGTCCTTTAGGTCGTACACACTGTCCACAATCGGGCGCAGGCGTCCGTAGACCGTGTGGGGCAAAATCTGCTCCAGCTCGGCGCGGGTGCCGATGTAGGTGCCGTGAATCTCCAGCTCGCGGCTGAACACATAGCGGATGTCGAACCGCGCCTCGCCGCCTGTGGTCGCCCCGCAGGTGACCAGTCGCCCGCCTTTGGTCAGCAGTTTGATGCACGCGTCGAACACCGCCTGCCCGACATGCTCGAACACCACATCGATGCCCTCGCCTTCGGTCGCCTCACGCACCTGCTTGTGCCAGTCGGGGTCGTTGTGGTTGACCACGCAGTCTGCGCCCAGTTCACGGCAGCGTTCCAGTTTAGCGTCGCTGCCTGCGGTAGCGATGACCAGCGCGCCGCGCAGTTTCGCGATTTGGATGGCTGCGCTGCCGACGCCGCTGCCGCCGCCCATCACCAGCACCCACTCGCCAGGTTGCAGCCGCGCGCGGGTCATCAGCATATGCCACGCCGTCAGGAACACCAACGGGAACGCCGCCGCCTCTTCGAAGCTTAGGTTCGCGGGCTTGTGCAGCAGGTTGCGCTCAGGCACGACGATATACTCGGCGTAGCCGCCCGCGCGGTGCGCGCCAATCACCTGCACCTCCACGCACAGGTTCTCGCGCCCCATCTTGCAGAATCGGCACTTGCCGCAGGTGATAATCGGGTAGAGGATGACCTCGTCACCCTTGCCCCACCCGCGCACGCCTGACCCGACTTCCGCAACCTCGCCTGCGATGTCGCTGCCGAGAATGTGGGGCAGGGGCGTCTTGTAGGCGGGGATACCGTTGCGCACCCAGATGTCCAGATGGTTCAGCGCGCACGCCCGCACACGCACCTTGACCTCGCCTGAGTCCACCATCGGCTCAGGCGCGCTCTCCTCGTAGACCAGTTTGTCCGCGCCGCCAAACTCATGCAATAACACTGCACGCATGGTGGAATTGTACCTCAGACGGCGTCGCTTACCCGCGCGCGCCCTGCCCGTCGCGTACAGCGTCCACCGCGTGCAGGCGTTTGCCCAGCACGATGCGCGTGATCGCCGCCACCGTGTCGCCCTCCGCAAGGTCAATCAGTTTCACGCCCTGCGCGATGCGCCCCGTGATCCGCAGATCCGCCACGCGCAGCCGAATGCCCTTGCTGTTCGCCGTGACGAGGATGACCTTGTCGTCCTTCTCGACGACCTCCGCCGCGACCACGCTGCCCGTCTTGCGCGTGACATTCATCGTGAAGATGCCCTTGCCTCCGCGCGATTGCACGCGGTACTCCGTAAGCGGCGTGCATTTGCCGAAGCCGTTCTCGGAGACGACCAGCAGCAGCGCGTCGGGCTGCACGCGGCACGCCGCAACGAGCGCGTCGTCTTTGCCGAGCCGTATCGCCTTCACGCCGCCCGCCGTGCGCCCGCGCACAGGCACATCCGATTCGGGGAAGCGTATCGCCAACCCCGCGCGCGTCACCAGCAGCACATCGTCCTTGCCCGAAGTGTGCAGCACCCAGCCCAGCGAATCGCCGCTCTCGAGGTCAAACGCATTCAACCCGTTGCTGCGCAGGTTCGCGAACTCGCTGAGCGCGGTGCGCTTAATCTCGCCCCCGCGCGTAATCATCGTGAGGTAGCCTTCGCTGGCGAAATCGCGCACCGAGACCGTCGCCGTGACCTTCTCGTCGGGCTGGATGTTGATGTAGTTGATGACCGCCGTGCCGCGCGCCTGACGCGAGGTTTCGGGAATCTCGTAGGCTTTGAGGCGGTACACGCGCCCGCGATCGGTGAAGAACAGGATGTAGTGGTGCGTGCTAACTTGGAACAGGTGTTCCACCTCGTCTTCCTCGCGGGCGGTGGTGGCAATCACGCCCTTGCCGCCGCGCTTTTGCGAGCGGTAGGCGTCCATCGACACGCGCTTGATGTACCCGTCGCGCGTAATCAGCACGAGCGTCTCCTCTTCGGGGATGAGTTCCTCTTCCGAGATGTCTTCGGCTTCGCGGGCGATGATGCGCGTGCGCCGCGCGTCGCCGTACTTCTCCTTGAGGGTGCGCAGGTCGTCCTTGATGATTTGCTCCACCTGCTTCGGGTCGGAGAGGATGTGCTCCAGCCGTGTGATTTCGCGCAGCAGCCCGCGATACTCGTCGGCGAGTTTCTCCTGCTCCAGTCGCGCGAGTTGGCGCAGTTGCGTGTTCAGAATCGCGTCCGCCTGCAGCACGGTCAGCGCGAATCGGCGGATCATCTCGCGGCGAGCCGCCTCGGCGGTCTCCGACTGGCGGATGATGCGGATAATCTCGTCGAGGAAGTTGAGCGCGATTTGCAGCCCCTCCAGAATATGCGCCCGCGACTTGGCGCGGTACAGTTCGTAGCGCGTGCGCCGCTCGATGACCGCCCGCCGATGCTCCAGATAGTAATCGAGCAAATCCAGCAGGCTCATCACGCGCGGCACATTGTCCACCAGCGCGAGCAGAATCGCGCCGAAGGTGGTGCGCATCTGCGTGTGCTTGAGCAGGCTGTTGAGCATGCGGTTCGGGTTCACATCGCGGCGCAGTTCGATCACGACGCGCATGCCCGTGCGGTCGGAGTAGTCGGCGAGGTCGGTGATGCCGTCCAGTTTGCCCGCCTTGACCAGCGCGGCGATTTGTTCAATCAGGCGCGCCTTGCTCACTTGGTACGGCAGTTCGGTAATCACAATCGCGCTTTTGCCGCCGTCCAGCGGTTCGATTTGCGTCTTGGCTTGCATCACGATGCTGCCGCGCCCTGTTTCGTAGGCTTGGCGGATGCCCTTCGTGCCCAGAATCAGCGCGCCCGTCGGGAAGTCGGGACCAGGCAGCAGTTTCAGGATGGGATCCAGCGTGCAGGTGGGGTGTTCCAGCCGATAGATGAGCGCGTCGACGATTTCGCTGAGGTTGTGTGGGGGGATGTTGGTCGCCATGCCGACGGCGATGCCGCTGCCGCCGTTGCACAGCAGGTTCGGGAAGCGCGCGGGCAGCACGGTCGGCTCCTCCGCGCTCTGCAGGTAGTTCGGCATCCAGTCGACGGTCTCCTTGTCGATGTCGGCGAGCATCTCCATCGCGATGGGGGTGAGGCGCACCTCGGTGTTGTGGTTAATGAACCCGTTCGCGACGAAGGAATGGCAGTCGCTCGCCACACGAATCGAGTAGACGCGCTGCGTGCCTGCGTCCTCGATGGCGACGATGGGGTCGAAGAAGTAGCGTCCTTCAGCGAGGGCGCATAGGAACTCGGCGTCTTCAGGGGTGAGGGCTTCCAACAGGCGAGGGAGCGCGTCAGCAAGCCGCTCTGGTCGGTCGAAGTTGTGCTTGCCCAGCCATTCGCGGTGGCGCTTTGCCGTGCGGCGCACATACGCGCTCAGGTACGGTACAAAGTCGGTCTTGGACAGCACGCGCCCCGTCGCGTCGCTCAGAATCGCCTCTAACGCCTTGCGTTTCGCTTCGGACACGAAGCCGATACTTGCGGCGTAGCGCTGCAGGTTGCGTGCGCCTGTGAGGATGAGCCGCCAAGTCGTGCCGCGCGTGTCCTGCGTCAGCCGCGCCACAATCCCAAAGTGCAGCAGCATCACCTGCACCTGCTGCAGCAATCGCTTGCTGGCGGAGACGAGGCTTACGCGCATCAGGCTCCGCCCACTGCGCTCGACGCCTCCGTCGCCTTCGAACAGCCCGCGCAGAAACGCCGCCTGTACCGCCTGTGGCGAGCGCAAAATCGCCTCGGGCACAACGCGCTCCGCCGAGCGCCCGCGCAGCCCCAAGTTGCCGAGTAGCCGCACCACCTGCTGGCTGACGACCTGCATCTGCCAGAACGGGCGCTTGCCGAACCCGACAGGTGGGCGCAGCCACTGGTGCAGACGGCAGTTGGGGAAGACGCGCGCCCAGCAGCGCACAAACTCGTCCGCGAACTCGCCTGGCGTGCAGGTAAACTCGATGCGGTCGTCTGCCAGCGTGCCCTCAGCGACCAGCGCACCCATCAGGAACGCCAGCGGCTCGTCCAGTTGCGTCGGCAGCGCGTGGCGTCGCGTCGCAGGAGAGAGGTCTGGGTAGTAGGGGGTGAGGTCTACAGGCGTTCCTGCATGCGTCTCGACGCCCCGATCAATTACAAGGTAGTCGCCCACTTGCAGCGTGTCCAGCGTTTTCCACGCGAGGCGCGGCTTGCCCGTAGTGTCCGCAAGGCATACCAGCACGGGGTGGTTCGGCGTGCCTATGATTTCGTAGCCGTAGCGCGTGCGCACGCGCAGAGTCGGATGCTCGCCGCAATCGAACCACCGCTCGGCGCGCTGGGTTCGCCCGCCTGCGGAGCGAACAGCAATGTCAATCGCGACCTCCGCCCCTGCCTCCGCGCTCGCCAATTTGCCTATCGGAATCAGCCCCCTCGTTGTACGCACCAGCGCGTCGCCTGTGAGGCAGTAGCGCATGGCAGCAGGCGGGTCGCCGTCCACGCTCCCGAAGTTCCCTTGCCCGTCCACCAGCGGGTAGCGCATGTTGAAGTCCTGCGCCATGCGCACCAGCGTCGGGTAGACCACCTCCTGCCCGTGCGGGTGGTAGTTCGCAGTGGTTTCGCCGCACACCTTCGCCGACTTGGTGTGCTGGGAGTCGGGGGTCAAGCCGAGTTCGCGCATCACATACAGAATCCGCCGCTGCACAGGCTTGAGTCCGTCGCGCACATCGGGCAGCGCGCGGGCGATAATCACGCTCATCGCGTAGTCGAGGTAGGAGCGCTTCATCTCCTCCTCGACGGGAACCTGCAACACCTCGCGTCCAATCGGGCTGCTCATCACAAGCAATTGTACCCGACGGGCGGTGCGGTCAAAGATGTGGGAGTGTTCACTTCGGCAACGGGCGGTAGTGGACGGTATGCTCGAACGCCGCGCCGTCATCTGCCTCAGCCGCAGACTTCGCTGGCGGCGCGGAGCGGAAGTGAACGGGGTCGCCCTCCGTGATAAACCACGACTCGACGCGCTCGTTGGGCGCGGTGACGACTACCGCGTGGAGCGTGCCCGACGAGAGCGGGAAGGTCGGCACGAGTTGCCACTCCTTCTCGCCGAGCCGTTCCAAGCGCGTGCGCACGGGGTCAAAGTCGCCGCCCTGACGCTGGTACTTGAGCGAGACGCTAAACACGGCAGGCGGCTGGGCGTCGCCTCGCCACGCGATGCGCGGCTTGACGCGCGTGTCTACATCCCGCGCGCCGTTCGGCGGCGCGACCACCATCCCCTGCAGGCTCCCCTTGTAGTCCGTGATGATTTGATGGCTTGTCGCGCCGCCGCACCCTGCAAGCGCGGCAAGTATCGCCAGCCACATCCCAGGCATCGCTATCCACATCCATGTTTGCCCACGATGCATCGTTGTACCTCCTCTACTGTAGGGGGACGAGTCAGAAGTAGAGTGCGTTTCGTCTGCCATTTCTGTGCGTTGCTTGACACGCCGATACAACGCCGAACTGTTAGCGTTCGCGGTAGCGTGAAATGTTAGGTAGCTCTCGGTTGGGGCGCGGCTCCGTATGCCACTCGAAGGTTCTGCAGCGGATTTCCACCCACATATCGGGGAAATTGAAGCCACAAAACTCCATTCGCAAAATCATCGCTCCATCGGAGGCTAAATCCAACTCGAAACGGTACAGGTCAAACTCATAAACTCCGCACGATTGCGTCGTGTCCGCAATCAGCCGCAAGACACGCCGATTACGCGGCGACAGTTCCGCGTCGTGGAACTGCAAGACAAGGTCGTAGTACCCCATCTGCAGGTGTCCGCAGCGAAGCACCACCTTGAGAGTGCGTTCAGCGCGATTGTAGTCAGCTTCTACGAGAAGTCCATCGTCTACACCCTTGAGTTTCAGGAGCGCAAGCGCGTGTTCGGGAACACGCCCGCGCAGACTTTCGTGATGACGCTCGCACGCCCTGAGAAAGGCGCGCCATGCCGATTCGTCCTCAGGGTCTGTTGGCTTGGGTATCTTCATCGGGCTGCTCCATCTCCTTGAGTTTCGCCTCCAGCGTGCGCACATCGGCGGGTTCGGCGCGTTGCTGGAAGATGTAGTAGATCTTGCGCTGCGCAGGCGGCGCCTGCAGCTCCAGCGTGTAGCCTTGCGTGTAAGCAAGGTACACACGACCACCTTGCTCTTCTTTTAAGGCTTCCAGCACATACTCGATTCTCGACCTTTCGCGTTCTCGCCGCCAGTTTTCGAGTTTTTCAGGGGCGACTCCTGAGAGAGGAAGGTCATCCTCGCGGGGGATGTAAGTACCTCTCGTTCTATATCCCTCTTCCGACACAATGTCATAGCGCAGTGGATGTTCATGGTAAAGCCTGAGCCGAAACGCGGGCGTATCGGCAGGCGGCAGACTCGCAAGCGAGACCTCGCCTGAACTTCCCAGAGCATCTGCCCGACGAGAATCGTACCACCTGTAGGGGAAGTCTATTCTCAAGAGTTGTTCAGGCGGCGGGAACCGATCGTCAATTGCCTCTTGAAATCGCTGGCGTTGTGGGAGTGTGAGCGTGCTGGTTGGAATCCATTCGCCGCTCAAAAGTCGTCTGCGCTGGACTGCGTTCAGCGATGCCAGAAACCGCAGCCCCCGTAGGTTCTCTATCAAGGTCTCCCAAGGGAAACGCACGGTCACCATAACTGAATCCATCGCATAGTCGCCGATGCCGTCGCGCTTGTAGTACCTTACCTGCGACTCGGTCATCCGCCCAGCGAGCGCGACATAGTCCTCCAAGTCCAGCCAGCGTTTTTGGGCGAAGCGTTGCTCCAGCGGGCGCAGCCAGTCTTCGGGCAGCTCCACCAAGCGCCATCCCCAATACAACTCTGGACGGCGTAGCACATAACCCGATTCGTCCACCCGAATCCATGCCTGGTTAGACAGCGTGAGAAGCACGCTGCGGGGCGCGTTGAGATTCATATCACGAACCCAAACCCAATCGGTTCGGAACGCCTCGCTAATCACAGGCAAGCGTGTACTCCATGCGAACCACTCCAGCAAGTCCGCGCTATTTATGATGTAGTTGTTATATGAGTATCTATCAGACCCATATGAAGGAAACTGCGGCTTAGGGCGGTCGTCGCGCGAGGTCAGGGCGCGTTCAGGAATGCGCGGTTCCCATTCTTTCTGTGGCGTCGCCCATGCGCGCCATTGCGCCAGCCATGGATGGTCGCGCACATACGGCGCGGTGTGAAACACAAACAGGTCGGCGGAGCAGTACAAGCGAGGCTCGGAAGGTCGTCGATCGGGCGGGGACGAGTCTTGTGAGAAGCTCACTAACTCATATTCCAAGTAGTTCCCGCGCTCGGGGAGCCGTATCCAGAACCCCCAATACTCTGGGTTCTGCTGAACCGTGCGATACCTACCAGCATTCTCGTCCCACTCTTGCTCACGAATGTAATGAGGCGCGATGATTTCCGCAGGCATAGGGTAGACCCCTGACATAGGGCGCGTGCTAAAACCGACCAGTTGCCCATTCAGCAGGGCGTGTTCCGCCTGCGGCGGCATCTTCGCCAGCAACGCCAACAGCACTGTACCTTCGAAGACCCACTCTGGGAAATTGCCTCGCTTTTGAGCATATCCGCGCGTTGCCTCCCAAGGACGATACCAATATACCGACCACCGACTCCACTCTTCAGGCGGCGCGTCTTCACTCGGTTGCGGGGGATCCCAGAACGAATCGTCGTCCTCCGCTTCAGCAGGCGGGTTCTTGAGAGCCTCCCGCGCAAAACGAATCACATCCCGCAACGCACGCACCCGCGCCGCACGACCCGCACGCAACACACCCTCCTCCTGCTGCCGCGTCTCCTCAGGCACATACAACACATATTCCTCCCCATCCTTACGCCACGCATACCGAAACAACGCCGCCAACTGCGTCAAAATCTCCCCCGCTGGACGGTCTTCCACGAACACCGAGACCTTGTGGTGCTGGAGGGCGTCTTGGCAGCGCAGGGGGACGCCTGTTTGATTGCCGATGGCGCGCAGGGTATCGCGCAGGGGTTCCATTTTGAGCCAGACGGTAATGCGCGTTTGCAGGCGCGGGTCGTCAGCGAGCGTCTCTTGGGCGAGGGCGTGCAGCCCTGTTAGTATCACACACAGCCACAGACTGAGCCACCGCATCGTGCGCCTCCTGTGAGGAAGTATACCCTGCTCCTACTTCAAGCGCTGCCGCCTACTGGCAAGGTACAATCGATATGGTGATTTCGGATGGTTGAACTCATCACCCAGTTGGACGAGCGTACCTATTGCGCATTAGAGCGTCGCGCGCGGCGCCACCAGCGCAGCGTGAGCGAAGAGGCAGCGGAACTCCTGCGCCAAGCGCTATGCACGGACAGAGACACGCTGATAGCGCATCTTCAGTCCCTACACGCCTCTTTGAAATCCCGCGCTTTCACTCCTAGCCCTGAACTTATTCGCGCGGAACGCGAGCATCGATGATAACGACGCTTGTGGTAGACGCCAGCGTTGTAGCCCAGTGGTTTGTGCCTGACAACAACACTGCGGAGGCGTTGATAGTGCTGCAGCATGTTCCATCCTTGGCGGCACCTGAGCTGCTGTACGCGGAGGTCGCAAACACGCTCTGGAAGCGGGTGCAGCGCAGCGAGTTGACCCCTACAGAGGCGGACGCGCTTTTTGATGCCCTAATGATGGTACCCGTAGATACCTATCCGTCGAGCCTCGTGCTGCCTGTAGCATGGGAGGCAGCGATGCGGGCAGGAATCACGGTCTACGATGGGTTATATGTCGCGTTGGCGCACCATCTTCAGGCACCGCTGGTGACAGCAGACAAGCATTTATATGCCCAAGAGCATGTGCTGGCGCACTACGCGCAGATCCTCTGGCTCGCAGATATTCGCGAACTGCTCGGCTTGTGATTGTTCTGCTCAGGGTTTCAAGTGTTCGAGGCATACGCACCGATGAGCCCCTCTGACAGCGCGGAGTGCACTGGCAGAGGCGATGCATTTCGGATGGAACATTTCAGGCGCTTTTTAGAGCTGCTCGCTCTTTCTGGGGACGGCTGACTCACTGGGCTGCTCCAACTCCTTGAGTTTCGCCTCCAGCGTGCGCACATCAATCGGTTCGGCGCGTTGCTGGAAGATGTAGTAGGTTTTGTGTCGCGCAGGCGGCGCTTGCAACTCCAGCGTGTAGCCTTGCAAGTGGACAAGCTGAACTCGAGCGCCCGGAGCGATCTGCTGTAATACATTCTGGAGCCGCAAGCGTCGGAGCTGTGCCTTTATTTCGGGAGAACTCTCTGCAACCTCACTGGGTGGCTCTGCCGGCGTGATGAGGTAAGACCCGTCGGGCTGTGTGATTATGTAGCGCAAGGGCTTTTCAGGGGCGAACTGGAGCCGAAACGCAGCCCGTTCAACGGGCACGGCTTCATCGCTTGAGTAGCGCACACCTCCTGTACCAAACACACGCATCAGGGCGTGGTCTACAGAGGTGTAAGGGAAGTCTATGACCATCAGGCGTTTGGGCGGTGGAAACCGTTCCTCAAGCGCCTCTTGGAAGCGCTGACGCTGCGGTAGGGTGAGCGTATCTGTCGCCATCCACTCGCCGCTAAGCAGCTGCCGCCGCTGCGCCACGCTCAGCGACGCCAGAAACCGCAACCCGCGAAGGTTCGCCGTGAGCGTGGTGAAGGGAAAACGCACGGTGATGCCCGTCGTGTAAACACCAACCTCGTTGCCGTAAGTGATGGTGTAGTAGTCCACCTGTCGCGCGGTCAAACGACCCGCCAGCGCCACATAGTCGTCCAAGTCCAGCCAGCGATTCTGCGCAAAGCGCTGCTCCAGCGGGCGTAGCCAATCTTCGGGCAGCTCTACCGCTTGCTTCCCCCAGTACCACTGCACGCGACGCAGCACATAGCCCGACTCGTCGAGGCGTATCCACGATCCAGACGCTAAGCTTTGCAGCACCTCGCGCGGCGAGCGCGGCTCTGGGTTCCGCATGTAAACCACATCGGTGCGGAACGATTCGGCAATCACAGGCAGGCGCGTACTCCACGCGAACCATTCCAACAGGTCTGCGCCGTTCACGCGACGAAGCACCTGCGGATAGAACGCCTCGTCGTAGAGTGTCGGCTTCGGACGGTCGTCGCGCTCGGTGAGGGCGCGCTCAGGGATACGCGCCTCCCATTCCTTCTGGGGCGTTGCCCACGCCTGCCACTGCGCTACCCACGGGTGGTCGTCCACATACGGCGCGGTGTGGAACCTAAGATAGCCCCACTGACGCCACAACTCAGGTTGCGAAGGAATCGGCAGCATCCCCTCCACTTGCCGTTCTGAGGAGCGCAGGCTCATAAACTCGTACTCGACGAGGTTGCTGTATTCGGAGAGCCGAATCCAGACGCCCCAGTAGTCGGGGCTGCGCGACGACGGCTCAGAATAAACACGCTTGACGCCGTCTACCTCTTCCTCGCGGAATTCGTACCCACGCAGGTTGAAAGACGCCACGATGTCTGCAGGCATCGGGTAGACGCCTGATGGGGGTCGTGTGCTAAACCCGACCAGTTGCCCGTTCAGCAGGGCGCGCTCCGCCTGCGGCGGCATCTTCGCCAGTATTGCCAGCAAAACGGGCGTATCCGTGAGCCACAGTCGGTTCGGGTCAGTGGGTAGCGGCGCGTGCGCCTGCAAGGCGCGCCACGGCGTATGCCAGTAGACCAGCCGACGGTTCCACTCTTCAGGCGGCGCGCCGTCGCTGGGCGCGCGCGAGAACTCGGTCGTGTCCGCAGGCGGGTTCTTGAGAGCCTCCCGCGCAAAACGAATCACATCCCGCAACGCACGCACCCGCGCCGCACGACCCGCACGCAACACACCCTCCTCCTGCTGCCGCGTCTCCTCAGGCACATACAACACATATTCCTCCCCATCCTTACGCCACGCATACCGAAACAACGCCGCCAACTGCGTCAAAATCTCCCCCGCTGGACGGTCTTCCACGAACACCGAGACCTTGTGGTGCTGGAGGGCGTCTTGGCAGCGCAGGGGGACGCCTGTTTGATTGCCGATGGCGCGCAGGGTATCGCGCAGGGGTTCCATTTTGAGCCAGACGGTAATGCGCGTTTGCAGGCGCGGGTCGTCAGCGAGCGTCTCTTGGGCGAGGGCGTGCAGCCCTGTTAGTATCACACACAGCCACAGACTGAGCCACCGCATCGTGCGCCTCCTGTGAGGAAGTATACCTGAAGACGAGCGTCTGTGGCGGGGCGTTTCGCCCCGCCACAGGCAGCCAAAACGCGCCTACCCAAACCACTCGAAGTAGTCGGGGCTGAGGTCTACCTGCACATTTTTGACCTGCGTGTAGAGGTCGAGCAGGCAGTGCAAGCCGAGTTCGCGTCCGAAGCCGCTGAGTTTGTAGCCGCCGTAGGGCGCTTGCGGGGGAATCATGTTGTAGCAGTTGACCCAGACCTTGCCCGCCTCAATCTGGTGGGCGACGCGCAACGCCTTGCCGATGTCCTGCGTCCAGACGCCCGCTGCCAGCCCGTAGTCGGTGTTGTTGGCAAGGCGCACCGCCTCTGCCTCGCCTTCGAACGGCATCAGCATCGCGACGGGTCCGAAAATCTCGTCGCAGGCGACACGCATGGTGGGCTGCACCTCCTCCAGCACGGTCGGCGCGAAGTAGAAGCCCTTGTCGAAGGGCGGCTCGGTGAGGCGTCTGCCGCCTGCGAGCAGTTTCGCGCCTTCCTCAAGCGCGGCGCGCACATAGAACTCGGTCTTTTCGAGTTGCTCGCGCTTGTGCAGGGTCGCAAACTCGGTGGTGGGGTCTAACGGGTCGCCAATCTGCAGGCGTTGGGCGCGGGCGACGAATGCATCGCGGAACCGCTCGTAGAGGGGTCGCTCGACGAAGATGCGCGTGGCGGCGGTACACATCTGCCCTTGCGCGAAGTAGTTTGCCAGCAGGGCGTGGGCGAGGGCGCGATCGAAATCGGCGTCGGCGAACACCAGAAACGGCGACTTGCCGCCCAACTCCAGCGACACGGGGGCGATGTGCGTCGCGGCGTTTTGCATCACGCGCACGCCGACGGCGGTAGACCCCGTGAAGGAGACCTTGCGCACCTTCGGGTGGCGGGTCAGCAGGTCGCCAATCGTAGCGGGCGTCGGGTCGGTCAACACATTGAATACGCCTGCGGGGATGCCCGCTTGGTGCATTACTTCCGCCAGCATCAGCGCGGTAATCGGCGTGGTGGGCGCGGGCTTGAGAACCATCGTGTTGCCGACCGCCAGCGCGGGGGCGATTTTGATGGCTGCCAACCACAGCGGGAAGTTCCACGGGGTTATCGCGCCGACGACGCCGTAGGGTTCGCGCCGCGTGTAGTTGAGGTACATGCCTGGAACGGGGATGGTCTCGCCCAGTGTGGCGGGTGCGATGCCCGCGAAGTATTCGAACACGGCGATGGCAGCGGGGATGTCGTGCGCCAGCGTTTCGCGCAGGCAGCGTCCCGTCTCTTGCGTTTCGGCGAGGGCGAACTCTTCGTAGCGTGCCTTGATGCCCTGCGCGACGGCGCGGAGCAGTTCGCCGCACTCTTCGTAGGAACGCGCTGCCCAGTCGGGGAAGGCGCGTGCGGCGGCGTCTACGGCGGCGTTCAGTTCCGCCTCGCCCGCGACGGCGCATTCGGCAATCACCTCACCGTTGGCGGGGTTGCGCACTTCGTAGCGCGTGCCTGTGTCGACCCATTCACCATCGATGTAGAGCCTGTAGGTTTGCATCGTTGCATCTCCTTTGGGCGGGTGTGTTTGTTTGCCCTCACCCCCCGCCCCTTTGGAGTGCTGAAGCGCAGCTTCAGCATTAGGCGGAAGCTTCGCTTCCGCACTCCATAGTCCCCCTCGCCGTGTGCGGGAGAGGGGGCAAGGGGGGTGAGGGCAAACCTCCAGCGTCCCGCCCATACAACCATTCCCCCACACGCAGCGATTTCCTGCCCCCCCCTCGCAGGAGTTTCGCTTATCGGCGCGAATCGGGGGCGCGTGCAGAGTTGGCGGATTCGTCCTGCACGGCGCGTGCGGGGCGTGTGGCGTCCGCCGGGCGACAAGTCCATCACGCACCGCGCGGTGATTCTGGGGCTGCTGGCGCACGGCGCGACGGAGATTGAGGGCTTTCTGGAGTCGGACGACTGCCTGCGCACGCTGCGGATGGCGCAGCAGTTGGGCGCGTCGGCGGAGCGGGTCGGCGCGGCGCACTGGCGGATTGTGGGGCGCGGGGGTCAGCCGCTGCAGGAGCCTGCGGATACGCTCGATGCAGGCAATTCGGGTACGACGGCGCGCTTGATGGCGGGCGTGCTGGCGGCGCAGCCGTTTTTCAGCGTACTCACAGGCGACGAGTCGCTGCGGCGGCGTCCGATGCGGCGCGTGGTGGAGCCGCTGCAGCGCATGGGCGCACGCATCGACGGGCGCGACGGGGCGACGCGCCTGCCACTGGCGATCCGCGGGGGCGAGTTGCGTGGGATTCACTACCTTACGCCCGTCGCCAGCGCACAGGTCAAGTCGTGCCTGCTGCTGGCGGGGCTGCACGCAGCGGGCGTCACGGAGGTCGCCGAGCCGTGCCTTTCGCGCGACCATACCGAGCGGATGCTGCACGCCTTCGGCGCGACGCTGCAGCAACAGGTGAGCGACGCGGGCGCGCATCGCGTGCGCATCACGGGCGGGCAACGGCTGGAGGGGCAGCGGCTGACCATCCCAGGCGACTTCTCGTCGGCGGCGTTCTGGATAGCTGCCGCGCTGCTGCTGTCAGGGTCCGACCTGACGATTGAACATGCGGGGGTGAACCCGACGCGTACGGGGCTACTGGAGGCGTTGGCGCAGGGGGGTGTGCATCTGGAGTGGCAGGCGGTGAGCGAGCAGGCGGGCGAGCCGACGGCGACCCTGCGCGTGCGCCCGCAGCCCATCGGCGCGATGCGTATCGACGGCGCACTCGTGCCCAGCCTCATCGACGAGGCGCCCATCCTCGCCCTGCTGGCGACCCAAGCGCACGGCGAAACCGAACTGCGCGACGCCGCCGAACTGCGCGTCAAGGAGTCCGACCGCATCGAAGCCATCACGACCGAACTGCGCAAGATGGGCGCGCAGATAGACCCCCTGCCCGACGGCTTCCGCGTGCAGGGACCGACCCCGCTGCACGGCGCGGAGGTTCACAGCCACGGCGACCATCGAATCGCCATGACGCTGGCGATTGCGGGGCTGATGGCGCACGCGGGCGAGACGGTGGTTCACGATGTCGCCTGCGTGCAGACCAGTTTCCCCGAGTTCGAGTCGCTGCTGCAGGCGTTAGTGGAGGAGTAATACCAATCGCGCGGGCGGAGTTTACAATTGCCCCCCTCCTTAAGGTTCCCCCTGCTCGCAGGGGGAACCTTAAGGAGGGGGTCTTCAATCGCGCTTGTTTTTGTAAACTGTGTCCCCGCGATTGGTATAAGTGTCGTTGCGTTGGTTTTTCAACATGCCCCCCTCCCAACCTCCCCCGTGGACGGGGGAGGAACTCCGACTCCTTCCCCGCCCGCGGGGAGGGTTGGGGTGGGGTAAGCAACGAAGGGGCGCACGGCGTGCGCCCCTTCCATCGGTCGCGAGTCTGCATGGCGCATACCCTGCGCCCCGACACGAACGCGATTACGCCTTGCGGCGACGGCGCAGCCCCAGCAAGCCCGCCAGACCCGCGCCCAACGCGACCATCGACGCAGGCTCGGGCACCAGCTCAATCTCCAGCTGAGCAAACTGCATGCTCCCGCTATCGGCAGGTGCGTCATCAAGGATGTAAAGCAACCAATTGCCCTGCATCTGCTGGTTGCTAAATGCAGTCAGGCTAAACGCGTAGGGAGTACCAGGAGCAGGTGCGGTAAAAGGATCAGGAGTGTTTGCTGGATATACCGAGCTTTTGTATACCCCAGGACCAGCTGGTGCAGAATCGGGTATTGCAATTGTACCATTTACATCATCGAAGGTGTAGTTGCCATTCGGATCGCTACTTCCACCCGCATCGGAGAGGAATTGCACCGCCGTGCCAGATGGTCCCACAAGCAGTGCATCTATGTCGTCAAACCAGGTGTGGCTTAGCCCGCCCAGAGTGATTGATACCCGTGCGATGATACCGCTGTCTGGCACATTGAAAACAATCGGGTAAGTAGACAAGGTACCACTGTCAGGGATAGTAAATGGCCCGTTGACGGTATATGTGTAGATCTGTGCGCCTGCGCTTGCCATCAGCGCGGCGAGTGCGACGCTACTCAGCCAAAGTTGCGTGTGTTTCAGCATAGTCATGCCTCCTTCCATCGAGATTTCGAGAGTCGCGCGCCCGCCGTGAAGAGCAGTCACAAAACCGCCCAGAAGCGGACACTGCGCTTACCTATTATACACCATTTTTGCCCCCAATTGGGGTGTTTATGGGGTGGGTGCGGGAAAATCTGGTAATTGTACTGGGAGACCACAACTCCTGATAGGGATACATCGCTTGAGTTCGCTGTGTGGGGGGCGCATGCTTTTTGCCTTCACCCCCAACCTCTCTCCCACGATGTGGGAGACGCGCGCCATACCGTTTGGAGTGCTAAAGCGCAGCTTCAGCGTGGGCGGAAGCTTCGCTTCCGCACTCCATAATCCCCTCGCCTGCAGGCGGGAGAGAGAGCCGCACGCCATACCATTTGGAGTGCTGAAGCGTCCGCTTAGCGTCGAGCGGAAGCAGGGCGAACCGCCGTTCGCCCCTACACACCTCTCCCACAGCGTGGGCGAGGGCTGGGGGTGGGTGTTCGCGCCTACCTTACAGCCGTCAGCTTGTCCGCGTGGGGCGTGCGCGGCGCGCCGAAAATCTCCTCCACTTTGCGACGGCGGTACTCGAAGATCTCCTCCAAGCGCGGGCGCACCAGCAGGCGGTGTATGATGCCGTCAATCAGCGGCTGCTTGAGCGCGTAGTAGACCAAGTCTTCCATCAGCACGCCGCCCGCCACAGGCGTGAAAGTGTGCCGATGATGCCAGAAGCGGTAGGGTCCGAACCGCTGCTCGTCCACGAAAAAGCGCATCGGCTCGACATGCGTGATTTCGGTGACCCAGTGGATGGGGATGTTGAGCAGCGGGCGCACGGTGTAGGCGATAATCAGCCCTGCCTCCATCTTGTCAGGCACAGGCGTAAGGATGTCGAAGCCCATGTAGGGCGGCGTAATCGTCTTCAGGTTCACGGGACTGGAGAAAAAGTCCCACACGGTTTCCAACGGCGCAGGGATGACCTGCTCGGTTTGCAAACGGAACAGTTTCATAGTGTGTGTATTGTACCTGAGTTTCGCCGAGTCGGTATAATGGCGTGGGGCGATGCGCAGGTGAACTGGTTGATTGGGCTGTGCCTTGCGGGGCTGATTGCGGGTGTGGCGTATCGCCTGCGCTTGCTGACGATTGGGGGCGCGTGGGCGGCGGTGGGGGTCGGCGCGAGCGTGTTCGGGGCGGGGGGATTATGGGCGAGCGCGCCGATGGTCGGCTTCTTTTTCTCCAGTAGCCTGCTGCCGCGCCTGCTCGGACGCCCGCACAAGACCGAGCGGCGCACGGCGGCGCAAGTGCTGGCGAACGGTCTCGCGCCTGCGCTGTGCGGTTGGGGCGCGACGCTGACGCCTGCCTATGCGGATGCGTTCTGGCTGGGCTTCATGGCGGCGCTGGCGACGGCGACGGCGGACACTTGGGCGACCGAGTTCGGCGTGCGCTTCGGCAACCCGGTGTGGCTGCTCACGACGGGGCGGCGCGTGCCCGCGGGCGAGTCGGGCGGGGTCAGTTGGCAGGGCACGCTGGGCGGCGTGGCGGGCGCGTGCGCGATTGCCTGTCTCGGCGCGCCGCTGCTGCGCGAGGGGCAGTTGCTCGCGCTCGCGGCAGGGCTGGGTGTCGCGGGCATGGCGCTGGACAGCCTGCTGGGCGCGACGCTGCAGGCGCGCTACTGGTGCGCTCAGTGCCACGCGCTCACGGAACAGGCGCGCTGCTGCAACGCGCCGACGCAACACCTGCGCGGCGTGCGCGGGCTGGACAACAACGCGGTCAACGGCGTCAGCACCGCGCTTGCCGCTGCAGCGGGCGTCGTTGCGGGGCTTTTGCGTTGAGCTCCTCGCTGGGGCAGACGCGCTTATACCGTCGCTCGGTCAGAGTTTACGATTGCCCCCCTCCTGCAGGTTCCCCCCGCTTCGCGAGGGGAACCAAGCCGCGCGCCCACGCGGTTCCCCCTGCTCGCAGGGGGAACCTTAAGGAGGGGGTCTTCAGTCTCGCTTGTTATCGTAAACTTTGCCGTGCGATTGGTGTAAGGGGCAGACACAGAGGTCTGCCCCTACTGGTCTGGCGGGTGGGCAGACACAGAGGTCTGTCCCTACCTGTGTGCGCGGTTATCGCTCCCAATACACGGGGTTGGTGAACGCCATCGGCGCGTCGCCGAGCAGCGCAGTGAACCGTTCGCCGACGATGCGCACCAGCGCCCAGCCGCGCTCACCCTGCACGGGCACAGTCAGCGTCGCCTTGTAGTCCAGCGGCTTGCCGTCGGGCTGGTTCAGCGGCTCCTCGCGCACGACCGCGCCGTTCACAATCACCTGCAGCGACTTGACGCGCACCCACGACGCCGCGCGCGCCTGCACCTCGAGTTGGATGGCGTCGCCCTGCAGTTTCAGCGTTTCGCCGATGCGCACGCGCTGACGCGGACGCTTCGGGTCGGCGGCGGTCAGCGTCAGCACGGGACCGCTGCTGACCACGATGTCGCCCTTGCGCAGTTGCGCCACAAGGTTGTCGGGCGTCACGCGCGACGGGTCGCGATGCCCGAAGTAGACATAGGTGCGCGGCAGCCCCGGCTGCAGGCGGAACACATGGTGGCTGTCGGTCGTGCCGATGCCCAGCACGCGCTTGCCCTTGTTGAGGAAGTAGAACCAGTCCTGCATCACGGCTTCGGCGGCGGCGACGCTCATACCGTTCATCACCTCGATGGCGTCGAAGTCCTCGCTGAGTTCATCGGGACGCTTGATTTCGCCCGTTTTGGGGTCTAAGCCGATATGCAGGAAGTAGCCCATCGTCGGCGCGCGGGGGTGGTTGATCATCACGATGCTGTCGCCGTTGTAGTTTTTGCGGGCGGCGGCGAAGATCTCGCCCGCTTTTTTGTCCCACCACTCAATCGCGCCGTTGTTCCAAGCGTTGGGGTCATACCGCTGCGGGAAGGCGTTGAAGTGCCCGATGGCGTTCATCGGCGTAATCTCGTTGCCGACGATGGTCGCGAGGCGGTTGCGCAGCCCCATCGCCCGCACCGTCGGCGCGAGGTCTACATGGTAGTCGTGGTCGGTGTTGACCATGATATGCACATCCATCGCCACATACGAGGCGACTTTGTCCTCGAAGAAGTCGAACGAGTCGGCGGAGGCGAGGGTGTGCAGGTGGTAGTCGCCCGACAGATAGCCTTCCAGCGGGGCGGTGAGGGCGAGTTGCGCGGTGAACTCGGCGCGGTCGCCTGCCTTGAGGTCAAACTCCTGCTGGGCGATTTCGTACTCGAAGCCGCGCAGCAGCGTGATGCGGTAGCGTCCGGGTTCGACGGGCAGCGTCTCGTCGCCGGTGAGGCTGTAGTGAACGCGCGTCCAGTTGCCGTAGTTGCCCTCCTCGCCGTAGAGTAGTCGCTGGGCGCGCACGCGCGGCTCGTCGAGCCGTTGGAACACGACGGTAGTCGGCATCGGGCGGTTGCGGGCGTCGGTGGCGCGCAGGCGCAGTTGCGCGGGTTCGGGCAGGCTGACACTGGGCAGCGCGCTGGTGGGCGCACTGAAGCGGAACTCCTGCGGGGCGTGGTGGTCGGCGAACGCCATCGCGCGGTAGTCGCCCTGCGGCAGGCGCGTCGTGAAGCGTCCCTGCGCGTCCGTGCGCACGACCGTCGTGAACTGCTCCGCGTTGCCGTCCTGCTGGAAGATGTAGACGCGCGCGTTCTCCAGCGGCGCGCCGTTGCCATTCTGCACGATGCCCTGCGTGAGGGTCAGCTCGTCGGCGCGGTTCAGCAGGCGGTTGCGCTCGGCGCGGACGGTCTCCGTCTCGCCTGCGCCGACGGTGAACGCCCAGCGCGCCGCGACGCTGCCGTTTGGTTCTGCGCGTGCGCCCGTCAGCAGCGTGAACAGGTAGATGTCCTGCACCTTCTGCACGGCGGGGAAGCGCTCCTCCAGCGGGAACAGCCCGTAGCTCAGCGTGTGGTTGACCGCTGCGGCGAAGGGGATTGCCCCGCGCAGGGTCTGAATCATCGCCATGACGCCCGCGCCTGCCCCGCTGGCTTGCGCCGCTTTAGCGTTGCCGAACGGCGGCATATACATCTGCATGCTGTCTTCCTGCACCCACGCCAGCATCAGCGTGTAGGTCTGCGGGCGGTCGGTCGCGTTTAGCAGGCTCGCCTCGATGAGCAGCGTGGGCGAGTCAGGTTCCAGCGTGTAGGTGAGGGTCGCTTGCACGCCCATCGGCTGGGTGGGCAGGCGCGTGGTCTGGTCAATCAACGGCAGGCGTTCGTCGGTCATCCGCACGCGCAGGATGGCGGGCTTGCCCGCGCCGCCTGCCGAGACGATTTCGAACGCGGTCGGGCGCAGCGTGCGGGCGGCGAGCAGCCCGCGCGAGTCGGCGATGCCGAAAAACTGCTCGCCGAGAAAGTCGTGCAGGCGTCCGTTCTCGTGGCGCACAGCGTCGATGAGCCTGCCGCCGAATCGTCCGTAGCCGTGCGTCGGTCGGTCGCCCGCAATCACGAAGGTCGCCACGCGATTGCGCAGCACATAGTCGCCAGGTCGTCCGTCGGTCTTCGGTCCGTCGGGTAAATCGTTCGCGGTTGCTTGCACCAGTTCGGCAACGCCTGCAGGGGGCGCAGGCAGTCGCTTGCTCGTTTCCGACACGCTATACGCCAGCTGCACGCTCAGCAGCCAGCCGAGTACGCCCAGTAGCCCCAACGCTCGTTTCATCACAGCACCTCCGCGGAGTTGACCCGTGGGTCAGCCAATTATACCGCCGAACCCCTGCAGGACTCCCGCGCAAACCGCAGAATCCCTGCGTTGCAGGAGGCGCATAGGCTATGGACATCCTTTCAGGCATCGACGGCACAGGACCGCTGGCGAAACTCATCTATCGCCGCGCAGGACGCTCCCGACGCATCTCCAGTTGGGACACAACAGGCGGCAACCGCGATTTTCTGACCATACCGCAGGGCGCGACGGCGACCCTCGCGCAGATTGAAGGCGCAGGGTGCATCCGCCATATCTGGATTACGGTCGGCTGCCGCGATCGGCTGTATTTGCGCAAGACCGTTCTCAAGATGTATTGGGACGACGAGACGGAGCCGAGTGTGCTGGCGCCGCTGGGCGACTTCTTCGGGCTGGGGCACGGGATTGCACGCTCCTACATGTCGATGCCCTTCACGACCGTCAACCACGAGGCGAACGAAGGCAACTACGGCGGCGGCATCGCGCTCAACTGCTACTTCCCGATGCCGTTCAGCACAGGCGCACGCCTCGAGGTGGTCAACGAATGCGACACCGAAATCGGCTCGTTCTACTACTACATCGACTACGAATCCTATGACGCGCCGTTGCCCGACCATGTGCTGCGCTTCCACGCGCATTACCGCCAGGAGTATCACACCACAGGCACGCAGGGCAACCTGTTCGAGCAACGACGCAACTATTGGGAACTGCTGGACACGCCGAACCTCAGCGACGCCGAGAACTACCTGATTCTGGACGCCGAAGGCGCGGGGCACTATGTCGGCTGCGTGCTGTCGGTGGACAATATCGACCCGCTGCCCGTGATTCGCAAACTGGGCAGCCAAGAGCAGGTCATCAAGGAATACACTTGGTGGGGCGAGGGCGACGATATGATTTTCATCGACGGCGAGCCGTGGCCGCCCTCGCTGCACGGCACAGGCTCCGAAGACTACCTCTGCCACGCATGGGGCATGCACCCGAAGGCGTACCTGTACGCGGGAACCTCTATCCCCGAAACGGACCCGAAACACCCCGACCGCAGGCAGTGTACCTCCTATCGGTTCCATGTGGAAGACCCCATTCTGTTCACGCAGTCGATTCGGGTCAGCATCGAGCATGGGCACGCGAATCTGCAGGAGAACGACTACTCCAGCGTGGCGTACTGGTATCAGACGGAGCCGCATAAGCCGCTGCCGCCGCTGCCGCCCGTTGCCGAGCGTATCCCGCGCAACATGCGACCGTGAGCAGCCTGTGGATTTTCCCGATCGCGATAGGCGCGGGCGCGTTCGGCTCGATGCTGGGGCTGGGCGGGGGCATTATCTTGGTTCCCGCGCTGACGGTGCTGATGGGCGCGCCGATTAAGCAGGCGGTGGCGGCGAGTCTGGTGGCGGTGGCGGCGACCTCGTGCGCGGGCGCGTCGACCTATCTGCAGGCGGGGCTGGTGGACTGGCGCCTGGGCGTGCGGTTGCTCATCCCGACGCTATGCGGCGCGATTGCGGGCGGGCTGCTGATTGGCCACATCCCCGAATCGGTGGTGCGCTGGCTGTTTATCGCGCTGGTGCTGTATGTGCTGGGGCAGATGCTGTGGGCGATGCGGCGTCCCGTCGCGGCGCAGGCGGCGCGACCCGACTGCCGTACGCACTGGGACTCGCGTCAGCGCGGGATTGCCGTCAGCCTCAGCGCGCTGGCGGGCACAATCTCTGCGCTGCTGGGCGTCGGCGGCGGTCTGATTCAAGTGCCCCTGATGCACACGATTCTCAAGACGCCCCTGCGCTGCGCGATTGGCACCAGCACCTTTCTGATTGGCGCGACGGCGTCGGCAAGCGCGCTGCTGTACCTGGTGCAGGGCAAGTTGCAGGTGGACTATGTGGTGCCTGCCGCGCTGGGAATTGTGATCGGCGCGCGGGTGGGGGTCAAGTTCGCCCAGCGCGTGCCGACGCTTGCCCTGCGCCTGATTTTCGTCGGCGTGATGCTCTACACGGTCATCCGCCTCGCCCTCAAGTAATACCAATCGCACGGGCGGAGTTTACAATTGCCCCCCTCCTGCAGGTTCCCCCCGCTTCGCGAGGGGAACCGCGCCTGTTCGGTTCCCCCTGCAGGCAGGGGGAACCTTAAGGAGGGGGTTCTCGTTTGTTCGTGATTTTATGAACTTTAGCCTGACGATTGGTATAAGCCACTGCTACGGTTTAAATGGCTCTCCGTTCAGCGTGTCGACGCCCCACAGCGCGCCGATGGTCGCGCCGATGTCCGCCAGCGTGCGCCGCACACCAACATCCCGCCCGCGCTCGTTGCTGGGCGAATAAATTAGCAGCGGCAGGCACTCGCGCGAGTGGTCGGTGCTGGGCGTGGTCGGGTCGTTGCCGTGATCGGCGGTCAGCACCAGCAGGTCGGTCGGGCGCAGGCGACTCAGCAACTCCTGCAGCATCGCGTCGAACTCGGTCAGGGCGCGGGCGAAGCCTGCAGGGTCGTTCCGATGCCCGTACAGCATATCGAAGTCCTCGAAGTTGGCGAAGATGAACGCGCAGTCGCTCTGCAGGGCGCGCAGCAGCGCGTCGTAATGCTCGGCGTTGCTCTGGGTGCGCTCGGCGTGGCGGAAACCGCGATACACAAACAGTTCGGGCACAACGCCAATCCCGTAGACGCCGATTCCGCGCGCGTGCAGGGCGTCAATCAGGTTCTCAGGCGGCGGCAGCGGGAAGTCGCGACGGTTCTCGGTACGCCGAAAAGTGTCGGGGCTATCGCCGACGAACGGGCGGGCAATCACGCGCTGCACATGGTGCGGCGGCTCCAGCAGTTCGCGGGCGACCTCGCACATCCGATAAAGCTCGTCCAGCGGGATGACCGCCTCGTGCGCGGCGATTTGGAACACGCTGTCCGCGCTGGTGTACACAATCGGCTTGCCTGTGCGCAGGTGTTCCATGCCCAGTTGCTTGATAATCTCCGTGCCCGAGGCGGGGTAGTTGCCCAGCGTCTCGCGCCCAATCTGCGCTTCGAAGGCGTGGATGAGTTCGGGCGGGAAGCCGTTGGGGTAGGTGGGGAACGGCGTCTCGGTGTGGACGCCCATCATCTCCCAGTGCCCCGTGACGGAGTCTTTGCCTTTGGAGTGGGGCTGCACGCAACCGTAGTGGGCGCGGGGCGCGTCGGCGGGGGGAACGCCGCGCAGCGGCAGGATGTTGCCCAGCCCCAGCGCCTGCAGGCACGGCAGGTTCAGCCCGCCGATCGCCTCCGCGAGATGTCCCAGCGTGTTGGGCGTGTTCTCGCCCGTGTCGCCGTAGTCCGCCGCGTCGGGCGCCGCGCCGACCCCGCAGCCGTCCAGCACAATCAGAATCGCCCGCTCCAGTCTCATTCCGCGCTCCCGTGGACCACCGCCTGCTCGGGCAGGCTCACGATGTGGATGGTCGCCAGCCCCTTCGCCAAGCGCAGGCTGGTCTCCACCGCCTCCGCCAAGCGCGACTGCACCCCCTCGCGCACCACCAAGCGGTCAACGACGATCTCGATGGTGTGCTGCTTGTAGCGGTCGAGCGCGGGGACTTCTGTGACCTCGTAGGTTTGCCCGTCGACGCGCACGCGCACAAAGCCGAGTTTTTGCACCTCGCTGAACACATGGCGGTACTCGCCTTTGCGTCCGCGCACGATGGGCGCAAGCACCTGAATGCGCGCGCCTTCGGGCAGACGCATCACAGTGTCCACGATGCTGTCCACCGTTTGGCGTGTGATGGGCTTGCCGCACTGGGGGCAGTGGGGGCGTCCCGCGCGGGCGAACAGCAGCCGCAGGTAGTCGTAAATCTCCGTCACGGTGCCGACCGTGCTGCGCGGGTTATGGCTGGTGGACTTCTGGTCGATGGAGATGGCGGGCGAGAGACCCTCGATGGAGTCCACATCGGGCTTGTCCATCACGCCGAGGAACTGACGGGCGTAGGACGAGAGGCTCTCCACATAGCGGCGTTGCCCCTCGGCGTAGATGGTGTCGAACGCCAGCGTGGACTTGCCCGACCCCGACACGCCCGTGATGACGACCAACTGGTCGCGCGGGATGGTCAGGTGCAGGTTCTTCAGGTTATGCTCGCGCGCGCCCGTGATGACGATTTTATCCTGCGCCATAGGCGACGGAATTGTACCCTGTGTTGTCTGGCTGGGTTCAGGACGCGCTGGCGTCGGCGACAGGTTCGGGCGCGCCGTTCTCGGTGGGGGCGGCGGGCTCGGCGAGGGCGACTGCGCCTGTCGGCTCGGCGTCGTGCCGCTCCAGCGCGTGCAGGTGCGCCAGCAGCAGCCCACGCAGTTCCATCAGCACGGCGCGTTTGCGCGCCTCCAGCGCTTCGGTCTCGGCGAGGATGCGCTGTGCGCGCGTCTCCGCCTCGCGCACCACCTGCTCCGCCTTCAGGTGCGCCTCGCGCAGGATGAGTTCCGCCTCCTTGTGCGCGTTGCTACGCGTTTCGTCCGCGCTGCGCTGCGCCAGCACCAACGACTCCTTGAGGGCGTCCTCCATCGCGCGGTAGCGTTCCGCCTCTTGGCGCAGCCCGACCGACTCCTCGCGCAGGCGGCGGTTCTCGGTAATGACCTCCTCGTAGTGCGCGGCGACCTCCTGCAGGAACGCCTGCACCGCCACAGGGTCATAGCCCCGCAGCCGCTTGCGGAACTTTTTGGTCTCAATCTCCAGCACGGTCAGTCGTCTTGGCTCGTTCATCGCAACCCCGCAAGTAGGTAGATGAGGAACTGGATGAAGATAATCGCAATCAGCGGCGAGAAGTCGATGGGCATGTAGCCCAGCCCCGTGCTGCGCAGCAGGCGGTTCTGCACTTGGCGAATCGGCTCCAAGATGGCGTCGCTAATGCGGTCGATGAAGCGCACAATCGGGTTGTAGCGCGGCACGCGCCCGCCCGCGAAGCGAATCCACGAGAAGACCACATTAATCACCAAGATAATCACGATCACGCGCAACGCGAGTATCAGCAGGTCAATCGGCGACAGCATAGCCTCCTCTCCTCATCGTTTACGAACTGTTGGCGCGCTGCTCTTGGAGTTTTTGGCGCACGCGCTGCATGTTGGGTTCCACCGCACCGTCGCTGGGGTCTAACTGCTTGGCTTTCTCCCACGCCTGCAGCGACTGCTGGTAGCGTTCGAGCCGTTCGTAGCAGTGCGCCAGCGTCTTCCACACAAACGCGGGCGCGTTGGCGAACTGGACGGCTTTCTCCAAGTAGGGCAGCGCCTGCTCATACTGCCGCTTGTTGAAGTAGGCGAAGCCCAAGTCGTAATACAGGTCGTAGCGGTCGGGGTTCAGGCGGATGCCGCGCTGGTAGACTTGGATTGCGCGCGCGGTCTCGCCGTAGCCGTCCAACAGCCACGCCAGCCCGCCGATGTTCTCCACATCGCGCGGGTCGTACTCCAGCAGCACGAACATCAGCGCCATCGTCTTGTAGTGCAAGCCTTCGTGCCAGTATTCGTCGGCGAGTTGCACCAGTCGGAACTCGGTCAGTTGGCGCAGGGCGGTTAGTTTGCGCTGTACCGCGTCAGGCGGCTGCGCCTGCGTCCACCCCACGCCCAGCATTACCGCACAGCCCACAATCAGTAGTAGGTTCCGCATCGTTCTGCCCTAAGTATACCCGCGCACGCGCGGATTGCAATCTGCTGTAGTTATCGGCGTTTGTTCGCCAATCTGGAGTGGGTTCCTGCACAGGCGCAGAATCTATACCTATTTCTCAAGAAAATTTCAAAATCGGTGCATTTGGCACGAAAGTTGCTGTGAGACTGGGCAGTTGCACTGTTGAGAATGCGTAGGTTTCACGGAGGAGAGACTTTGCCCGAAATTGGCGTGCTGCTGGTGGAAGATGAACGGCTGTTGGATCGCGTGGTGTCCGATGCCTTGCGCACGATGGGCGTCCCGTGTGAAACAGTCAGTTGCGAGGAGGAGGCGGTGCGGCGGCTGACAGAGCGACGCTACGATTTGGTGATTTCAGACCTACGGATTCAGCGCGGTTCGGGTGTGAATGTGTTGCGCCATGCCCGGTCGCTGTACCCCGACATCCCCGTGATTGTGGTCACTGCCTACGCTGCCGACGAGGAGGTGTACCGTGCGCTTGCGCTGGGCGTGGACGCGCTGCTGTATAAGCCGTTTGACATCGACACGCTGCTGAACACGGCGCGTGCGCTGCTGGCGCGACGCTCGCTTACGGGGACGCACGCCGCCGTGCAGATGCCTGCAGACGCAACTCGCGGGGTTTGCTGGCTGGAGGTCGGCGCGTTGGCGACGCTCCGCGCCGAGTCGCACACGGTTCTGGGGCGGGCGCTGCACGCGGACGAACTCTTCCTCAGCGTGCGCACCGAACGGTTGGAGCCGCCCCATCCCACGCGCTGGCAGGTGGAGTGGACGGGCAGCGACGCGCTCTATCAGTTCGAGGCGCGCGTGATCGATGCGACCGCCGAGGGGGGCGAAATGCTGTGGGTGCTGCGCCTGCCGCGCCTGATACGGCGCATCCAGCGGCGACGCCACCCGCGCGTGCCCGTGTCGGGCAAGGCGTTCGTGTCGGTGGCAGGCAGACTGCAGCGCGCCATCGAGGCGGAGGTAACGGATCTCAGCGAGGGCGGCGTGTGCCTCGTGCTTGCCGAACCGCCCATGCGCGGCGCGACGCTTTACCTCGAAGTGCAGGCGCAGTCTGAAGCGGGGCAACTCCGCTTTCAGAGTGAGGGCACGGTGCGCTCCATCGTCGCGTTCACCCAGCAGGGCGCGCCGCGCTACCGTGTCGGCGTGCAACTCCAACGATTGCCTGCCGACGCCGTGCAGCACATCCGCCTGCTCCACAGGACGCGCCTGACACGCCCGTAATTCGCACAGGCAACTCGCACTTCTGCTATATTTGACTAAACCTCGCAATTTTGCAGAGAGTGACGGTTTAAGTTCCGCCGACAATCTCCCTCGACGCGCACGCAGGGCATCGACGGAACGACGCCCCCGCGCGTCGGAAATCACACCATTCAGGGAGGATTGAGCGATGAGTTTACGAATCAACACCAACATGTCCGCGCTGAACGCGCTGCGCAATGTGGAGCGTGCGTCCGACGGCTTCGGACGATCGATTGAGAAACTCGCTTCGGGACTTCGCATCAATCGCGGCGCCGACGACCCAGCAGGCTTGATTCGCTCGGAAGACCTGCGCGCCCAAATCACGGGGTTGGAGCAGGCAATTGCCAACTCGCAGGACGCGACGAACCTTGTGAAGACCGCCGAAGGCGCGCTCGATGAGATGCACAACCTGCTGCGCAGTATGCGCCAACTCGCCGTCGCTTCAGGAAACACGGGTACGAACAATCAGGCGTCCTTGCAAGCGAACCAGAACCAGATTGCCTCGGCGATTGACAGTATCAACCGTATTGCGGCGCAGACCCAGTTCGGCACGAAGAAGCTGCTCGATGGCACGGCGGGCACGACCGCTGTCGTGACGGACTTCACGCGCGTGGGCGGCTTGTTCTTCGGCGGCTCTGTGTTCGGGAGCGTCGGCGGCGCGGCGTCCCAAGACTACGCGATTGGCACAGGAACCATCACCATCGATGTCACGGCAGCTGCGACCCGCGCCCAAGTGTTAGGCAACCGCAATTACACAACTGCCACAGATATTATAGCGACCTCTGCATCGGTGGTCATCAACGGCGTGAGCTTCACCACCCAAGCAGGTACCACAACCCTGCAAAGCTTCGTCGACCAAATCAACTCCCAGACCAGTGTCACGGGTGTCGTTGCGGAAATTGTGCCGAGCGGCACGAACCTCAATGTGCGGCTGCGCGCGGCAGAATACGGCGCGAACTTCTCCGTGACGGTTAACGACGCACAGGCGATTCTGCACAACACGGCGACTACTGCCAGCGATACTGGAGTGAACGCTGCCGCCACAGTCTCTATCACCAACATAGACGGCGGCGTCGTAACCGTGCTGTTTACGGGCGGTAAAGCCAGCGGCGACTCGGGGCTGCGCCTCACAGACGCCAAGGGGAATGTGCTACTGCTCACCGAGTTCGGCAACCACACTACCAACGGCGACGGCGCCATCGGACGCACCAGTGCTGGGCAGCTTGAGTTCCAGATTGGCGCGAACGCAGGGCAGATTGCCCGCTTCTCCATCAACAACATGCGCGCCGACAGAATCGGCACGGGCGTCGTCGCAGGCAAGAGCCTCAAGGATGTTGATGTGACCAAGACAGGCGGCGCTGAAGAGGCGCTCAAAATCATCGACGCTGCGATTGCACAGGTCTCCAAACTGCGCGGCGACATGGGAGCGTTCCAGAAGAATGTCCTCGAAAGCAACATGCGCTCGCTGTCCGTTGCGAAGGAGAACCTGACGGCGACCGAGTCCGCCATCCGCGACACGAACTTCGCCGAAGAGACCAGCCGCTTCACCAAGTTCCAGATTCTCCAGCAGGCGGGTATGTCGGTCTTGGGGCAGGCGAACTTCGCGCCGCAGGGCGTGCTGCAGCTCATCCGCTAAACGCGCCTCCTTCGGGCGAATCGGGTACACTAACAGTGGGGGGTCGCGTAGACCCCCCGCCGTTTTGTACCGAAGGAGGTATGCGATGACCTATAAGTACGCCATTTTGGGAGCTGGCATGCAAGGTCCCGCCGTCGCCTACGACCTGGCGCGGTTCGGGGACGCTGAAGCAATTTATTTAGCCGATATAGACGAGACACGAGCCACACAAAAAGCGGAGTGGGTGAACCAACTGCTGGGGCGCGCGGTCGTGTGCCCCAAGCGCGTGGACGCCACAGACGAGCAGCAAGTCCGTGCCTACTTCGAGCAGGCGGATGTGGTGATCAGCGCGGTGCCGTGGCAGATGAATCTGCGCCTGATCCAGTACGCGCTGGAGGTCAAGCGCAGCTTTATCGACATGGGCAACGACCCCGAATGGTTCTGGCACGAGTTCCGCAAGCGCGACGAGGAGGCGAAAAAGGCGCATATCGCGCTCGTGCCCGACTGCGGGCTTGCGCCTGGCATGGTGAACCATCTGGGGCTGTATTGCATGGAGCAGATGGACGAGTGCCACGAGATTCGCCTGCGTTGCGGCGGGCTGCCCCAACGCCCAATCCCGCCGATTGGCTACAAACTGGTGTTCAACATGATCGGCGTCATCTCGGAATACATGGGCGAGGCGCTGACCCTGCACGAGGGCAAGCTGCATTATGTGCCGACGATGGACGATGTGGAGACGCTCGAAATCGAGCCGCTGGGCACGCTGGAAGCCGCGCCGACTTCGGGGGGCACTTCCACCGCGCCCTACACGCTGCAGGGCAAGGTGCGCGAGTACGACTACAAGACGCTACGCTACCCCGGACACTGGGCGGCGATGCGCGCCCTGCGCGACTTGGGCTTTTTCGACGAGCAGCCGATGGAGCTACACGGCGTCCACATCAGCCCGCGCGAAATCGCCGCGAAAGTCATCCCGCCGCACATCGACTTCCCCGACGAGAAAGACCTCGTGGTGGTCTACGCCTACGGTTCGGGCGTCAAGAACGGCGCGCCCTACTCGATTCGCCTGCAGTTCGTGGAGTACCACGACGACGCGACGGGCTTCACGGCGATGGAGCGCTGCACGGGCTTTGCGGCGTCGATTATCGCGATTGGCGTCGCGAAGGGCGTCGTGCCGCGCGGGATTGTGCCCTACGAGCAGTCGATGACAGGGCATCAGTTCGTCGCCGAGTGGCTCAAGCGCGGCTTCACCCTGCGCGAGACGGTTAGCCGTCAGGTGAGCGGGTAGTCCCTGCGGAACGCCCACGGCGCAGCGACCCACCCGGTTAGCTCGCTTGTGCGGATAGGCTCTGGATGAGCGTCAGCACTGCTTGCACGGCGTCGGCGTGCCCCCAGTTGGTCGCGCACAGGTAGAAGCGGTCGCGTGCGGGTTCCAGCTGCATCAGAGCGAACCAGAAGGTGTTGCTGCCTGCGTGCTGCAGCGTGCGCCCGTTCGCCATCGGGCGCACGACCCACCCCATCGCGTAGCCCTGCGGATAGGGGTCCGCGTGCAGGGCAGCGAACGACTCGGGGCGCAGCAGCGCGGTCTTTTCGCCGCGCGCCCCGCGCAAGTGCAGCTGCGCAAACGCCGACCAGTCGCGCAACGAGCAGTGAACCGTGCCTGCAGGACCCAGCACGGGCGGATTGTCGAACACTTGCGGGCGCGGCGGCTTGCCGTTATGCCCTGCGGCTTGCTTCGGGGGTCCGAACCCTGCGGTGCGCATCCTAAGCGGCTTGAACAGGTACTCCCGCATCAGCTCTTCCCAGCTGCGCTGGGCTGTCTGCTCCAGCATCGCGCCTGCGACCACGTAGCCGAAGTTGGAGTAGGCGAACTGCGTGTCGGGTGGGGAGGCGGGCTTTTTCTCCAGCACCCATCGCGTGGCTTCGAGCCGCTGGCGCCGCAAGTCGCCCGTAAGGCTGCGCAAGCGCAAAAAGAGCGCAGGGTCGGGCGAGCGGTCTTCAGGCAGCCCCGCGCGATGATACAACAGCTGGCGAAGCGTCACCGTGTGATAGTCGCTGGGAATGGCTTGCTTGAGTTGGGGCAACGCTTCGGCAAGGGTGGTCTCCCAGCGGAGTTTTCCTTGTTCCACGAGGCGCGCGGCGACGGTCGCCGTCATCGCTTTGGTGCAGGAGCCGATGTGGAACGGGTCATCGGCGCGGACGCGCTCTTGGCTTCCTGCGCGCTGCACGCCCACACAGGCAAACGCGCGAATCCGACGCGAGTCGCCCACCAGCGCACCCAGCGCGGGAACGCCGAACTCAGCGCGGATAGACTCCAGCTGTTCCTTGAGTGAGGGTTTCATGCGCATCTCCGCATAGTGGCGGGCGCAGCAGCACATTGGCTGCCGCGCCTTAGCAAGCAACCTACCCAATCTTCGCGCTCAAGCCCTGCGCCATCTTGATTTCGGTCGCATGGTTGACCGTGAAGGCGACCTTGTGGGTGACGGCGTCGAACAGCGCGGACGCGCTGGGATGCCCGTTGCCGCTGCCTTTGACCCCGCCGAAGGGCAGATGTACCTCCGCGCCGATACTCGGCAGGTTCACATACCCGACGCCGAACTCGCAGTTGTCGCGCACATAGCGCCACTTGCGGTAGTCTTCGGTAATCACCGCCATCGCCAGTCCGTACTTGGTGTCGTTGTAGACATGGATGGCTTCGTCGAGGTCGCTGACGGGGATAATCGCCACATGCGGGCTGAAGGCTTCCTCTTTGAGCGCGAAGCTGTCCGGGCGGTGGCGCATGCGGTACACGAACGGCGCGACAAAGTGCCCGTACTGATAATCGCCGTCGTTCAGCACGCCGCCGGGCAGCAGCACCTCGGCGCCCTCCTCTATCGCCTTCTGATTGTGGTACAGGTACTTCTCCACGCCCTGCTCGTTGATGAGCGGTCCCATGAAGGTGTCCTCACGCAGTCCGTTGCCGATGTTGATGCGCTTTGCCAACTCCACAAAGCGCGGGGTGAACTCAGGTTCAATCTTCTCGTGGACGATGATGCGGTTGGACGACACACACCGCTGCCCGCTGGTCTTGAACGCCGACAGAATCGCCGCGTTGAGCGCGATTTCTATGTTCGCGTCGTCCAGCACAATCACGGCGTTTTTGCCGCCCATCTCCACAGCGGCGAACTTATGCTGCTTGGCGCACGCTTCGATGATGTAGCGTCCGACGGCGTAGGAGCCTGTGAACACCACGACATCCACTTCGGGGTGATGCACCAGCGGGTCGCCCGCGTCTTCGCCCGCGCCGTGAATCACATTGAACACGCCCGTCGGGAAGCCCGCCTCCACGAACAGTTCCGCCAGCGCGTGCCCGCAGATGGGGGTGTCTTCCGACGGCTTGAACACAACGGTATTGCCCTCCAGCAGGCTGGGCAGGATCGTCCAGAGCGGGATCGCGACGGGGAAGTTCCACGGGGTGATGCACGCCACGACGCCTTTCGGTTTGCGCAGGATGTAGGCGTCTTTCTCGGCGATTTCGCTGTCGATGATTTCGCCGTGCGGCATGCGCGCCATGCCCGCCACATACTGTGTCATATGGAGCGCTTCGACGACATCGGCGCGCCCTTCGTTGATGGGCTTGCCACACTCGCGCGTAACCAGTTCCGAGAGCGCGTTCAGGTCGCGCTTGATGAGCTGCGCGAGGTTGTCGATGAGTTCGCCGCGTTTGACGCGCGACATGGCTTTCCACATCGGGTACGCTTCGCGCGCGGCGCGCACGGCGGCGTCCACATCGCTGGCGTTGGAGCATGGAGCCGTGCCAATCACCTCGCGCGTGTCGGCAGGGTTGCGGCTTTCAAAGCGGTTGTTGGACGCCGACTCGTGCCAGCGCCCGCGAATCAGGTTCATCGCCTGTACTTGTTTCATCGGTAGTCCCTCCTAACGGTTAGACTCGGCGTTGAGCCTGCAGGATTCTACCTGATGGGGCTACCGCTTCAGGGCTTGCTTCACCAAATCGGGGATTTCGCTGGGCGTGTCGGCGATGGGCACGCCTGCGTCGGTGAGCGCGGCGACTTTGGACTGCGGGCTGCCCTTGCCGCCTGAGATAATCGCGCCCGCGTGCCCCATGCGCTTGCCCGGCGGCGCAGTGCGCCCCGAAATGAACCCCACCACAGGCTTGGTCATGTGGTGCTTGATATACTCCGCCGCGATTTCCTCGTCCGAGCCGCCGATCTCGCCCACCATCACGACCGCTTCGGTCTGCGGGTCTGCCTCAAACAGCGGCAGCACATCGATGAAGGTCGTGCCGATAATCGGGTCGCCGCCGATGCCCACGCAGGTGGACTGTCCCAGCCCCGCCTGCGTCAGCGCGTACACAATCTCGTAGGTGAGCGTGCCGCTGCGCGACACTAGCCCGATGTTCCCCTTCTTGAACAGCATGCCAGGCATAATGCCGACCTTGCACTCTTCGGCGGTGGTTAGTCCGGGGCAGTTGGGCCCAATCACGCGGCTGTGGGTGCAGCGTTTGACATAGTTCATCACGCGCACCATGTCCTGCACGGGGATGCCCTCCGTGATGCACACGATGAGTTCGACGCCCGCGTCGGCAGCCTCCAGAATCGCGTCGGGGGCGAACGGCGCAGGCACAAAGACGCAGGAGACATTCGCGCCCGTCTCGCGCACCGCCTGCTTGACCGTATCGAATACAGGCACGCCCGCGACCTCCTGACCGCCCCTGCCTGGGGTGACCCCTGCGACGACCTTCGTGCCATACTCCAGCATCTGGCGCGTGTGGAACTCCCCTTCGCGCCCCGTGATTCCCTGAACCAGTATCTTCGAATCGGCGTTGACTAAGATAGCCATAGCGTCTTGCTCCTTGCGCGGGGGGATTGTACCCGATTGGGCGCGCGGCAGGGTCTAATCTGCCGTGCGGGTGTCAACGATGTGTTGGCGCATGCGCCCACCCCCCCTTGACAACCCCGCCATCGCATAGGGTATACTTTTAGACTGGGCAAATTTGCGCCTGTGGAGGGTACCGTATGCGGATTGTGCAACACAACCGAAAGCGCATTCGTGAAGTTCTGGAGCCGCCGAACCTCATCGAGATTCAATACAACTCTTACCGCTGGTTTTTAGAGGAAGGACTCAAAGAGCTGTTTCAGACCTTTTCGCCCATCTACGACATGACGGGCAACTACTTCCTGGAATTTGGCGACTACTGTCTGGGCGAGCCGAAATACTCGGTCGAGGAGTGCCGCGAGCGCGAGATGACCTTCGCCATCCCGCTGCGCGTGAAGGTGCGCTTCGGCAAGGTGGACGGCGAGGTACAGGAAAGCGAGATTTACTTGGGCGACCTGCCGCTGATGACCGAGGGGGGCACTTTTATTGTGAACGGGCGCGAGCGGGTGATTATCAGCCAGCTGAACCGCACGGCGGGCATCCACTTCCCGTCGCCGTACCTCTCCAGCACAGGGCGCGAGATGATGTCGCGCGCGTTCAGCAAGGTGCTGCAGATGCAAATCATCCCCGCCGAAGGACCGTGGCTGGACGGCGGCACCGACCCGCAGAATGTGATTCGCCTGAAGGTGCACCAGTCGAAGCACCTGCCGATTACGCAGATTATCAAGGCGTTCGCCCACTACGAGGAGGCGCGCGTGCCCGCCGAGCTGGAGTTGGAGCGCGCCGTCGGCTGGCGCATGCTGGAGCCTGTCGTGCTTGCGGGGCGCACGCTGCTGGAGCCAGGCGATGTGCTGACGCTTGACCTGCTGGAGAACCTGCCCGCCGAGGCGCGTGCGCTGCGCGTCAAGTGCGAGCCGCCCTATGACCCAGTGCTGGGCTTGACCAACGACGCCATCGCCGCGATGTTTGGTCGCCCGCGCGAGCGACGCGAAATCCAGCACGAGTTCACCCTACACACGCCGCGCGCTGCAGATTTGGTCGGCAAAACCGCCGCCGTGACCATCAAAAACACGCGCGGCAAGGTCATCGTCGAAGCGGGCGCGACCATCGACGAAAAAGCCGCCAAAGCCATCGAGAAACTCAAGCTGCCCGAAGTGCCTGTGCGCTTTATCGAAGTGCAGGGCGGCGATATGGATCTGCCGCCGTTGCTTAGGGCGACCTTCGACGCTGACCCGACCAGCGACTCGCGCGAGGCGGTGCTGGACTTCTTCCGCCGCATGCGCCCCGGCGACCCCGCCACCGAGGAGAGCGTGCGCAACCTGTTCTACAGCCTGGTGCTGGATCCGCGCCGCTACGACTTGGGGCGCGTCGGACGCTACCAAATCACCCGCAAGCTGCGGCACGGCATCCCCAACGAGGTGCGCCGCCTGACCGTGCCCGACCTGCTGCTCGCGCTGCGCCACCTGCTGGAGATGGCAGACGACCTGCACGAGTACGAAGACACCGACCACCTCGCAAACAAGCGCGTGCGGTCTGTTGGCGAGCTGCTGCAGGCGCACCTGCGCGCGGCGTTCCTCAAACTCGAAAAGACCGCCCGCGAGAAAATGAGCGCCGCCGACGATGTGAGCCAAATCCTGCCGAATGTGGTGCTGAGCGTCAAGCCTGTCGCGGGCGCGCTGCAGTCGTTTTTCGCCACGAACCCGCTTAGCACCTTCATGGATCAGACGAACCCGCTGGCGGAGCTGGCAAACAAGCGACGCCTGTCGGTGCTGGGCCCCGGCGGGCTGAACCGTCAGAGCATCCCGCCCCAAGTGCGCAACATCACGCCCTCCCAGTACGGGCGCATCTGCCCCATCGAGACGCCCGAAGGACAGAACATCGGGCTGGTCAACCAGATGACGCTGTACGCCTATGTCGACGAGTTCGGGTTTTTGCGCACGCCCTACCGCAAAGTGGTGGACGGCAAGGTGACCGACGAGGTGGTCTACCTGCCCGCCGACGAGGACGAGAGCGCGTATATCGCGCCCGCCGACACGCCCATCGGCGAGGACGGCGCGCTGCCCGAAACGGTGCAGGTGCGCTGGCGCGACGAGTACCCTATCGTGCCGCGCGAGCAGGTGCAATACATGGATGTCGACCCCGCGCAGGTGTTCTCCGTCTCCGCGACGATGATCGCGTTTTTGGAACACGACGACGCAGGGCGCGCGCTGATGGGTTCCAACATGCAGCGTCAAGGCGTGCCGCTGATTAACCCCGAAGCGCCGCTGGTGCATACGGGCATCGAGCGTATCGCCGCCAAGTACGCGCAGAGCCTGATCACCGCGCGCGCCGACGGGCGAGTCAAGTATGTCTCGGCGACCGAAATCCGCATCCAACGCGAGGATAACGGGCAACTGGACATCTACAAACTGCCGCACCTGGTGCAATCGAACAAAGGCACCTGCTTCAGCTTCCTGCCGAAGGTGAAGTTGGGGCAGCGCGTGCGCGCGGGCGATGTCATCGCCGACGGCGCGTCCACCGAGAACGGCGAACTCGCGCTGGGACGCAACATCTTGGTCGCGTTCCTGCCCGCAGGCGGCTACAACTACGAGGACGCCGTGTTCGTCTCGCAGCGACTGCTGTACGACGACACCTACACCAGCATCCACCTCGAAAGCCACCAGACCGACGCCACCGAGACCAAGCTGGGTCCCGAAGAGATTACCAGCGACATCCCGAATGTGGGCGAGGAGGCGCGACGCGACCTCGACGAGAACGGCATCATCCGACTCGGCGCGGAGGTCAAGCCCGACGACCTGCTGGTCGGCAAAATCCAGCCCAAAGGGCAGACCGAAGCGTCCACCGAGCAGAAGCTGGTGCGCATCATCTTCGGCGGCAAGGCGGAAGAGATGCGCGATGTGTCGCTGCGCCTGCCGCACGGCGAGCGCGGCTATGTGGTGCGCGTGACGCAGTTCGCCCGCTTCCGCTACGAGTGCCAAAGCTGCAAGAGCCTGTTCTACCGTTCCAAGCCGATGGAGACCAAATCCTGCCCGCGCTGCAACGGGACGCTGACGCAACTGGAAGAGGACGAACTGCCGCCCAGCGTGAACCACCGCGTGCGCGTCACGGTCGCCACGCGCCGACCGCTGACCGAAGGCGACAAGATGGCAGGACGGCACGGCAACAAGGGCGTCATCTCCAAAATCCAGCCCGTCGAGGACATGCCCTTCCTGATGGACGGCACGCCCATCGACATCGTGCTGAACCCGCTTGGCGTGCCCTCGCGCATGAACATCGGGCAGATTCTGGAGTTCCACTTGGGGCTGGTCGCTAAGCAGCTGGGCATACGGTTCCGCACGCCTGTGTTCCAAAGCTCGACGCCCGAAGAGATCAAGCAAGAGATGCACCACCTTGCGGATCGTCTGCGCCGCAACGCGCTGCGCATCCTGCTTGACCACGAGTTGAACCTGCGCGATGCGGCGGGCAATCCCATCGAGTGGGGCTACCGCGCGACCTTTGCAGACGCGCTGGAGGCGGTGCGCCGCGCCATCGAGTCGGCGTCGGACGAGGCGCGCGCGCAACTGGCGCGACGCCTGGCGTTCGCCGACAAAAAAATCCCCAGCGTCGACGCACTAATAGAGGCCATCCGCAAGCGCGCCATCGACCGCGCGGGCTTCGACCCCGAAACGGGCAAGGTCATCCTGCGCGACGGACGCACGGGCGAACCGTTCGGCAACCCTGTCGCTGTCGGCTACCTCTACATCCTCAAGCTGGAACACCTGGCAGAGGAGAAAATCCACGCCCGCTCGATTGGACCCTACTCGCTGGTCACGCAACAGCCGCTGGGCGGCAAGGCGCAGTTCGGCGGGCAGCGACTGGGCGAAATGGAGGTCTGGGCGCTGGAAGCCTACGGCGCAGCACACACCCTGCAGGAGATGCTGACCATCAAATCGGACGATGTGAACGGGCGCATCCACACCTTCGAAGCCATCATCAAAGGCGCGCCCGTGATTCAGCCCTCCGTGCCCGAATCGTTCAAGATTCTGGTCAACGAGCTGCGCGCGCTCGGTCTCAAGGTGCAAATCGTCGATGAGAACGATGTCGCGCACGACCTGCGCAGCCTCGAAGACCTCGACGCAATCGACGAACCGAAGCCCAAACCCGTGCTGGGCGACCTGCAGCCCAGCGCCGCAACGGACAGCACGCTGTGAGGTGAAGATTCTATGGCGGACATCTCGCGTATCAAGGCGCTTAAAATCGGTCTCGCCTCGCCCGACGATATTCGGGCGTGGTCGTTTGGCGAAGTCAAAAAGCCCGAAACGATTAACTATCGCACCTTCAAGCCCGAACGCGACGGGCTGTTCTGTGAACGCATCTTCGGTCCCACGCGCGACTGGGAATGCTCCTGCGGACGCTATAAGCGCGTCAAAAACAAGGGCATCCGTTGCGAGCGGTGCGGCGTGGAGGTCACGCGCGCGCGCGTGCGACGCGAACGGATGGGACACATCGAACTCGCCGCCCCCGTATGCCACCTGTGGTACCTCAAGGGGCAGCCGCCCAGCCCGCTCGGACTGCTGCTCGACATCTCGCCGCGCCAACTCGAAAAAGTCATCTACTTCACGAACTACATGGTCATCGACATCGACCGCGCGGGCATCGAGCAGAACCTCGGCGACCTGCAGCGCATGGTCGAGGAAGCCAAGCGCAACTTCGACGCGGAAATCGAGCGCGTGTTTCTGGAGCTGGACGCGCGACTGGAACGCGAGCTGAAAGAGGGAGCCGACACGCTCACCGAACAGCAGATTGCGGAGCGCGTGCGGATGTACGAAAGCCGAAAAGAGAGTGAGCGCCGCGAGCGCGCCCGCCTGCTGGAGGAGATGGAGAAAGCCATCGAGCGGCTCGCCAAACTGCAGCGCTACGAACTGCTGGACGAGAGCAGCTGGCAGGCGATTGAGCAGCTCTTGATTACGGGCGCGCGCAGGCTGCAGCGCGACCTGCGCCCGCTGGTGCGCGTCGGGCAAGGCGCGGAAGCGATCCGCGAGCTGCTTCGGGAGATTGACCTCGAAAAGCTCGATCGCGAGCTGCGCGAGGAAATCAGCAAGACGCAGGGCACGCGCCGCGCCCGCGCCATCAAACGCCTGGAAATCGTCGAGGCGTTCAAAAACAGCAAGACGCGCCCCGAATGGATGATCCTGGACGCCGTGCCCGTGCTGCCGCCCGAGCTACGCCCGATGGTGCAACTCGACGGTGGACGGTTCGCCACCAGCGACCTCAACGACCTGTATCGGCGCATCGTGAACCGCAACAACCGCCTGCGCAAAATCATGGAAATCCGCGCGCCCAAGAGCATCCTCAACTCCGAAAAACGACTGCTGCAAGAGGCGGTGGACGCGCTGATTGACAACACCAAACGCTCCAAGCCCGTCACAGGCACAGGTGGACGCCCGCTCAAGTCGCTCTCCGATATGCTCAAGGGCAAGGAGGGACGCTTCCGCAAGAACCTGCTCGGCAAGCGCGTGGACTATTCGGGACGCTCGGTGATCGTGGTCGGACCGACGCTGCAACTGCACCAGTGCGGGCTGCCGAAAGAGATGGCGCTGGAGCTGTTCAAGCCGTTCGTGATGCAACGGCTGATTCGCGACCAACTCGCCAACAATGTCAAAAACGCCAAGAACGCCATCGACCGCCAGCTGCCTGAAGTGTGGAAGGCGCTGGAGTCGGTGATTCGGGAGCATCCCGTGCTGCTGAACCGCGCGCCGACGCTGCACCGCTTGGGCATTCAAGCGTTTGAGCCCGTGCTGGTGGAGGGCAAGGCGATTCAGCTGCACCCGCTGGTGTGCCACGCCTACAACGCCGACTTCGACGGCGACCAGATGGCGGTGCATGTGCCGCTGTCGTTCCCCGCGCAGGCGGAGGCGCGCACGCTGATGCTCTCCACGCACAACCTGTTCAAGCCCGCCGACGGCTCGCCTGTCGTGTCACCCCTGCAGGACATCGTGCTGGGCGCGTACTACCTGACGATGAGCGACCCGCAGCGCCAGCAGGAGGTGCGCTACCGATTTGCGAACCCCGAAGAGGCGCGCCTGGCGCTTGAGAGCGGCGACGCGCGCCTGCATGAGCCTATCGAGGTGCGCCTTGTGCGCTCAAACGCTCCCGAACCCGAATTCGTGCAGACCACCATCGGGCGACTGATGTTCCACGAAATCATGCCCGACGAGCTGCGTTATCACCCTGACTGGCTGAATGTGGTCTACAACAAGAAAATGCTCTCGGCGGTGATTCGCGCGGTGTACCAGACCTGCGGGCACGCGCGCACGGTGCGCTTCTTGGACGACCTGAAGGCGTTGGGCTTCGAGTGGGGGCTGCGCGGCGGGATTACCTTCGCGCTGACCGATATGGCGGTTCCCGCGCAGCGCGACGCCATCCTGCAGAAAGCGGCGGAAGAGGCGCGCCTGATCGACGAGCTGTACGATCGCGGCGAGCTAACGCAGGACGAGAAACGCCAGCGCAAAATCCAGCTCTGGCAGCGCGTGTACGACGAGGTGTCCAAAGTGATGCTGCAAGAGCTGCGCGACGACAACCCGCTGTTTATCATCACCGATTCGGGCGCGCGCGGCTCCACCAAGCAGCTGGCGCAGTTGGTCGGCATGCGCGGCTTGATGATGGGCGGGTTCGACTTCCGCTCAGGCGGCGAGCGACTGGTCGAGGAGTTGCCCGTGCAGCACAACTTCCAAGAGGGGCTGACCACGCTGGAATACTTCGTGTCGGGCTATGGTGCACGGCGCGGGCTGGCAAGCACCGCGCTGCTGACCGCCAACGCGGGCTACCTCACGCGGCGCATGTGCGATGTCGCGCAGGATGTGGTCATCCGCGAACACGACTGTGGCACGCCTGAGGGGATTGTTGTGAGCCGCATCGAGCGCGAGGGCGACCTCATCGAACCGCTGTTCCAGCGCATTCGCGGGCGCACCGCCCGACGCGACCTGCGCCACCCCATCACGGGCGAGCCCCTCGTCGCCGAGAACGAAATCATCCCCGAAGCGGTCGCCGCCGAAATCGACGCCTTAGCGCAGGCGACCGAACGGTTCACCCAGACGCTGCGCGAACTGTCGGGCAAAGACGAGGGCGAACTGTTTACGCCGACCGACGACCAGCCGCTGCGCGACCCCATCACGGGCGAAACGCTGCTGGAGCCATACGATCTGCTTGCGCAGGAGACGCTGGATCGCCTGCACGCGCGACGCGACGCCATTCGCGACATGTGGCTCCAAGCGGGCTACGAGTGGGTCGAGCATGACCGCGTGGGCGTGCCCATCCGCTCGCCGCTGGTCTGCATCGCTCGGCAGGGCGTGTGCGCCAAGTGCTACGGGCTGGATATGGGCACGCTGCGCCCTGTGGAGCTGGGCACGGCGGTCGGCATCATCGCCGCCGAGTCGATTGGCGAACCCGGCACGCAGCTGACCATGCGCGTGTTCCACACCGGCGGCGTGGCAGGCGCGGGGCAGCAAATCGCAGGCTTCAAAATCGGCGGGGCGCGCGCCCTGTCCGCCGCGGAACTCGAAGAGCGTGGCGCAGCCCAAGAAGCCATCGACCTCAGCAAAGACCAGAAGCATGTGCTGCTCAAAGTCGCCGCGAACCAGTTGGGCAAGCCCGTGCCCGTGCTTGCGACCGACGAACTCAGCGACGGCGAGGACAAGATCGAAAAGCGCACCCGCGACTCGCTGCGCCGACTGAATAAACTGCAAGAGCCGCCCAACTCGGGCATCAACCGCGTCGAGGAGCTGTTCGAGGCGCGCAAGCCCAAAGGCGAAGCCATCACCGTCGACTACGCAGGTGAGGTGGTGGATGTCGTGCGCTCCGTCGGACGCTGGGTGGTCATCAAAGCCACGCTGCCCGTCGGCGACCTGCTGGTCGGCAAGATGAGCCTGCAGACCATCGAAGACCCGCGCACAGGCAACCCCATCGTCAGCGAAATGGACGAGATTCGCGCCGCGCACCTGACGCGCCTTCTGGAAGCGGGCGTCCAAGAGGTCACAGTGCTGGACGCGGTGCTGGTGCCCCCGCAAGGCTCGCTGGAGGTCGTCAAAGGCGACACGGTGCTGGCGGGCGACCGCCTCACGCCCGGACCGCTGAACCCGCACGAGCTGCTGCGCCTGCGCGGGGTGCGCGGCGTGCAGGAGTACCTCATCCGCGAGATTCAGGCGGTCTACAAGGCGCAGGGCGTCGACATCGACGACAAGCACCTGGAGGTCATCATCCGCCAGATGCTGCGCAAGCGGCGCGTGATTGACCCCGGCGACACCTACTTCCTGCCTGGACAAACCGTCGACCGCTTCGTGTTCGAGGACGCCAATCGCAAGGTCATCGCCGAGGGCGGGCGACCCGCGACTGCAGAGTGGGTGCTGCTGGGCGTCTCGGAGGCGGCGCAGCAGACCGAGTCGTTCCTGTCGGCGGCGTCGTTCCAGCGCACGGTCAAAGCGCTCACGGAGGCGGCGGTGCGCGGCAAGGTGGACGAACTGGTCGGCTTGAAGGAGAATGTGATTATTGGGCGGCTGATTCCTGCGGGTACGGGCTATGTGAAGCCGCGCTTCGAGCCGAAGTTTGAGTGGGGCGCACGCGCCGACGAGGCGGCGGCGGTGGTCGAAACGCGCGAGCCGACGCTCGGCACGCTCTTCGAAGAGGAACTGGCGGCGGACGACGGCGAGGCGCAGGCAACCGACGACGGCGCGCCCAACACGGAAATCACTCTGCGCGTTGCCGAACCCTCGCTCGACGCGCCTGCCCTCGAAATTACCCTGCGCCCCGCAGCAGGTGAGGCGGACGCGCCCGCTACAGAGGCGGCGACGGACGGCGCCGAGGCGCAGGCAGAAGCCGACGACGGTGGCGCATCCAAACCCAAACGCTCCCGCAAGAGTCAGGGCGAGGAATAATAACTGCCTTTGCGTTGGTTTTTCAACCTGCCCCCCTCCTAACCTCCCCTGCACACGGGGGAGGAACTCCCTCCCCGCGTGCGGGGAGGGTTGGGGTGGGGGCTATGTTTAAATCTCACTGCAAAGACACTTATCACTGGGCGATATGCCTACACAACGCGTCTCATCGCCACGGGCTGCGCGCTCGTTCGGGCGGCACATCGTTATACACAGGGTCGGGCCGCAGCCGATTCGGCAGGTAGATGCGCGTGTAGTAGTCGTAGGCTATGGAACCCACCCAAAAGAGCAGAATCGCGCCCAGCACAACCGCGATCAGCACCAGTTTCGTCAACGACTCGTTCTGCATCACTCCCTCGCGTACTGCATTCGGTAGTAGGGCGCGCCGTCTGCACGGTGGTTGATTATAAACAACAGTTCCGTGTGACGAAGCCGCCTTGCGTGCCCATCGACGCAAACGACGAAGCCTTGCCCCTCGCGGTATCGGTAGCCGTTTCGGGTCTGGTACTCGCCCAGCAAGCGCGGCGCGTAGTTCAGCCCATAGTAGGGCGATAAGGCGTCTACGGCGTCCTTCGGCGCGGGCACGCGCAGCCGACAGGTCATCCCGTACTCAAACGACAACGCCTCCACCACCAGCACCGTCTCGGCAGGGCGCGCGATGTCCGCCGCGCTGTAGGAGGGGATGACTTAGGCGCGCAGGTTGCCCCCGCGCTGCCCGCAGAACAGTGCAGGCGCTGCGCCGAAGTAGTTGCTGTCGCCCACCCGATGGTAGCCGCCAACACCGTCCATCATCGCCGCGCCGAAGGGAGTCGTCCACAAATTCGTCGGGCTGGGATCGCTGCCCGAATAGAACCGCCAGCGCATCGGCATTCCCCATGTGCGTAGGCGCGTCTGCTCGCGCGAGACGCCTTGTGGAGTTGCCCGCGCGGGAAGGTAGAAAATCGCCTGCGACTTTACATACGGCTCCAGCAAACGCACCCACGAAGCAGCGTAGTCGGTACCATCGGGCGGCTCCGAGGCGGGGTTGTCCACCACCGCAGGGCAGAACCGCTCGTCGTAATCCTGCGCGTAAGCCAAGTGCGCCTGCCCAACCTGACGCGCTACAGCGAGCCTTATGGTTGCCGTGCGACGCGGGTGACCACACATCCCAGGCGGGTAGATAATCACCCCACAAACCACGGCTGCGAGCGCAAAGACCTCCAACTTGATGAGAACTCGCAGCGCCGCTGTCCATCGTTGGGACGAATCGCCCATCGGCTTCTCTCCTATTGGCATACCGATTATACCGCGTCTCGTATAATTACGCCATGCCCGACGCGAAGCCGATCCCGTTCGACAGCCTGAACCTGCGCGCCGTGCTGCAGGAGCGCGACTTTTTCGCGGGCGCGCGGGTTCAGGACATCCGCCAGCCCGAGCCGCTGACAATCGTGCTGCACCTATACGCGCAGCGCGCCGAGCATCGGCTGCTGATTAGCGCGGATGCGCAGTTCGCCCGCATGCACACGATTAGCGCGAAGTTGCCCAACGCGCCGACGCCCCCGCCCTTCCTGCAGAGCCTGCGCAAGCACCTTGAGGGCGGAATCGTGCGCTCGATGACGATGCTTGGCTTCGACCGCATCGTGCAGGCGGAGGTGCAGACGCGCGAGGGCGTCTACCGGCTGATGATTGAACTGATGGGCAAGCACTCCAACATTATTCTGGTGGAGCCGACGGGATTGGTACGCAGCGCGCTCAAGTGGGTCTCGCCGCGTCAGAGCGAGGCGCGCCCGATTCGCGCGGGCGAGCCGTATCGTCTGCCCCCAACGCGCGTGGAGGGGCTACTGAACCCCCTGACGATGACCGACGACGACTGGCGCACGCTGATTACGCAGATGGGCGAGCCGCGCGACTGGCAGGCGCACATCGAAGGGCTGAGCCGCTTCACGGCGGACGAACTGGAGGCGGTGTACCGCGCGGGGAGCGTGGACGGCGTTGTGGCGTGGGCACGGCGGCTGCGCGAGGGCGCGTGGCAGCCCGTGCTGATTCGCGACCCGCAGACCCGCCGCGCACTCGGCGCGTACCCGTTCCCCAGCCTGCGCTTCCCCGACAGTTGGCAGCACGCGCGTACCAGCGTCAGCCTCGCGTGGGAGCAGGCGTTCAGCGAGCGCATCCAGCACGCCCGCACGGACGCGCTGCGCCAGAGCCTGCTGCCGAGCCTACGCCGTGCGCTGCAGGCGCGCGAACGCGCCCTTGCCGACCTGCAACGCGCCCTGCACGCAAGCCAAGACGCCGACCGCTGGCAACTCTACGGCGAACTCATCCTCGCGTTCGGGCACAACATGCCTGCAGGCGCGACCACCCTGCACGCGCCCGACTACACGCAGCCCGACGCGCCCGAAATCGCCATCCCGATAGACCCCGCCAAAACGCCCGCCGAGAACGCCGAGCGGTACTTCCACAAGGCGCGCCGCGCCCGCGAGAGCCGCGCCGAACTGCACGCCCGCCTGCAACGCCTCACCGACGAGGCGAACGCACTGCGCTACGCGCTGCTGCAAGCCGAGCAAGCCGCCGACCCCGACGCGCTGCTGCGACTGCACGCAGACGCCAAAGCGCACGGCTGGCTGCGCGAGACAGGCGCACCCACCAGCCCCGCCAAACGCGCCGAGAAAGACCCGTTCGAAGGACACAAAATCCGCGCGCACCTTAGCCCCGACGGCTACCAAGTGCTGGTCGGCGAGAACGCCGCCGCGAACGACTTCCTGCTGACCCGCATCGCCAAGTCCAACGACTGGTGGCTGCATGTGCGCACGGGCACAGGCGCGCATGTGATTATCCGCACGGAGAACCAGCCGCAGCGCGTGCCGCGCAGCACGCTGGAGTTCGCCGCGCGACTAGCAGCGCAACACAGCGCGGACAGGCACGCACGCGTCGTGGAGGTGGACTACACCCTGCGCAAATATGTGCGCAAACCGAAAGGCGCGCCGCAAGGCTTCGCCCTCTACACCCACGAAAAGACCCTGCGCGTCGAACTCAAGGCGGGCTGAAGCGTCTACAGGTATACTACCCATGCCTATGAAACCCGTTATCGAGGTACGCAACCTGAAAAAGGACTATAAGATGGGTTCCGTTGTGGTGCATGCGCTGCGTGGGGTGGACTTGACCGTGATGCCCGGCGAGTTCGTGGCGATTATGGGACCGTCGGGGTCGGGCAAGTCGACCTTTATGAACCTTATCGGCTGCTTAGACCGCCCCACCGACGGCGAGTATTACCTCAACGGCGAGTTAGCAAGCGCGATGAGCGATTCGCAACTGGCACAGATACGCAACCGCTACATCGGCTTTGTGTTTCAGACCTTCAACCTGTTGCCGCGAGTCACTGCGCTGCGCAATGTGGAGTTGCCGCTCTTGTATGCAGGCGCGCGGGATCGTACCGAACGCGCCAAACGCGCGCTGGAGATGGTCGGGCTGGCGGAGCGCATCCACCACAAGCCGAACGAACTGTCGGGCGGGCAGCAGCAGCGCGTCGCGATTGCCCGCGCCATCGTCACCGACCCCGTGCTGATTCTGGCGGACGAACCGACGGGCAACCTCGACTCGCGCTCCAGCGAAGAGATTATGGCAATCTTCCAGCGGCTCAACCGCGAAGGGCGCACGATTGTGTTGGTAACGCACGAGCCCGATATTGCCGAGCATGCCAAGCGCATCATCCGCTTCCGCGACGGCAAGATTGTGGCGGATGAGCCTGTGCTGAACCCGCGCGACGCCATGCGCGAGGCGGAGAAGATCCCCGTGTTGGATTGATGGGCTTTGCCCTATGCCGCCGCCGTCGCCGCGTTTAGCGCCTCCGCGCGGGCGATTTGCTCCACAATCTCGATGGTTGTGTTGGGGGCAATCTCGTGATACGCCATCACATGCAGTTGGGGCAACTCCGCGCCGAGCAGTTTGCGTATCGGCAGGCGCAGGTTGCCTGCGCACGCCAGCACGGGCAGGTAGCCCCGCGCGGTCATCTGCTGGGCGTGCTGGGTGATGGCGTGCAGCAGCGCGCGGCTGGTCTCCATCTCCAGTCCCAGCGCGACGCCGTGCGGGGTCTGTTCCACGCGCTCGCGCAGGTACGCCTCCAGCGCAGGCTCGAACGCCATCAGGCGCAGTTTGCCGTCGGGCGACTGCAGGCGGTGCGTGATTGTGCGCGACAGCGCGGCGCGGGCGTACTCGCCCAACGCCTCCGTATCGCGCGTGCGCCCTGCATAGTCGCCCAGCGTCTCCAAAATCGTCTCCAAATCGCGAATGGGCACGCCCTCGCGCAGCAGGTGTTGCAGCACCTTCTGCACCTCGCCCAGCGTCAGCAGGTCGGGCACGACCTCCTGCACGACGACGGGGTTGTGTTCCTTGAGGTTGTCCAGCAGTTGCTGGGTCTCGGCGCGCCCCAGCAGTTCGGCGGCGTAGCGGCGCACAATCTCGGTCAGGTGCGTGGCGACGACGGCGGTCGGCTCCACCACCGTGTAGCCCAGTCGCTGCGCTTGCTCACGAAGGCTTGGCTCGATCCAGTACGCCCGCATGCCGAACACAGGCTCGGTGGTCGCCATGCCTTCAATCGGGGGCGAGTCCGCGCTGGGGGGCATCGCCAGCAGCAGGCGCGGCTGCGCCTCCGCCTGCGCGACCGTCTCGCCCCGAATCTTGATTTGGTACTGCAGCGGGCGCAGGCGCACATTATCCCGCACGCGCACCGACGGCATCACGAAGCCCAAGTCGGTTGCCAACTGTCGCCGTATCGCCGCGATGCGCTCCAGCAAGTCGCCCTTCTGGTTCGGGTCTACCAGCGGCATCAGCCCGTAGCCGATTTCCAACTCGATGGCGTCCACTTTCAGCATGGGCAGCACGGCTTCGGGACCTGTGGGGGGCGGCGCGGCGGTCTCTTCGGGCTGCTCTGGCTCTGGAGGCGGAGGCAGAAGGTTCACCCGTGTCGCCAGATAGCCCAGCCCGAACAGCGCCGCGCCGATGAGAAGAAACTGCGGCTTGGGAAAGCCCGGCACAAGCGACAGGAACGCCACCGCCGCGCCCGCCGCCATCAGCACGCGCGGGTACTGCAGCACCTGCCCGACCACATCCTGCCCCATCGCCTGCTCGGTGGAGGCGCGGGTCACCAGCAAGCCCGTCGCGGTGGAAATCAGCAGCGCGGGAATCTGCGCCACCAGACCCTCGCCGACGGTCAGCAGCGTGTAGGTCTGCAGCACGGTCATCGCGTCGCCTTGCCCGCGCAAAAACCCGACTGCGAACCCGCCGATGATGTTGATGAGGATAATCAGGATTGCAGCGATGGCGTCGCCCTTGACAAACTTGCTCGCGCCGTCCATCGCGCCGTAGAAGTCCGCCTCCATCTCGATGGCGCGGCGACGGCGTTTGGCTTCCGCTTGGTCAATCAGCCCTGCGTTCAGGTCGGCGTCGATTGCCATCTGCTTGCCGGGCATCGCGTCCAGCGTAAAGCGTGCGGCGACCTCCGCCACGCGCCCCGCGCCGTTGGTGATGACCACAAACTGCACCACCACCAGAATCAGGAACGCCACCACGCCCACCACGAAGTCGCCCCCGACCACGAACTGCCCGAAGGTCTCGATCACCTTGCCCGCGCTGCCCGTGCCCAGTATCAACTTCGTGGCGACGATGCTCAACGCCAGCCGAAACAGCGTTGTCACCAGCAGCAACGCGGGGAACACCGAGAACTGCAGCGGGTTGGTGATGTTGACCGCCATCAGCGCAATCACGATGGATGCCGCGAAGTTGAACACGATGAAGGTGTCCAGTATCCACTTCGGCATGGGCAGAATCAGCATCGTGACGACGACCAGGATTGCCAGCGCAATCATTAGGTCGGAGTTGCGCAACGCCCGTGTCAGCCAAGTCGCCCACGCCATGTTGAGGTCAATTGTCGGCGTGTGCAGGCAAGTTTTGCAGGGGTGTTGGGGCAGGGGCGCAAAGGACGCCAGCCCAAGCAAGGTATACTATCGGCGGTATGCCCGACGCCCACGAGACGCAACTTGCGCCGTTTGTGAACCGTATCCTGCACGGCGACTGCCGCACGGTGCTGACGCAGTTGCCCGATGCCTGCGTCGACCTCATCATCACCTCGCCGCCCTACGCCGACCAGCGCAAGCATGTCTACGGCGGCGTCCACCCCGACCACTATGTCGAGTGGTTCCTGCCCATCGCCGCCGAGTTGAAGCGCGTCCTCAAGCCCACAGGGTCGTTCGTGCTGAACATCAAAGAGCGCGTCGTCAACGGCGAGCGACATACCTATGTGCTGGAACTCATCCTCGCGATGCGCCAGCAAGGATGGCTTTGGACGGAAGAGTACCTCTGGCACAAGAAGAACTGCTATCCAGGCAAGTGGCCGAACCGCTTCCGCGATGCGTGGGAGCGACTGTTGCACTTCACCAAGCAGAAGCAGTTCAAAATGTTCCAAGAGGCAGTGATGGTGCCGATGGGCGAGTGGCGGCACGAGCGGCTGAAGAAACTGGGCGCGAACGACCTGCATCGGTTCAACTCGCGGGCGGGCAGCGGCTTCGGCAAGCGTGTGGCGAACTGGATTGGGCGCGAGTACGCCTATCCGACGAATGTGTTGCATATGGCGACCGAGTGCTACAACCGCTATCACGCGGCGACCTTCCCTGTGGAGTTGCCCGCGTGGTTCATCAAGCTGTTCACTGAGCCAGGCGACCTTGTGTTAGACCCGTTTATGGGTTCGGGCACGACGGCGATTGCCTGCATCCGCAACGACCGCCGCTACATCGGGATTGAGCTGGTGGAAGAGTATGTGCGCCTCGCCGAAGAGCGTATCGCACGCGAACAGGCATCGCCTAACCTGTATACCTTCGCGGAGCATGGGGTCGCGTATGAGTCCTGACGCCCTTCAGGACTTGGTGAAACAGTGCTTGGAGGCGTTCTACACAAGGCGCATCAGTAACCTGTCGGGGCTGCGACTGAAGGATGTCCTGAAGCGCAAGAACCCATATCTTCTCCGCGCGATTGGTATCCGCACGGCGTCGGAGCTGGTCGAGTATCTGCTGCAGATGCACACGCAGGCGTCCGATGAGACGATTTTCGGCGAGACCTTCGTAGAGCCGATTGCGCTTGCGGTTAGCGGCGGGCACAAGTCGAGCGCGAAGGGCATAGACCTTGAAGTGGATGCGGGCACAGTATACAAAGCCATCGCGGTGAAGTCGGGTCCGAATGTGTTCAACTCCAGTCAGACGGCGCGAATGAACGACGAGTTTCAGGAGCTGTATCACCGCCTGCGCCAGCATCTCAGTCAGCTGGGCAAGCAGTTTGACCCTGTGCTTGGGTGCGCCTACGGCAAGCGCGTTAGCCCGCCAACGACCAAGCGGCGGTATCGGATTGTGTCGGGTAGGGCGTTCTGGGAAGAGCTGACGGGCGACCCCGAGTTTTATCTCAAGCTGGTGCGCCTGATGCAGGACTATCCTGAGCAGCAGAAGCAACGGTATCAGCAGGAGTGGGCGAAGGCGGTCAACCGCTTCACGCGCGACCTGCTGAACGAGTTTGCCGACTCCAGCGGCGCGCTGGATTGGGAGAAGATCCTGCACTTCAACGCGGGGTAGTCCGTTGGCTAATTCGCGAACACGCCCTCTTTGGTCTCCTGAAGCATCTGGTAGTGGCGGGCGCGGCACTGGTTCATCAGCTGCAGGCGCTGCTCGTTGTCCACGCCCAGCAGGCGCATCAGGCGTCCCGCAATCTCGATGAAGGTCTCGAACTCCTCGGGGATGACATCGGTCGCGCCGACGGCGTACAGCGGCTCGATTTCCGCCATGTAGCGCGTGCGGGCGACCACATACACCGTCGGGTTCAACTCGCGCACGGTGCGCACAGTGTAGCGCGTGCTAATCGGGTCGGAGACGGCAATCACGACGGCGCGGGCATGTTCCACCCCTGCCGCGTGCATAATCTCGGGGTACGCTGCGTCGCCGTAGATGACGGGGATGCCCTGCTTCTGCGCCTCGCGCACCAGCGCGCCGTTCATCTCCACGACCACAAACGGCTGCTCCAACTCGCGCAGCAGGTTCGCCAAGTTGCGCCCGTTCAGCCCGTAGCCGACGATGATGATATGGTCGCGCAGTTCGGGGTGGCTCTCGTGCGCGGCGCGTACACGGCTCAGCCAGTGCGCTCGTCGGGTCGCCCGCGCCAAGCCCCAATACGCGCCCGCCAACAGCAGCGGCGTCAGCAGAATGCTCAGCGAAGTGCCCGCCACCAGCCCGTTCAGCAACTCTGGGGGCAGCAGATTTGTCGCGCGCGACTGCTCCATCAGCACGAACGAGAACTCACCGATGTTCGCCAGCGCGACGCCCGCCAGCAGCCCCACACGCAACGGACGCCGTATCGCCAGCGCAATCCCCAGCACAATCAGGCACTTCAGCGCCATCAGCGACAGCGTCCACGCCACAACCGCGCCGAAGTTTGCCCATAGGTAAGGCAAGTCCACCAGCATCCCCACCGAGATGAAAAACAGCGCAAGGAAACTGTCGCGGAACGGCGTGATGTTGGCAGTAATCTGGTGGCTGTAGGGCGTCTCGGAGATGATGATGCCCGCGATAAACGCGCCCAGCGCAGGCGACAGCCCCAGCGACTGCGTAATGTAGCTCATCAGCAGCGCGACAAACAGCGACCCCAGCACGGGAATCTCGCGCGTGTCAGACGCCACAATCCAGCGCAGCACCACAGGCACGACCACCCGCGCCAACAAATAGACCGCGCCGACGCCCAGCACCGTCAGCAGCAACTTCGCGCCCACCAACGGCAGACCCTGCTCCTGCACCTGCGTCAGGAACGGCAGAACCGCCATAAACACGGGCGCCATAATGTCCTGAAACAGCAGCACGCCGACGGCGAACCGCCCGTGCGTGCTGTCCAACTCCTCGCGCTGCTTGAGTATCTTCACGCCGACCGCCGTGCTGCTCAGGCTGATAATCATCCCCAGCGCCAGCGACTGCGCCAGCGTGTAGCCCAGCAGTCCCGACCCGACCGCGCAAATCAGCACGGTCAGCCCGACCTGCGCAAGCCCCGCCCGCAGCACATAGTGGCGCAACTGGTACAGCCTGTCGATGGAGAACTCCACCCCCAGCGAGAACAGCAGCAGCACCACGCCCAACTCCGCCAGCAACTTGATGGCGTCCACTTCGCCCGCCCAGCCCAAGCCGTAGGGACCAATCAGCGCGCCCGTGAGGATGAAGCCTGCAATCGCGGGCAGGCGCAAGCGCGTGAACAGCGCCACAATCACGATGCTGACGCCGATCACCAACAAAATGCTCGCGCTCAGGGAATGGGCGTGGGACTCAGGCATAGCAACGCATATTGTACCTGTTCCTGCTGTGTACGCGCTCAGAGGAGGTATCCTATAGCGCGTGCAGAAGGGTCTTTCACAGCGGGCGTTGTCGGCGCAGCCGTCGCCGACCTTGGCGTTGACCGCGCGCGCCCAAGAGCTGCGACGGCAAGGCGTCGATGTGCTGAGTTTCACGGCAGGCGAACCCGACTTCGACACGCCCGACTTCGCCAAAACGGGCGCGCTGGAAGCCATCCACGCAGGCTACACCAAATACACCCCCACCCCTGGCATCTTGCCCCTGCGCGAAGCCATCGCCGAGAAGTTCGAACGCGAGAACAACCTGCGCTACGCGCCCGACCAGATTGTGGTCTCCTGCGGCGCGAAGCACTCGCTGTTCGGCGCGTTCATGGCGCTGTTAGACCCCGGCGACGAGGTGATTATCCCCACGCCGTGCTGGGTGTCGTACCCTGAACAGGTGCGCTTGATGGGCGCGACGCCTGTGCTTGTGCCTGCCGACGAGACGACCGACTTCCTGCCCGATTATGACGCACTGCGCCGCGCGATTACCCCGCGCACGAAAGCCATCGTGCTGAACACCCCGTGCAACCCGACAGGCGCGGTCTACGGACGCAAACCGCTCAAGGAGATTGCCTCGCTCGCGCTGACGCACGACCTGTGGATTGTCGCCGACGAGATTTACGAGCATCTGGTGTACGACGGGCACACGCACGAGAGCATCGGCGCGCTGGGCAAGGAGGTGTTCCAGCGCACGATTACCGTCAACGGCGTCTCCAAGAGCTTTGCGATGACGGGCTGGCGGATTGGCTACTTGGGCGCGCCGACGGAGGTCGCCCGCGCCGTGAGCCGCCTGCAAGACCAGATGACCTCCAACGCCTGCACGATTGCGCAGTACGCTGCGCTGGCTGCCCTGCGCGACGCCACACCCGACTGGCGCGCCCAGCTGCAGGCGACTTTTGACCGCCGTCGCCGCCTGATGGTGGACGGGCTGAACCGCATCGAGGGGATTCGCAGCTGGACGCCGCGCGGCGCGTTCTATGTGTACGCGAATGTGCAGGGGCTGATCGGGCGCACTTACGACGGGCGCACGCTGAGCAGCTCGGCGGATGTGGCGGAGTTCCTGCTCACGACCGCCCGCGTCGCCACCGTGCCCGGCGAAGGCTTCTGCGCGCCTGGCTATATCCGCCTCTCCTACGCCGTCTCCGAAGCCGTGATCGAAGCGGGGCTGGAGCGGATCGGCGCGGTGGTGAGTCAACTCAGCTAAGCGACCTCCCACAGGGTATACTCCCTGCGGGAGGAACCCGCGATGCCGAACCCGACGATTGAAACCCCAGAGACGCTGCACACGCTTGCCCCGCATGCGCTGCCTGCAGAGGCGGTCGCGCAGCGGCTGGGAACCAGCCCCGACGGTCTCAGCGTCGAGGAGGCGCGCCGACGCCTGCATCAGTTCGGCGCAAACGAGCTGGAAGCCATCAAGCCCATCAGCATCCCCGCGCTGATTCTGCACCAGTTCGCCAGCCCGCTGATCTACATCCTGCTCGCGGCGGCAGTGGTCACCTTGCTGCTGGGCGAGTATATCGACACGGCGGTCATCGCGGCGGTGCTGGCGCTGAACGCGACGATTGGCTTCATCCAAGAGTACCGCGCCGAGAAGTCGGTGCGCGCGCTGATGCAACTCACTGCCCCCCACGCGCGGGTCATTCGCGACGGCGCGGAAAACGACATCGAAAGCCGCGCGTTAGTGCCTGGCGATGTGGTGCTGCTGGAATCGGGTGTGCGCGTGCCTGCCGACATTCGGCTCTTTCAGGCGACTGCGCTGCAGGTGGACGAATCGATGCTCACAGGCGAGTCGGTGGCGGTCTACAAGCAGGTCGCGCCGATTCCCGAAGACGCGCCGCTGGGCGATCGGGCGAACATGGTCTTTTCGGGCACGATTGTCGCGTCAGGGCGCGGGCGGGGCTATGTGGTCGCCACAGGCGCGCACACCGAGCTGGGCAAAATCGCGGGCAGCATGCGCGAGCAGCGCGTGGACGAGACGCCCCTGCAGGCGCGCATGCGTCGCTTCGCGCACACCGTCGGCTTGGTCATTGGCGTCAGCTGTGCGGTGATTTTCGCGCTGGGGCTGGCGGTCGGCAACAGCGTCGTGGACATGTTCAAGGTGGTGGTCGGCGTGGCGGTCGCCGCGGTGCCTGAAGGGCTGCCGATTGTGCTGACGATTACGCTTGCGCTGCGCGTGAGCGCGATGGCGAAACGCAACGCGCTGGTGCGCCGCCTGCACGCCGTCGAAACGCTCGGCAGCACAACCGTCATCGGCTCCGACAAAACGGGCACGCTCACCGAGAACCGCATGACCGTGCAGGAATACTGGACGGCGGGCGAGTGGTACCGCGTGCGCGAGCTGGAGCGCGGCGCAATCCCCTACGACGACCAGCACCCGTTCGTGCTGGCGCTCCTGACTTCCGTGCTGACCAACGAGGCGCAGGTACGGCGCATCGGCGAGGACGAATACGAGATTCACGGCGACCCGACGGAAGCCGCGCTGCTGATTGCCGCGCTGCGGGCGGGCTTCGACCACGATGAGTGGCGCACGCAACACCCTGTGGTGAGCGAGATTCCGTTCGAGCCCGAGTTGCAATACTCCGCGAGCGTGCGGGCGCGGGGCGAGGAACATTGGATGTTCGTCAAGGGCGCGCCTGAACGGGTGATGGGCATGGCGACGCGCTGGCTGACCCCCGACGGCGAGCTGCCGTTAGACGCCGACGCGCGGGGGACGATAGCGGCGCATGCGGCGGATATGGCGCAGCGCGGCTTGCGCGTGCTGGGGCTGGCGTATCGACGCTGCGCGGAGCCGATCAACGCGCACGAGGGCGTGCCCACCCCCAGCGCGCTGGTCTTCATCGGGCTGGTCGGGATGGTCGATCCGCCGCGTGCGGGCGTGCTGGAGGCGATACAAGAGTGCCACCAAGCGGGCATCCGCGTGCTGATGATCACGGGCGACCACGCGGCGACCGCGCGCGCGATTGCCGCCCAACTGCGTATTGCCCCGCCCGACGCAGAGGTCATCACAGGCGCGGAGATGGAGCGTATCTCCGACGCGGAACTGCGTGAGCGCGTGCGCACGGTGAATGTCTTCGCGCGGGTCTCGCCCGAACACAAGCTGCGTGTGGTGCGTGCGTTGCAAGCCAACGGCGAGACGGTCGCCGTCACGGGCGACGGGGTGAACGACGCGCCCGCGCTCAAAGCCGCCGATGTCGGCGTCGCGATGGGCAAAAGCGGCACCGATGTCGCCCGCGAGGCTGCCGACATCGTGCTGGCAGACGACAACTTCGTCAGCATCCGCAACGCGGTCGAGGAAGGGCGCGTCGCCTTCAAAAACCTGCGCAACGCGACCTTCTTCCTCATCTCCACAGGCGCGGGTTCCGTCCTGATGTTCCTGTTTGCCGTGCTGCTGGGGATGCCGATGCCGATGTTGCCCGCGCAGCTGCTGTGGCTGAACTTGGTCACCAACGGTCTGCAGGATGTCGCGATGGCGTTCGAGCCAGGCGACAAGAGCATCATGCGGCAAAAGCCGCGCCCGCGCGAGGAAGGGATTATCTCCCCGTTGCTGTGGGAGCGCACGGCGATTGTGGGGCTGCTGATTGCAGTCGTGACGCTATGGCTGTTCCACTACGAGTATACGACCACAGGCTCGCTGACCCGCGCACAGACGATTGCCCTGACGACCGTCGTGCTGTTCCAGAACTTCCATGTGGGCAACGCGCGGTCGGAGTACCGCTCGGCGTTCCTGCTAAGCCCGCTGCGCAACCCGTTCCTGCTGATTGCGGCGATTACGGCGACGACGGTACACGCGCTCGCGCTCTATTTGCCGCTGACGCAATTCGTGCTGCGCGTGGAGCCGATCGAGCTGGAGGCGTGGGTGCGCAGCACGTTGGCGGCGCTCAGTGTAGTGGTCGTCGTGGAGGCGCATAAGTGGCTGCGCCATCCGAAACTGGCGCGGGAAGGCGTCTAAAGTTCCCGCGCCCGCCCGCCGATAATCTCCACAGGTTGCTTTTGCTCCTTGCGAAAGACCTTCACTGATTCCCATTGATTCGCGTGCGCCTCGGCGCACAGTTATTGGGGGTATCTCTATGCACAGACAGAGTGGTTTTACACTGGTGGAACTGCTGGTGGTGATTGCGATCATCGCCGTGCTGGCGGCGTTGCTGTTTCCCGTGTTCACGACGGCGCGTCAAGCCAGTGCCGCGAGCGTGTGCGCTTCGAACCTGCGTCAACTCAGCAAGGCGACCTTGCTTTACACGCAGGACTACGATGAGTGTTTCCCGTTGGCGTTCTACCGCGCGGCGAGCGCGAATGTGACATGCTTACGAACGGTGTGGGGCGTGTTGCAGCCCTACCTGCGCGACTATCGCGTTGCGCTGTGCCCTGCCGACCCGCAGCCGATTGACCTGACTGCGATGCGCACGGTGCGGGGCGTCGGTTGCCCGCTCTGTGCCGATGAACCGACGCAAGTGTCGCTGATGCCCAACTGGTGCCTGACGGTGAACGCGGCGAGCTACCCGACTGTGCCGCCTGTGAGCCTGGCGCGGCTGCCGTTCCCCGCCTCTACGGGCTTCTGGTTCGACGGTTGGCTGGGCGCGGACGGCTCAGGCGCGGGGTTCGAGCCCGTCAGCGGCGTCGACCCGCGCCACAGTCTCGCCGCGCGCGTGCCCGATCGCGTATTCCAAGGACAGGAGCCGCGCTATCGGGGCAAGGGACAGGCGAGTTTCGTGGACGGGCATGTGCGGGCGTTCCATGCGCGTCTGGCGCCTGACGCGCGGCGCATGGGCGATGTCGCGCACTACACCGCGCGCCCGACGACTGTCGATCGGCGTCTGATGCCGCGCTGGTTCATTCAGGGCGGCGTCTACCACGAGCGACAGAGCTTTTTCGGCTGGCCCAGCCGCCCCAAAGAGGGCAACCCGAACCGCATGCTGCTGATGTGCTACCCGCGCCCGAACTTCTGCGAGGAGTGGGATTGATGACCGACCCGCGTCCAGCCGTCCCAAGCGGAACGGTCGGCGCGGCGTTGGTGAGGTTCCTGCTCCCGATGTCCCCCTCGTCCACGCGCGGGCGAGGGGGATGTTGGCTTTGTGGAGTGCGGAAGCGAAGCTTCCGCCCTGCTGAAGCTAACGCTTCAGCACTCCAAAGCGCGGCTCCCCTCTCCCGCTGCGCAGGAGAGGGGCTGCGGATGAGGGCAACAAAACGCCCGTGCCCCCTGCCGACAACAACCCCAATAATGTCCCCTCATTCACCCACCCCACCGCCAAATGAGGAGCGCACAGCAATTGGGGTCGGGTATAATCTCTCTCGTAATCGTCGTTATAGGAGGCGGTAATGAGCGAGATAGCCATCAAAACGGTCAACTTGACCAAGCGCTATTCGGGACTGTGGAGCAAACAGCCAGTGGACGCCGTGAAGAACCTCAACTTGGAGGTGCATCGCGGCGAGATTTTCGGCTTTTTGGGTCCCAACGGCGCAGGGAAGACCACCACGATCAAGGTGTTGCTGGGGATTATCTACCCAACCGAGGGCGAAGCGTATGTGCTGGGGCAGCCTGCGGGCGACCCCAAAAACCACTACAAAATCAGCTACCTGCCCGAAAACCCCTACTTTTATGACTACATGACCGGGCGCGAAATCCTCACCTTCTACGCCAAGCTGTTCGGGATCGCGGAGCCAGAGCGCAGCAAGCGCGTGAACGAGTTGCTCGATCGCGTCGGGCTGTCCCGCGCGGCAGACCAGCCCCTGCGCACCTACTCGAAAGGGATGCAGCAGCGCATCGGACTGGCGCAGTGCCTCATCAACGACCCGCAACTGCTGATTCTGGACGAGCCAACCGCGGGGTTAGACCCCATCGCGCACATCGATATCCGCGATATGATTTTAGAGCTGCGCAATCAAGGCAAGACGCTGTTTATCAGCTCGCACCAGCTTTCGGATGTCGAGCGCGTGTGCGACCGCGTGGCGATTCTCAATCGCGGCGTGATGGTGCAGCTGGGACGCATCGAGGAGCTGCTGGCAGGCGGGCATGTGGAGGTCATCGCCGACAAGGTGCCCGACAACGCCGTGGAGCCGATTCGTCAGCTGGGCGGCAAGGTCAGCCTGCACGACGGCAGGCTGATTGTCGAGCAGCCCGACAACGGCACCGTGGATCGCGTCATCGACATCGTGCGTGCGGCAGGCGGGCATATCATCAGCGTCAAGCCCTACCGACGCACCCTCGAAGACCTGTTCGTGGAGACCATTCAAGGAGGCAAAAACGCATGAACGCGACCTTCGCAATTGCTGGAGCGACCTTCGGCGAGGCGGTGCGCAAGCGCATTCTCATGGTGATCCTGCTGGTTGCGCTGCTGATTATTTTGATTAGCCCTGCGTTCGAGCCGTTCGCAGCGGAGCGCGGCGCACGCACGCTAATCATCAGCTTCGGCTTCGGCGTGATTCAACTCGCGGGCACTTTCATCGCCATCATCATGTGTACGAGCATGATTCCCACCGAGATCGAGCGGCGCACCATCTACACGATACTGTCCAAGCCCGTGCAGCGCTACCAGTTCGTGCTGGGCAAGTTTTTCGGCGCGGTGGGCACGCTTGGTTTTATGTACCTGATGATGGGCATCGTGTTCCTAATCGCCTCGCGGATGGCGCTGGGCGATTTCGACCCGAAAATCATTCGCGGGCTGATAATGTTCTTTTTCCAGAGTTCGCTGCTGGCGGCGGTCGTGCTGTTTTTCTCCACTTTCGTCTCGCCGCTGGTGAACTACTTCCTGTCGGGCGGCGTGTTCCTAATGGGCAACCTACTCAGCAGCTTTTTGGAGACCATCCAGCGCAACCCCGAAGTCACGCCGCTCACCCGCGTCCCCGTGCAGCTGCTTACGGTCATCTTGCCCAACTTCGCCAACTTTAATGTGCAGAACCCGATTATCAACCCTGAGCAGATGCTGACCGACGAGACGGCGTATCTGGTGCAGACAATTGGGTACGCGATTGTCTACATCGCGTTGCTGCTGGTCGCCAGCATGCTGATTTTCAATCAGCGGGAGATGTGAGAGGCGATGGCGAAGACGGCAACTGCGCCCAAGCGCAAGGCGAAGCCCCCACAGTGCACGGACGCCGAACGCGCTGCGTGGGCAGCCACTCTGCCCGACTTGGACGCGCTGAAGCAGCTCGACCTGCCCGAAGCGGATGGCTGGCCTATGGAAACCCACTACCATGTGCTGCAACTCCAGCTGCTGATGGAAGTCGTCCACCAGCATCTGGGCGCGCCCAACGACTACTACTGCTGCACGAACATGTTCATCTACTACAGCATCGAGCAGGCGCAGGAGGTCTCGGACTGGGTGCGCGAGCGCACGGACAAACGACCGCGCTACAAGGGTCCCGACTTTTTCCTGGTCAAGGGCGTGGACGGAACCTACATGCGCGAGAAGTGGATTGTCTGGGAAGAGGGCGGACGCTACCCTAACCTGATTATCGAAATCGTCTCCGCCAGTTCGAAGTCCAAAGACACCAAAGATAACAAGACGCTTTACGCAGAGGTGTTCCGCACGCCCGAATACTTCTGGTACGACCGCTGGACAGGCGAGTTGGAAGGCAACCGCTTGGTGGGCGAGCGCTACGAGCCGATTGCGCCCAACGAGCAGGGCTGGCTCTGGAGCGAGATGTTGGGCGCGTGGGTGGGCGTCTGGAAGGGCAAGTATGGCAACCGCACTGACAATTGGCTGCGCCTGTACGACGCCGACGGCAATCTTGTGCCCACCTCCGCCGAGATAGCCGAGCAACAACGCCAACGCGCCGAAGCCGAATGCCAACGCGCCGAAGCTGAACGCCAACGCGCCGAAGCCGAACGCCAACGCGCCGAACACGCCGAGGCGCGCCTGCAACGGCTACTCGCTCGCCTTGCGGAACGCGGCATCGAAATCGACGAGATAGGAGGCAACGACGATGAAGCGCAATTATAGCAAGTTATGGATTGCGATTGTGGTGTTGTTGTTGATTCAGGCGGGGTTGCAGATGCGCATCTTCCCGCTGTGGGTGCGCAACTACGCGCCCAAGCAAGCGACGCCCGTCGGCTTGGCGCCCGAACAGCTGCTGGTGGCGGTCGCGGGGTTCCGCGAGTTCATGGCGGCGATCCTGTGGGTGCGCGCCGACGGGTTCTTCGACTCTGGCAACTACGACGCCGTGCTGCCGATGCTGCGCCTGGTGACCTGGCTGGATCCGCACAACCTCGATGTCTACTCCACAGGCGCGTGGCACATGGGCTACAACTTCACCGACGAGTCGCAACGCTCCGACCGACGCTACATCCCAATGGCGCTCAAGTTCCTCGAAGAGGGCATCCAGAACAACCCCACTGTGTGGGATCTCTACTTCGAGATGGGCTGGATGTATTACCACAAGATTCAAGACCCTGTGAACGCCGCGCCGTGGATGCAAATCGCGAACGAGTACCCCGACATGATTCCCGCCCGACGCCACATGCTGGCGCACTCGTTTTTCAAGGCGGGACGCTTCGACGACGCTGTGGATCACTGGGCGAAGCTGTTTTTGGACGCCGAGAAAGATCGGGGCAAGGACTGGGAGGCGAACCACACCTACGATGTGCGCCAGAACAACCTGGAAGACACGATTTTAGACCTGCTGCGCCGCTACGGACCGAACCCAGAGACGCAGCCCCCGATTGACTTGGGCTTCGATGCGACGGTGAAGGTGGTGCGCCCGCGCGTGCTGCTGGTGGAGGGCAAACTCGGCATCCCGACGATTGGCGCGCGCGTGACGGTCATCCTGCGCGACAAGGGCAGAACCCTGCAATACAGTCCCAGCGCGCTGAAGACCTTCACCTTCGAGGTGGACTCGAAGCTGACCTATATGCAGGACTCGCTGGCAGTGCGCGAGCAGAAGTTCCGCCGCGAAATCGACATGAGCAAAGACCCGAAGATGTACCCGTTCAAGGCGGAGGAGTACGAGGTGGAGTTCATCTTCGAGCCGCGCTATGCCTCGCCGAACATTCAGGCGCGTATCGGCTCGGACGGGGTCGGGATGTACGACGCCCGCTACCTGGAGCTGGCGCGCGAGAAGCCCTCGCCGATTAGCGTGCCCGAATACGCGAAGGTCTCCGACGCGCTTCGACGCGAGCTGGCGAACCCGACGCGCGAGACGACCTACTATCGCGTGCGCAAGGTGATTACGCTCACCCGCGCGGACATCCTGATGCTGGGGCAACGCGGCGAATGAACTTCCCCCTGCACGGCGCGGAGCGGTTGACCGACCCTGGCGCGCGATTGCGGTTGCTCTGGGAGCAACGCAACATCGTGGCGATGCCAGGCGTGTTCAACGCTGCGCTCGCGCGGCTGGCGCAGTTTCACGGCTACGAGGCGCTCTACATCTCAGGCGCGGGGGTGACCAACAGCCTGCTGGGGTTGCCCGACCATGCGTTCATCAGCCTGCCCGAAATGGCGCAGGTGTGTACCTACATCACGGCGGCGGTGAGCATCCCCGCGATTGCCGACGCCGACACAGGCTACGGCAGCGCGCTGCAGACTGCCCGCGCCGTGCAGATGCTCGAACGCGCAGGGCTGGCAGGCATCCACCTTGAAGACCAAGTCAGCCCCAAACGCTGCGGGCACTTGGAAGGCAAGGAGGTCATCCCCACCCACGAGATGGTCGCCAAACTCAAGGCGGCGGTCGGCGCACGCAGCAACCCGAACTTCGTGATTATTGCCCGCACGGACGCTCGCGCGATCGAGGGGCTGGACGGGGCGATCGAACGCGCCAAACGCTACCTGCAAGCGGGCGCGGACGCGATTTTCCCCGAAGCGCTGCAGTCGCCCGACGAGTTCGAGCAGTTCGCCCGTGCTGTGCCCGCCCCCCTACTGGCAAACATGACCGAGTTTGGCAAGACGCCGTACCTGACCGTCAGCGAGTTCGCCCAACTGGGCTACAAGATGGTTATCTTCCCGATGAGTTGCTTCCGCGCGATGATGAAGGCGGCGGAGCAGACGCTGCTGTGCCTCAAGCAGCACGGCACGCAGACGCCGATGCTCGACGCGATGCAGACCCGCGCGGAGCTGTACGAACTGCTGGAGTACGACCGCTACCTGCAGTACGACCAGCACTTAGCGCAGGAATGAGCGAGAAACTGTTCGTGGCGGACAAGTTGCAGCGCGTGCTGCCCGCCTACCCCGACGACAGCCTGCTGCGCGCGGCGGAGCTGATGGCGCAGGGCGGCGCGGGCGTGCTGCCGATTATCGAGTACGGCGCGCCCGTCGGCGTGCTGACCGAGTCGCGCCTGCGCGAGGCGATTCAGCGGGGCACGGACTGGCTGGAGCCTGTCGCCCCGTGGATGGACGAGAACTTCTTGCGCCTGCCGATTGACACGCCGCTGGAGGAGGCGTTCGAGACGCTCGCTTACGCCGAGCAGCCCGCGCTGGGCGTGGATCCGTGGGGACGGTATGTGGGCGTGGTCACGCTGGCAGGGCTGGCAGCGCGCCCAATCAGCCTGCCCCAAATCGGCATGATTGGCGGCATGGCGACCCCGCTGGGCGTGTACCTGACCAACGGCGTGGCGAGCGCGGGCGCAGGCGGGCTGGGACTGGCGCTTACAGGCGCGCTGCTGTTTACGCTGTTTCTGCTGGCGAACTGGCTGGTGATTGGCGGCATGTGGTGGGCGCAGGAGCGGTTTGGCGTGCCGCTCTACAGCTACTACAACTCGCCGTTTGCGGGGCAGTGGTTCCTGTTCTCGGATGTGATGGGGCTGGTGTTGCGCAGCTCTATCTTCGTCGTGTTCCTGCTGCTGATGCGCCTGCTGCCGATTGCGGGCACGCACGCCGCCGAGCATATGGTGGTGCATGCGATCGAGCGGGGCGAGCCGCTCACGCTGGAGGTGGTGCGTCGCATGCCGCGCGTGCATCCGCGCTGTGGCACGAATTTGGTGGCGGGCATCGCGCTGTTTCTGGGGCTGTCCAAAGCGTTCCAGTTCGGCGCGCCCGACGGGGACGCCCGCGACTTCGCGCTGCTGATGGCGCTGCTGTTCACGCTGCTGTTCTGGCGCAGTTTCGGCGCGCTGTTGCAGTGGGTCGCTACCACCAAGCCGCCGACCGACCGCCAGCTACTGCAGGCGATTCGCGTCGGGGAGGAGCTGCTGCGCAAGGCGCGCCCCATGGGTGGCGCAACGCCCCCGTTCGGATTGCGCCTCTTGCACAGCGGGCTGCTGCAGATTTTGCTGGGCGCGTGGGGGCTGATGGCGATTCTGTACCTACTGGAAAGCCTGCTGGGGATTACGCTGATTGTGCAGTAATCTCATAGCTCGCTGCCGATTGCGCCGACGGGCTGCCCAAACTGCCCGAACCCGAAGCGCGAGAAGCTCGGCAACGCCTTCAAGCGCAAAAACACCTGCAGTCCCGTGTCGCGGCGGAAGCCGAACGGGTTGTCGATGTAGCGCACCTCCAGCTCGGCGCAGTGCAGGTCGTACACCCACAACGCCTGCCGCGACTCGAAGCGGTTTAGGTAGCCGTTGTATTGCGTCAGCACGGAGATGCGCGACCGACCCCACTTGAGGGCGTCCACGCGCAGGAAGACGCTGCCCCAACGGGCGCGTTCGGGGTCGTAGCGCGCTGCCAGCGCCAGCCGCGAGTCGCCGAAGCGCCACTGCAGGTCGGTCTGCACGCTGCGCCAGCGGGCGCGGTTCGGGTCGTAGCTTAGTTGCGTGCGCCACCGCAGCCACTCGGCAGGCAGGTACTCCAAGTTCAGGTTCAGCAGGCTCCACGGGTCGCGCCCCTTGTCCGACGCCAGCAGGTCGTAGCTGCTCTGTGCGCCGAGTTGCCAGTCGCCGACGCTCAAGCGCAGTTCCGCGCTCAGCAGGTTGTAGACGCCCGTGCGATCGAGCCCCAGCGGGCTGTAGCCGTAGGGGCGCAGGTAGTTCCAGCGCAGGCTGAAGTTGGAACGCGCGCCCAGCGGCACTCGCCCCTCCAGCGCGGACTGCAGCAGATACTGCGCGGTGTCATCGCTATAGAAGGTCTGGCGGAAGCGGGCATTCCACAGCAGCGCGGGGCGCGCATCGGTCTCGCGCGTTGGGCGTGCGCCTGTGCGCCCCTGCCATTCGAAGGCGTACCGCTCGCGCGTGATGCGGGTCTGGAAGCCCTCGGCGAATCGCCCGACGCTCAGGCGCAGTTGCGATTCGGGCAGCCCAATCGCCTGCCCCGACGCCGACAGGCTCAGCTCAGGCAGCCGTTCCAGTCCGCCGAACGCGCCCCCCTCGCCGACGGGTAGGAACCGCTCGAAGTCCAGCTGCAGGCTGGCGTCGCGCTGCAGTCCGTAGCGCAGGTTCGCCCGCAGGTTCCACTGGCGGTTGCCCGTGCGGTTGCCGCTGAACTGGTTCTCGAACTCGGCGTACTCGCCCGACAGGTTGCTCTGCAGGCGTCCGAGTCGGCGCGTGTCTTGCAGGCTCAGCGTGCGGGTGATGTTTTCGAACGCGCCTGTGCGGTTGCGGTTCTCGGCGAGGTTCAGCGCGGTCTGTCCCGTCGGGCTGGGCAGCGTCCAGTCTGTGCGCAGGCTCCACGCGGTGTTGTCGCCGAACAGCAGGTAGCTGTTGCGTCGGTACTCGACGTTCCAGCGGGTCTGCAGCGCGCCGAAGGTCTGCCCGTGCTGCCAGCGTCCCGTGAGTGAGTCGGCGCGTTGGCGCAGGTCGCGCAGCAGGTACAGGTTGATGTCGCCTCGCGCGTAGTTCTGCTGCAGGTTGACGCCCAGCCCGCGCTTTTGCATCAGGTCGAACCGCGCGCTGCCCAGTGCGCCCTGCGCCAGCAGGTATGCCAGCGCGTAGCGCAGGTAGAAGCCCTCCTCTTCGGTGTAGCCCGCGTCAGGCAGTTGGGACACCTCGCCCTCGCGCAGGGGCACGACCAGATACGGCACGCGCAGCACCGTGCGCCCCAGAATCGTGAGGCGCACATCGCGCAGGACGGCGCGCTCGCCTGGCGTGGCGTCTACCGTGCGTGCGCTCCAGTGGAAGTGGGGATACTCCAGCCCGCAGGTGGTGGCGGTGCAGAGTTCGGCGTGGACGCGCGTTTCGTCGCCCTCGATGCGCGCCCCTTGCAGGTGCAGGCTCTCCAGCAGGCGGTTCTCGGTGAAGGCAGGGGTGAGTTCAGCGCGCCCGTTGAGGAGCGTCCAGCGTCGCGTGCGCGTGTTCAGCAGCAGTTCCGCGCCCTGCGCCTGTAGGGTCTCGCTGCGCAGGCGCACGCCCTCAAAAAAGCGGTACTCGGAGCGGCGGGTGAAGCCCTCGAACCGCGCGCTTTCCAAGAGGTACTCGCGCCAGCGCGCCGTGATCGATTCGCCCTGCGCCGTGTCCGACGCACTGTCGTAGCGGAACGCCTGCCCCGTCTCGAACTCGACGGGTTCGCCCTGCGGCTGGGCAGGCGAAAGGGAGAGGGTGAACAGCGAGATGATGACAGTTAATAACCCCCTCCTTAAGGTTCTCCCTGCTTGCAGGGGGAACCGAACGGACGCGCGGCTCGGTTCCCCTCGCGAAACGGCGACGAAGCTGCCCCCACGCGGTTCCCCTCGCGTAGCGGGGGGAACCTGAAGGAGGGGGGCAAATACGCACCCTTGACGCGCAGTTGGCACTATACCGATCGCGCAGCCATAGTTCGCAAAAACAAGTGAGAGTGAAGACCCACTCCTTAAGGTTCCCCCTGCTCGCAGGGGGAACCGAACCCGTGCGCGGTTCCCCTCGCGTAGCGGGGGGAACCTGAAGGAGGGGGGCAAATAGTGAACCTCGGACGCGCAGTTGGTATTATTGCCCTCACCCCCTGTGTCCCCCTCTCCCGATGACGGGCGAGGGGAATTGTGGAGTGCAGAAGCGATAGCTTCCGCCTTAGCTGAAGCTGACGCTTCAGCACTCCAAAATAGGCGAAGCAAGCTCCCCTCTCCCATACTGTGGGAGAGGGGCTGGGGGTGAGGGCAGAACAGGCGGGCGCACTGCCGTGCGCCCCTACACACCCCGCGCTCACAACCGATTCGCCGACGAACCCGCCTCAATCAGGTACCAGCGCCCGTCCACCTGCTCGAAGGTGTACTGGATGTAGACGAGTCGGCGCACGCCCGTCGCGTCGTCGATATATTGATGCTCGCCGCGCACGACCACCTGCGTCTCGCCGCGCTTCGTGATGCGGTAGAAGCGAATCTGCTCGGTGCGCACGGCGCGGATGGCGTCGCGCGTCATGTCGATGTAGTCTTGCGCGGGCAGCGAGTAGGCATACTGCCCGTCCAGATAAATCGCGATGTAGCTTTCGGGGCGAATGTAGCGCGTAATGTAGCTGGGGTCGCGCAGGAGCCATGCCGCGCGCAGGTCGCTCAGCAGCTGCTGCTGGCTATCGGGCGGGCGACGCTCCAAGTAGTAGGGCGTCTCCACATACAGCGGCACTTCCACCAGTATAGTGTGCGGGCGCGGCGGCAAATAAACCACGCGGTACACCACCACGAACGGCGGGCACGGGTCATAGTACCAGTAGGGCGCGTACACCACGCGGTACGGGTCGGGATAGATATAGTAATACTCGTAGCCGAAGCGCAGGTTGCCGAACCGATAGCTGACATAGAACCCGCTGTAGCTGTAGCCGCGGTCAATCGGCGCGATGACATAGCGGTCGCGCCAGCGGGCGGGGTTCAGCCCTTCGGTGCGGCGCACCAGCGCGGGCAGGCTCGCGCCCTCCAGCGGCACGGGGCGGTTCTCGATTCGGTCGGGCGCGCTGGGCGGGGTCAGCACGGGACGCGACTCGAACGGCACGGGGCGCGCCTCCAGCGGTACGCGCTGCCCCTCCAACGGCACGCGCCCAGAGTTGTCCTGCTGCGGCTGCGGCGCGTTGCCGGAACCGCTGCGCGGCTTCTTGCGGAACGGGTCGTTGTCCTGCGCGCCGCCCTGACCACCCTGCGGCGCGTTGTTCTCGCTCGGACGCGGCTTGTTGCCTTTATCGTTGCTGCTGCGCGACGGGCTGGGGGTGTTGTCCGATTCGCGGGACGGCGCGGGCTTGTTGCCGCCCTTTTTGCCTTCGGTTTTGCGCACCAAATCCCCCAGACCGTCGTCAGCGAAGCTCAAGCTAAACACGAGTGCCCCAATCAGCCAGAAGTATCGCATGGGTTGCCTCCTCACTCACGATTATACCACCTGAAGGTTAGACGCGCGAGGCGACAGGCGCATTACACCGCTCCAGCTGCGCCGCCAGCCACTCCAGCGAATCGGCGAGGCGCGGACCGGGACGGCTGAAGTAGGCGTTGCCGTCCGTGACGAACACCGCGCCGCGCTGCACGGCGGGCAGGTCGTTCCAGCCAGGCATCCGCTCCAGCGCGGGCAGGTCTTGCAGGGTGCGCTCTACGGTGAAGCCGCAGCAGGCGATTACAATCGCCTCGGGCTGCCACTCCAGCACCTCTTGCCAATCCAGTCGGCGCGAGGGCTGTCCCGCGCGTCCGTGCCCATCGATGCCGCCTGCCAGTTGCACCAGTTCGGGCGTCCAGTGCCCGCAGGCGAAGGGTGGATCCAGCCACTCCAGGAAGGTGACGCGCACGGGCGGGCGATTCTGCGTGCGTTGGCGCACGCGCTCGACACGCTCGCGGAACTGGGCGATGAGGGCGCGCCCGCGTTCGGGCACGCCTGCGGCGTCGGCGACCTGCTGAAAGGTGTCCAGCACGCCCTGCAGCGTTGTCGGCTCTAAGTTCAGCACGCGCGTGCGCGGGCTAAGCTGCGCGACCGCCTCCTGCACCGAGTTGAACGACACCGCACACACATCACATAGCGCCTGCGTAATCAGCAGGTCTGGGTCCAGTTGCTGCAGCAGCGCCACATCCAGCCCGTACAGCGTGGCGTGCGTCATCAGCGTTTCGGAGACCATGCGGTCAATCTCATCGCTGGGCAGGTCGGGCGGGATGAGGCTGTAGGTGATCACGGGGCGGTCTTGGATTTCGGGCGGGTAGTCGCATTCGTGGCTGCGGGCGACCAGGCACTCACCCAGCCCCAACGCGCACACGATTTCCGTCGCGCTCGGCAACAGCGACACGATGCGCATAGCAGGAGTATACCCCTCCCCGCCAGCGGGGAGGGGCGAGACTACGGCGCAGCAGGCGTCACCTGCAGTTTGAGTTCCTTGCCCTCGCGGATGATGGTAAACTCTACAGACTTGCCTGGCTCCATCTTGTCGTACAGGCTGGTGAGTTCCTCGATATTGCGCACGCGCTGCCCCATGACGGCAACGATGCGGTCGCCCGCTTTTAGCCCTGCTTGTTCGGCAGGCGAGCCAGGCGCGACGCCCTCCAGCAGCACGCCATCCTGCTCCGAGTAGGTCGGGATCAGCCCGATGCGCACGCGGAAGCCACCGCGCTGCGCGCCCTGCTGCGGTTGCGGCTGCTGCGGGCGCGTGTATTGCAGTCGCTCAGGTCGGCTCGCAAGGGCGTACACCACGCGCTCCGCCAGCGCGACAATCTGCGCCTGACCCTCGAAGTTGATCTTCTCCCAAGTGTCCGACGGGCGGTGATAGTCGGGGTGCATGCCCGTGAAGAAGAACAGCACGGGGATCTCGCGGCGCATAAACGGCATGTGGTCGCTGCCGCCCGACGCCGACTGACCCAGCTGCAGGTTGAGGCTCTCCGTGTTCGCCGCCTTGAGGATGCCTTCCCATTCAGCCGCCGTGCCGACGCCGCTAACCGAGACGCGATTGTTGGTCATGCGCCCGACCATGTCGAAGTTCAGCATCGCGACGATGTTCTCGCGCGGGACGGTAGGGTTGCGCACGAAGTGCTCCGCGCCGAGCAAGCCCTCCTCCTCGGCGGAGAAGGCAATCACCAGCACGCTGCGCTTGAGGCGGTCGCGGTTCTGCGCCAGCAGGCGCGCGAGTTCCATAATCGCCGCCGTGCCCGAAGCGTTGTCGTCCGCGCCGGGGTGGATGTCGCCTGGCTCAGGCGCGAGCGAGCCGACCTCGCCGTAGCCCAGGTGGTCGTAGTGCGCCCCAATCACAATCACCTCGTCGCGCAGTTGCGGGTCGTTGCCTGAGATGAAGCCGACCACATTCCGCGCGACGCCGCGATTCGGCTCAATCGACGCGCTCATCTCGGCGGAGAGGTTCAGCGCCGCGCTGATAGGCGCGCCCGTCTCGTTAATGCGCTTGACCGCTTCGGCGACGGTGAGTCCCAGCGGTTGCAGGAGTTTGTCGCCGACGCTTGCCTGCACATTCAGCAGCGCGGCGTTCGCGGCGGGGGCGCGCCCGCGCATGCCCAGCGGCAGCAGGCGGTCGTTATCGGGTTGGTTCACCAGAATCACGCCGACCGCGCCCTTTTGCAGGGCGGTCTGCACCTTCGGGGCGATGCGCGCCGCGCGCTGGATGTCGGGGCTGACGCCCTCCCAGTTCGGCGCGCCGCGCAAAATCACCGCGACCTTGCCCGTGACATCGACCGTCGCGTAGTCATCGTAGCCCGCGTTCGGCTGCGAAATCCCGTAGCCCACAAACACCAGCTCGCCCTCCACCTTCGTGTTGGCGGTCAGGTTCAGCGGGCGAATCGCTTCGGCGGGGGCTTCCCACACGCGCCCGCCGCGAATCTTGAGGCTGTTGTCCGCGCCGGGCTTGAAGCCCAGCGTCAACTCCCAATCCTGAAAGTAGCCGTTCGTGCCCTTCGGCTCCAGTCCCGACTGCTCGAACACCCGCGCGATATAGTCCGCCGCTTTGTGCGCGCTGGGCGCAATCGCGAATCGCCCCTCTAATTCGGGCGACGAGAGATACTTCACATGCGCCTGCAGGTTGCTGACCGAAACGCTCGTGCGATCCGCCAACGCCAGCGCGACGAGCAACACAACGCCAATCATCATACCGATTCGTCTCATAAGCAGCGCCTCCAAAGGGGATTGTACCCTACTTCGTATAGACTCGCGTCCTCGCGCGATGTTCTGCAAAAAACAACAATAGGGTATCATTTGTGCGCGCCTTTTCTCGCGCATTTTTTTGGGCTTAGGCGCAAGGGGACTACTGTGGACAATAAACCGAAGCCTTCACCTGACGCGCCTGAGCCGACCTCAGAGCAGCGACTGCGCTTGATTCTGAGCCAACTGCCTGCCATCACTTGGACGGTAGACCGCGACCTGCGCTTCACCTCCTCGCTGGGAGCAGGACTCAACGCGCTGGGGCTGCAGGAGAACGAGCTGCGGGGCAGGACGCTGATGGACTACTTCCAGACCGCTGACCCCGACTTTGCGCCGTTGCGGTATCATCGGCGCGCCTTGCAGGGCGAGTCGGTCGAGTACGAGTTCCAGTGGGGCAAGCGGCTCTATCAGACGCGCCTCGAGCCGCTGCGCAGCGCAGACGGCGCCATCGAGGGCGTGCTGGGCTTGGCTGTAGACATCACGGAGATTCAGCGGCTGCAGGAGCAGGTGGAACAATCGACGCGCTTGGAGAGCATCGGGCGACTGGCAGGCGGAATCGCGCACGACTTCAACAACATGCTGGCGGCGATTAGCGGCTTTGCGGAACTCGCGCTGCTGCAGATTGGCGACAATGCGCCCGCACGCGCGAACCTGATGCAGGTACTGGACGCGGTGGATCGCGCCAGTCAGCTGGTCAACCAGCTGCTGGCGTTCGCGCGACGGCGCGTGATTGCCCCGCAAGCGATGAGCGTCAACGACCACCTGACGCAGCTCACGCCGTTTTTGCAGCGCGTGCTGGGCGAGGACATCCAACTGGAATGCCTGCTGGATGAACAAACGGGCGCGGTGCGCGCCGACCCCGTGCAACTGGAGCAGGTACTGCTGAACCTGACTTCGAACGCGCGGCAGGCGATGCCCAACGGCGGCACGCTGACGGTAGAGACGCAGAACATCACGCTGGACGAGACATACACCAGCCAGCACTGGGGCGTGCAGCCCGGCGAGTATGTGCTGATCAGCATCACGGACACGGGCGAGGGCATCGCGCCCGAACACTTGCCCTACATTTTCGAACCGTTCTACACAGGGCGCGCCAGCGGCACGGGGCTGGGTCTGGCGACCGTGCATGGGATTATTAATCAGGCGCGCGGACACATCTGGGTCTACAGCGAGCCGGGCAAGGGTACGACCTTCAAAATCTACCTGCCGCGCATTTATGAGGCAGCAGAGCCGCTGCAGCCGCGCCTTGCGCCAAGCGTCGCGCAACCGGGCAGCGGCGTCGTGCTGGTTGTGGAAGACAGCGACGAGGTGCGCCATACGATGAGCGAGATGCTGCGCACGCTCGGCTACACCGTGCTGGAAGCAAGCCACCCCCAGCAAGCGTTCCAAATCGCAGCGGCGCAGGCGCCCGACCTGCTGATTACCGATGTGGTGCTGCCCGAGATGCGCGGCGTCGAGCTGGCGCGCGCCCTTCAGGTAATGCACCCCACGCTAAAGACGCTCTTCGTGTCGGGCTACACCGAGAATACGATTATCGAGCGCGGCGAGCTGAAACCTGGCGTAGCGTTCCTCGCCAAGCCGTTCACGATGGCGCAACTCTCGGCGAAGGTGCGCGAGGTGCTATCGGGCAATTAGCCGCCGCCCTTGCGCACGCGCTCGACATAGAGTCCCTCGCGCGTGTTGACCTTCAGCACATCGCCGACCTCGATGTGGAACGGCACTTGAATCACCGCGCCCGTCTCCAGCTTGGCGGGCTTGGAGCCGCCCGACGCCGTGTCGCCCCGAAAGTTCGGGTCGGTCTCGGCGACCGCCAACTCCACAAAATCGGGCACATCCGCCCCGACAATCTGGTCGTTGAAGTAGAGCAGGTAGACCTCCATGCCGTCCTTGAGGAACTTCGCGCCGTCGCCGAACTGCGACACGGGCACATGAATCTGGTCGAAGGTGTAGGCGTCCATCACGACCCACTCGTCGCCGTCGCGGTAGAGCGTCTGCATCTGCTTGCGCTCGAGGTATGCCTGCGGGAACCGTTCGCCCGATTTGAAGGTGCGCTCGAAAATCGCGCCGTCGCGCAAGCGTTTCAGCCGCGCTCGCACAATCGCGCTCCCGCGCCCCTGATGCGACTGCTGATACTCCAGAACCGTATGGATTTCGTCGTCGATAATGATGTTCAGCCCACTGCGGAAATCGCTGGTGTCTACCATACCTTGCCTCCGTAAGTGGGGCAATTGTACCCGATTTTGGGGCGACTCTGGCAATCTGGCGAGGGGAAAAGGGAACAAAATCGCGCCCCTGTCGTCTACAATCGCATTATGCGTAAGCGAGTTGGTTTCACGCTGATTGAGTTGCTGGTTGTCATTGCGATCATCGCCATCTTGGCGGCGATCCTGTTCCCTGTGTTCGCGCAGGCGCGCGAGAGCGCCCGAAAGACCGCGTGTATCAGTAATTTCAATCAAGGCGTCAAGGCTATCCTGATGTATATCCAGGACTATGACGAGACCATGGTGCCCCTGATGACCTCGCCCGCGTCATTCTTTGTGACCTACGACCCGAACCAAGGCGACCGCGTGTGGCCGCAGCTGGTGCAGTCGTATGTCAAGAACTGGCAAGTGTTCCGCTGCCCGTCAGACCCGAACGCGAACGACGGCGTGCTGGTCGAGGCGTGGTGCCGTGTCGGGAGCGATGTCACCTACTGCTACGGCATCAAGACCGACTTGGGCTACAACCACCTCTATCTCAGCCCGATGGACGCCAACGCGAAGCATCGGGGCATCTCGCTGGCGGGCGTGTCGCGCCCTGCAGGCACCGTGATGCTGGTGGACAGCGTGTGGGACACCAACAGCGCTGGCGAAGCGGCGGGCGGCGGCAACTGGTTCGTCGAAGCGCCCAGCTATGTCGGCTCGAACGCTTCATATTGGTTCGGCGGATGGGCGATCAACGAGCAGCCCGGCGGGGCAAACTACTGGCGCAAGTACGGCGGCACATGGCCGTGGCACAATCGCCAGCGACTGGTACAGAGCGGTCCGCAGTTCCCACACCACAGCGGTATTGCGTCGGTCGCATGGGTAGACGGGCATGTGAAGGCGGTGCGCCATCCGTATGACCTACTCAAGGGCGTCAACCCTGCCACCTATGCCATTACCGACCCCAACGAGTATGTCTGGGGCGGGCAGCCGTAATGAGGTGAGCCATGAACAAAACCTTGATTTATGTGCTGATTGCAGTCGTTCTGCTGGCAGTGGGCGTATTCGCGTGGCAGTCGATGAATGCGCCGCGGCGCGACTTCATCGAGATTGACCCGAACGGACCGCGTCCGTCGGAGCCGCCGCCCGGCACGGTTTCTGGTCCTGGCGGCTATGCGCCGCAGCCCGCGCAACCCGCGACGCCCGCAACAGGACTGCCCACGCCTCCTGGCAAGGGCGGACGCTAACCCGTCTCTCTCCCTTCCGTCGCCCCCCTGAGCCGCACGGTTCAGGGGGACTCTCCCTGCCGCACGGTATGGAATAACATCCTATGATGCGGCAGGTGGATGTGCTGGTGATTGGCAGCGGTCCGGCGGGGCAGCGCGCGGCGATTCAAGCCGCCAAGCTGGGGCGCAGCGTCGCCATCGTCGAGCGGCAGACCCAACTGGGCGGCGTCTGTCTGCACACAGGAACCATCCCCAGCAAGGCGCTGCGCGAAGCCATCCTGCAACTTACGGGACGCAGGGACGCCTTCGCCCACGACGCCAGCCCCACACCGCCCCAAAACCTCTCGATTCAGGAACTGGTCGCCCAGTGCCAGCACATTATCCGCATCGAACAGTCAGTCGTCCGTGAACACCTGCAGAAAAACGGCGTGATGCTGCTGTGGGGCAACGCCTACTTCGAGGATGAGCATACCGTGCGCGTGATTCAGCCGTCGGGGCACGAGATTGTGCGTGCGGAGGCGATTATCTTGGCGGTCGGCACGGTTCCTGCGCGCCCGTCGCATATCCCGTTCGATGACCGCTATGTGGTGGACAGCGATTCGTTTTTGCGCCTGCCGCGCTTGCCCAAGACGCTGATTATCGTCGGGGGCGGGGTCATCGGCACAGAGTATGCCTGCATGATGAACCTGCTGGGCGTGCGCGTGATTCTGGTGGAGGCGCGCACGCGCCTGCTGGAGTTTCTGGACGCCGAAATCAGCGAGGCGTTGCAGTATCACATGCGCGCCGCCGACATCACCCTGCGACTGGGCGAACAGGTGCAGCAGGTGCAAATCTTGCCGTGCGGGCTGGTGGAGGCGACCTTAGCCAGCGGCAAGCATCTGCGCGGCGACGCGCTACTGTATTGCATCGGCAGGCAGGGCGCGACCGCCACGCTGGGACTGGAGAAAATCGGGCTGGAGCCTGACCCGCGCGGACGCCTGCAGGTCAACGAACGGTTCCAGACCGCCCTGCCGCACCTCTACGCCGTCGGCGATGTGATTGGCTTCCCCGCGCTGGCAAGCACCTCGATGGAGCAGGGGCGCGTCGCCGCATGCTACGCTTGCGACGAACCCGTCGAGCAGAGCTGCCCGCTGTTCCCCTACGGCATCTACACCGTCCCCGAAATCGCGACGGTCGGCAAGACCGAGGAGCAACTCACGCGTGAGGGCGTACCCTACGAGGTCGGCGTGGCGCACTACCGCGAAACGGCGCGCGGGCAACTGCTCGGCGACACGAGCGGGATGCTCAAGATGCTCATCCACGAGACCACGCGCGAGATTCTCGGGGTGCATGCCATCGGCACGGGCGCGACGGAGTTAATTCACATCGGGCAGATGGCAATCGCCTTCCGCGCGACGGTGGACTACTTCCTGAAAGCCATCTTCAACTACCCCACGCTGGCGGAGTGCTACAAGCTCGCCGCGCTGAACGGGAGCAACAAGCTGCGCCTGCTGCAGCAGGACACGCTCCGACTGGCAGCGTAGGCGGTTTCGCTGTACCACCAGTGTGGCTACGCCCCCGCGCGGCATAAGGCTCTCTGAGCGCCCTCGATCGCGCGGGGGTAGGCGTCTACTGCTGCGCGAGCTTGCGCCCCAGCACCTCCAGCGCTCTGTCCAGTTGCGGGTCGCGCTCGGCAAGCCAGTCTTCGGGGGTCAGCCACACGGCAATATCGGGCTTCTCGCCGTTGTTTTCCATGTTGGAGCCGTCGATGCGGTACGCGCCCTGCTGCGGCATCCGCGCGCCCGTGCCGTCCACCAGCCCCAGTCCCCAAGTCCAGATGACATAGCCGGGCGTCTCCCAGCCAATCAGCGTGGCGAGTTTGCGGGCGCGCATGGCGTAGGGGAACATCTCGCCGTTGGAGAGGCTGCGCTCGTTCATCAACACAACCATCGGCATATCGAGCGCGTTCGGGGGACCGACGGCGGGCAGCCCGTCGCGCGGCACATAGTAGGCATACGGCTTGCGCTCCAGCCAGTCCACCAGCGTGTCGGCGATGTTGCCCCCGCCGTTGAAACGCACATCGATAATCATCGCCCGTTTGCCCTGCGCGTATTCGTAGAACTCGCGTTCGAAGCGTTCGCGGTCGCCGCCGCCCATCGCCGCGATATGCACATAGCCGACCTGCCCGTTCGTGCGCTCTTCGACGAGCCTGCGCAAGCGGTTGACGCGGTTCTGGTAGTGCAGCTCGCTCCACTCGCCGCCGCTGAGGGGCTTGTAGCGCACGGTGCGCGCGCCCTCTTCCACAGGCGCGCTGTTCACCAGAAACTCGAAGGTGCGGTCGCCCTTGTCGTTGATGAGCTGCCAGAGCTTCTGGTTCGCCTGCACGGGTTCGCCGTTGATTTTCAGCACATACTCGCCAGGCTGAATGCGTGTTTCGGGGAACGAGGCAGGCGAGCCTTCGGGCACGGCGGCGACCTTCAGCCCAAATCCGCGATGGCTGTAGTCGATGGTGAAGCCCAGATGCGGCGTGCTGGGGCTGCGCGTCGTCGCGCTGGAGCGCGGGGAGACCTCCGTGTGCGAGCCTTCCAACTCGCCGACCATCATCGACAGCACGATCCCGAACTCTTCGGGCACGCCGACGCCCGCCAGCAACGGGCGGTACCGCTCGCGAACTGCCGCCCAATCGCGCCCGTGAAACGACGGGTCGTAGAACCCGCGCTCATACGCCCGCCAGAACTGCACGAACGCCGCCGCGCGCTGCGCCTGCGCGTCGAACTCGTAGTCCGCCTTGAACTCCACCTTGTCGACGCGGTTGTTGGCGTCCAAGCGCATCACATACAGCTCGCCGTTGCGGATGTAATAGAGCCGTTTGGCGTCCGCCGAGACGCGCAGCGCGCCGTGCCCGCCGCCTGTGGTGAGCCGCTTGCTCTCGCTGCCGTCGTAGGAGACCTGCCAGATGTCGCCTTCTGAGAGGTAGTAAATCTTGCCGTCGCTGGCGGCGGTCAGGTCACCTTGCGGGGGCTGCGCGTTCCAGCGGCGAATGCGGCGGTCGATGTCTTCGAAGTCGATGCGCACCTCCAGCGGCTGGTCGTCTTTGGGCTTTTCGAACTGGATGTCCTTGTCGTCGCGGCGGGCGGTCTCGCGCGTGAGCGGAATAGCATACAGCGCGTTGCCCGCGCGGGTGCTGAAAAAGTAGAGGTACTTGCCGTCCGCCGACCACGCAGGCTGGTTGTGGAAGGCGTTCTGGCGCGTGATGTTTACAGGTTCGCCGCTGCCGTCGGCGGGCAGGATCCACAGGTTCCACGCGCCGTAGGGGGCGCGCCGCTGCACGCACAGCCAGCGCATATCGGGCGACCACGCGAAATCGCCCCCGCCCAGCCCGTACCAGTGCGTGCCTGGCTCGTGCAACACCTTCTTTGCCTCGCCCGTCTCCAAGTTCAGCACGAACAGCCCGCCGTCTGCGCCAGAGACCCAAAAGCCGAGCTGCTTGCCGTCGGGCGAAAGCTTCAGGCGCGACACATCGGCGGGGCGGTCAAACAGCCGTCGCACCTGCAGCGTCGCCACATCCAGCGCGTAGAGCTGCTGGTGATAGTTGCGGTCGGAGGTGAAGTAGAGCGTCTTGCCGTCTGCCGACCACACGAAGTCCGAGTCGTCGCCGACCCAGTCGGTGAGTTGGCGGGCGAACTCGGCGTTGCGCTTGTCGGGCGTCGCTTTCGGCTTCTCGATGTCGATGAGCCAGATGTCGCCGCGAATGCGGAAGGCGTACTGCTTGCCGTCGGGGGAGGGTTCGGCTTCCTCGACGCCGCTGGTAAGCAGTTCGCGCTGACGGGTGGTCTGCGCGTCGTCCTGCGCGGCGACGAAGCTGAGTTTCTGGGGCTGTCGCTGACCTGCCTTGAGCAGGTACAGGTGTCCCTCGTATTCGAAGGCGATGTCGCCCGTGTTGGCGGCGACGGTCGGGAAGCGCACTGCCCCGCCCACGAACTGCGTGAGCTGCCGCTTGCGCCCGTTGAGGTCAATCGTCCATAGGTTCGGCGTGCGCCGCGCGTTGTCTTGGAAAACGGGCAGTCGCTCGCCCAAGCGCGGCGAATCGGGCGTCTTCTCGCCGATGGTCACGGTCAGCAGCGTGCGTCCGTCGGGCAGCCACTGCGTCCACAGGTGCTGATTCGCATCGCGGGTCAGCGCACGCCGCGCGCCCGATTGCAAATCGTACAGCCACACCTGCATCGCGGCGGAGCCTGTGTAGCGCGGACGCCACCACGGGAAGCCGTAGCGCCCATACGCCAGCGTCTTGCCGTCGGGCGCGATCTGCGGTCCCGACAGCGACACATAGTCCTCCACCACACGGCGGAACCTGCCTGTGGCGACCTCCAGCTCGATAAGCGCGGGGTTGTTCGAATCATACGACGCGCTGTAGTAGAGGAACCGTCCGTCGCGGCTCCAGCTGCTGGGGATTTCCGCCTGCGCGTGGAAGGTCAGTTGCACGGGCGCGCCGCCCTCAACGGGAATCGCAAACACATCCCAGTTGCCGTTGCGCACGCTGCCGAACGCGAGCCACTTGCCGTCGGGCGACCAGAGCGGGTAGGCGTCGTAGGCGACATGGCGCGTGATGGACATCGCGCGACCGCCCGCGCTGGGCGCGACCCAAATATCGCCGCGATACACAAACGCAATCTGGCTGCCGTCGGGGCTAAGCGCGGGCATCCGCGCGCCAACAATCGACTGCACCGCAGGCGCGGGCAACTGCGCGAAGGCAATCAGCAACACTCCACAGAGACCGAACAGCACACCAACAACGCGATTCATAAGCATACTGCGTTAGATTCCCCAAAGCGGCGTGTGTTCCTGTAATACCAACCGCGTAGGCAAAGTTTATGAAAACAAGCGCGACTGAAAACCCCCTCCTTAAGGTTCCCCCTGCTCGCAGGGGGAACCGCGTGGACGCGCGGCTCGGTTCTCCTCGCGAAGCGGGGGGAACCTAAAGGAGGGGGGCAATTATAAACTCTGAACACGCGATTGGTATAATACCAGCTGTGCGTTCAAAGTTACGGTTTCCCTGCGCGGGCGAGAACGGGCAGGCGCACCTTTTTGCCCTCACCCCCTGTATCCCCCTCTCCCGCTTCGCGGGAGAGGGGAGATGTGGAGTGCGGAAGCGAAGCTTCCGCCCACGCTGAAGCTGACGCTTCAGCACTCCAAACAGACCCGCGCAAGGCTCACCCCTCTCCCACGGCGTGGGTGAGGAACTGGGGGTGAGGGCGAAAAAGCGTGCGCTTCCTGCCCACAGCGAACTCAAGCGATGTACCCTTGCCAGGGAACTCCCTACCCGCGGGCGGGGAGGGTTAGGGTGGGAAGCGCAACCTCTCAACGCTTGGGCACTGATTACCGCCCGCGCCCAGGCGGTTGCGGCGGGGTCATCGGCTGACCCTGCTGGGGCGGCTGCATCTCCTTCGCGTCTTTCGGCGGAGTAAAGCGGAAGCGCGACGCGGGGATGGGCTTGTCGAAGCTGATGTAGCGCATGGTGGCGACCACCTTCATCGACGACTGTGGCTGCGCTTGCCCACCGCCCTGACCGCCCTGCTGCGGGCGCGCGGTCTGGTTCAGCTCTACGCGGTAAATCAGGCGATCTTGCGCGCCGATGAAGAGCTTCAAGTTGACCGAGGCGTTGCCCTGTGTGTCGGTAATCTCCACGATGCGCGTCTGTTTGCCCCCGACGGTCTGCGTGCCACGAAACTGAATCTTCGCATTGGGACCGAGCTTGTCTAGATCCTGCTCGGCGATGCCCATCAGCATGCCCGCCTCGCCCAGTAGTCCTGCGTTCGCGCCTTTGAGGTCAGACGGCGCAGGCTGCTTCATGTATTGCTTCGCGCTGGGCACATACACAAAGACCGTCTTGCCGTCGGAGTAGACTTCGCGCGCGGGGCTGAACCCGCTCGCGCCCACCTTCGCCGCGACGCGATTCGGACGCTGCATCGCAATCGTCGAGCTGGACTGCTGCTTCTGCGAGTTGCCGCCGAAGTTCAGCTCGGCGGTAATCTCAATATTCATTTCCCACGACTTCGCGTTGCGATACTTCTGTTGCACCTGCTTGAGGAACGCTTTCGCATCCTGCTGCGCAGAGCCAACCGCCGTCGCTGCCACAATCACCACTGCCATCCATAGAGTTCGCATCGTTCTCGTCTCCGTATACTGAACTATACCCGAAAACGGGTACACTCTGTTCCCGTAGGAGGCGTTATCGATGGCGATTGTAGAGGTTATCGTACCCCAGTTAGGCGAAGGCTTGCAGGAAGTGCGCGTGATGCGCTTTTTGAAGCAGCCGGGCGAGCGCGTCGCGCGCGACGAACACATCTACGAAATGGAGACCGACAAAGCGAATGTGGAAGTCGAAAGCCCTTACGCGGGCGTGATTGTGGAGTGGTTAGCCAAGGAGGGTGACATTTTGCCGATTGGCGCGCCGATTGCCCGTATGGAGGTGGAAGGCGCAGTGGAGGTCGCGCCGCCCGCAGCGCATGCGCCCGCGCCTGCCGCGCCTGCGCCCAGCCCCGCGCCCGTGCGTGAGCCAGTCGCCGTCGGCGCACGGTTGGAGCTGGTCATCCCGCCGCGCACGCGCGCCTACGCCCGCCAGAAAGGCGTCTCGGAAGAGGAGCTGCGCCGTATTCCCGCCGCGTCGGGCAACAAGCTGATGCCCGAAGACATCGACGCCTACCTCGCAGGGCGCACAGGTGACGGCGCGGCAGAGTATGTGGACTACCCGCTGCCGCAACAGCAGCGCACCTTCATCTACCGCCTCAAGCGCAGCACGCAGCTGGTCGTGCCCGCCACCCTGCGCCGACCCGCGCGCTGGGACGCCGTACAGCGCGTCGTCGCGCAACTCAAGTCCGACCCGAACGCGCCCGTGCAGCCGTCCGAGTTCGCGGTGTTCGCCTACTGCGCCGCGCAAGCGACCCTGCAGCACCCCAAGTTCCGCTCGCAACTGGTCGGCGAGGAGACCCTGCGCCAGTACCCGCATGTGAATCTGGGGATTGCGGTAGCGCGCCCAGGCGACGAGCTGGTGACCGCGCTGGTCAAAAACGCCTCCGCGCTGGACTTTGTGAGCTTTGTGCGCACGCTGCAGGCGCAAATCCGCAAGGCGCGCGCGGGTGAAGACCAAGCGGACGCCAGCGTCCAACTGCTGCTGACCTACATGGGCGGGTTTCAGATGGTGGACGCCATCCCTGTGCTGGTCTCGCCTGCGGCGGCAATCCTGTTCGCGGGCGAGGCGTTCCCCGTCGATGGCGTCCCGCATGTGAACTTGGTGCTGACCTTTGACCATCGGCTGATTAACGGCGTGGGCGGCGCGGAGTTTCTGAACGCCGTCGCTGCGAACCTCGAAAACGCCGAGTCGCTGGTCGAGCGCGGGATGGCGTGAGCCTGTCTTAGAACCCCCTCCTTAGGTTCCCCCTGCTCGCAAGGGGAACCGCGCCATGTGCGGTTCCCCGCGCGAGGCGGGGGAACCCGAAGGAGGGGGGCAACTATGAACTCTGCTGGCGAGATCGGTATTATAGCAGTCGGTTACGCGCCGCTGCGCTCAGCGGCGCGTCAATAAACGCATACACCCAAACGACAAACATCACCACTGCGGTCAGCAGTTGCGTGCTGCTCATCGTCCCGCGCGCCCGCGCAGGGTTCACCAAGTACGCCAGCAGGTTGTAAACGAAGTCGCCCCCGCCCGGCGTGAGCATAAAAATCACGGCGCAGACGAGCATAATCCCCAGAATGACCCCGCCCTTGACCAGCTGCCCGTTGTAGAGTTGCCCGACGCCGGGCATCAGCAGCGAGAGCAGGAACGCCAGTCCGGGATTGCGCGGCAGCGTAGCTCCGTCGCCGACGCCTTTGCCTTCGATGGCGCGCTCCCACTGCTGGTACTGCTCCTGCTGGCGCGTGAGTTGCAGCACGGCTTCGGCGTATTTGCGCTCGATGGCGGCGTTTTGGGGGGCGAGTTCGTGCGCCTGTTTGTAGGCGTCGTGCGCGCCTTGCCAGTCGCCTGCCTCGCGGCGGTAGTCGCCCAGCAGTTCCCACACGCTGGCGTTCTCGGCGTCCAGTTCCAACGCCTGCTGCAGCAGCGTTTTGGCTTTCTCGCGCTCGCCGCGCACTTGGTGGATGTGCGCCGTGCGCAGCAGCCGCTCGATCTCATCCCGCTTCGGATCCAACTCGTTTCCGAGACCCATCGCCCGTATGCTCCCGTAGGCTCTCAATCAGCGGCGCGTTTTGCCAGAACGCCTCCAGCCCGTAGTGCTGGCGCGTCTCCTCGCGCATGATATGCACCACGATGTCGCCGTAGTCCAGCAGCACCCAAGTGGCTTCGCGGTAGCCCTCCACGCGCAGGGCGCGCTCGCCCACGGCGCGCAGGGCGTCCTGAATCTTGTCCGCCACCGAGCGGATATGCACATCCGAAGTGCCGCTGCACACGATAAAGTAGTCCGCAATCAGCGTCTTGCCGCGTAAGTCCAGCGCGCGAACGCGCTCCGCTTTGGCGTCCTCCGCGGCGTCCAGAATCAATTGACGCTTCTGTTCCGTTGTCATATCGCTATGGCTCCAGATACAGCCGGTGTTGCTGGATATATTCTATCACATTTGGGGGGGTCAGGTAGCGGATGGAGCGTCCTGCGCGGATGCGCTGGCGGAGGTCGCGTGCGCTAATGTCCAGCGGGGTCATCGGCACAGGCTGCACGCGCGCGCGAATCGCGTCGGGCAGATGCTCCAGAGCCGCCTGCAGGTCGTAGTGGGGGCGCACGCCGACCAGCAGGATACACTCGTGGGCAATCGCCGCCGCGCGGTACCACTTCGGAAATCCGAGCAGCGCGTCCGCGCCCAGAATCAAAAATAGTTCGTCGTCGGGGTACAGCGCGCGCAGCGTCGCCACGGTGTCCACCGTATAGGAGACGCCCCCGCGCTGGATTTCGATGTCCGAGACCTCAAAAGCCGGGTTGTCGGCGGTTGCCAAGCGCGCCATGTCGATTCGATGGCGCGGCGGGCTGATCGGTTCCTGCTGGCGGAACGGCGAGGTGTGCGCGGGCACAAACAGCACCCGTTCCAAGCCCGCCGCCTCGCGCGCCTCCTCCGCCAGACGCAGGTGCCCGTAATGCACAGGGTCAAAAGTGCCGCCAAAGAGCGCGATGCGCACATATATACATTTCGCCAAATCCAATACGCCTCCTGCATCGAGGTATACTTGCCTACGGTGAGACCATGATTGTCGTCCGAGCCGAATTTGATGGGGAACGCTTCGTGCCCAAGCACCCCGTGCCGTTGGAGTCGGGGGAATGGGTTCTGATTGTCTTGCAAGAGCCTGTTGAACAGCCGCAGTCTTCAGGGGAACGGCGACTGCGCTATCGGCGGATGCTTGAGCGTTTTCGGCAAAATCCCACGAATGCTGTCTTCACTGACGAGCAACTGCGTCGTGAAAGTCTCTAATGCTATTCAGGTAGTGGTTTCCCCTTTGTTTCAGGCGCGAACGCCAGCACGATAAAGCCCAGCAGGAACACGCCCGACAGAATCGTCGCCGCCCACTGGATGCTGTACGCCGCGGTGAGCAAGCCGAAGGTGTAGGGTCCGACAATCGCGATGTAGCGGGCGACATTGTAGCAGAAGCCGACCCCTGTCGCCCGCAGGCGCGTTGGGAACAGTTCGGGGAAGTAGACCGCGTAGCCCGCAAAGAGCGCGGTCGTGAAAAAGCCCAGCAGCGGGTACATCAGCAGCGCGCGCTCGAACGAGGTCGTCAGGAAGAAGGTCGCAGGCACGACCACGAGGCACGCGGCGAAGGTCAGCGCGAAGGTCGGCTTGCGCCCGATGCGCTGCGCCAAGATCGCCCAGCCGAGCATCCCGAAAAACGCGCCCACCTGCTGCATCATCACGGCGTAGGTCTTGCGCTCCTCCACCAGCGGGTTCAGCGCGGGGTCGTTCGTGGGGTTCATCGCCTGCTTGAGCAGTTCGGGCGACCAAGTGCCGATGCCCCAGAAGCCGATCACGCCGACCGCCGCCAGCCCGACGCCAATCAGCGTGTGGCGTCGCCAGCGCGGGTCGCGAAACAGCTCCGCGAACGAGCCGAGCTTCTCGCCAATCGCGCGCGCCTGCTGCCACCGTTCAGGCTCGCGCACAAACAGCCGGATCACGAACACCAGCAACGCGGGGAAGAAGCCGACGGCGAACGCCCAGCGCCAGCCGAGATTCGGGTTCGCGCCCACCAGCAGGTAAATCACCGCCGCCAGCAGGTTGCCAATCGCCGAGCTGGCTTGCATGATGCCCAGCGCGGTCGGGCGGGCGTGCGCGGGGAAGGTCTCGGCGACCAGCGCCGCGCCCGCCGCGAATTCGCCGCCAATCCCCAGCCCCACCAGAAAGCGCAGAATCGCGAACTGCTCCCAAGTCTGCGCCAGTGCGCTTAGCCCCGTGAAGCCCGCGTACATCAGCACGGTAATCATCATCGTGCGGGTGCGCCCGAGCTTGTCGCCGATAATCCCGAACAAAAAGCCGCCCGTCGCCCAGCCCGCGATGAAGATCATCTGCACCAGCCCCGAAGTGCGCGCCACCTCCTCGCGCGTCGCGCCCGGACCCAGCAGCTCGGTAATCGCGGGCTGACGCGCCAGCACATAGAGCCACTGATCCATCGTGTCAAACAGCCATCCCAGCGACGCGACGACCAGCACCAGCCAGTGATAGCCCGTCAGCCCGTCGTACCAACGCTTGGGGCGCGCTTCGGGGGCGACCGACATTACAGCAGCCCCACCTCACGCAGCAACTTGGCAAAGTCGGGGTATTTCTCGATCTCGGCGCGAAGGGCTTGCAGTTGGCTCTTCGCCATCGCGCCCGCAGGACTGTTGGCAATCGCGCGCAGCTGCCCCCGCATCATCCGTTGCGCACGGGGCGAGACAAACTGATTGAACGAGCCGAACATGGTGTCTTGCACATGCACCTTCCAGCCTTCTTCGGTCTTCACCAGCACATAGGTCGGCTTGATGGTTTCGGTCTTGCCGTCCACGGCGACCTCCATCGTCACCTGCGCTTTAGCGCGGTCGCCCTCCACCGTGACGGAGTCCACCTGCACCTTCTGGGTCTGCCCCAGCGAGGCGTCGATGTAGCCGGGGTAGATGGCGCGCACGGGGTCGGCGCCTGCCATGTTCGGGTTCATCGTCGCTGCCGCGCTGAGCAACCCCACGATTCCACCTGACTTGTCGACATACTGCTCGACTTTCTGCGTGTCGTTCGCTTTGGCGGCGGCGAAGAACTGGTTCAGCGCGTACTGGGGCGACTTCGTGTAGACCAGGAAGTACCACGCGCCCGCGCCGATGCCCGCCAGCAGCACCAGCAGCGCGAGAATGCCTGCAACTCGTCCCGATTCGCGTCGTCTCATAGAGTTCACCTCACGAGCGGGGGTTCGACGCGGCGCGGGCGATTCCTGCTACAGGGCGCTGCGCGGGGTGCGCTGCGCCCTGCGTGCGTTTTAGTCGGTGCAGTGTTCGCACCCGCGCCCGCGGCACTCGCCTGTCGGGTTGTTCGGGTCGTAATCGGGTCTAAACAGCCACGGGTTGCAGCCGTCGTACCAGTATTGGGCGGGGCGTCCCTGCGCGTCGTACTGCGTGTAGGGGTCGGTGCGCCAGTCGGTGTGGGCGGGCGCGAGTTGTGCGCCGAGCCGTCGCCAGCGTGCGCTGCCGTCCGCCGCCACGAACACCGCGCCCTGCTGGTGAACCCACATCGCCCCATCCAGCGCGAACATCACGCCGAGCGGGTAAGGATCCGCAGGCGCGCCGCTAACGCAACTGAAGTAGCGGCACGGCAGGTTCGGCGTGTCGCAGCGCAGGCTGGGGTTGGTGAGCGCGAAGCCTTCCACGCCCGCCTTGCCGCGCCCTTCCCAGAGCAGCGGCAGCGTGGAGGGGCTTGCCACAACCGCCGCCGACAGCCCGTGCAGCAGCCCGTTATAGGTGTAGCTAACCCGTGCGGGCGCGCGGCGCGCGTTCGCATAATCGGGCGTGTTCAACCGAATCAGCAACGCCGACGGGCAACCGTACACGCCGTCGCTTTTCATGTAGGGCTGCGCCGCGTTCGACCAGTGCGCCTGATACGCCTGATGGAGCGGGCTGTTTTGCGGCACACTCGCGCGCCAGTCGTGCGGGGTCGCATGGTAGCGATCCCACAGCCACCCGTCCGCGTACCCGAAGCCGAGCGGGTAGGTCTCGTCGTAGTCGTTGAGGTACATGCCGAACGCCAGCCCCAGTTGCTTATTGTTGCTGAGACAGGCAGTCTGACGCGCCTTCTCGCGCGCCCCCGCAAACACGGGGAACAGCATCGCCGCCAGCAGCGCGATTATCGCAATCACCACCAGCAGTTCAATCAGCGTAAAGCCGTTTCGGGTTTGCATAGTCGCCTCCTGTTCGTATTGGTTTCGTCCCGCTGAAGACAGCAGAACAGCGGAAAGATGTGAACGCATGCGGCAGGCAGGCTGCCTGCGCCGTGCGGTCGGGGGTTAGGAGAGAACAGGAGGCGCGCGGTGGGGGTGTCCCCACGCGATGCCTGTGTCTGGGGGAATAAACGGCGGTTCGGGTAGGGGCGTCGGCTGCGCGGCGAGTTGTGGCAGTTCCAGCGCGAGGGTCGCTATGCCGACGAGCGCAGGCGCGGGCGGCTTCGGCTCCTCCGTCTTCGCCCACACGGGCGACGGCGCAGGCGCGCTGCACACGGGGCACGGCTCGCACGAGCATGGGTGGTCGGAACACGGGAGCGTGGTCTCGGAGGCGCAGCAGCGCACAGCCTCCCAGTCGCGCCCGCACGCCTGCAGACAGCCCCATGCGGCAAGCGGCGTCAGCAGGCTCACCCACAGCGCCAGCATCCACAGAACCCATCGGCGCAACGGACGGCTCGGCATCCTGTGGGGGATTATACCTCACCTGCGCGACGGGCGGCGGGGAACAGAATCCCCGCCGCCTGCGCTGGGTAGGCGATGATGCGATGTGTGAGGAAGTGTGTTAGCCGCCCGCGCCGAAGTTGAACAGCACCGTCAGCAGGTCGGCGTCGTCCACGCTGCCGTCGCCGTTCAGATCGCCCAAGACGCGGCTGCTCAGGTCGATCTCGACCTCGCTGCCGTCCAGCGTGATGGGGAAGGTCATCGGCAGCGAGCCGTCGATGAGCACCTCCAGTTCGTACTCGCCTTCGGGCAGGCTGGTCGCCAGAGTCGCCCACGCCTCGCCGTCCAAGTCGGCGTCCCCGCTAATCGCCTGCTCTTCCAAGACGGGACCGCTGTTCGGCAGGCGGATGCGCACGCGAGCCGCATGGGGCGGATTGTTCCCTGTGAGCAGTTTGATGTGCGTGCGCCAGCGTAGCGCCCATGCCAGATCGGTGATTTCACCTTGGCAGCCCTGAATGGGGTTCACATAGACTTGCGAGCCGTCGAAGGTGAACTTGATGGCGCGGCAGTTGCAGTAGAACCCGTCGCCCGCGCACGACTGGCACGCCGCGTGCCCCGACCACTCGAAGTCGGTCTGCCCTGGACGGATGCTTTGGCTATCGATTTCCGTGATCATCAGCCAGTACTTCTGTCCAGCAACCTGATTGAAGTAGGGCGCGGGCAGGTAGGCGCGGAAGTGCCAGACGCGCTTGCCGTTGCAGTCGTAGCCGACGGGTCGCGCCTGCGCGCGCACGCAGACCCGATAGAGTGGGAGACCATACGGCGGTCGGCAGTTCGCGTCCTGCTGATAGATGGCGATTTGGAACGGGCGCGTGCGCTGGCTGGGATGGCTGAGCGTGCCCCACCACTCGACCGTGTTGACAAGTCCCGTGTAGGTCGCCACGAAGTCGTCCGCGCTTTGGGCGACGAGCATGTTCCACGGCGTCGGCGGCGCGCAGTCAATCACATCTGAGGGGGTGGACGGCAAGCACTTGTTCCACGGCTGCTCGTTGTCAAACCTACAGTCTGGGCAGACGCCGCGCAGGGTCGCCGAGTAGATGACGCCAGCAACGTCACAGCCTGCGTCGCGCATGTAAACATAGAGATAGTTCGCTCCTGGATTCAGGATGCTCGACGGCACAGAAACGGTTGCCGTACTCTGGAAGTTGTAGCCAGGTCCTGAGATATTGAGCGGCACACCGTTGATATAGACTCCGCTGATGTTCGGACCCGCATACTGTCCCGACGCTGGGTCGCCCAGAAAGTCGTCCACTGCCCAGTAAAATTTCAGTTCCACACTGCCTTCCATCGGGCGGCACGGCAGGTCGAACCGCTGCGCAAATAGAGCGGAACGATCCGCTCTATTAGCGTCTACAGCAATCCACTGTGCTTGTGGGTCTGCAGGAAGTGAGGAGATCCATCCAGGATACGGTGTGACCACCGCCGCAGGCGCGCCTGCCTGCGCCGCTGCGAAATCTGCCGCCGTGAACGCAGACGACCTCAAAGGAACTCTGCATTCGCTGCTTGCGACAAAGGTCACGCCAGGTCCGCTGCGAATGGTTATGCTGAACGGGTTGGCGTAAAGCACGGTCAGGCTCACTGCGCTAAGGGCAGCAAGCATCGAAACGCCACGAAACGCTGTGCGAGCCACGGCTCGCATACCGAACTGCACCAAGTGTGTTGAGCGTACACGCATCGTTGTTTACCTCCGCCCCAATTAATGAATTCGCTCCTGAAAAATCACTGAAAAAAGACTGAAATTGTCTGTTGTTCCGAGGGGCGGCGGTATGGAATACCAATCGCGCGTTCAGAGTTCATAATAGCCCCCCTCCTGCAGGTTCCCCCCGCTTCGCGAGGGGAACCGCGCACGGGTTCGGTTCCACCTGCGAGCAGGGGGAACCTTAAGGAGGGGGTTCTCATTTATTCATGCTTTTATAAACTTTGGCTCGGCGGTTGGTAGAAGAACCCCTGCAGTGGAATACGCCCATACGAGCGAGCCAAAAAGACGAGGTACAATTTAGTTTCCACTGCCATGAGGCTCTTTTTGTGCGCGTCGTATCGTGAGGGGATACAGGCAGCCAAGTCCGCACTGGGCGAGGGCGCCGTGATGGTTCTGCCTGCAGGCGCGGCGCGCGCGATGGCGGGCGCGGGCGAGACCCACGACTGGTACGCCTTCCTGCGTGCCCTGACGGGAATCGCGCCCGTTGTGCAGCCGACGCCTGAAATGGTCGCCCTGCTCGGCGAGGCGTGCGAGCGCACGCTAATCCCAGCGAGCTACTTCGGCAAGGTGCGCCTCTCGCCCCGATTCCACAGCGCGCTGGCGCACAGCCTCTGCCACTGGAGCATGGACGGCTTGACCCCTGACCTGCTGGAGCAGGGCGCGGACGCCGTTCTGCAGCAGCACGCCGCCCTCGCCGAACTGGACGACGACGCGCTGCGCGAGGAGTGGACGCGCAAGACCCGCGAGCTGGCGTCTCTCTGGCGCGCGTGGCAAGCCGCCCTTACAGAGGCGGGGCTGATGGAGCCGATTCGCGGCTGGCAAATCCTGCTGGACGCGCTGCCAGCACGCGCCGCGCTGCCGTTGGTGATGGCGGGCTTCACGGAGCTGACGGCGATGGACTGCGCCGCGCTGCGCATTCTGGACGCCCGCACGACGATTGCGCTGGTCGCCCTGCACGACGACGCGCACCCCGACGCCTACCGCCCCACCGCGCGGCTGGCAGCAATCCTTCGCGCGGCAGACATGCCGCTGCAGGAGATTCTCATACCCGCTGCGCCCGTTGCGCCCCCACAGATGACCATCCTGGACACGCCGAACCCGCTGTACGAGGTGGAGACGGTCGCCCGCGAGATCCTGAAACTGCAGCAGGAGGGCGTCGCCCTGGATGAGATTGCGCTGCTGGTGCGCCAGCCCGACGCGCTCGCCGAGATGCTGGCGGTCATCTTCGCCCGCTACGAGATCCCCCTGCAGGGCGAGGTCGGGCTGCCGTTGGAGCGCTCGTGGCGCATCCGCTGGCTGATGGATGGCATACGCCTGCTGATGGGCGTGGGCGTCGGCGCGGACTGGCTGCACTGGCTGGAGCATCCTGCGCATCGGCTGGACTACGCGACGCTGCGCCCGTTGCACAGGCTGCGTCGCTGCCAGTCTGCCCGCTCGTGGCTGGACGCTGCCTTGACGCGCGCGGCAGACCCCAATCTGCACCGCCTGCTCCAGCGGTTGCACGAGTGGCGTCAGGGGCTGCCCGCCAGTTTGCCCCAAGTCGCCCGACGGCTCATCCTGCACTTGGGCGCGCCCACACAGGAGAGCGACCTCGCCGAGTGGCTGCAACTGGTAGATGCCTACGCGCGCCAGTGGCGACGGCGCAGCGCGCCAGAGGCGACGAACCTACTGGAGCGACTGGTGAGCGGCGCGCGCTACACGCAACGGCTGGGCACATCGGGCGTGCGCCTGCTGCCGATGGAGCACGCCGACTTGGTGGAGACGCAGGTCGCCTTCGCGCTGCAGGTGTTGGAGGGCACGCTCCCGCGCCGCTGCCCTGACGACCCGTTTTTGCGCGAGGGGGAGCGAAACGCGCTCAACGCCGCGCTGGGCGCGCAGGGAGTGTGCCTGCCTACCCGCGCCGACGCGCAAGCCGCCGAGCCGATGCTGTTCCAGCGCATCCTGCACGCCGCGCGCGAGCGGCTCTACTTCAGCTACCCGCGCACGCAAGGGGGCGACAGCGACGCGCTGCCCTCGTTCTATCTGGAGGCGCTTAAGGCGCGTCTGGGCGACGCCGTGCGCACGCGCTTCTACAGCCTCGAAGCGATTACGCCCGCGCCCGAAGACGCGCTGCACCCCTACGACCAGTCGCTGCGCGAGCCGACGCCGTATGCCGAGCCGCCGCCGATTCTGCGCCATCCCGATCACCGCGCCCGACGCGCTGACCTTGAGCGCCCTTTCAGCGTCACGGAGCTGGAGACGCTGCTGCGCTGCCCGTTCGAGCATTTCGCGCGGTATGTGCTGCGGTTGCGCCCGCTGGCGCGCGAGTTGAGCCTGCGCGAGGTGGGCAGCCTCACGCACGCGACGCTGTGCCGCGCCATGCGCCAACGCCCGCGCAGCCACGACCCGCAAGAGTGGGTGCAACGGCTCGTGGAGCATCTGCAGGCGCTGTTAGCCGAGCGCGCGCCCGACCTACCCGATTGGCAGGTTGAGGTGCTGCGGGCGCTGGCGCAACGGCTGGCGCGACGATTCGGCTGGCGCGAGCCACGCTACCTGCAGCAGTTCGGGCTGGAGCCGCACGCCTGCGAGTGGGCGTTCGGCAGCGCAACCGACGACGAAGACGAACGCGCGATTGCCGAGCCACTGCACAATCAGCGACAGCCGCGCCGTGTGGTCTACCGACTGGGAAACGGGCGCGAGATTGCCCTCTGCGGCGTGATTGACCGCATCGATCTTAGCCCGCAACGCGATGTCGCGCTCGTGCTGGACTACAAGCTGGGCAGTGCGCCCGCACGCAGCGACTTTCTGGACGGGCGCGCCGTGCAAGGACTGCTGTATGTGCATGCGGTGCGTAGCCTGCTGCCCAACGCGCAGGTCGTGCTGGCGTATGACCGTCTCAAGGCAGGCAAGCGGGTGCGCTTCGTGCCCAACGAGACACAACTCGTGCAACGGTTCAACAGAGGCAACTGGGAGGACAACGGGTGCGTGGTTCTGCTCACGCAGGGTCAGTGGCGTCAGGCGGAGAACCGCCTGCGCCACCTGTTGACTCAAGCGATTGATGGGCTGCGCCACGCAACGATTGCGCCCACGCCTGGCGACCACTGCCGCCGCTGCGCCTTCGCCGACCTGTGCCGCGCCGCGCAGCGGTAAGCGCGCGCGGGGCGTGCCTCTACCCACACAGACAGGAACCGCCTCACGGCTTGCGCAGGATGCAATACAGGTTGTTCACAAAGTAGTCGCCGACCAACGGCAGGTGGCGCAAAAGGCTGAACATCCGCACGACGGGGTGGCGACTGCAGTTCGGCTGGAAAAACTCCACCATGAAGCCCGCATCGTGAATAATCCGCCGATAGTCGCGGAACGCCAGCATGTTCATCCCCAAGTCGCGGTAGGACTGCAGGGGTCTGCCCAGCCGTTTCGCCGTGGCGCGAAGCACCAGACGGTCAGGCAGCCACAGGTGCGCCCATGGGATGTTGACGCCAATCAGCCGCTTGACCGTGTCGTGGTCGCCGAAGGGGCTGTTCCAGAGGGGTCCGATGGCGGCGTAGAGTCTGCCGCCCGATTTCAGTCGCTCGCGCATGTCGCGTAGCACCTTCGGCAAGTCCATTACATGCTCGAAGGTGTCCTTGCTGGTCATCAGGTCGAAGTCGCCTTCGGGCAGGTCGGCGATGTCGATGCAGTGAAACTCCACGCGGTCGGCGAGTTCGGGGTAGTTGCGTTGCAGGTTCTGCTGGGCGAAGCGGATGAGGCGCTCGTTGAGGTCGACGCCGACGACGCGCGCCGCGCCCGCTTTCGCCATATCGATGCACAGACTGCCGTGCCCGCAGCCGAGATCCAGCGCCGTTTTGCCCACGAGGTCGGGCTGACCCCCCAGACGGCTCCAGAAGCGGGGATTCTCCCACGCGCCGCGTTGGAAGTAGGCGACATCGCGCGGCTCTAAGGCAGTCGTTGGCGTATCCATGCGGCAAGCTCCGCTTGGGGCACAGCGGTCTGCTCGTGGCTGGCGAGGTCTTTGACGGTTGCGGTGGCGGTCTGCAGCTCGGTCTCGCCCAGCAGGATGGCATAGCGCGCTCCTGTGCGGTTGGCGAGGCGCATCTGGGCTTTCGGGCTGCGCCCTTCGAGGTCTAAGTCGCAGGCGATGCCCGCCATGCGCAGCTGCTGGGCGATTTGCAGGGCGATGGGGCGCGCCGCGTCGCCAAACGCGACCACAAAGGCGTCCAGACGGGGCGGTTCAGGCAAGGGCGCGTTCAGGGCGTGCAACACCAGCAGCGTGCGCTCGACGCCGATGCCGACGCCCAGCGCAGGGGTCGGCGCGCCGCCGAGTTGCTCGACCAGCCCGTCATAGCGCCCACCGCCGCACAGCGCGTTTTGCGACCCCAGCCCCTGCTCGGCGACCACCTCGAAGGTCGTGCGCGTGTAGTAGTCCAGCCCGCGCACCAACCGAGGGTCGCGCACATAGCCCACGCCCAGCGTCTTCAGCAGCCCTTGCAGCGTCTCGAAGTGGGTGCGGCAGCCGTCGCACAGGTAGGGGTCAATCGGCGGCGCGTCGGCGGTAATCGCGACGCACACCTTGCAGTCCAGAATGCGCAGCGGGTTGCGCTCCAGTCGGCTCTGGCAGGTGCTGCACAGGCGCGCGAAGTTCGCCTGCCCGAACTGGCGGATGCCATCGCGATAAGCGGGTCGGCATTCGGGGCAGCCGATGGTGTTCAGGCGCAGTTGCAACGCGCTGTCGGGCACGCCCAGCCCTGCGAAAAACGCCATCACCATCGCCAGCAGCTCGGCGTCTGCCAGCGGGTGCGCCGCGCCGATAATCTCCGCGCCGAACTGGTGCGCCTGACGATAGCGCCCCTTCTGCGGTCGCTCGCCGCGAAAGAACGGCGTGATGTAATACAGTTTCTGCACGCCGCCGCCTGCGTGCAGACCATGCTCAAGGTAGGCGCGCACGACAGGCGCAGTGCCCTCGGGCTTCAGCGCGAACCGTTCCTCGCCGCGCTCCAGCACATACATCTCTTTGGAGACAATATCGCTGGTTTCGCCGACGCTGCGCTCGAACAGCGCCGCCGACTCCATAATCGGCGTGCGGATTTCGCCGTAGCCGTAGCGGTGGCAGTGGTCGCGCCAGCGCGCCTCTACATACTGCCAGAGATGGCTACTCTCTGGCAGCACATCGTTCATCCCTTCGGGCGCGCGGTATTTCAGTTCCATCGCCTATCGCGGAGAGACATTAATCTGCTTGCCCAGATACGCTTGAATCTTGGGGTTCGCGTTGAGCGTGCTGACCAGCGCCGCCATTCCCGATGCGACATGCATCTCGCCCTCGTAGACCACGATAAAGCTGGGCGTGGACTGCACCCCCAACTTGGACCCCTCCTCGAAGTCGCGGTAGATTTTCTTGAAGTAGATGTCTTGGTTATCCACCGCCTGACGCACTTTTTCGACATCGAGTTTCAACTCTTCGGCGATTTTGAGGATGCGGTTCCTGGTGAGCGCCTGCTGGCTTTCGAACAGCTTGGCATACATCTCCCAGAACTTGCCTTGTTTGCCCGCCTCTTCCGACGCCGACGCCGCGACCCACGCCATCGGGTGGATGTTTACCAACGGGTAATGGCGGAACACGAACAGCGCTTTGTCGCCCAGCTGGGGCAGAATCTGCGTTTCCAGCAACTCGTAGGCTTGCTTGCAGGCGGGGCACTGGAAGTCGGAGAACTCCACAATCACCAGTGGCGCCTTTGGGTTGCCCTTGCGCCAGCCCTGACCGTCCAGGTAGAGCAAGGTCAACTTCTCGTTGTCGGTTCGGATAGTCTGTGCGGTTGTGGCGCGGTTCCACTGCCAGCCGCCATACGCCAAGCCCGCGACGACCAGCGCAAGCGAGACGACGAGCGACTGCGCCAACTCGCGCGTAAGCACGCCCGTCGCCTGCAACGCGCCGCGCAAGCCCATCAGCGACAACAGCCACACGACCAGATTCGCGCCCGCCGCTGCCAAGCACCACCAACACGGCGCGCCCTTCGCGTACAGATTCAGCACGAAAAGTTGCACATAAGTAAAGTAGGCGAACGCCAGCACCCCCAAAGTGCTGAGCGCAGCCAGCATCTTGCCGTAAGTGCGCCACTGTTCGGGATACTGTAAGCGCGAGAGCGCTATCAGCACCAGTAGCCCGAAGTATGCGAATCCCAACGCGGCGACGGGGATGCCCGCGATTCGCGAGTAGGGCGAGCGCGCCACCTCGTCGCAGCCGCCGCCCGTGCAGGGCAGCGCGAAATCCGCCGAGTGCGAAATCCACAGCAGCGCGGAAATCACCATTCCCAACGATGCAAACAGGATTATCAGACGGTTTAGCATAATCGCGTTCATTAGGCGATTCTGGGCAATCACACTCATAATGACATCCTCCGCGATAAGTATACCTGCTTAGTGAGCGACGCCGTTCCCCTCGTAGGGGTAGCCCCAATCCTTGCCGCCAAGCCGATATTCCAGCAGGAACATCAGCCCCACGGCAAGGATGACGAGGCAGGCGACGACCTTGCCGACCAGCAACGCGACGCCTGCGCAGAGTAGCCCCGCAAGCAGCGTCGTGCGCAGGATGAAGGCGCGTTCCCACACCTGCCGAAGCGTGCGGCGCATCGCATACGCCAGCAGCGCGACTCCGCCGATGACGCTTAGCCACGCCAACGGCGCGAACCGCCATCCCAGCGCGCCCCACCAATCGCGCGCCCAGCCCGCTTGACGCTGCCACGGCTGGAGCGCATCGATGCCAACCGCCAACGCTGTGAGCAACGCGCCCACCCCCAGCAACGCCCCCACCACACGCACAAGCAGGCGGGTGTCTATCTGCAGCGGCAGTAGCCCCGTGAATATGGCGACGCCCAGCCCGAACGCGAGCGTCATTGGCAGCCAGGCGTCCAACGCCGCGCCCAGCAACGGCAACCCACACAGCATCAGCAGCAGCCCATACGCCATCCCCAGCGCTGCCTGCCCGCGCGCGCCCAACCGCAGCCGTCCGCGACTCTCCAGCCAACTCGCGGGCGCGAACAGCCCCCCCGTCAACGCGAACGCCCAAAACGCCTCGCCGACGCCAAACGCAGGAACGCTGCTAATCCCCGCACTGAGCAGCGAGCGGTTCACCCCGTAGCCGCCCGCAATTAGGATGTCCGCGCCCAATACGGCAAGCGCGACCATCACCGCCGCGCCGAGCAGAGGAACCTGTCCCCACCGCGCCAAGCCCGCCATCAGCAGACTCAGCGCTGCCCAACACCCCGTGAGCCAGCCCGCGAGGGTCGCGGCGTCCGCCCGCCACTCGCCTGTCCAGAGGGCGAAGGGCGCGTAGGCGTAGGCAATCCCCACAGCAGGCGCGAGTGCGAACACCGCCAGCCCCGACACAAACACCCGCTTGGCAAGCCCACGCAACCAGCGCAACCGCCAAAGCGCAACGCCCCCGCCCAACCAGCCCAGATACACGCCCAGCAGCGCCGCGCGAAAAGTCGGCGTCAGCCGTTCGTTTGCCTGCGCCCACTCTGCGCTGCGGGTCAGCGCATTGCCGCGCACGCCCAGCCCGACGGCTTCGGTCGTCTCGCGCAGGGCGACCCGCGCAAGCCAGCCGTTCCAGAAGCGATGCCAGTCCGACTGGCGCGTCTCGAAGGCAGGGCTGCCCAGCCAGCCGTCTCCCCGCTGACTCGTTAGCGCACGATACAGTGTCGGCGCAAGGTCAACTTCGCGGATGATCCCGTTCCAGCGCGTGCTGGGCGAGGTGAGTAAGCCGTTGGGTTCACGCGCCGCGAAGCGCACGACCGCACTCAGGCGCGTCTTGCTGAAGCGTACCTCGTCAGACGAAGGGACAGCCAACACCCACACTTCTACGCCTTCCGCAAGCAGCAACTCCAGCGCGCGGTAGTCCCATCGCTTCAGTTCCAACAGCGCCCAGTCCGCTTCAAGGCTGAAAAAGGCGAGGCGCATCGCCTCAAGGCTGGGGAACACTCGCACAGGCGCGGCGGCGTTGCTGGCGACCGCGAGTAGGGCATAGGGGGTCGGGCTGGGCGACTTTGGGGTGTGTAGGTACACTCCACGCTTGCCGATGCGCTGCAGACGACTTGCCAGCGTCAGGGTGAGAACTTCACGAGGCGCGCCTGATCGCACAAGCAGCCGATGACGCGCGGTAGTCGCATTCGCTGGCGAGGCGATCTGCAGCACGGGGCGGTTCTGGGGAAACCTCTTGAGAGTGCACCCTGTCGCTAACCGATACGGTTCCGCCGCATCCTTCTCCCAGACCACCCACGCCGACTGCGACGGCACTCGACCCACGATTGCGTCATGATCCACCGCCTGATGCACGAATACCGCCAGCAGTTTGGGCTGCGCGGAGACTACCGTTGCGAGTACACACAGCATACAGAGGATGAGCGCGCGCATTATCGGCGTATCGTGAAAGCATTCCACTCCCGTGTGGCTTCGGCGTAGTCGGCGTCCACGCGCTGCACACGCGCGCCTGCGGGACCGCGTTGGAGCGCGTGCAGGAACAGTTGCAGCGCGTCTTCTTCCCCCTCCGCAACGACCTCCACTGTGCCGTCCGCACAGTTGCGCACATAGCCGCACAGCCCCAGCCGCTGCGCCTCCGACTGCGCAAACGCCCTGTAGCCGACGCCCTGCACATACCCATGCACACGCGCATACAGCCGCTTCATTACGGCAATTATACCGCTGGCTTCGGGAACGCTTCAGCGGGCGGGGAGGGTATAATACACTGGAGGTAAACCATGCGCCGTAGAGGATTGCCGATTGTATGGACAGGACTCATTGCCATATTGTTCGCGTTCGTGGTCTGGTACGGGTGGCAGACGAACATCGCGCCGCACCTTGCGGAGCAGCGCGCGCAGCAACAACAGGCTGAGCCAAAAGAGGCTGCCCCCGTCCCCAGCGAGGAAGAGGTCAAGGCGCAGCTGCAGCGCAATCAGGCGGCGATATCTGCCCAGCCCGAACCGAAGGCAAGCCCCGCGCCTGAACCGAAGCCTGCCGCCCAACCGCAGATGCCAAAGCCTGACCCGAATCGTGATGTGATGGAATACTGGTGGGAAACCGCGCCGCCAAAGACCAAAAAGTAGGCGTCAGCCCACAGGAGAAGCGACGATGCTCTCTCGCACACTGGTACTGAAGGTCGCGGAGCTACCCGCATTCAAGCGTTGGATTAGGCACAGCCGATTGACGCAGGGACTTATCAAACGCTTCATCGCAGGCGAGGATCTGGAAACAGCCCTCCGCATCACGCGCCAACTCAACCAAGAGGGCTTCCTCGTCGCGCTGGACTATCTGGGGGAAGACACTCACCGCATCGAGGATGCCGAATACGCCGCAGAGCAATACATCACGCTGCTGGAGCAGATTCACAAGAGCGGGGTCAATTCGTGTATTTCTATCAAGCTCACCCAGCTGGGATTAGATCTCGGGGACTCTATCGCCCGCCGAAACTTGGAGAAAGTGTTGGCAGCCGCGCGGGAACTCAATAACTTCGTCTGGGTCGACATGGAGAGCAGTAAACACACGCAGGCGATACTGGATCTGTTCTGTGACCTGTATCCACGTTATCCGCACTCAGGCACAGTGCTGCAAAGCTATCTCTACCGCACACCCCAAGACTTGGAGCGACTGATTGCGTTAGGGGCGCGAATCCGTTTGGTCAAGGGCGCATATGCCGAGCCGAAAGAGGTCGCCTATCCCGACAAGCGGTCGGTAGACAGGCAGTTCAAAATCCAGATGGAGCTGCTCCTTGAGAAAGGCAACGAGCCTGCGATTGCTACGCACGACACGCGCTTGATTAGCCACGCTAAACGCTACGCAGCGGAACTGGGCTTGAGCAAGACGCAGTTTGAATTTCAACTGCTCTACGGGATTAGCCGAGAGCTTCAGAAGCGGCTGGCGGCAGAGGGCTACCGCACGCTCATCTATGTGCCGTATGGCGAGCAGTGGTATCCTTACTTTTCCCGCCGCCTTGCAGAGCGTCCCGCTAACCTCTACTTCATTCTTCGGAGTCTGTTTCGGAAGTAGGCGACGCTTCGGTACCTTCGTTCTCTTGCTCTTGGTTGGGATCCTCAATCGCGGGCGTCTCCACATCCTCGTCGTCCTCTTCTTCGTCTGAGTCTTCAGCCTCCTGTCGCGCTTGCTCACGGCTTTTGAGAAGCGGTAGCACCTCGCGAAACGAGTCGCTGCCCGCTTCGTAGAGCCACTCGTAAATCACCGACTCTACAGTGCTGACGATTGCGCCGCTGCTCGATAGCCGCAGTAGCGCGTACTTCCAATCGCGCTTGAGGCGACTTGCAACAGCATCATACGGGATATGCACCGTGTAGCCTGCTCTCAGCATATCCAACGCAGTCTGCATCACGCATATATGCGCCTCTACACCGACGAGGACGACTTGCGAACGCCCCGTTGCTTGCAGGTGCTGTGCAAATGGCTCTGAACCAAGACAACTAAAGCACAGCTTGTCCACAACAGGCGTATCGCCGATTAGCTCCGCAAGCTTAGGCGTCAGAGCGCCAAGCTTTTCGGCGTTTTGTGTGGTGGCGATTATGGGTACCTCCAGTTGCTTGGCTACCTGAACAAGCAGCTGGATGTTCTCCACTATAAGGTTCCTGACCTTGATGGGTTTCAGGAACACCTCCTGCGCGTCGACAATCACCAGCGCGGAGTTCTCTCGGCTGAGTAGTTTCTCTGAGCGTTCCATAGTCAAACCTCCAAAGCGACGACCGTGTTGCGTGAGTCAGGCAACTGGGCTGGCAACTCTACAGTTAGCAAGCGTTCTTGCTGCCGATGGGTAAGGCGCGTTCCATCTCGCAATAATTTTGCCGACTTTACTCGTAGAGGTAGTTCTATTGCTAACTGACTGTCCGCAGGCGGGTTCCAGATATGCAAGTAGATTCGATGCTCAGTGCGCGTCGCACCACCCCAAGGCGTGCTGGAGAAAACTTTTCCGCGCGTTCCGTAGATCGACTCGCCATAGTCCCGAAGCCATGTGCCCACCTCTCGCAACCGTTCCTGATGTTCAGACTGAATCGTTCCATCTGGCTTGGGTCCCACATTCAACAACAGGTTCGCATCCCTGCTGGCGCACTCTGCCAGAATGCGTATCAGTTGAGCAGCAGATTTGTGGTTCATGTCTCCTGCGTTATACCCCCAGCTGTTGTTGATGGTCATACATGTCTCGATGAGTGCGTTTTCACTCGGCGGCTCAGGATTGAACCCTATCTTGTTCTCTCCAGGCAGGTCTTGCTCGTAGGTCTGAATATCCTCGTCAGGCAGGGGTTTCTGATGGTGGTTGTTCGCGAGGAGCAGGTTGGGCTGCATTTTGCGTAGGGTGTGGTACAACTCGGAGAGCCTCCAAGTTTTGTCTATGTTTTCGGCTTTATCCCAACATCCGTCAAGCCAGATGCCCATCGGATGATATTTCTCGACCAGTTCGATAACCTGCCCGTGCCAATAGCGGGTATATGCATTCCAGTCCGACTTGTAAGCGGGGTGATGCCAATCCAACGGCGAATAGTAGAATAGTAGCGCTATGTTCGCCCTTCGGCATGCCTCGGACAGCTCGCGTATGACATCCCGCTTGAAAGGCGTATTCGTGATTTTGTAGTCGGTCAGTGCACTGTCGTACATGCAGAAGCCATCGTGGTGCTTGGTGGTGATGGTGATGTAACGCATACCCGCGTGTTTCGCCAGTTGTACCCACTCACTGGCGTTGAAGCGCACGGGGTTGAATCGATGCATCAGCGGTTCGTATTCAGAAACGGGGATTTTCTCCTGGTGCATGACCCACTCGCCCCGTTCAAGGAGTGAGTAGATGCCCCAGTGGACGAACATCCCGAACCGCATCTGGCGAAAGGCTTCCCGCGTCTGCTGGCGCTGTTTTTCCATCGTTGGCACCCTTGTTGTTTTCATGTGAAAACCTACAGACCGTCAGGCGCGATGAGTTCCAGAACGCGCCCCAGCTCCTCTTCCGAGTAAAACTCGATAACGATTCTACCGCCGCCACCCGCCATCTGAACCACCTGTACGCGCGTGCCCAAGTAGGCACTGAGATTATGCTCCAGCGACTTCAACTCCTCAGGCTGCGGCGACGGCTGGGGCGCAGACTCAGGCGCGTTGCGTGGCGTCGGATTCATCGGGCGCAACTCGCGGGCGCGCAACTCCGCTGCACGCACGCTAAGCCCTTCCGAAGTGATCTCATTCCACAACATGCGTTGCAAGGTCGGATCTTTCACCATCAGTAGCGCGCGCCCGTGCCCCTCGCTCAGGACACCCTCCTGCAGGCTCTTAATGATATACTCGGGCAGCTGCAACAGGCGAAGCGTATTCGAGATCGCAGGCACGCTCTTGCCTACGCGCTGGGCAACCTGTTCCTGGGTCATCCCAAACTCGTCCATGAGGCGTTTGTAGGCAAGCGCAGCATCGATGGGATTAATGTCCTCACGCTGCACATTCTCGACCAGCGCCATCTCCAGCATCTGCTGCTCCGAGGGGGAACGCACGAGCGCGGGGATGGTCGTTAGCCCTGCCATCCGAGCGGCGCGCAGACGACGCTCGCCTGCCACCAGCACATAGTCCCCCTCGCTTTCCTGCCGAACGATAATCGGCTGCAGGACGCCCATCTCGCGAATCGACGCGGCAAGCTCTTCCAGCGACTCCTCGCTAAACTGCCGACGCGGCTGGTACGGATTCGTGCGAATCTGCGCAATCGGTATCTCGCGTACAAGGGTCTCCGCCAGCTCGCTCTGCCCAATCAGTGCGCTCAAGCCTCTACCCAGTGCAGGACGCGGCATACGCTTTTACCTCCTCGACGAATTCCAGATACGCCTGTGCCCCCCGTGAGCGGGGGTCGTATTCCAAAACTGACTGCCCAAAACTGGGCGACTCGCTGACGCGAATGTTGCGCGGAATGACGCTCCGAGCCACCTTCGCCCCGAAAAACTTGCGAACTTCCTGCTCCACCTGTTCCGCAAGGCGCGTGCGCGAATCGTGCATCGTCAGTAGCACCTTCCAAATCTCCACGCGCGGGTTCAGATGCTGTCGTACTAAGTCTATCGTCTGCAACAGTTGTGATAACCCCTCCAGCGCGTAATACTCGCACTGCACAGGCACGATTAGCCCGTCCGCCGCTGTGAGTGCGTTAATCGTGAGTATCCCCAGCGAGGGCGGCGTGTCAATAACAATCCACCGATACCTCTCCTGAAGCGGAGAGAGGAGGCTCTTCAGAATCGTCTCGCGAGCAATCCGCGACGCCAGCATGACATCCGCACCCGCCAAGTCGATACTTGCGGGGATAAGATGCAGATTCGGGCGCGTCGTTTCCAGAATTGGCGGTTCGATAAGGTCGCCCGACGAATGTGCCAGCCAGTCTTGAACCCACTGAAAAAGGTTGCGAGGCGCGGTTCGAGGATCGAATCCCAGCCCGCTGGTGGCGTTCGCCTGTGGGTCAGCGTCCACCAACAGCGTCGACTCGCCGCCCAGTGCAACCCCCACGGCTAAGTTGACCGCCGTCGTGGTCTTGCCGACGCCGCCCTTCTGGTTGATGACCGCTAAAATCCAGCCCTGCTGCCTCACAAGAGAGTGTTTCGCGCCTCACTGAACATCTCCTGCCAGTTGCGCCCACACTTTGGGTATACTTCACCGAGGAAAACAGACATCGCCTCACTCGTGGTATAGCATATCGTGGAGGTGATGCCTATGGAACGAGCCATGACGGATCGCGAGACGCCTGTGGAGCAGGAGCAGACATCGGAGACTCACGCGCCAGATGCAGAGCCGCTGCAAGCGCGCATCGCAGAATTGGAGCAGGCATACGAGGAGCAGAAGAATCTCTACCTGCGCACGCTGGCGGACTTCCAGAACTACCGCCGCCGTCAGCACGAGGAGATGGAACGGCAGCGTGGGTTGCTTCTCGAATCGGTAATGACGGAACTGCTGCCCATCTTGGACAACTTCGAGCGCGCGTTGCAGGCGGCAGAAGCCACGCGCGAACTGGAGCCGCTGATCGAGGGCGTGCGGATGACCGAGCGGCAGGTCAAGGCGGTGTTGGCGCGCTATGACATTCACCCCATCGTCGCCATCGGGCAGCCGTTCGACCCGAACCTCCACGAGGCGATTCAGCGCGTGGAGACCACCGACTACGAAGACGGGGTCGTTATCGACGAGGTCGAGCGCGGCTATCGCATGGGCGAGCGCATCTTGCGACCCAGCCGCGTTATCGTCGCGAAACGCCCCTCAGAACCTACCACTCAAGGACTGGATGTGCAGGCATGAGACGCTATTTCGGAACGGACGGCGTGCGCGGCGTAGCGAATGAATTGCTGACGCCTGACTTCGCGCTGCGACTGGGGCGCGCAATCGCCCAACAACTACTGGAGACCACGCCCCACCACCCGCCGCGCGTGCTAATCGGGCGCGATACTCGCCGCAGTGGCGCGATGCTGGAAACTGCCCTCGTGAGCGGGATCACCTCGATGGGCGTGAACGCCACCTCAGCGGGAGTTGTACCAACCCCTGCCATCGCCTACCTCGCACGCGAGGGGCATTACGATCTGGGCATCGTCATCTCCGCCTCACATAATCCTGCCCGCGATAACGGCATCAAACTCATCGGCGGCGACGGCTACAAGTTCCCCGACGAATACGAAGCGCAAATCGAGGCAAGACTTGCCGAAACGCCTGAGCCGTTTCCCTATCCGACCGCCAACAAGATCGGCTTCTGGGAGTACGACGAGCGCGAGAGCGAGCAGTACCTGCTGTATCTGCTGCACCTTATGCGCGAGCAGACGGGTGAGCGTGAACCGCTGCGCGGGGTGCATGTCGCCGTCGACTGCGCCAACGGTGCGGCGAGCCAATACGCCCCCGTCGTGCTGCACGAACTCGGCGCGAAGGTGAGCCTCTACGCAGGCGAACCCGATGGCGACAACATCAACCTCCACTGCGGCTCGACGCATTTAGAGAACCTGCAGCGTGCTTTGTTAGAAACGAACGCAGACCTCGGGGTCGCCTTCGACGGCGACGCCGATCGCGTCCTCTTCTGCGACGAACGCGGCGACACTGTCGACGGCGACGCTATCATGACCCTCTGGGCGATTACCCGCCGCCAGCAGGACGCGCTGAACCCGCCTCTTGTCGTCGCCACCGAGATGAGCAATCTGGGCATGCAGAAGCGCTTGGAGGCGGAAGGTATCCAACTGCACCGCACGAAGGTCGGCGACCGCTATGTTGCCGAAGCGATGCGCGCCACAGGCGCACTCATCGGCGGCGAGCAATCGGGGCACATTATCTTCAGCGAGCGCGCCACCACTGGCGACGGACTGATTACCATGCTGGAGACGCTTGCCGTCTGGCTACATCATCAGAAGCCCTTCTCGGAGATTGCGCACCCCTTCGAGCCGTACCCGCAGAAACTGGTCTCCGTCCCCGTGCGCGATAAGCACGGCTGGCAAACACACTCCGAGATACAGGCGCAGATCCAAGAGGCAGAACGGCTACTGGGCGCATGCGGGCGTTTGAGTGTCCGCGCGTCGGGCACGGAGAACCTCATCCGTGTGATGGTGGAAGCGGAGACGCCCGAACTGGTAGACGCCGCCTTGACGCCTGTGGTTGAGGCTGTGCGACGCGCACTCAGCTAATCGGGTACACTTTGGGCGGTGGCTGTCTGGAATCACTCACGCATCGAACCCGCGCGCTGGCAACTGGACTGGCAAGGCATCCGCAACGGCGACTACTCCGATCGCTATTTCTGGAACGGCGTTCGGATCCTGCAACAACTCGCGCAGGAAGGCTATCGGTTTGCAGGGTATTCGCCGCGACTGACACAACAAGGCTTAGACCCCCAACCGCCTGAACCCATCGGCGACATGCGCGTCGAGATGCAGTTTTTCGCGCGACGCAAGCCATTCACTGTTGTGGCAGGAATCGACACTGCGCTGGCTATTTTGCAGCACGCGACAGGCTACTTCGAAGGCGAGCGGTTCGTTAACACGGCGCACTTACTGAAGGTAGAAGCCGTCCACGACGGGTTCCTTGCCCCCTACGACGGCGACCCGTCGCAGGTCGTCCCTGTATTGAAAGTGCGCGGCAGGTATCGTGATTTCGCCCTGCTGGAGACCCCACTGCTGGGTGTGTTGACGCGCATGAGCCGAATCGC